>WBZP01007566.1_pt1 | contig 10436 bp, 7 predicted proteins | sample 5204301 | NCBI WGS metagenome assembly WBZP01 (sample SAMN12412401, study PRJNA552823) | activated sludge metagenome | isolation source: activated sludge from nitrification reactor of wastewater treatment plant... | place: USA: Pennsylvania | collected 2017 | reverse complement strand
AAAATGAGGTGTAATCACTGAGCCGGGCAGATAAAACCCTGTTGTAATGATATCGCCTTTGTCTGAAATATTGTATCGGTGGAGTACTCCCGAAAGGAGCAGATATTCCATATCGTTTTTTTTCCCTTCGGCCAACACTTCCCGGTTTTTTGAATAGGTTTTGATTGCAGACAACTCCCTGAACAGTTTTCTGTTTTCGGGGCTTTTGATTCCATATTCATTCAATATTTTATCCAATACTTCATTCATTTTCATTCCATCACAAGATTCCCGGAGCTATTATCCACATTCAGAGCCGTTTCCGGGGCAGGCATCCAGATATCTTCATTGATCACAAATTTAAACTGTGGCCGGCTTTCCAATTTCAGCTGTTCTTTGGGCAGCACCAACTCAAATCTGTTTCCTGCCATGCGTTTCAAACTGAATTGCTCTGCTCCGGGATTCCAGTCGTTAAAACTCCCCGCCACCGACACCTTGCCGATATCGCCTTTGAATCTGTCCAGAAAAACCTGCGGAGGAGTGAATTCAAATATCACCTGCTTTCCTTTGATTCGGTAGCCGTACACCTTTTTCAGGATTTGGCTTTCCACTTTTTGTTCGGTAAAGATGCCCTTTGCTATATATTCCCTGTCTGCCGGACTACCATAGCCCGAATGCACCACAAATGCCCGGATACTTTCGTCAGAGCTCACATCCAGCTCAAGTAAGGTCCTGATGGCATCAGTTTTATCCGCGGTTTTTTCATAAAAGGCTTTACAGATTTTATATCCCACAAAATAGCCCAGGTCTTGTACCTCTTTGCCACCAATAGCCTTTGAGCCATAGAGCCAGCCCATAAATCCCCGGTTTTTTACAAACATATCGGTTTTGTATTGTTTCCATACCTCTGCTTCGTGATTTTTGCCAAAAACAATGTGTGGGGCGTAGCCATTGCCGGCCAGCTCCTGCTCAAAAAACAGCTCTGAAAGAAACTCCGCCACGCCTTCATTGAGGGTCTGGGTCAGCAACTGCCCGTTGCCATCTTTTTGCTGTAAATGGATAAACTCATGAATGGCCGAAGGTATGGCCCATTGAGACGACTTTTTTACCAATACCTCGGCACCAAGTAACAGGCTGTGGGTTGATTTGCTCGGGCTGCCGCCCACAAGCCCACAGCCCACAATAAAATAGATGCTGCCGTCTTTAAAGCCGGGATAAACCGCTTTTACATGGGCCAGGCGGGATTGGATTTCAGGAATCTGCCCGGCGATACTTTCGAGATTGGGTCTTATTCCCTGCAAATACTTTTTATTATAAAGCATGTAGTTGAGCCATCTTTGGGTATTTCCCCCGCCCAGTGCCATAAAATCTTTGAGTCCCTGGCTGGCACGATCTACATACAGGGTCTGCACGGTTTTCAGTTGCAAGGCTTTATCGGTTTGGAGAATGAGGCTGTCAAAAGCCTCATAAAAATGGCGGATGTCATCGGTGTAAACTTTAGTTTGCCCCATGGCATGCACAGAAACCCCAAAACAGAAAATAAACCAGAATGCTCTCATATTGAATAGTATTAGCCGAAGTTTAACCATAGTTCAAATGAGCCATGGTGGCGGTTGCGAAGATATGGAATATTTTAAAGATTGGAAAAATTACGGAATATTGGATTTGATATATCTAAAATGAGAATTTAGGTTGCTAAGATTATAGAATATTATTATAAGAAACTGATAATTAGGCTGTAAAGTGAGATTAATGAAGGATTGTCTGATGTTAATACAGCACAAATTGTGCTCTATTGTCCTAAAAAGTATAGGGATTTGTGCTAAATTAACATCGAATTCGTCGAATTTAACATTGAATTCGACGAATTTGAATTCAAATTTCACGAATTTAACATCGAATTCGCCGATTTTAACATTGAAATCGCCGAATGTAACATCAAATTCCACGAATTTAACATCGAATTCCACGAATTTGATCTCGAAATCGTCGAATTTAACATCGAATTCCACGAATTTAACATCGAATTCCAGGAATTTGATCTCAAAATCACCGATTTTAACATTGAATTTCAGGAATTTGATTTCAATATTCCCTAATTTGAATTCAAATTACCCTTCTCTGAATTCATTTTTGGGTAGCTGGAATTTCTTGTTTAGGGATTTTACTTTGGGATTGGGGGAGTAGAGGTGGGGATAGGGGTGGGTTTGGGAGCAGGTTTTAAAAAAATAGAAGAACGAACTTGAAAATGATTGGAAATAAATCCTTGATTTCCATACGGTACTCTATTTATTAGTCAATTTTTACTTTTCCAAAAGTCTCTAGTTCCATAAATTTAGAATTAAATAAACTTGATGGCATTTTCTTCTTCAATAGATTATGGAAGTTTTCGTCATGAGTAGAAAGTATAATTTGCTTTTTATGATTTACAACGATACTTCTTAATAAATCAATAGTCGAAAGAATGTTTATGCTGTCCATTGATTGAATTGGGTCATCGATAAATATACATTCGAGTGGATTTCCTTTGTCGTCTTTTGCATTAAGTGCTTTTGCTAAAAAGATACTTAAACTCAATATGTTTAACTGGGCCGTACTAAAGTACAAATTAGGAATTATTAGTTCGTCTTGTTTTTCTTGATAAACACAAACATTTAGTTTGGGTTTCGTGTCAGAGAAATCGCACTTAAAAGTTACAGTTTTATAATCAGGATGTGGGTCTATTTTCCTGTATAAATCATTTATCAACCCCTCGTAAAAGAAAGAATTTATTTGTTGTGCCAAATAATCAGCAACACTTTTTAATTCATAATCTAGCTCCTTAGCAATTTTATTTTTTAAAAAATCAATTCTCCCGTTAGTGTCTTTTTCTTTAATTTTTGCCTTCTCGTACTTCAAATAAGGTGTGACATTTTCTTTGAGTTTTGCTAAAAGATTGTAGTCTTTTATTCTAAGTTCAAGTTTATTGATTTCTTCATTACTCTTCCTTTTTCTATCCTCTAGAAACTTCGTAAACAGTTCAAGGTTGTATTCTTTTAATTCAATACCAAGTTTCGATTTAACCTCTTGTTCAAAACCAGTTATTTTCTTGATGCACAATTCTTTCGTTTTTTTGATTAGTTCATTCTGCTTTTGAACATCTTCACTTTTAAAGGAGTTTAGAGTAGTGTTAAGGTCTTCAATTTCTTTATTCAATTTTATTTCTCTGTCAGCATTATATTTTATGCTACTTGAGGTCTTCGTTAATACATCAGTCAATACTTTTTCGTTGATTTCTGTTTCAGGATAATTTACTCTAAAGAACTCAATAACCCTATGATACACTGCTTCTTTATTAAGTCTGTCAAGTTCAGCCAATATCTTTAAAGACTTTTCTTTTGCATTGTCTGATTTCAATGATTCTGAAACAACTAAACTTTTAAGTTCTTCATTCTTTTTGATGAATGATTCAAATTCTGATCTTAATTTGACCAAAGAGTCTTGTGTTTCTTTTTCAAATACTTCAGTAGTTTTCCCGTTTAGTTTTAAAACAGTTTCATCAAGGATTTTAGTGTTTAATTCTATCTCTTTTGAGAATACTGATTTTGAATCGGAATATTTTTTCAAATCATCTAAAATCTGTTTACGTTTTTTTTCTATTTCTTCTAACTTCTTGGTGATTTCAGCAATTAACTTTTCTCTTTTAAATTTTAATAATTCATTTAGTTGATTAATGCTTTTGCTTTTAACGTTTCTTTCATTTAGGAAACTTGAAAGGACATTTGATAAAAGTCTATTGTTAGATATTTTTGAAGCCAAAACACTAAACGATTCGTATTGCTGTTCGCATAATGGACAAGCACTTGCTTGACTTTTATTAACGATTTCTGAACCTTTTGAAATAAACTGTTCGACTTCTTTTTGAAAGTTTTCACTTGCCTCTATCCTTGAATTAATTTCATTAAGATCTTTCTTTTCAGTCGTTAATGATTTCTCAATTTGTGTAAGTTCGTCAATGATTTTTTCATTATTAAAATAAGTTTCATCGGAAACAGAAGGATACACACCCGTATTGATTTCATGAATCGAAGTTTTGAGGTTATTTATTGGGATTTCCAATAAACTCTTTTCTTTTTCAAAACTTGTAATTATTGCTTCTATTTCTAGAAGCTTTGTCTTTGATTCTTTAAGTTTTAAATTAGTGTAGGCAACTGTTTCTTTTAGTTTGGGTATTTCAGAAATAGTTATTTCTATCTCAGTAATTTGCTTTTGTATTGAGCTTTGTTTAATAGTGTTTTCATTTTCATTTTGTTTTAGAGCATTTAAACTTATTGTTATTGCCAATAATTCCTTTTTCAGGTCTTCGTTTTCTGCCTTTTTTGTCGAAATTTCTTTGATTATTTTTTCATATTCCTTAAAATCATTTTTTAATGATTCAAGGTTTTGTTTTTTTGTACTAAGTTCATCATTTAGCTTCTTTATCGAATCAATTTCATTTGTTAGTTTTTGCTTTTTCTCAAACTTCTCAAGAATTGAGTTGTTTTCTGTGAGTTGTTTTTCAAGTTTCTCTGTTTGACTTTTTGATTCAAAATATTTAGTCATTCCTTCTAATTCTTCATTACCTATGAAGAAAATATCTAAATACTTAATGTGTTCGGCAGCTTTTATAATTTCGAAATCTAAATCGCTAATTCTTTCAGAGATAGTATTTGAGAGATTAAGAGCATCTACATCTGAATAGGATTCATTTATCTCTTTTAGATGTTCTCCTACCTTGTTTAGTGAACTTATTTTTTCATTTACTTTTTTAAGAATATCCTTATCGCCTTCAAATTTCAATTCTAATTGAATCCCGTTTAACTCCTTTTTAAGTGTCTCTATTTTCTTGTTGTTAAATGTTATCAAGCTTGTTAGCTTTTTGTAGTATTCATCTATTTTTTTGTCACCAAAGTATTCTATAAATGTCTCGTATCTCTCTTCCGGTTTATCTTCCTTTAAAAAAGCATCTATCCACTCTTGAGATAAGATTACCTCTTTGAAGTGTTTGTTTTCAGTTTCTCTCTCATCAAATTTGAAATCCCTTCCGCCTTTTATGGGTGTACTAATTTTTCTAATGAGTGGTTCTTTGCCTTTTACTGTAGTTAATTTGACAAAACTTTCTAATGATGATTCAGAAAATCTGTTTCTTAAAATAAATTGTTTATCAACGGAACTTATACTTTTCTCTGACTTTGCAGTATCTTGATTGAACTTTTGCTTTTTAATGAACCGATGAATATTCTTAGTTACTCCATACTCAACCGCATCATAAAAAGATGTTTTACCAAATCCATTTGGGGCGTATAATGAAATAAAATCAGCGTACTCTCCATCCTCTTCGCGAGAAAAATCAAATGTTCCGTCAGTTACTTTATCGTAAGCTCGGAATGCCTGTATTTCGACTTTTTTAAATTTCATTTTTATACGTTTTTTCTAATAAATCTAATGCTGCTTGTAAATCATCATCATTTCTTTTACCTAAGCTAACCTTGGCTAATACTTTTGCTATTTTGTCGTTCTTCTTGAAAGTTGGTGTTTCCTTGTTCTCTACATTGATTTCAATGTTATCATTTGTAATGTGCTCGGTTATTACTTCTTCAATTATTTCCTCGGTAATTGATTTACAATTTTCGATTACAATTTTTCTACTACTGAATTTGTTGTTTTCAATTTCATATTTCAATGATTTTGGAACGGCATCTATTGAAAAGAAAAAAACATAAAAATTCCATCTTGAATATTCCTCCCTGATATTTATAATAATATCAGAAGTAATTTGACTATTAAAATCTTTCCAATTTTCATTCAATTCACTGAGTGTTTTAAAACTTACAAATACTAATGGAATAACTCCACCAAATAGCAATTCCCCAAAGACTAGGTCTTTGATAGGAAAATCATTCCTCAGATTATTAGATAGTTCGTCAATTTTTAATTCTTTATAGGATTCCATCGGTATTTGCTTTTATTGTTTCTCTTGAATTCATAGCAGTCATTTCTTGATATTTAAGAATATTCTTTATAATCGAATCTTGAAATTTAAAAATATTGACCAACTTTAGTTCTTCAAAAGGATTACTTACTGTATTACTAATGTTTTTAGGGTCTATGGGAATGCTAATGTTTGGTACAAATAATTTTAATTCATCTTTTGAATATTCAACACGCTGAGGGAATCTCTCGTTAGTCGCACATATTACAATAGAGCCACCAATCTCAATTTCCGATAAGTCAGAACTGTATATTTCATTTATCTTCTTTGTCCAACTATCTGTGTCAATAATAAATAACTTTCTTTTTTTGTGAAGTTCTTTCAAATCTTCAAGCTTCAATTTTCTTTCTGAATGTAGTTGATTGTAAGTCAACAATTCCAGAAAAGAAGTCCATAGTTTTTTATGAATACTAATAGTTTTATCTGTACCGTTAGCAAGAAATTCATCCTTAAAAATTTCCAAAATTGATTTTGGAGAAAAGTCATTACACAAATCTTTTGATATTCTTCTTAACTCATTTTGAATTAAGTCTTTTTTGTATTCAAGATTTGGTAAAGGAAAAATATCAATAAGTAATCTTTCAAATGAACCTATGTATGGGGGAAATAATTTGGATAGTTTATCTTCATTTTCAGCAATAATCTCATCGTAGAATGATAAAGGCATAATTACTAATCGCCCTAAGGTTTCTTTTCCATCTTCTGCTGCCATTCTGGATTGCATACCAGCAAGCAAAATGCAGGAATTCTCTATTTTTAAAATGCCACCGCCTGATTGACCAACTACTTCATTGTAGATGATAGGCTGTTTACTTTTAGCTTCTCGATAATTGTGTTCCTTAGTTTGTAATATGGTGATTTCATCAAGTCTAAAACTATCATTTTGATTTCTTCTAGAATTAGGATGTCCACACAAATAATAACCATCTCTATTTTCGGGCAAGAAATCATCTCGTAGTAATGCTTCTATAGGGTCTATTTTCTTGACTTTTATAATTGCCGCATCTTTATTAGGGTCAGTGTGTAAAAAAGGGCTGCCAATAATTTCTAATTGCACATTTGTCAAAGAACCATTTCTATCTAAAACTTGTCGAGTTATTGATGGAGAGTTATAACCTGAAATAACGTGTTTAGCCGTTAGAACATAACTATATTCATCATCAATTGGCTGAAACAGACAACCACTTCCGCCTTCAACTTTTACTATATATTGGGATAATATATCTATTCTTGCCATTATTTAAAAGTAAATTCGTTATTCTCTTTGCTTGTAGGTTTGAAATTTGGGAAATCGGAACGGTCTTTAGGCATGATGATTTGTTCGATTTGTTCTGGATAATTAAAATATATTTCACAATTATCGTTAACCGATGCAAGTCTTGCAAGAAACTGTTTGTTCGGGTGAGCATGTTTATCTCCGTTAGTACTTATTAAATACTTGCTAGATTTAATTAATTCTAACATTTCAATGTTGTTATTTGCTTTACTGCCGTGATGAGAAATTTTCACCAACTCTGCTTTTAATGGCCTTTCTTTAGAATAACCAAATGCTTTCAATGAATTTACGACTACTGTCGGATGTGCATCTGCCAAAAAAACAAAGTTCTTTTTCTTATATGTCAAAATGAAAGCAATAGAACTGCCGTTGTGAACGGAAGTGTCTTCATTGAATTTATCTTTTTGAATATGTTCTGCAAGTGAAAGTTCATAGTCGTTTTTATCGGCTGATGTATCAAGTGATTCTGGCTTTTCTTTTTCCCATTTACCAAGTAATAGTTTAAGTTTATCTGGACTTGGTGACAAAACTTTATACTTAATACCCAAATAATCAAAGTCCTCTAAAGCAACAACTATTCTTTTATCCCAAATACCGTTCTCTTCAATATAATCTTCAAACTTTACTCCTTGTCCAATACTTGTAAGAGTCCTTTCATTAGGAATCTCCAATAAATTTTCTACAATTTCTTGTTCGTCAAAGTATTCTGAAATAAGCCTTCCTGAGTTAAACCAAACCTGTCCGATTATTTTATGTGCTTCGTTATCTTTTTCAAACCACTGCAAAACACCTCCAATATGGTCATCGTCAACATGAGTAAGAATAAGAAGGTCTATTTTCTCTTTTCGTACTCGAATTGCATCAATGGTTGTTTTAAGCTCTCCATATTCAGGTTTCCCATTTTTGCCTTTCTGTACATAAGTTGCAGGCATTCCACCGTCAATTAAAATGTTCCTTGCTTCTCCTTTCTGTAGGTAGGAAATTAAGATTGAGTCACCATTAAATGCTTTTAAAAGTTTAATTTTCATTTTTATTAATTCTAATTCACAGATTTTTATCAATTCGAAAATGTAGGAATTATGGATTCAAAGGAATTGCAACTTTTCATTCTTTAAAAGTCATTTGAAAAAAATTTATTTGTTTTTGTTATTTGATTTAAATTTTACTCATCTCATTGGTACTTAGTACATTAGTATTCAAATGTAAGCAAGACAAAAAGCAATACCAAGTGTTGGGTAAATATTTTTTTATTCGGTGGTGTTTTTGAATTTTGAGAAGAAAAGCATTTGTCGATTATGGTGGCCTTAGTCAGGCCTTCGTCAAGCTCAGGCTGACATAGGAGGCTCAGGCTGACATACTAGTATGGCCTTCACCAGGCCTTCGTCAGGCTCAGGCTGACACGCGGCTCAGACTGCAATTGTTGGCTCAGGCTGACAAACTTCTTGAAATGTAAAATGCATCCGTGTCTTATCCGTACTTATCCGTGTGCCATTATTATTAAGGAATGAAGAGATTTGGGCCTAATAAAGATTTACACAAAAACCACCAGGCAGACACAAAGCTATCCGTGTCTCATCGGTGTTTATCCGTGTGCCCATAATAATTTTCCCATTAAGGCATTAAGATATTTTCTTATCGTGCTTTGCGGTATTAAAAACCCGCCCAAAACAAAGAAATCCTCAGAATCCCCCGGCCATTACGGCTTCGACTTCTGCGATGGTCTTGGCGATACGCTCACCCAATACCCGGTGGCCGGTGTCGGTGATGAGCACGTTATCTTCGATACGCACACCTCCAAAGTCATAGTAGGCTTCCAGTTGGGCGTAGTTTACATATTCCTTAAAAATCCCCTCAGCTTTGTATTTCTCTATCAACTCGGGTATAAAATAGCAGCCCGGCTCCACGGTGATCACATTTCCTGTCTCTAGCTCACGGGCCATCCTGAGCGAGCGTAAGCCCAACTGGGTGCTGCGGGCGAGGCCTTCGCGGTAGCCCACGAGGTTTTCGCCGAGGTCTTCCATGTCGTGTACATCCAGGCCGATGTTGTGCCCCAGGCCATGCGGCATAAAGAGCCCGCCCACACCGGCAGCCAGCATTTCCTCTGTGTCGCCATGCACCAGACCAATGTTTTTCAGATGCCCCAGCAAGATGCGGTTGGCATTGATATGCACGTCGCGGTACATGATGCCCGGTTTGAGCAGGGCAGTGCTGCTCTCGAGCATATCGAGCACGGCAGTATAGATTTCTTTTTGGGTTTCGCTAAACTTCCCACTTACGGGAAACGTGCGGGTGATGTCGCCGGCATAGCACATGTCGGTCTCGCAGCCGGAGTCGTTGAGGGCCAGTTGCCCTGCTTCCATGCGGTTGCCGTGGTAATGGTTGTGGAGGGTCTGTCCATTGACCGAGAATATCACAGGATAGCTGAGCTCGGCATGGTGGCGGTGCATGGTCTCCATGATCTTGGCCACGGCCTCGTATTCATATTTCCCGCCTTTGGTGGCACGCATGGCGGCCAGGTGCATCTCGCGGGTGATGTTGACGGCCTTTTCCATTTCGGCGATCTCCTCCGGTGCTTTGTGAATTCTGAGGCTGATGACGGCTTTGGTCAGGGATTCCGAAGGAGCCAGCTGACCCAGACTGATAGGCAATAAATTGCTGAGCAAAATCTTGTTGTCGTGCCGGTAGGGTGGCAGGTACATCACTGCAGGACTGATTTTAGTGGCAAGCTTTTCGGGTTCCAGCACAGTGTTTATGCCTACTTTATTGGCCAAAACATGCAGGGGCTCTTGCCGGCCTATCCAGATGATGTCGTCGATGGTGTATTCGTGTCCAAAGATGATCTCCTCGTTTTTGTCAATATCAATCAAAGCCGCCAGACCGGGAAGGCTGATACCGAAGAAATACAGGAAGTTGCTGTCCTGACGGAAGCGGTAGGTATTGTCGGCATAGTTCATGGGCGACTCGTTGTTGCCCAGAATCAAGATCTGGCCTGAGCCCACGGCTTTTTTCAGGGCGGTACGTCTGTTGATATAGGTTTCTGTTGAGAAGAGTTTCATCGATTGATAGTTTTTTCTCAAAATTAAATATTCTGCCGGATGTATGGGCGGAGAAGGAGGAAATTATTTGATTGGATCGATTTACGATTTACGATTGATTCGATTTGCGATTTAC
>WBZP01005255.1_pt1 | contig 10438 bp, 12 predicted proteins | sample 5204301 | NCBI WGS metagenome assembly WBZP01 (sample SAMN12412401, study PRJNA552823) | activated sludge metagenome | isolation source: activated sludge from nitrification reactor of wastewater treatment plant... | place: USA: Pennsylvania | collected 2017 | reverse complement strand
AGCGGCGTGGAAATACTTCATCCTCTGCGGCGTCGGCATCGCCCAGGCGCTGTTCGGTACCATCCTGCTCTACTTCGCCGCCGAGCGGGTCTTGGGCGAGACCGGCAACGCCCTGCTGTGGACCTACCTGGTCGACGTCAAGGGGAGCCTCGACCCGACCATCATGGCGCTGGCCTTCATCTTCCTGCTGGTCGGCTACGGCACCAAGGTCGGCCTGGCGCCGCTGCACAACTGGCTGCCCGACGCCCACGCCGAAGGCCCGACGCCGGTTTCCGCCGTGCTTTCCGGCCTGCTGCTCAACGTCGCACTCTACGCCATCCTGCGCTGCAAGGTGCTGGCCGACGGCGCCATCCCAGGCGAATTCGCCGGCAACCTGATGATGGGCTTCGGCCTGCTGACGCTGCTGCTCGCCGCCTTCTTCCTCGGCCGGCAGAAGGACATCAAGCGCATGTTTGCCTACTCGTCGATCGAACACATGGGCCTGATCACCTTTGCCTTCGGCATGGGCGGCGCGGTGGCCAACTTCGCCGGCTTCCTGCATATGACCATGCATTCGCTGACCAAGTCGGCGATCTTTTTCGCCGTCGGCCACGCCACCCAGAAGGTCGGCACCCAACTGATGGCCGACATCCGCGGTCTCATCCGCATCAATCCCGTGATTGGCTGGGGCCTGATGCTCGGCACGCTGGCCATCCTCGGCATGCCGCCGTTCGGCGTATTCGCCAGCGAGTTCATGATTCTCACTCACGCCATGAAGCATCATCCCTGGGCGACGCCCATCCTGCTGCTGGCGCTCGGCGTCGCCTTCGCCTCGATCTTCGGCAAGGTGCAGCCGATGGTGTTCGGCGAGACCCACGCCAAGCAGCTGCCGCACGCGCCCGCCATCACACCGGTATTCGTGCACCTGGCCATCGTGCTGATGCTCGGCCTCTACATTCCGCCCTATCTGACGCGCTGGTTCCACGAGGCCGCGCGCATGCTCGGATGAAGCTGTTCGACGAACCCATCGAGTTTGCGGCGCAGCCCGGCATCGGCGCGCCGGTGTGGGCGGGACGCGCCGCCGACGGCGAGGATCTGCTGCGCTTCGCCATCGCCGTGCATCGCGCCGGCGGTCGCATCGCCGCGCTGTGGGGCGAGGACGCACGGCCGGCGGCTGGCTGCTTCCGTCTCGATTGTGCGTTCGGCATCAACGAAGGCCACGCCTGGGTTTCGCTCGAACTGCCGGCGGCCGCCGTCGCCTGCCCCGTCTATCCCGATCTCGCCGGCATCTTTCCGGCGGCCAACCGCATGCAGCGGGCCACCCGCGATCTGGTCGGCATCGCCACCGACGGCGGCGACCAGCGGCCCTGGTTGCGTCACGGCGGCTGGCCGGAAGACTGGTACCCGCTGCGCCACGATTCCGCGCACGAAGTCGGTGTCGGCGTTGGTTTTCCCAATCTGCCCAGCGACTACGCCTTCGTTCAGGTCGGCGGCGAGGGCGCCCACGAAATTCCGGTCGGCCCCATCCATGCAGGCATCATCGAGCCTGGCCATTTCCGCTTTTCCGTCATCGGCGAGCGCGTGCTTCGCCTGGAGGAACGGCTCGGCTACCAGCACAAGGGCGTCGAGCGGCGTCTTGCCGGGGCTGACTTTGCCACCGGGGCACGACTGGTCGGCCGCGTTTCCGGCGATTCCACCTGCGCTTACGCCTGGGCCTACGCCATGGCGCTCGAGGCTGCCTGCGGCGTGGCGCCACCGCCGCGCGCGCTGATGCTGCGGGCGATCATGCTCGAGCGCGAGCGCGTCGCCAATCATCTCGGCGACCTCGGCGCGCTCGGCAACGACGCCGCTTTCGCCTTCGGCTTGACGCAGTTCATGCGCCTCAAGGAAGACTGGCTGCGCCTCAACGCCGAGCTGTTCGGTCATCGCTTCATGATGGATCGCATCGTCCCCGGCGGTGTCGCCGGCGATCTCGATCCGGCGGCGCTGCGGCGGATGGTCGATCAGTGCGAGGTCATCGGCCGCGAGGTCAAGGCCTTGCGCGCCATCTACGACGAGCACCCCGGCTTGCAGGACCGCTTCCTCACCACCGGCGCCATCAGCGCCGACCTGGCGCGCGAGCTGTCGATGACCGGCATGGCGGCGCGCGCCACCGGCCTGCTGCTCGGCGGCCGCTGTTATCGGCAGGGCTACACGCCGCCGCCGCCCTTCGACCGGCTGGGCGTGCGGCCGATCACCGACGAGCGGGGCGACGTCGCCGCCCGCGTCGCCGTCCGCTTCGACGAGGTATTCGAGTCGCTGCGCCTGCTCAAGGAAATCGCCGTGGCCATGCCCGGCGGCGAGCTGCGCGGCGAAATCGCGCCCGTTCCCGGCGGCGCCGGGCTGGGCATCGTCGAGGGCTGGCGCGGCGAGACCATCGTCGGCGTTCGCGTCGGCGCCGATGGCCGTCTGGCCCGCGTCCATCCGCATGATCCATCCTGGCAGGCCTGGCTGGCGCTGGAGCACGCGGTGATGAACGACATCGTCCCCGACTTTCCGCTGATCAACAAGTCGTTCAACCTCTCCTATTCTGGGGTCGATCTGTGATCCCGCTGCTCAAGCGCATCCTGCGCACCGGCATCCTCACCGAGCCGCCGGCGGCGGCCGACATCGGCCCGCAGGGCGAGATCAAGCGGTTGAGCGACGAGACCCTCGCCATCCTCGGCCGCGCGCTGACCATCCGCGAAGTCGATGCCGGTTCCTGCAACGGCTGCGAACTGGAAATCCACGCGCTCAACAACGCCTATTACAACCTCGAGGGGCGCGGCATCAAGTTCGTCGCCAGTCCGCGCCATGCCGACATGCTGCTGGTCACCGGTCCCGTGACCAAGAACATGGAGAACGCGCTGCGCATCGCCTACGACTGCACGCCCGACCCCAAGCTGGTGGTGGCCGTCGGCGACTGCGGCTGCGGCTGTGGCGAGGTTGGCGCGCTGTTCAATGAAAACTACGCCACCTGCGGCCCCGTCGACAACGTCGTCGCCGTGGACGTGCGCGTCCCTGGCTGTCCGCCGACGCCGCTGGCCCTGATGCAGGGCATCCTCACCGCCGTCAAGCGCCGCTGAGTCCCCCACGCGATCGACGCCGCCTGCTTGGGGTTTGCGAATCGTTATATCTGACTGTATATTGCGATTCATTGACGCTGCCGTCCGTGTCGCCCCATCGAGGAATACATCCGTGGAATTGCGCTTTGCGTTCTCCCTTGCCGTGCTGGTACTGTCGGCAAGCGCCCAGGCCGACGAGGTGCAGGCGGCCGTCGCCGCCAACTTCACCGCGCCGATGCGGCAGATCGCGCCCGTGTTCGAGCAAGCCACCGGCCACAAGGTGGTGGCGTCCTTCGGCGGGACCGGCAAGTTCTACGCCCAGATCAAGAATGGCGCGCCTTTCGAGATCCTGCTGTCGGCCGACGACGAAACGCCGACGAAACTGGCCCGGGAGGGCGCCGCCGTCGCCGCCTCGCAATTCACCTACGCTAAAGGCAAACTGGCGCTCTGGTCGGCGAAAGACGCGATCGTCGACGACAAGGGCGAGGTGCTGAAGCAAGCCGGCTTCGATCACATCGCGCTGGCCAATCCCAAGCTCGCGCCCTATGGCGCCGCCGCCGTCGAGGCGATGAAGGCGCTTGGCGTGCATGACAGCCTTGCGCCGAAGTTCGTCACCGCCGAGAACATCGGCCAGACTTTCCAGTTCGTCAAGAGCGGCAATGCCCTGCTCGGCTTCGTCGCCCTGTCGCAGGTCACCAGGGACAACAAGCTGACCGAGGGTTCGGCCTGGGTGTTGCCGGCCAATCTTTATCAGCCGATCAAGCAGGATGCCATCGTGCTCGACAAGGGCAAGGGCAAGCCGGCGGCCGAGGCGCTCATGAAGTTCCTCCGGGGCGACCAGGCCAGGGCCGTCATCCGCGCCTACGGCTACGACCTGTAGCCGATGTTCGACGCCGCCGACCTCCAGGCAATCTGGCTGACCGTCAGGCTGGCCGGCCTGACCACGCTGGTGCTGCTGGTGGTCGGCACGCCCATCGCCTGGTGGCTGGCGCGCACCGGCTCGCGCTGGAAAGGGCCGGTTGGCGCGGTGGTCGCGTTGCCGATCGTGCTGCCGCCGACCGTGCTTGGTTTTTACCTGCTGTTGTTGATGGGGCCGCACGGTCCGGTCGGGCAGTTCACCCAGTGGATCGGCATCGGGCTGCTGCCCTTCACCTTCTGGGGTCTGGTCGTCGGTTCGGTGTGTTATTCGTTTCCCTTCGTCGTGCAGCCGCTGCAGAACGCCTTCGAAGCGGTCGGCGACCGCCCGCTCGAAGTCGCGGCCACGCTGGGCGCCCGTCCGCTCGACGCCTTTTTCTCGGTGGCGGTGCCGCTGGCGAAGCCGGGTTTTCTTACCGCTACTGTGCTCGGTTTCGCCCACACCGTTGGCGAGTTCGGCGTGGTGCTGATGATCGGCGGCAACATTCCGGGTCAGACACGTGTTGTTTCTGTGCAGATCTACGATCACGTCGAGGCGCTCGAATACGCCCAGGCGCACTGGCTTTCGGCGGGCATGGTCGTGTTTTCCTTCCTCGTGCTGCTGGCGCTGTACACGCTCAACCCGGGCAGGAAGCGGCCATGAGCATCGAGGCGCGCTTCAAGCTCGACTATCCGGCCTTCACGCTCGACGTGAACCTGAACCTGCCGGACGCAGGCATCACCGCCCTGTTCGGTCCGTCGGGTTCCGGCAAGACCACGCTGCTGCGCGCGATCGCCGGACTGGAGCGCGTGGCCGGCGGTCGCCTGGTCGTCGACGGCCATGTCTGGCAGCACGACAGCGTCTTCCTGCCGGCACACCAGCGGCCTCTGGGCTATGTCTTCCAGGAAGCCAGCCTGTTTCCCCATCTTTCGGTGCGCGGCAACATCGACTACGGCCGCCGGCGCTCGGGCCATGCCCTGGACGACGGCGCGCTCAACCGCATCGTCGATCTGCTCGGCATCGGCACGCTGCTATCGCGCCGGCCGGCGGGACTTTCCGGCGGCGAACGCCAAAGGGTAGCGCTGGCCCGCGCACTCGCCGTCGGCCCGCGCCTGCTGTTGATGGACGAGCCGCTGGCGGCGCTCGACCTTCAGCGCAAACGGGAAATCCTGCCCTATCTGGAACGTCTGCGCGCCGAGTTGAAGATACCGATCTTCTACGTGAGCCACGCGCCCGATGAAGTGGCGCGGCTGGCCGATCATCTGGTCGTGCTCGAAGCGGGCAGAGTGCAGGCCCAGGGACCGCTGAAACAGGTGCTGGCCGACGTCGCCACGCCGATTCGTCTCGGCGAGGATGCCGGATCGGTCATCGAAGGCACGGTGGCGGAGCGCGATGCGCATTGGCAGTTGGCCCGCGTCGAGTTTCCCGGTGGTGGTTTCTGGGTGCGCGACGAGGGCCACGAGATCGGCCGGCGCGTCCGCCTGCGGGTGCTGGCGCGCGACGTCAGCATCGCCCTGCAGGAGGAGTGCCGCGCCACCAGCGTCCTCAATCACCTGTCGGTGCGGGTCGAGGCGATCGCCGGCGATCTTCATCCGGCCCTGACCTTGGTGCGGCTGGCGGCGGAGGGGCAGAGCCTGGTGGCGCGCGTCACGCGCCGCTCGGCCGAGGCGCTGGCCCTGGAACCCGGCAAGCAAGTGTGGGCACAGATCAAGGCGGTGGCGGTGATCGGCTGATCATGGCGGGGGAGACGAAGCAACGATGGCGCGGAACGACAAGATCGCCCTGAGAGGGCAGTTGTGGATGACCGTCGGCGGCGTGAACCTGGGCGGACCGGGGCGCATCGAGCTGCTGGCGCGGATCGCCGAACTCGGGTCGATCACGCAGGCCGCCAAAGCGATGAAGATGAGCTACAAGGCGGCGTGGGACGCCATCGACCACATGAACAATCTCGCCCGGCAGCCGCTCGTCGAGCGCATGGTGGGCGGCAAGGGCGGCGGCGCGACGCGCCTCACGGCGCGCGGCGAGCGGCTGGTGGCCAGCTTCCGCATGATCGAGCAGGCGCATCGCCGTTTTGTCGACCAGCTCAGCCGGGATGCCGCCGGCCTGGAGGAAGATTTGTCGTTGATCGGACACATGAGGATGAGAACCAGCGCGCGCAATCAGTTTGTTGGCAAGGTGACGAACATCCGCCCGGGGGCGGTCAACGACGAGATCGAAATGGCGATCGTCGGCGGCGAGAAGATCGTCGCCGTCATCACCCACGAAAGCACCGTCAATCTGGAACTGGCGGTCGGCGCGGAGGCGTTCGCGCTGATCAAGGCGCCGTCGGTGATCGTCATGACCGACGCCGGCGGCGCCAGGCTCTCGGCGCGCAACCGCCTGACCGGCACGCTGTCGCGCGTGCAGGAAGGCGCCGTGAATACCGAGGTGGTCATCGACCTGCCCGACGGCGGCGCCATCGCGGCGATCATCACCAACGAAAGTGCGAAGAATCTGGGCCTGGCGGTCGGCGGCACCGCCACCGCCGTGTTCAAGGCCTCCAGCGTCATCATCGGCGTGGCGGCCTGACCGCCCCGAACCGCCGGCCCGGCGTTCCGCGACGGCTGACTTTCGGTATGCTTCGGCGTGGCGGGCCCAAGCCCGCGAAATCATTGGAGCGAGGAGGCGCGCGATGAGATTCGGTTTTCACCTGTTCATGGTCGACCCGGCGGAGCATCGGGAGATTGCCCGCACGGCCGACGAGTGCGGCTGGGACAGCATCCAGGTCGCTGACGCGCCATTCTTTCCCGAGAAGATTGCCGTGCCCTATCCCTATACGCCCGACGGCACGCGTTTCTGGCCGCTGGACATACCGGTGCTCGACCCGTGGGTGGCCATCACGGCGATGGCGACGGTGACCAGCCGCATCCGCTTCCTGCCATCGGTGCTGCGGCTGGCGATCCGCCAGCCGTTGCTGGAGGCGAAAAGCCTCTGCTCGGTGGCGGCGATCGCCAACGACCGTGTCGCGCTGGGCGTTGGCCTGGCCTGGATGCCCGAGGAATTCAAGTGGCTGGGCGTGGACATGAAGACCCGCGGCGCCCGCCAGGACGAGGCGATCCAGGTCATCCGCCTGTTGCTGCGGGGCGGCATGCAGGAGTTCCATGGCAAGCACTTCGATTTCGACCGGCTGATCATGGCGCCGGTGCCGAAGCAGCGCATCCCGATCTACGTCGGCGGCACCACGCCGCCGGCGCTGCGCCGCGCCGCCCGCCTGGGCGACGGCTGGGTCAGCGTCATCCACGACCTCGATCAGGTCGAACGGCTGCTGGCGGAGCTGAACGGCTACCGCCGCGAATATGGCCGCGAGCATGAACCGTTCGACGTCATGATGCACTGCCCGGACGCCGAGTCCGTGGACGACATTCGCCGCCTCGAGGCGCTGGGCGTCACCGACCTGCAAGTCACGCCCTGGAGCTCGCCCGGCATCCTGGCCGAAATGGGCGTCGGCACCATCATGCAGCAGCAGCCGCCGCTCGCGGTCAAGCTGGAGGCGATCAAGCGCTACGCCGCGCGGATCATCGAGAAGTTCGCATAATCCATCAGGGAGAAAACCCATGAAGTTCGCTTATCACGCCAGCATGTGCAACCCGGCCTTCTACCCGGAACTGGCCCAGGCGGCCGAGGCGGCCGGCTACGACAGCTTCACGCTGCCCGACAGTATCTGCTATCCGCGCGAAGCCGATTCCCGCTATCCCTACAACGACGATGGCTCGCGCGAATTCCTCGACGGCGTGCCCTTCCTCGAACCGTTCAGCGCCGTGCCGTGGATGGCGGCGGTGACCCGCAAGCTGAAGTTCTCGACCTCTGTGATGAAGCTGCCGGTGCGGCATCCCGTGCTGGTCGCCAAGTCGCTGACCACGGTCGCCGTGATCACCGGCAACCGTTTCGTGTTCGGTGTCGGCCTCAGTCCCTGGCACGAGGACTTCGATGTCTGCGGCCAGCCCTGGGAAGGGCGCGGCAAGCGCATGGACGAGATGATCGAGATCATCCGCGGCCTTGGCGGCGGCGACTACTTCGGCTACCAGGGCGAGTTTTACCAGCTGCCGGCGATCAAGCTGTGCCCGGTGCCGACCGAGCCGGTGCCGATTCTCGTCGGCGGCCACGCCGACGTCGCGCTCAAGCGCGCCGCCCGCCTGGGCGACGGCTGGATCAGCGCCGGCAACACGCTGGAGGAACTGGTGACCATGATCGGCAAGCTCAACGCCTGGCGCGCCGAGTACGGCCGCGGCCACCTGCCGTTCCACGTCCAGGTCGCCGGCCGCGAGGGCTACACGCCGGATGGCGTCAAGCGGCTGGCGGACATCGGCGCCCACGAGGTCGCGGTGGCTTTCCGCAACGTCTACGAAGGCGGCAGCGACAACCGCACGCTGCAAGGCATGCTCGGCGAGCTCAACGCCTACGCCGAGCACGTGATTCACAAGGTATGAGCCGGCATGGATCGGCGTCACGCCACCACTGACTTTTCGCGGCCATCGTCCGCGACGACATGAAGCCGACAGACCCCACCCGGCTCGATCGCGTGGTCGCCGACGCGCGAAGGGCGGCAGAGCAGCGCGAGCAGGGCTACCGCGAGCAGGCCCTGAAAATTTATCCGTGGATCTGCGGCCGCTGCGCGCGCGAATTCACGCGCGCCAACGTGCGCGAGCTGACGGTGCATCACCGCGACCACGATCATCACCACAATCCGCCCGACGGCAGCAACTGGGAACTGCTGTGCCTGTACTGCCACGACAACGAGCATCAGAAGCAGCTCGAACTGGCCGGCGGCGGCGGTTCGTCGGGCAAGGGCGCTGGCGTCGCCACCCATTCGCCGTTCGCGGATCTCAAGGCGGCGCTGGCGGCCAAGGACAAGGCTTCGCGGTAGGCGTGTCGCCGTGACTGACTTTCGGCGGCCGGGCGCTTATTCCCGTTCGGAATAGGTGGGCAGCGTGATGCGGAATGCCATGGCCAGCAGCCGGGCGGCGACGATCGCCGCCATGCCGGTCCAGGCCGCGGCCACGGCCGACATGCCGAGCGCTTGCAGGCCGATGAAGGCGAGAGCGCCGGCCCAGGCGGCGGACGCATAGAGTTCGCCGCGCACGAAGACCAGCGGCACCTCGTTGCACAGGACATCGCGCAGCACCCCGCCGACCACGCCGGTGATGACCCCCAGCAGGCTTGCGGCCAGCCAAGGCGCTTGCCACTCGAGCGCGATCTGGGTGCCGACGATGGTGAACAGCGCCAGACCGATGGCGTCGGGAATCAGGAACAGGCGCGGCGGCAGGCGTAGCCCGCGCACCGCGAAAAACACCGCCGCCGTCGTGGCCAGCGCGACGACGAGGTAGGTGGGGTCGCTGATCCAGAACACCGTCCGATCGAGCAGGACGTCGCGCACCGTGCCGCCGCCGAGCGCGGTGGCGCTGCCGACCATGATCACGCCGACCAGGTCCATCCGTTTGCGGCCGGCGTCGAGCACGCCGGTCAGCGCGTTGACCGCGACCGCCGTCAGGCCGATCCAGTAAAGCAGCAGGTCCATCGTGCGAGTGAAAGCGTGGCGACGATTCCAGTGTAGCGGTTTCGCCTTGCCGGCGTCCCGCCGGTTCTGACTTTCAGCGGGCGATGTCGGGGTTGGGTTCGAGCCACCGGAGGAGGGTGGCGAACAGGATTTCCGGATCGACCGGTTTGGCGATGAAATCGTTCATGCCGGCGGCCAGGCAGCGGGCCCGATCCTCGGCGAAGGCATTGGCCGTCATCGCCACGATCGGCAGGGCGGCCCGGTCCGGCCACTGGCGGATGCGCCGCGTCGCCTCCAGCCCGTCCAGCTTCGGCATCTGCATGTCCATCAGGATCAGGTCGTAGTCGTTGTCGCGCGCCAGTTCGAACGCCTGCTGGCCGTCCTCGGCCACCGCTACCACCAGCCCGGCGTCGTCGAGCAGCGTCAAGGCCACTTCCCGATTGACCGCGTCGTCCTCGGCCAGCAGGACGCGCCGGCCCGGGCAGTTCGCCCGCAGCCGCGCCTCGGCCGAATGCGCCGCCGCCGGCGCGGGCATCGTCCCCGCCGCACCCTGTTGCAGCCGGGCGGTGAACCAGAAGGTGCTGCCCTCGCCGGGGTTGCTGACCACGCCGGCCTCGCCGCCCATCACCTGGGCGAGCTTGCGAGTGATGGCCAGACCGAGACCGGTGCCGCCGTACTTGCGGGTGATCGAGTTGTCGGCCTGCTCGAAGGCGGCAAACAGCTTGGGCAGGACCTCGGGTGCGATGCCGATGCCGGTGTCCTCGACTTCGAAGCGCACCCGAGCGCCTTGCGCGTCCGCCGCCTCGATGCGCGCGCGCAGGGTGATGGTGCCGTGTTCGGTGAACTTGACGGCGTTGCTGGCGTAGTTGAGCAGGGCCTGTTGCAGCCGGGTGGCGTCGCCGATCAGGGCGACCGCGGTCGCCGGGCTGTCGATAACCAGGGCGAGGC
>WBZP01007564.1_pt1 | contig 10440 bp, 7 predicted proteins | sample 5204301 | NCBI WGS metagenome assembly WBZP01 (sample SAMN12412401, study PRJNA552823) | activated sludge metagenome | isolation source: activated sludge from nitrification reactor of wastewater treatment plant... | place: USA: Pennsylvania | collected 2017 | reverse complement strand
GAGCAACCGGTGATGCGGCAGTGGATTGATCTGCGGGTGCAGCTGCTGCAGAGACTGCTCGAAGCGCCGCGTCTGCGCAGAATGGTCGACGGAGAACAGGCGTTTGGTCGCAACTTTGTACTGACGGTGGGAGAGCTGCTCGACAAGCTGACCCAGTCTCTGTTTGCAGAGCTGTATGTGACGACGCCCGGACCGATCTCACCGCTACGTCGAGAGCTGCAGCTGCGTTACGTTGAGCAGCTGGGACAGCTGGTGCTGCGTCACACCCCCGACAGTCGTCCCGCCCGATCGCAAGCGCGCTACCAGCTACAGCAGCTTCAGAGCCAGCTCTCGACGCTGCGCCCGAAGCACGCGACCCTCGATGTCGATACCTTGGCGCATGTCCTCGAGCTGTCCGATACGATCTCTGCCACCGTAAACGGCGCGATGGTGATCCAGTCCGGTAGCGCGGCTTCCCTTGCGGCGGACTGATCGGGCCGACCGGTCGGCTGGAGACTCTGCTCCCAAGCCATCTGACTCGGACTGGTTGCGTCCTTCGGCGCGCTGTAGGTGGGGAAAAAGCCCCACCCCCTGATGAGTCGTTTCCCACTTTCGCGACGGAAATAGCCCAGTCATAACTCTGCTCATGATGGCTGCGTGTTTGTCACGCCGCACGGCCGTTTCCCAAACGATTCCCAGCCGGAAGGACTCTCATGACCCGCACACGTACTCTCCGATTTCTGTCCCACGTTGCCCTGTCTGTTGGTTCGGCGTCGCTGGCGCTGTCGGGATGTGCTCCCGCCGAGCTTGAGGCTGTTACTACCGAAGAGGAGCTGCTCGCCACCGCCGCGACCGTGAAGGGCTCGTCGCTGCGCTCGCTTGGTTTCGTCGCTGCATCGCTGGACTCAGACAGCTTGCAGCCGGTGTACCTGACGGGACGGGTACCAGCGGCGATTCGCAGTCGGGAAGAGGCGCGCGACTTTGCGGTGAGCATCCTCTCGCGATCGCTGCGGCTGGCCCCGGAGTCGGACTTCGTGTTTCACAAAGAGAGCCGCGATGCCGCCGGTTATCGCTATCTGCGCCTGCGTCAGACCCATGGCGGAGTGCCGGTCGAGCAAGGCGAGCTGACGCTGCAAGTGGCCGAGGACGGCGCGGTTCACTCCGTGATCGGTCGGCCAGTTCCCGAGCTGCGGATCTCGACACGTCCGGCGCTGGCGGCGGAGTCGGCGGTGCAGGGCGCGCTCGGTCGGCTGGCGAAGGCGGGCAAGTCGGTGGTGCACGAGTCACCGCGTCTGGTCATCCACACCGGCCTGTCCGGCAAGCCGCAGCTGACCTATCACTCAGTGGTTGAATACCAGGGCCAAGAGGGCTTGGCGTTTGAGGACCTCTACATCGACGCCAACTCCGGCGAGGTCGTCACCCGCCTGTCGCGCGTCCACACCGGCCTCAATCGCTCGATCTACGACGGCAAGAAGGCCTGCCTCGCGACCGGCAGCGAGCTTCCCGGCACCTTGCTCTACAACGAGGGTGGTACCAGCACCGACACCGTCGCCAACGCCGCCTACACCAACACCGGCCTGACCTACTGGTTCTATAAGCACTTCCTCGGTCGCGACTCCTACGATGGCTCCGGCGCGCTGCTCAAGTCGTCGGTTCACTTCACTTTCTCGACCGGATTCTCGTGCTCGGGTGCCAATGCCGCGTGGCTCGGTTCGCCCTACAACCAGATGGTCTACGGCGATGGCGACGGCACGACCTTCACTCCGCTCGCGCTGGCCGTCGATGTAACCGCCCACGAGCTGACCCACGCCGTCACCGATCTGACCTCGGATCTTGTTTACTCCAACGAATCGGGCGCCCTCAACGAAGCCATGTCGGACATCTTTGGCGCTGCGGCGGAAGCGTGGAAGGGCTCAGGCGGCAGCGCAACCGGCAACCCCGCCAGCATCACCCCGACAGCGAACACCTGGAAGATCGGCGAGGAGATCACCGTCCCCGGCGGCCTACCCGGCAACGCGCTCCGCTTCATGAACAACCCAACCGCCGACGCTTACAGCAAGGACTACTACCCCGAGCGACTCACCGGCAGCTCGGACAACGGCGGCGTTCACGGCAACAGCGGCATCGCCAACCTGGCGTTCTACCTTTTGTCCCAGGGCGGCACACACCCGCGTAGCAAGACCACGACCTCGGTCACCGGCATCGGCATCGAGAAGGCCACCAAGATCTTCTTTGCCGCCAACACCACGATCCTGACAAGCTCGGCCAAGTTCCAAGATGCGCGCAACGCCACCGCGCAGGCCGCCAAGGATCTGTATGGAGCGTGCTCAGTCGAGTGGGTAAACACCCACAAGGCGTGGGATGCGGTCGGCGTACTCGGCACCTGGACTCCGTGCGGCACTGGCGACACCGTGGCACCGACGGTTAGCTTGACTGCACCGACGGCGGGCTCGACGCTCACCGGTTCGGTAACTGTCTCGGCCAACGCAACCGACAACGTCGGAGTCGCCAGCGTCGACTTCTACGCCGGCACCACCCTGATCGGCACGGACACCACCTCGCCCTACTCGCTGAGCTGGAACACCACCGGCATCGCCAACGGCGCCTACACCCTTACCGCCAAGGCCAAGGACGGCGCGGGCAACGTCGGCACCTCGACGGGCGTTGCAGTCACCGTCTCGAACAGCGGCGGCGGCACCACCCAGAACGAGGCCGAGCCGAACGGCTCCTTCAACCAGGGCAACGTCGTCAGCGTCTCGGGAACGACCGTAAACGCCTACATCTCCTCGCCGACGGACAAGGACTACTTCAAGGTCACACTCGGCGCCGGCAAGACCCTCCAGGCCGCGATGACGCCGCCCTCGGGCTCGGACTTTGACCTGTACATCTACGACCAGTCCAAAGTGCTCGTCGCCAAGAGCGAAAACGATGTCGGTCTGGTTGACTCTGCCAGCGCCACCAACAAGGCCGCCAGCGCCGGCACGTTCTACATCCACATCAAGTACTATGCTGGCGCCTCGACGACCAATCCCTACAAGCTCAAGCTGACCTTCTAGCTGTTGTCCGTGAGCTTGGTCCAGCGCTTCCAGCCGATTGTTCCGGCGCGGCCTTCCGCTCCTGTTGCGGAGATGGTTTCGATAAGTGCTTGCAAAAAGAGCTGCGAGCGTCGAGGTTTGCGCTTGGCGGAAGGCAGCTCGGCATAGAGTGTGACCTGCTTCCAGATCCATCCGGGGCACAGCCGCACCAGCGCGCCACGTCGGAGTTCTTCGATCACCATGTACTCGGGAAGGACTCCGATTCCCACTCCAGACAACAGGAGCGCGCGGACTCCTTCCCCCGTATTGCTCTGAGCGCGTAGCGTCAAAGGCACGGTGTCTGTCTCTCCCTTGGGACCCCGAAAGGTGAGGCTGTCGCTCCGTGATAAAAGAGAGTGACGGGCCCAAGGCGCACCGGCCAGCTCTCGCGGACGACTGACTCCGGAGTAGGAAGCGGCCAGGGCTGGGGCTGCGACAATCGGCTCGGGGATGAGCGCCAGTGGCCTCACTACGTTGCCTGATTCCCGAGGCACTCCCAGTCGCACCGCGACATCAATCCGGCTCGCGATCAGGTCTTGGGACAGGTCATCGCTGACGATGTCGACGGTCATCTGTGGATGCAGCAGTGCAAGCCGTGCTGCCACGGGGGCCACCAGCAGGGAGCCGAGATCATGGGTGGTCGCGATCCGCAGCGTTCCCACCGGCGCGTTGCGATGCTCTTCCAAGATCGTATCGAGACTGCGTGCCGCTTCAGAGATCGCGGTCGCGGTTCCCAGCACCTGCTCGCCAACCTGGGTCAGCCGCAGCTTGCGGGTCGAGCGCTCAATGAGCCGAACGCCGCAGCGCTCTTCGAGCTGTCGGATGTTTTCGCTGACCAGGCTCTTGGACAGATCCAGCGCTTTGGCGGCAGCGGTAAACGAGCCATGGCGGATCACAGCGGCGAAGACCGCTAACAGTGGCAGATCGCGAGCTTGCATGATTGTTCGATTCTGCCGAACAGTGATTCAAGTTCAAGCAGGATTGTTCAGATTGCATGTTGGCCGCAACCTAGTCCTTACCAAGCCGAGCTGCCCAGTGATTGCAGCAAACCTGAAACCCCGATTGGAGGACTCCCATGCACCACGAACTGAGCCATGAGACTGCCCGCGCCCTGATTGCTCCGTTTTACGATGTCCTGACCCGTCCGTCGCAGAAGAACGTCGCCGCGATCGTCTCTGAGATCGCGGTTCCCGAGTGGCGATCCTACGCAGGCGAAACCGTGAGCAAAGGTCGAGAGGAGTTCATCGCTCAAGTGATCGGCTTCGGACGGGCCATTCCTGATCTGGTATGGGATGTCAAGGAAGTCCTCGTCAGCGGTGATCGCATCATCGTCCGCAGCGAGGCGAGCGGCACTCCGGCGGGCGACTTCTTCGGAGTCCCGCACAGTGGGCGCAGCTTCAAGGTCATGACCATCGACATCCATACCGTGAAGGATGGCAAGCTGGTGGTCGCACATCACGTCGAGGACTGGGCCTCTGCCCTGCGACAGCTCGCCGGAAAGTAGCGGACCGCGCGATCCGCTGTGGAGGAGCGGAGACGCTAGTGGCTGGCGGTGGCGGATCGCGAAAACAGACCGAGGATGCGTCGTCCAACTTTTTTGACGCCGTGCAGCGGGTCTTTCATATACGGCGCGACTTCGTGAACGAGGTCGGATGCCGTCGCAGCGACGCGGTGACTGGGCCAAAAAAACGGGCTGGAAAAGCGGCTGTGCTTGGCGATGAACAGGCGCAGCTCATCGGGTGTGACGCCGTATTCTTGGCACGTCGCTTCAAACTCAGCGCGGGCCGCGACACGGGCCTTGAACAGCATCATCTGCACGCGGCTGTACACATTCACGGCGCCGTCGCCCGACGTTTCAATCGGCAGGAAGATGGCGCTCGGCCACTTTTCCGTCACGTACGACTGCACCCCGTCTGAAACTCCCGACGAGGGCATGCAGCCAAACGGCTTGACCGAAAGCGTCATCGTCGACTTCTTGTGCTTGACGTTCATCACCAGCTTGCCGACTTCCATGTGGCCTTCGCCGCCGCGCAGGTGGTTGTTGTAAAGCTCGCGCGCTTCCTCCGCGACCTCGTCCATGTTGGGCATGTAGTAGTCGTGCAGACCCAGGATGCCGGCGATGCTCTTGAAGATCAGGCGCAGCCCCTTGTCTGCCACCCACAGTGTCGCCAGCTTTTGCTGAGCGTTGACGCCGACCAGGCCCTTGTTCGCATTGTCGTCCTGGCGCAGCGTCATGCGCTGACGCGTGTCCCACGAGTGCTCCCAGATGTTGTACAGGACCCAGTTGGTGACGATCTGGATGTCGACCTCGGCGCCCTCGTGTTCCAGAAAGCGCTGCAGGCCGTAGTTGCCGTCGCCTTCGGTGGTCATGGCCCAGAACTCCCCGATGACGGCGACCTTGGGTTTGACCTGCGTGCGGTCCACTTCGACGGAGCGCAGCATGCGGCGGCACTGGAGCAGCGCGACCACCGGATTCGATCGCGTGCGCAGCATCTCCGCCAGCGTGCGCTTGCAGTCTTCCAGCGCGCGATCGGTTGCACCTTGCTGCGTCTCATAAGGACGCATGCGATAGCCGATGGCGTTCACGGCGTCGCCGACCATGATCGCAAACAGCAGCGAGACGAAGAACTTGGGGTTCAGATCCAGCCCTGGGTCGTCACCTGTCACTTGCTTCAGGCCGCCCTGCTGCTGGAACAGCAAGACCCGGAAGCCGTCAAAGCCGGCATCGCGCAGCGCCTTGCGATACTCCGTGACGTAGCTTCCAAAGCGGCAGGGACCGCAGGCGCCCGGCATGACGAACACGTAGCCGTCGACGATTTGCTTGGGCGACAGACCTTGCGCGTGTAGCTCGTTCAAGCGCTTGACCAAGTTGCCGACGTTGAAATAGGTCGGGTTGCACTGGCCCCGGTTGCCGAACTCTTTGCCAAGCTGTAGCGCCGAGGAGTCCGGGTTGTCGAGCGTCTCGACGCGGTAGCCCAGGCCAGCCAGCGTCGCCGAGATCAGGTAGTCGTGCGCGATCGTAAGCCCGCCGACAAGGACGGTGGTCTTGGGGCGCTGCTCTCGTGTGAAGAACTGCGGATTGGGATCGGTGAAGTGCGTGGTCGCCCTGTCTAGCCCCAGCGCGGCCCGCTGTTCGGACTCGAAGCGGCGTAGCTCCTCCTCGATGGCTAGCTCTTGCGCGCTTTTCTGCGGCTTGAGGTTGTTGATCACGGGAAGCGCCCTGCGGCCCGACGACTTGCTGGCCGTCTGTCCGTTCTGTCCTTCGAGATCCGCACGCTGCATGGTCGGCTCCTACAGTGAAAGGGTGTTTTTCGGTAAGACCTGCTTGGGCAGGTCCCTTCCTATCGGGTCCCGATCGTACCATCCATCGGACCGCCGCCGTGTCGTCTCTTTGCGCCTGGTTCACGAGGCCCACCGGCTACCTCCACATCAAGTACGACGCCGGCGCCTCGACGACCAAGCCCTACGCTCGCAAGTGACCTTCTAGCCAGTTCCAGCTCGGCTGGTGGGGGCCGTTTCCGCAGAGTTTTTCGTCGGAAGAGTTGACAGACAGCCTCCTCGCGGATCACATTGGGCAGACTCATGCACTTTCTGTTTCGCAGGCCGCAGGTCGTTGCGACGCTGCTGCGATGTACGCTGCTCTTCGTCGTGGTCATTGGCTCAGGCTGCGCGGCCTTCGTCGAGAACTTCCGCCCCGTCATCTACGGCAAGACCGCCAAAGAGAACTACGAAAGGGGCATTCGCTCTCTCAAAGGCGAGAGCAGTCTCGACGCTGGCAAGTACTTTAACTACGTGCGGCAGAACTGGCCGACCTCGCGCTGGGTGCCGTGGGCCGAGCTGGGACTGGCTGACTCGGCGTTTGGTCGCGAGGCGTATATCGAGGCCATCGACGGCTACAAGACCTTCATCGCCAGCCACCCGCGCCACCCCAAGACCGTCGACGGCTACTGCGCTTTCAAGATCGGCGAGTCGTACTTTAAGCAGATTCCGTCGGACTTTTTTCTGCTGCCACCGTCGTACGAAAAGGATCAAGGCCCGGTCATCGATGCCCAGCGAGAGCTGACCAGCTTCCTCGATCGCTATGGCCAGAGCAGCTACGCCGAGGCGGGTCGCAAGCTGCTCTCTGACGCGATCCAGCGCCTTGCCGATCATGAGCTGTACGTCGCTCGCTACTATCTGGAGCGCGGTCGCACCAAGGCAGCGATCTGGCGGCTCGAGTTTGTGGTGCGTGAGTATCCGCGTGCTCGTCGCGATGCTGAGGTGCTGCTGCTGCTCGGGCAGGTGTATTTGAAGCAGGGCGATCCCAAAGAGGCCCGCGACGCTTTCCGACGACTGGTCATCGAACATCCTGACGACTATCGAGTCGGCCAGGCCAAGCTCTTTCTCGACTATATCGCCGGCAGCTTTGGTGACTTGCCACCGCCGGCGCCGCTTCCCCCTCGCAAGGGTCCTGGCCAGGGGCGAGCGCAAGTTCCCGACGAAAACGACCTGCTTCCGCCCGAGTAACTTGGGACGGGCGCCGCTTGACGTTTTCCGTGGGCAGAAACTACACTAGGACGCTTACTAACCTCCGAAACGCGGTTTGTTTTCGTGGCCAATCCAGGAAACAAAGAAAAACTCATCGAAGCAGCGCAGCAGTTGGCCGAAAAGGGTCAGCTTGATAAGGCGCTCCGTGAATATCTCAAGGTTGCCGCCGAGGACGAGCAAGATGTCCTGGTCTGGGTCCGGATCGGCGACTTGTATGTCAAGCTCGGACAAAAAGGCGAGGCGATCGCGAACTACCTGCGCGTCGCCCAGCTCTACCTGTCGAGCAGTCAACCTGACAAGGCGATATCGGTCTATCAGCAAATCCTACAGTTAGATCCGAAGTCAGCAGATACCTATATGGCGCTCGGGGAGCTGTATCGCGATATCGGCAAGGCGCCGCTGGCGATGCAGCAGTTCGAGCTGGCGGCGCAGCTGTACGGACGCGTGGGCAAGAATGGACCGTCGCTGCGTGCCGAGCAAGCGGTGGTCGATCTGGCTCCCGAGAGCTTGCCGAGGCGGATTCGCTTGGCAGAGCTGTACTCGAAGGAAAACCTGCCTGCCGAGGCGGCGCGGGAGTTTCGGCTGGCCGGCGGGCTGCTCAAGAAGCAAGGCCGTCTCGACGACTGGGCGAAGGTGACGGAGCGGCTCCTGTTTCATGCTCCGACGGATACGGCGGCTTCCAATGAGCTGGCCCGGCACTACCTGGCGCAGAACGACGGGCTCAAGGCGCTGACGCGACTACAGACCAGCTTCAAGGAAAACCGTCAGGATCGCGAGCAGCTGGAGCTGCTGTCGCAGGCGTTTTTGCGGCTGCAAAAGCCGGACAAGGCCGTCGCGGTGCTCAAAGAGCTGGCGCGGCTGGCGGCCGATCGGCGAGCTGCGGAGTCGGTCTTCCGGAAAGTGCTGGCGATCGATCCGAATGATGCCGATGCCAAAACGGCCCTCGGTGGTGGCTCGCTGCCGGCAGCGAATGTGACCCAGTCCAACTTTACCTCGGCGCTCATCTTGAACTCACCGAGCCCTGGTCCGGTGCCAGCGTCGAAGACGACGCCGCTGCCGGCCTCTGCGAACTCGGCGGGGCGACCGACACCGGTAGCGGTTCCAGCGATGCCAGCACGTACCAGCTCAGACATCACGCCGGTGGTTGGGGTTCGTCTCGACGGAACGATGCCGCCGGTTAGTCGTCCCGTCGAGCCTCTGTCGGATGAAGAAGAGCAGGATCGGGTGCTCAGCGAGGCGGACTCTTTTGTGCGCTTCGGGCTCAAGGGCAAGGCGCTGGAGTCGCTGCGAGCCACGCTGTCGCACCGGCCCCAGCTTCACAAGGTGCGCGAGAAGCTGGCCAAGGTGTTCGAGTCGCTGGGCCAGTTTAAGCCCGCGATTGCCGAGCTGCGGACGCTGGCCGATCGCGCGGTCAGCCACGAGGAGCAGGCCCGCTATCTGCGGGAGATCCTGCGACTCGACAATCGTGACTCAGCAGCGTCAGAGAAGCTGCGGCGCATCAGCGGAGAGTTCAAGCCGCTCGCACTCCCGCCGCCGGACGAGGACGAGCCGGTGATCGAGATGAGTGCCTCCGACGAGGATGGCCCGACGACGCCGAACTCGCCGGTTGGGCCTCGCAGTGAGCCGCAGCCACTTCCACCGGCTCCGTCAGGACCGTCCAGTCGTCCATCGGTGCAGGAGACGGCTTCTCGCCAGTCCGCGCCGTCGCAGCGCAGTGGCACATTGCGCGAAGAGCTCGACGAGGTTGAGTTTTTCCTGCAGCAGCGAATGCTCGACGATGCTCGGCGCCTGTTGAAGTCGCTGGCGACGCGCTATCCCCACAGTCAGACGGTGCAGAACAAGCTCAACGAGCTGGGTGGTGCGGCGTCCTCATCCGACGAGAACCTGATCGAGCTAGAGCCCGAAGAGATCGTCTCCGACAGCAATCCCCGCGTCTCGTTTCCGCCCGCTAGCGCTGCGGCGACGGCCAAGAAAGCCCCACCACTCGCGTCAGCGCGCAGCATTCCCGTACCTCCGTCGGGAACCAGTGTCCCGAGCGGCGACAAGAGCGGTCCGATCGGTGAGGCCCGTGATCCCAGCGAGGCCTATCAGCGCGGCATCGCCCATCGCAACCGGGGTCAGCATGCCTTGGCTATCGGCGAGTTCAAGGTCGCGATGCAGGATCGCAAGCTGGCGGGGCGGGCGGCGCTGATGCTCGGTCAGTGTTATCGCGACTTGTCGCAGCTGCGCGAGGCGGTCGAGGTCTTCAAGGAAGGCCTCTACATGCCGTCCGTCGCTGATGCAGACCTGGCCGAGCTGAACTACCAGCTGGCCCAGTGTTTCGAGCGGCTCAACAACCCCAAGGAAGCGATCTACTTCTATCAGCAGGCCCAGCAGTCGATTCCGGGCTACAAAGACTCCGCCGCCCGAGTGAGCGCGCTCCGTCGCTAACCCTGACTCTGCTAGTGACAACACCTTCCAGAACGTAGCGAGGAACCTCGGATGCAAGGAGGAGGACCGCGTCAGTCCCCGACACGAAGTGTGGGGGAGAGCAGCCCATAAGCACTAACCTAAGCAGGCGTCGATAGAGGTTGCACTTTCATGCCATTGTTTGCGCTTTCGTTTGGGATTGGCCAGGAGGGGACCGAGCTTGGGACCGAGGCGAAGGAGTTGGGATGGAAAGAGAGGGCGACTCAAGACCGCGAGGACCGCATCGCGTGCCTCGATGAACTCACGCCAGCGACTGCGTCTTTGAGAGGTCGAATCCCCAGGGGGAAAAAAAGCGGGCCTGAAGCAGGAGCCGCTCGATCAAAAGCGCCGTCAGCAGCTTGCCTTGGATGAAGGCACGCGCCGACACGTCGGCTCGTTTGGGGACGTGCCC
>WBZP01007560.1_pt1 | contig 10442 bp, 9 predicted proteins | sample 5204301 | NCBI WGS metagenome assembly WBZP01 (sample SAMN12412401, study PRJNA552823) | activated sludge metagenome | isolation source: activated sludge from nitrification reactor of wastewater treatment plant... | place: USA: Pennsylvania | collected 2017 | reverse complement strand
GGGCACCGCGGCTCGCGATCAGGTAGGAAGGCGCCATGAGCAAACCATCGATCAGCCCTGCCGTGTGGACTCCGCCCGGGGCGCCCACCCCGCCTCCCACCGGCACGTTGCCGCAGTTACACATCCTGCCCGTCCCGGGTGAGGGCCCGGAGGACGCCCTGTTCGTCGACGATGCGATCGTGACCGGCTTGAGCGACGGCCGGATCATCAAGGTCAGCCTGGACGGCTGGCAGATCGAGGTGCTGGCCGACACCGGCGGCCGCCCGCTGGGGCTGGAGATTCACCCCGACGGAATCGTGGTCTGCGACGCCGAGAAGGGGCTGCTGCTGCTCGACGAGGCCGGCACGCTGACCACGCTGATCGCCAAGGGTGAGCACGACTTGCGGGTGTGCAACAACGCCGCCGTGGCACCCGACGGCACCATCTACTTCACCGACTCCAGTCAGCGCTTTGACCTCGAGCACTGGACGGCCGACATCATCGAGCACTCCGGTACCGGCCGGTTGCTCAAGCGCAGCCCAGACGGCAGCGTCCAGGTGCTGGCCGGCGGTCTGCAGTTCGCCAACGGCGTGGCCCTGACGCCGGAGTTCGTGGCCGTTGCCCAAACTGGCCTCTACAGCGTCGACCGGGTCTGGCTGGACAGCGGCCGTCATGAGCCGTGGATCACCAACTTGCCCGCCTTCCCGGACAACATCGCGACCGGCGACGACGGACTGGTCTGGGTCACGATGGCCAGCGGCCGTAAGGCCGCATTGGACAAGACCGCCGGGCGCCCGTTCCTGCGCAAGATCATTTGGGCCCTGCCGGAGGCGCTGCATCCCAAGCCCGACCACCTGGTCTGGGTGCGCGCCTACGACACCGAGGGCCGCTTGGTGCACGAGTTCTGCGGCGAGCACGACCAGTTCTTCATGTGCACGGGGGTGCGGGCGCAGAACGGCCGGGTGGCGATGGGCAGCCTGGAGACGACGACGCTGGCGTGGTTCGAGCTGTAGCCCGTCAAGGCAGCTGTGAGCGACAGGGCGCCTCGTCTACTGCTCACATCGTTTCGTCGTCTCACCGGAACGTCCGCTGAACCGGATCAAGCGGATGGCCGGGCCCTGGCACTGTCCCGTACCGTAGGTATGTGGCCAAGCAGAAGAAGGCGAACGATCACTGGATGCAGGTGGTCGGCGCTGGGGTGTCTGCAGGGCTAGAGCGCTACCAGCAGTACCGGGCCCTCAAACCGACCAAACCCACGCAGCGCGAGGTCGTCGCCCAGCAGCGCCAACTGATCGTCGCCCAGCACCAGAACCGGCTGGCCGGCTTCGAGCGCCGCAAGCAGCGGATGCGCAGCCGGGAGACGGTCTACACCGCCGGGGCCGCCGGCGCAGGGATCATGGGCGTCGTCGGGATGGCTACGCCGCAACCCTCGCTGCTGTGGTTCACGGCTGCCGGTGTGAGCGGGCTGTTCGCCTATCTCACCCGCGAGAAGCGGCAGACCCTGCAGGCACCGGCGATGCCCGAGTTGCCCGCCATGCCCGTCGAGCCGCTGCCGGCCGGGACGCCCGGCGCCGACGAGGTCGCGCGCTGGAGCCGTGCCGCGCACCGGTGGGACGAGATGCTGCCATTGGTCGACCACATGCATCCGGATGCGGGGGAGCAACTGCGGCGGGCGTTGCGTGAGGTCGATCCCGCGCTGCGCTCACTGGTGGAACGTCTGGGCACTTTGTACCGGACGAGCCGGGAGATGCCGGGCACCCAAGCCGCCGCTGCTGCGCACCGCGCCAGCATCGAGGTGGCCGGGCAGTTGCGCGACGGTGTCGAGGCCTACGAAGGTCTGGTGGCCGCGGCCGCCGAGCTCATCGCCGCACCCGATCTCAACCGCTCCGTGACCGAGGTCGTCGGCCCAGCCGTGCTGGACGTGCAGGCCTACACCAGTGGGCTGCGCAAAGCAGCCGACACGTTCTAAGGGGAAGCAATGCCGCGCGAAGCCGTGCCCGTGATCGTCGATGTCAGCCTTGCGAGTTCTGACCGCAACTACGACACGACCGTCGACTTTCTGGAGAAGCCGTTCCGGATCGTACGCATCGGAACCGACGGGGACGTCGACCGCGCCGAGGAACTGATCAAGGAGTGGACCGATACGGCTTCGGTCTTCGCGATCACCGGCGCCCGGGACGCGCGCACGGTGGGCATCCTCAGCGGTGACGAGCGGGCGGCCTTGCGCCGCCTGGAGTCGGCCACCGGTGACACCCCGACGACCAATGGCCACAGGCTGCGCGACGTCCTGCAGGAGTGGACGGTGCGCAAGGTCGCTGCCGAGCGGTCGGGGCTGTTCAGCAACGCCCGCACCGTCGTGCTCGGGGGGTCGAACCACCGCCGCACTGCGCGGGTGCTGCGAGAGTCGACCGAGAACATCAAGTTCGCCGACGCGATCCTCACGTACGGGCTGCCGTCCATGCTCGACTTCGACGCGCTCGAGCGGTTCTTGGGTGTCAGCAAGTGGATGCTCGACAAGGTTCCCGACGTGATCGCGGCGCCAGTGACCGCCCCGGGCCGGCGGTTCAACCAGTCGATGCTGCGCCGGGCCGTCGTCGAGGCGGATGTCCTCGTCGCGACCTATGACGAGCTCATGATGTTCCACCTCGAGGAGCTCGCGGGCAAGACTCTGATCACCTCTTCGGTCTCCGACGAGCGGCTCGAGGAACTCAACCACCGTGGCGTCGACCTGGTGCTGGACGACACCCCGCAGCCGTTCCCGGACGTCACCATCAACGCGGCCGTGCTGGAGGCCTTGATGCTGGCCGCGACCGGCGCCGAGGAGTCCAGCCTGACCGACGACGATCTGCTCGACATGATCACGTCCGCGGATCTGCAGCCCCGGGAGTTGTACCCCGGCGGCTACAAGCGCAAGAGCCGGTTCGCGTTCGTCATCCACCCGCTGTCCCAGGAGTACCTGCGGAACGTCGAGCCGCTGAACACGATCTCCAAGGTCGCGCCGCAGGTCGTGATGGACGGTGTGGAGAAGGCGATCGCGTACGCGCCGGCGTTCAAGTACAGCCACGTGACGGGCATCGTGTCGCCGACCGGTGACGAGGCCGAGGGGTGGCTGATCACTGTCGGCGGAACGCCGAAGCAACTGCTCGCGCACGACCCGGAATTCACCTACAAGCGGCTGCTGCAGGCTGCCGACATCGCCAAGAAACTCGGGGCCCAGATCATGGGTCTGGGAGCGTTCACGAAGGTCGTCGGCGATGCCGGGGTGACGGTGGCCAAGCGCGCGCCGCTGCCCATCACGACCGGGAACAGCTACAGCGCGTCGGGAGCTTTGTGGGCCCTGCACGACGCCATCCGCAGGCTGGGCGTCTCCGAGGTCGACGAGCAAGGCCGGCTGCGCGGCAAGGCCATGGTGGTGGGGGCGACCGGTGCCATCGGCTCGGTCTGTGCACGGCTGCTCGCGATGGCCTGTGACGAGTTGTGGATGGTCAGCCCGGAGGCTGCGAAGTTGCTCGCGCTCAAGGCGGACATCGAGAGCGAGAACCCGCGCGCCACGATCTACGTCGCGGCCACCCCGGATGAAGCCCTGCCCGAGATGGACGCGATTGTCACGGCCACTTCGGGTGCGGGAAAGCGGGTCCTGGACATCATGCAGGTCAAGCCGGGTGCGGTCATCACCGACGTTGCGCGGCCGCTGGACTTGTCCGCGGAGGACGTCGCCAAGCGCCCGGACGTGCTGGTCGTGGAGTCCGGCGAGATCCAGTTGCCAGGCGACGACATCCACATGGGCAACATCGGGCTGCCGCCCGGCGTCGCCTACGCCTGCCTGGCCGAGACGATTGTGCTCGCGCTGGAGGGCCGATACGAGACGTTCACGATCGGCCGCAACATCGAGTGGCCCAAGGTGAAAGAGATCTACAAGCTGGGTCTGAAGCACGGGATGGAACTCGCGACGATCTCCGGCGTGAACGGGGTCTTCACCGACGAGGACATCGCCCGGGTGCGGGAGCTGGCGTTGGCCAAGCGGGAGGAGTTGGCCGGGACTTAGTGTCCGGATTTGCAACCCGTTCAGCCCGACACGCCGTGATTCCCGAGTTTTTTTCGGCGCGTCGCACCCCCCAGCCTCGAACGGTTTGCGAATCCGGACAGTGGCGCATCTCACACAGACGCGCCGCATCAAATGCCGTGACACGGGGCAGCCTTGCGCTATGCGTCTTTTCCGGATCGGCACCGCTGCGGTTGCCGGCGTCCTTGTAGTGACGCCTGCAGCGGCCGCTCCCGAGTCGAAGCCCAAGCCCGTCAACGTCTTCATCGAGGGTGACTCGCTGACCGTAGGTGCTGCCGGGGGCCTGCGGCAACGATTGCGCCCGCACGTCAAGAAGGTCAAGATCGACGCTCAGGTCGGCCGATTCACATCCACCGGGCTCTCCCGGGTTGCGCGCGCCAGCCGTGCCCAGCACGCCCGCGTGTGGGTGCTCGCACTGGGAACCAACGACGGTCCCTATCCCCACCAACTTCGCCAGCACGTGCTCCGCAGCCTACGGATGGCCGGTCCCAGCCGCGATGTGGTGTGGGTGACGATCAAGCGCCCGGGTGGGTATCGCCGTGTGAACACGACGCTGCGGGCCATGGATGCGCGCTACGACAACCTGCATGTCGTGGACTGGGCGAAGACAGTCTCGCGGTATCCCGGGCTGATCGGTGGTGACCGTGTGCACGGCACCACGCGGGGTTATCAGGTACGAGCCAAGATGATCGCCGACGCGACGCTGGCTGTCGTCACTGCACGCGGGGCTTGATCAGGTAATCCGCCGGGGCCATGCCGTATCTGCCTGGCCCGACCACCGACAGTCCGTGCAGCCAGGTCATGGTCAGCCCGTAGGTGGTGGAGGCGTTGTCGGCGCTGCGGCGGAAATCGTCCGGGCGTCCGCGCATTGGCCACGGTCCCGGCAGGTAGAGCACGACCCGGTCGGTCACGGTTGCCAGGTCGTTGCGCACCTGCTGGGCGGCCATGATTGCGGCGGTGCGTAGCAGTCGCCCGGTCGCTGTCTCCTCCTGTTGAGGAGCCATAACCGTGAAGCCGCAGTCGAGGACAACGATCGTTGCCGCGCCCTGGTCCGCCGCGATCCGGATCGGAACGTTGGCCACGATGCCGCCGTCGACCAGCCTCCGGTCGCCGCGATGCACTGGCGGGAAGACCAGAGGAATTGCGGCGCTGGCCAGGAGCGCCGACACCAGGTCGCCACTGTTGATGGGCACGGGCTGTCCGGTGTCGAAGTCGGTCGTCACCGCGGTGTGGGGGATGGCAAGTTCCTCGAAGGTGCGCGCCGCGACAGCGTTCTCGATGACTGCCCGCAACCCGGTGTTGGGCACCGCTGACGCCTTGCCCTTCGCGAGGTTGACAGCGGTACCGAGCACATTGCCGAATACCGTCTGCCGGGTCATCCCTGCCCACAGATCCACGAGCCGTTCCGATGCCGACCCCGGATGCTCGGCCACGATTGCGCCGTTCAAGGACCCGACCGAGGTGCCCACCACGAAGTCCGGCGTGATGTCGGTCTCCGCCAGTGCGCGCAAGTGGCCGACCTGCACCGAGCCGTACGACGCGCCACCGCCGAGGACGTAGGCGATGGGCCGGGGCAGGGATTCCACAAGGCGGATGAGACTCACAGAAGGCATTGTCCCCGCAACTAGAGTCGGTGGGGTGAAGCGCGTGCTGGCTGCCGGATTCGTGGCCCTGATCTCCCTTGCCGGATGTTCGACCTCCGAGCCCGAACCCTCCCCGACTCCCACCGCTTCCCCCTCACCCGACGATCCTGCGCTGTCCGCCATCTACGGCCAGCAACTGTCCTGGCGTTCCTGCGGCGGCCGGTTCCAGTGCACGACGATGAAGGTCCCGCTGACCTACGACCAGCCCGATGGCGACACGATCGACCTCGACGTGGTGCGGCTGCCGGCGCAGGACCAGAGCAAGCGGCTGGGCTCCCTGGTGATCAACCCGGGCGGCCCGGGTGGCTCGGGTGTGGAGTACGCGCGGGCGGCCCGGGGCGTGCTCACCGGCGATCTGATCGAGCACTACGACGTCGTCGGCTTCGACCCGCGCGGAGTGGGCGACAGCACCCCGATCGAATGCCTGACCGACGGTCAGTTGGACCGCTTTTTGGAGGTCGACCCCAACCCCGAGACCGACGAGGATGTCGCTCGCACCGTCCGGGTGTCGCAGCGGTTCGGCCCGCGTTGTGAGCGGCGCTCCCCGGACCTGACCCCCAACATCGGCACCCCCTTCGTAGCCCGCGACCTCGATGTCTTGCGCGCGCTGCTCGGCGACGAGCGACTGAACTACTTGGGTAAGTCCTACGGGACGTTCATCGGTGCGATCTACGCCGACCTGTTCCCGAGCCGGGTCGGACGCTTCGTCCTCGACGGGGCGGTCGATCCCAAGCTCAGCACGGCCGAGATCAGCGAGGGGCAGGCGCTCGGTTTCGAGAAAGCGCTACACCGAGTCGCCGAGTGGTGCCTGAAGCAGAAGGACTGCCCGATCGGCCCCGACGCCGACGCCGGCGTGCAGCAGATCGCCGACTTCCTGCAGCAGCTGGAGACCCAGCCGATCCCGGCCGAGACCGGTCGTCCGCTGACCGCCGCGCAGGCCACGACCGGAATCATCGGCTCGCTGTACACGAAGGACGGCTGGCAGGGTTTGGTCTACGCCCTGCAGAGCGCGATGCAGGACAACGACGGTCTGGGACTGCAGGCCTTGGCCGACTGGCTGACCGAACGGCGCCCGAACGGTACCTACGCGAGCAATGCCAACGAGGCGCTCTATGCCGTGAACTGCATCGACCGGCCAGACCGCTGGACCCCCGAGCAGACCCAGCAGCAGGCCGACGAGTGGAGCAAGGAGGCGCCCGTCTTCGGAGCGGCTCTGGCCTGGGGGAACCTGCCCTGCTACTACTGGCCGGCCCCGGCCGTGGACAAGCCTCGTGCGATCGAGGCGCCCGGCACTCCGCCGATCGTTGTCATCGGCACCGAGTTCGACCCGGCCACGCCGTACCCCTGGGCTGTCAGTCTCGCCGACCAGCTCAGCCAGGGCGTGCTGGTGAGCTGGATGGGCGGGGACGGGCACACCGCGTACTACTCAGGATCCCGCTGCATCGACAAGACCGTGGACGCCTTCTTCGTGGAGGGGACGGTGCCGCAGGACGGGCTTGAGTGCCGGTGATCGGCCTAGTCTGCTCCTCATGGACAACTTGCTCTGGGCGCTGCTGGTCTCGGCCCTCTGCGCCTGGTTCTGCTACTTCGTCGCCGCCCGCAACGACATGAACAAGGTCGGCTGGCCGATCCTCGGTTTCATCCTGCCGCTGATCGGGGTGTTCGTGACGCTTGCTGTGGCATTCATGAAGCAAAAGGACACCGTCTGAGCGTGTCGCTCGTTTCGTGGCGGCGCCCTGCCCTAATGTGAGCCGCTGACACGAGGAGGACGTATGTCATTCGGTGAGGCAGTTTCCAGCGGTTTCTCGAACTATGCGAACTTCAGCGGCCGGACTCCCCGCAGCGGCTACTGGTGGTGGGTGCTGTTCACGATCATCGTCTCCGTCGTGGCCAGCGTGGTCGACAACGTCGCCGGGCTCAATTACGAGAACCAGAACGCCGGATGGGTCAGCACGATCGCGGGGCTTGCCTTGCTGATCCCCAGTATCTCGGTGCTGTTCCGCCGCCTGCACGACATCGGGCGCTCAGGATGGTGGTGGCTGCTCGGTCTGATCTGCTGCATCGGGCAAATCATCCTGTTCGTGTTCGCCCTACAGGACAGCCAGCCGGGCGACAACCAGTACGGCCCGAACCCCAAGGGGCTGGCTGCCTAATCGGCTGCGGGGCGGGTACGTCCATGCATGCGTGAGTTGGTCGCGGTGGGTCTGGTCTCGCTGCTCGCTGGCGGACTGTTCGGAGTAGCGGGCCCCATGGGAGTCGAGCGGCCTGAGCCGGTGAAGCCAGGCATCACGGCGCTCAAACAGGCACAGGACGCCGCTGGTCAGTGATCGGCGCTACCGGCGGACTCTGAGTACGAGTGACCGCTCGCTGTGCAGGCCGCCCACCTGGACGTCGGCGACGAACCCGTAGCGCCCGGTCGTGCGTGGCTTGCCGCGCAGGATGCCACCGGTAGTCAGCCGCACACCCTTGGGCAACGCTCCGGAAACCCGCGTCCATCGGCCCGCCGCCGAGACCTGCAGCCGTGCCCGATAGCGGACGCCCTCATGCGCAACTGGCAGCCGCCTGGTGATGATGCGTGGTGCCTGCGGGGCGACCGTGACGGCTGTGTTCGTGGGTGCAGGCGTGACGGGTGGGAGGGGCTGCACGGTGAGAGTGAGTTGCGCGCTTGTGGTCGTTGCTTGCGCGTCGCGCATCTCGATGGTCGCCGAGAAGTTGCCGGAGGTCGTGGGCGTCCCGGACAGCGTGCCATCTGCGCTGAGCGTGAGTCCCGGCGGCAGGCTGCCACCGGCCACCCGCCAGGTGTACGGCGTGGCGCCGCCACTTCCGGTGAGTTGGTACGAGTAGGGCTGACCGACGTCGGCGGCAGGGGCGGCCGGCCGGTTGATCAGCAGCGGGGTGGTTGTGCCGAGGGTGAGCCGGTACGGCCCGAGCGACCCGTAGTCGGAGTAGCCGGTAGCCAAGGGGGAACCGTTGCCCGTCCCCTCGATCATCACCGTGTACTCGCCCGGCGCCAGCACAAGTTGCAAAGCTGCGGACAAGCCAGCCGCGATGTCGGAGGAGACCTGGGTGACGGCCGGGTCAGACGAGGCGACGAGCGCGCCGTCTTCGTCATAGACGGCTATGACAACGTCGAGATCGGGTGAGAGTTCGGACGGTTCCGCGGTCAAGGTGGTCGGGCCGGTTGCGGTGAAGCGGAACCAGTCCGTGTCACTGGGGCTGCTGACGAGCCCGTCGAGAGTGCCCGGCTCGATCCGGGAAGCCGCTGCCGGATTGTCCGCGGCGTCGTCCGTCATGGGGGTGGCGCCGTTGCTGGACATCACGGCGAGGTCGTCCTGCGTGTTGGTCGCGTTGGTGTAGTCGCCCTTCGACCATTGCGTGAGGGGTCGGTAGTAGCCGACACCCATGATCGGCGCCCACGCCCCTTGCCCGCTGTAGTAGGTGGTCTTGCCGGCGCCATCATGAGACAGACCGAGGTTGTGTCCCGCTTCGTGCGAGGCTGCCTCCGCTATCCCTTTGGACCCAGTGCCGACACCTCGGGTGAAGACCATCGCGGGCTGGTAGTAGCTGTGGTTCGTTTGTGTGTCGAAGACGCCCAGGTAGGCGATGCCTCCGCAGGAGCAGCTTGTGTACACGTTGCTGGTCGGGCTGATCAGGACGCGTGTGCCGTACGCGGTATCGCTGGCGCCCGTTCGGGTGATGTCCGCAGGGTCCGGCTCCTCGGTGGTCACATCGACATCGAAGGGTGCGTAATCCTCAGCCACCCGCCGCCAGACCTCGCCGATGGTGTCGAGTTCACTCTGGCTGAACGCCGGGTCGTTGTCCTTGCTATAGGGCTCGGCGGTGAAGTCGTTGCCGCCGGTGTAGGTGTCGTTCCAGGCAGTCCCCGTCACGACGGCTCCGGTGAAGTCCAGGTAGAGCACGCGCGACGCGGCGGGCCGGCTGTGTAGGCCGAACGCCTCGGTTTCCGTGGCCGCTGCCGGGTCGTCTGCTTGCGCCAGGGTCTGTGGTTCGGCGAAGAACGCCCGGCCGCAACCGTCCACCCACAGGGTGTGGTCCTCGCGCAGGGTGCGCCGCAGCCGTTTGCTGGTCAGACCACTGGCTTGGGCTGCTTCGGGCAACTCGTCAGCGAGGGCGGTCACTGCGGCCTCGCCATGCTCACGCTGCCCGAGGTCGACCGTGCAATCCGGAGGGTTCGACCACGCTGCAGACGCCGGCAGAACCGCCATCGTGAGGGCGAATGCCGGGATTACCGCGCGCATGACTCACCCTCCTCCCGCTGGATATCGGTGGTGAGCGGGTGGATCTTGAGGCTAGCGGCGCGTGCACATCCGAGGCGCGGGTGTCAGCCCACCCGTTTGCCGGGTGGTCCGCGGCCTTGGATCAGGATCGGGATGCCGTCGTCGCCCATGGTCACGTTGAAGTAGCCGAGGTGTAGGTCGTGGTGGCATCTGGCGCAGAGCAGGACCAGGTTGGTGATGTCGGTGAGGCCGCCGTCTTTCCAGTGGATGATGTGGTGGGCTTGGGTGTAGCGGGGTGGTTTGCCGCAGCGCACGCAGCCTTTGTCGCGGGCCTTGAGGGCGTCCCATTGGGCTTTGGAGGCCCGCCTAGAAGTGCGGGTCAGGTGCAGCGGTTCGAAGCCTTTGGGCCGGTTCAGCCCGAAGATCACACTCATTGCCACGGTGCAGGACAGCAGGTCGAAGCCGTCCGGGCCGAGCAGCCGGCCGTCTTCCAGCGCGGCTTTCGCATCGTCGGGCAGG
>WBZP01005363.1_pt2 | contig 10443 bp, 9 predicted proteins | sample 5204301 | NCBI WGS metagenome assembly WBZP01 (sample SAMN12412401, study PRJNA552823) | activated sludge metagenome | isolation source: activated sludge from nitrification reactor of wastewater treatment plant... | place: USA: Pennsylvania | collected 2017 | reverse complement strand
GTCCGGATGCCGCAGGCTTCCATCACCGCGAGCTTCTCCTGCGCCGTGCCCTTGCCGCCCGAGATGATGGCGCCGGCATGGCCCATGCGCTTGCCGGGCGGCGCGGTGACGCCGGCAATGAAGCCGACCACCGGCTTCTTGTTTTTACACTCCTGGGCGTACCACTCTGCGGCGGCCTCCTCGTCGGAGCCGCCGATCTCGCCGATCATGATGACGGCGTCGGTGTCCGGGTCGTTCATGAACAGTTCCAGCACGTCCTTGTGCTTGAGGCCGTTCACCGGGTCGCCGCCAATGCCCACCGCCGTCGACTGCCCCAGCTTGAGGTCGGAGAGCTGGCCGACCGCCTCGTAGGTTAGGGTGCCGGAACGGGATACCACACCGATGCGGCCCCTCATGTGGATGTGGCCGGGCATGATGCCGATCTTGATCTCGTCCGGCGTGATGATGCCCGGGCAGTTCGGTCCGCACAGGACGGTCTTCGAGCCGGCCTTGCGCATCTTGTCCTTCACCTCGACCATGTCGCGCACCGGGATGCCCTCGGTGATGCAGATGACGAGGTCGAGTTCGGCTTCCACGGCCTCCCAGATCGCCGCGGCGGCGAAGGGGGGCGGCACGTAGATGACTGAAGTGTTGACGCCCGTCTGTTTCTTGGCTTCCTTCACCGAGGCGAAGATGGGGATGCCCTCGTAGGATTCGCCGGCCTTCTTCGGGTTCACGCCGGCGACGTAGCAGTTGGCGCCGTTGGCGTACTCCTTGCTCATCTTGGTGTGGAACTGGCCGGTCTTGCCGGTGATGCCCTGCGTGACGACGCGGGTGTTCTTGTTGATCAGGATGCTCATGTCAGTCTTCCTTACTTGCCGGAAACCGCGGCGACGATCTTCTGCGCCGCATCGGCCATGTCGCTGGCGGAAATGATGGGCAGGCCGGAATCCTTGAGGATCTGCTTGCCGATGTCCTCGTTGGTGCCGCGCATGCGCACCACCAGCGGTACGGAAAGGTGCACCTCGCGCGCCGCCGCCACCACGCCGGTGGCGATGGTGTCGCACTTCATGATGCCGCCGAAGATGTTGACCAGGATGCCCTTGACCTTGGGGTTGGCCAGCATCAGCTTGAAGGCCTCGGTCACCTTCTCCGTGGTGGCGCCGCCGCCGACGTCGAGGAAGTTGGCCGGCTCGGCGCCGAACAGCTTGATGGTGTCCATCGTCGCCATGGCGAGTCCCGCGCCGTTCACCAGGCAGCCGATGTTGCCATCGAGGGAAATGTAGGAGAGGTCGAACTTGGAGGCCTCGATCTCGGCCGGATCCTCCTCGTCGAGGTCGCGCATGGCGACGATGTCCTCGTGGCGGAACAGGGCGTTGGAATCGAAGTTCATCTTGGCGTCGAGCGCGACCACCTTGCCGTCGCCGGTGAGAATGAGCGGGTTGATTTCGGCCAGGCTGGCGTCGGTCTCCCAGAAGGCCTTGTAGAGGCCCTGCAGCACGCTGCGCGCCTGCGGCACCGAGGCGTCGGGCACGCCGATCTTGCGGGCGACGTCGTCGGCTTCGGCGTCCTTCAGGCCGGCCACCGGGTCGACGAACACCTTGTGGATCTTCTCGGGCGTGTGGGCGGCGACTTCCTCGATGTCCATGCCCCCTTCGCTGGAGGCCATCAGGCAGACCTTCTGCGTGACGCGGTCCACCACCATGCCGACATAGAGTTCCTTCCTGATGTCGGCGCCTTCCTCGATCAGCAGGCGGCGCACTTTCTGGCCTTCCGGGCCGGTCTGGTGCGTCTTCAGTTGCATGCCGAGGATCTGGCCGGCGTACTGGCGCACCTCGTCCATCGATTTCGCGACCTTGACGCCGCCGCCCTTGCCGCGGCCGCCGGCGTGGATCTGCGCCTTGACGACCCATACCTTGCCGCCGAGTTCCTCGGCCGCCCTGGCCGCCTCGTCGACGGAAAAGCAAGCCTTGCCGCGCGGCGTGGCGACCCCGAACTTCCTCAGGATCTCCTTGCCCTGGTATTCATGGATTTTCATGCTTTTTCCTTGCTGGTTGGTGCTGAAGAAGGCATGCCGGAAAGGCGGGCTGCATGCAAGAAACGACGCTGCGCCTTTCATGAAACCCATAGGTTTCATGGAGCTGGCCATAATATCATATTATGACCCCTCTCCAGAGGGAAGACAGGCGTCCGGACGACGATTGCCTGACTATTTTTCGGGCAGGTCCACGGCGGCTTCGGCCCACTCGGCCTTGGCCTCGATCAACGGCTTGATCTCGGGCAGGACGATGCGCTTGCGATCCGCTTCCACTTCCGCCAGCGCCTCGGCTTCGACCATGGTGGCGAGGGACCGCCTCGCCAGGTCCTGGTAGAGCGCCGTGCCCTCGCTCTTCCAGGCGATTTCCTGTTCGGTCAGCGCCCTGACCACCTTTGCCGGAATGCCCGCCGCCAGGCTTCTCGTCGGCACCACCGTTCCCGCCTTCACGAAGGCCATGGCGGCAACAATGGCCGCCTCCCCCACCTCGGCCTTGTCCATGACGACGGCGTTCATGCCGACCAGCGCATTGCGCCCGATTCGGCAGCAGTGCAGCACCGCGCCGTGGCCGATGTGGCCGTTCTCCTCCACCACTGTGTCGCGCTCCGGAAAGCCATGCACTATGCAGCAATCCTGCACATTGACGCCCCGCTCGATGAGGATGCGGCCGAAATCGCCGCGCAGACAGGCATTGGGCCCGATATAGCACTCGGCACCGATCAACACGTCGCCGATAATGACAGCCGACGGGTGAACATAGGCCGAGGGATGAACCACCGGTGTCACGCCCTCTATGGAATAAACTTTCGCCATGCGCGCGCCCCCAGGCAAGATGTTGCAGGTTGTTTCCTTGTGTTGAATTATGTAGCATGGCAAAAGCGAAGTAAATGATACTGCTACTTATGTTTTGAATGATAAATATGTATCAATTTGGAGGATCGTCGGTTGAGCGCCGTACTCTTTGAGCGACAGGGCACGGTTGCGCGCATCACGCTGAATCGCCCGGACCGCCTGAACAGCATCGACGCCGCCATGCGCAAGGATCTGTTGCAGGCCGTAGCTGCCGCCGGGGAAGCAGACACGCGCGCCCTCATCCTCACCGGTGCGGGGCGCGCATTCTGCACTGGCCAGGACCTGGCCGAGCGGGTCATGCCGCCCGGCGCGCCGCCGCCCGACCTTGGCCAATCCATCGAGACCTTTTACAAGCCGCTGGTGCTGGCCTTGCGCGCACTGCCCATCCCGGTAATCGCCGCGGTGAATGGCGCGGCGGCGGGCGCAGGCGCCAGCCTGGCGCTGGCCTGCGACATCGTGCTCGCTGCCCGCTCGGCCGTATTCATCCAGGCCTTCAGCAAGCTCGGTCTGGGGCCGGATTGCGGCGGCAGCTATTTCCTGCCGCGCCTCGCCGGCACGGCCCGCGCCATGGGGCTGGTGCTGACTGCGGACAAGCTGCCGGCCGAGCAGGCCGCAGCCTGGGGCCTGATCTGGCAATGCGTTGACGACGACCGCCTGATGCCCGAGGCCGAGGCGCTCGCCACCCGCTTCGCGCAGGGCCCGCCCCTCGCCTACGCCGCCATCAAGCGCACGCTGTATGCATCCCCAGCCAACACGCTGGAGCAGCAGCTTGACCTCGAGCGCGACACCCAGCGCGCACTCGGACACAGCGCGGACTACCGCGAGGGCGTCGCGGCCTTCATTGACAAGCGGGCGCCGCAATTCAAGGGAACGTGATGTCGACACTGACGCCCCAGAAGGTCGCCGAGCGCTGTGCCGAGGTCCTGTGGCCGGAGGACCGCGCCTCGCAGGGCATGGGCATGGAACTGCTGGAGATCGGCCCCGGCATTGCGCGGCTGCGCATGAGGATTTCCGAAAACATGGTCAACTGTCACGGTACCTGCCATGGCGGCTACATCTTCGCCCTGGCCGACACCGCCTTCGCCTACGCCTGCAACTCGTATAATCAGCGTGCCGTCGCCTCGGGCGTGGACATCAACTTCCTCAGCCCCGCCCGGCTCGGCGACATCCTGACGGCCCAAGGCCACGCCCGCCAACAGGGCGGCCGTAGCGGCGTCTACGACATCGAGGTTGTCAATCAGGACGGCAAGCCGGTCGCACTCTTCCGCGGCCGCTCCACCCGCATCAAGGGACCGATTTTCGAGAACGGAAGCGACAACACATGAACGATGCCTTCATCTGCGATGCCGTGCGCACCCCCATCGGCCGCTACGGCGGCGTGCTCGCCACGCTGCGCGCCGACGATCTCGCCGCCCTGCCCCTCAAGGCGCTCATGCAGCGCCTGCCGGACGTCGACTGGAGTGCCGTGGACGACGTCATCTTTGGTTGCGCCAACCAGGCCGGCGAGGACAACCGCAACGTCGCGCGCATGGCCCTGCTCCTCGCCGGCCTGCCGCTGACGGTGCCCGGCGCCACGGTCAACCGCCTGTGCGGCTCGGGCATGGATGCGGTCGGCAGCGCGGCCCGCGCCATTCGCGCCGGCGACACGGAGCTGATGATCGCCGGCGGGGTAGAGAGCATGACGCGCGCGCCCTTCGTCATGGGCAAGGCAGATGCGGCCTTCTCGCGCAGCGCGCAGGTTTTCGACACCACCATCGGCTGGCGCTTCGTCAACCCGCTGATGAAAAAGCTCTACGGCACCGACGCCATGCCGGACACGGCGGAGAACCTCGCCACTGAACTCAAGATCGCCCGCGCCGACCAGGATGCCTTTGCCCTGCGCAGCCAGCAGCGCGCCGTGGCGGCCCAGGCCGCCGGCCGCTTCGACGACGAGATCGTGCCGGTGGAGATCGCCCAGAAGAAGGGCGAGCCGAAGGTTGTCGCCGCCGACGAGCACCCGCGCGCCGACGCCAGCCTGGAGAGCCTGGCGAAACTCAAGCCGATCGTGCGCGAGGACGGCACGGTGACGGCCGGCAACGCCTCGGGGGTGAACGACGGATCCTGCGCCCTGCTGCTGGCCAGCGAAGCCGCGGCAAAGCGGCACGGCCTGACGCCGCGCGCCCGCATCCTCGGCATGGCCACGGCCGGCGTGCCGCCGCGCATCATGGGCATCGGCCCGGCGCCGGCGACGCGCAAGCTGCTCGATCGCCTGGGGCTGAAGCTGTCGCAGATGGACGTGATCGAACTCAACGAAGCCTTCGCCGCCCAGGCGCTGGCAGTGACGCGCGAGCTCGGCCTGCCCGACGACGCCCCGCAGGTGAACCCGAACGGCGGCGCCATCGCCCTCGGCCATCCGCTCGGCATGAGCGGCGCTCGCCTCGTCACGACAGCCATGTACCAGCTCACCCGCAGCGGCGGCCGCTACGCCCTGTGCACGATGTGCATCGGCGTAGGCCAGGGTATCGCCCTCGTCATCGAGCGCGTCTGAACAGAATACGGGAGAGAATCAGGAGGAGACCCACATGCCAGTCAAGACACCCAAGCCCGGCGATCTGGAGCCGATCGAGAAAGCCAGTCGCGACGAGATCGCGGCGCTGCAGTTGCAGCGCCTTAAATGGTCGCTCAAGCACGCCTACGACAACGTGCCGCACTACCGCAGGAAGTTCGACGCCGCCGGCGTGAAGCCCGAGGACCTGAAGCAGCTCTCCGACCTGGCGAAGTTCCCCTTCACCACCAAGCAGGACCTGCGCGAGAACTACCCCTTCAACATGTTCGCCGTGCCGCGCGAACATGTCGTGCGCATCCACGCCTCGAGCGGCACCACCGGCAAGCCGACCGTGGTCGGCTACACGAAGAAGGACATCGACGACTGGGCCAACCTGATGGCGCGCTCCATACGCGCTTCCGGCGGACGGCCGGGCGACATCGTGCATGTCGCCTACGGCTATGGCCTGTTCACCGGCGGCCTCGGCGCCCATTACGGCGCCGAGCGCCTCGGCTGCACGGTGATCCCGATGTCGGGCGGCCAGACCGAGAAGCAGATCCAGCTGATCCTCGACTTCAAGCCCGACATCATCATGGTCACGCCCTCCTACAGCCTGGCCATCGCCGACGAGTTCGAGCGCCAGGGACACGACCCGGCCAAGTGCTCGCTTTCGGTCGGCATCTTCGGCGCCGAGCCGTGGACCAACCAGATGCGTGCCGAAATCGAGAAGCGCCTCGGCATCGACGCCGTCGACATCTACGGACTGTCCGAGGTGATGGGCCCCGGCGTCGCCAACGAGTGCATCGAAACGAAGGACGGCCTGGTGCTCTGGGAGGACTTTTTCTACCCGGAGATCATCGACCCGGTCACCGGCGAGGTGCAGCCCGACGGCGCCAGCGGCGAACTGGTGTTCACCTCGCTCGCCAAGGAGGCGCTGCCGATCATCCGCTACCGCACGCGCGATCTGACGCGCCTGCTGCCGCCGACCGCGCGGTCCTTCCGCCGCATGGACAAGATCACCGGCCGCTCCGACGACATGCTGATCATCCGCGGCGTGAACGTCTTCCCCTCGCAGATCGAGGAACTGATCCTCAAGATGCCGAAGCTGGCGCCGCACTACGTGCTGGAGGTCTCCCGGCCCGAGCACATGGACGAGCTCGACGTGCTGGTCGAGATGAAGCCGGAGTTCGCCCAGGCCTCGGCGGCCGACCAGCAGGCGGCGGCAAAGGAACTGCAGCACCACATCAAGTCCTACATCGGCGTCTCCACCCAGGTACGCGTCGTCGGCCAGAATGCCATAGAGCGCTCGATCGGCAAGGCCAAGCGCGTCATCGACAAGCGGCCGAAATAGGACCAGCCAACTCCCTCGAGGCGGCCCCCGGGCCGCCTTTTTTCATGCCCGCCTGAAACAGGCCTTCAGTCCCGCTTGAGAGCGGCCGTAAATAAGTGGAGAATTCCGCGTAGCGCGCCTGTTCATCATGACTTCCACAGCAAAATCCCCGGCCGAGGCTGCCACCTTGTTGGAGGCGCTGCAAAAGCGCGTGGCCGAACTCGAGTCGCACGAAGCCGAGCTTGCCTGGGCCCATGGCGCGCTGCTCGACCAGATCAACCGCGAGCACCGCCAGACCGAGCAGGCGCTGCGCGTATCCGAAGAGAAGCTCTCCCGCATCTTCAATGCAAGCCCCGACGCCATCGCCATCACCTCGCTCGCCAGCGGGCGCTATGTCGACGTCAGCCCGGCCTTCGAGAAGGTTTTCGGCTTCGCGCCCGGTGAAGTCGTCGGCGAAATGGCGGCCCAGCTCGGCGTCTGGCCGGACCCGGGACAGCGCGAGCGCGCCATCGCGCTCCTGCGCGAGCAGGGTGAGCTGATCAACCACGAAGTGCGCTTCCGCCACAAGTCCGGACGGCTTTTCGACAGCCTGTTCTCCGCCAGCCTGATCGAGCTCGAGGGCGAGCCCTGCATGCTCTCCATCACGCGCGACATCAGCGATCGCAAGCATATCGAGCAGCTGTTTCTCGAGCAAAACCGCATGCTGCATGCCGTGAGCGAAGCCCAGGCGGATTTCATCACCGAGGCCGAGCCGCATCCCACTTTCGAGCGGCTGCTGACCCACCTCCTCGACATCACCGACAGCGAGTACGGTTTCATCGGCGAGACTTTCTACGACGAAAACGGCGCTCCCTATCTGCGTCCCTACGCGATCTCGGACATCTCCTGGGACGACGAATCGCGCCAGCTCCACGCAAAATATGTCAGCGGCGGCTTCGAGTTCCGCAACCTAAACACGCTTTTCGGCCACGCGCTCACCAGCGGACGGCCGGTCCTGTCGAACGCCCCGGCGACCGATCCGCGCCGAGGCGGCCTGCCGCACGGCCACCCGCCGCTGAAAGCCTTCATGGGCCTGCCGCTCTACCGCGGCGAAAAAATGGTCGGCCTGATCGGGGTCGCCAACCGCCCTGGCGGCTACTACGACGAGCTCGTCGAGCGCCTGCAACCCTTTTGCACCACCTGCGCCGTGCTGATCGAGGCCTACCGCAACAACCAGCGCCGCCGCCACGCCGAAGGCATGCTGCGCAAGATGAACGTCGAGCTGGAGGACCATGTCAGCCAGCGCACGGCCGAGCTGCAGGCCTCGATCAAGGAACTGGAGAGCTTCAGCTACTCCGTTTCCCATGACCTGCGGTCGCCGCTGCGCGGCATCAACGGATTCTCCCGCCTGCTGCTGCAGGACTACGGCGACCGGCTCGACGAGCACGGTCGGGAATACCTGCGCCGCATTTGCTCCGCCACGTTGCGCATGAGCGAGCTCATCGACGGCATGATCGACCTGGCGCAACTGACGCGCGAGCCGATCCACCTCTCCGGGGTCGACCTGTCGCGGCTGGCCGAATCCATCGCCAGGGAACTGCAGGCCACCGAGCCCGGGCGACGCGCCGTCTTCGACATCGAGCCCGGCCTCAAGGCGCGCGGCGACGAGCGCCTGCTTCGCGTCGTCCTGCACAACCTGCTGGCGAATGCCTGGAAGTTCACCGCCCGCAAGGAATCGGCCCACATCGCGTTCGGCCGGCAGCAGGCTGGAAACAGTTTCGCCTATTTCGTCCGCGACAACGGGGCGGGCTTCGACATGAAGTACGCCGACAAGCTCTTCGGCGCCTTCCAGCGCCTGCACGGCGTTAACGAGTTCGCCGGCACCGGCATCGGCCTCGCCACGGTGCAGCGCATCGTGCAGCGCCACGGCGGCCTCGTGTGGGCCGAAGGCGAGATCGACAAGGGCGCCGCCTTCTTCTTCACCCTGTCCTGATGAGCGAGACCTTCAAGGACCACTTCTCGCAGCAGGCCCCGGACTATGCGCGCTACCGGCCGAACTATCCGGCGCAACTGTTCGCCTGGCTGGCGGACATCGCACCCTCGCGCGGCACCGCCTGGGACTGCGGCACCGGCAGCGGCCAGGCCGCGGTCGGTCTGGCCGCCCATTTCAAGCGCGTCATCGCCACCGATCCCAGCCGCAAGCAGCTGGACCATGCCGAGCCGCATCCCCGCATCGATTACCGCGTCGCCTCGGCGGAAGTCAGTCTCCTCGACACGGCGAGCGTCGACCTCGTCACCGTGGCGCAGGCCATCCACTGGTTCGACCTGGACAAATTCTACGCCGAGGCGAAGCGCGTGCTGAAACCCGGCGGCGTGATCGCCGCCTGGACCTACACCCTGCTCGACGTCGAGGCGGGCATCGACGAGCTGCTGCAGGATTTCTACCGGAACGTGGTCGGCCCCTACTGGCCGCCCGAACGCAGGATGGTCGACGACCGCTACCGCTCGCTGCCCTTCCCCTTCGAGCCGATCGCCCCGCCCGCCTTCGAGATCCGCACGGAATGGTCGCGCGAGGACCTGCTCGGCTACCTCGGCACCTGGTCGGCCACACAGGCCTGCATGAAGGCGAAGGGCGCCGATCCGCTCATTGGGTTTTCCCGCTGCCTTTCACCTTTGTGGCCGGATCCCTCGCTGATCAAGACGCTGCGCTGGCCGCTGTACCTGCGCGTCGGCAACACAAAATAAAACGGCCGGCGGGCACTCCGCCGGCCGTTCCCGTCAGTCGATTACTTGTCGTACTGGTTGAGCAGCGCCTTCGCGGCCTCGAGCAGCTTCTTGCCATCGGCGCCCTTGGCCGTCGCGTCCTTGACCCATTCGTCGTCGACGTTCTCGGTCGCCTTGACCCAGCGCTGGTACTCGGTCTCGGAGAGCACCGTGATGGTGTTGCCGCGGTCGGTGGCGCTCTTGCGACCCGGGGCGACAGTGCTGTCCCATATCTCGCCGGCCCAGGTGGAGGCTTCCGCCCCGCTGTTGGCGTCGATCACCTTCTTCAGGTCGGCGGGCAGGCTGTTGTACTTCGCCTCGTTCATCGCCACGACGAAGATGGTATTCGACATCTTGGGCTTGCCCGGCCCGGTTTCGGTGTGGAACTTGGTGACTTCCTGGATCTTCAGGGCCGGCACCACCTCCCACGGCAGCGAGGCGCCGTCGACGACGCCCTTGGAGAGCGACTCGGGCACCTGCGGCACGGGCATCTGCACCGGCGTGGCGCCCAGCGCCGCCAGCATGCGCGAGCCGATGCGCGTCGGCGCGCGCACCTTGAGCCCCTTGATGTCGTCGAGCGTCGCCACGTTCTTCTTGGCGAAATGCAGCTCGGCGCCATCGTGCACGTGGGCGAGGATGATCTTCGTGCCCTTGAATTCGTCGAGCGAGTGCTTCTGCATGTACTCCCAGAAGGCGCGGCTGCCGCCCTTCGCGGTCTTGGTCATGAAGGGCAGCTCGAACACCTCGGACTTGATGAAGCGGCCGGCCTGGTAGGTGGGCACCGTCCAGACGATGTCGGCGACGCCGTCCTTGGCCTGGTCGAACAGCTGCGGCGGCGTGCCGCCAAGCTGCATGGCCGGGTAGATCTGGCATTTCATGCGGTTGTTCGACTCCCTGGCGATCTTCTCGCACCACGGGCCGAGCAGCAGCCGCTGGAAGTCGCCTGCGGGCCGAGGAAGTGGTGCACCTTGAGGGTAACCT
>WBZP01007557.1_pt1 | contig 10444 bp, 7 predicted proteins | sample 5204301 | NCBI WGS metagenome assembly WBZP01 (sample SAMN12412401, study PRJNA552823) | activated sludge metagenome | isolation source: activated sludge from nitrification reactor of wastewater treatment plant... | place: USA: Pennsylvania | collected 2017 | reverse complement strand
CCGACACCGCGGCCCTGGCGGCGGTGCTGGTCCCGCTGATGCGGCAGGCCGGCTACGACATCCCCCGCGCGACGGGGCTCATCGCCTCCGGCGGGATCGTCGCGCCGATCATCCCGCCGTCGATCCCGTTCGTCGTCTTCGGCGTCATCGCGCAGGTGTCGGTGACCAAGCTCTTCCTCGCCGGCATCGTGCCGGGCGTCATGATGGGCGCGGTGCTCGCGCTCACCTGGTGGTTCTGCGCGAAATCCGATGCGCCGGCGGTGACCGAGCACGACCGCTTCAGCCTGGCGCGGCTCCTTCGCGCTCTGCGCGACGGCGTCTGGGCGCTGGTGCTGCCCGTGGTGATCATCGGCGGCATGAAGGCGGGCGTGTTCACGCCCACCGAGGCGGCGGTCGTCGCGGTCGTCTACTCGCTGCTGGTCGGTCTGTTCGTCTACCGCGAGCTCGACGTCCGGCAGCTGCCGGCGCTGATGCTGCAGGGGGCGAAGACCTCGTCGGTGGTGATGTTCCTCGTGGCCTGCGCGATGGTCTCGGCCTGGCTGATCACGATCGCCAACATCCCGCAGCAGGTGGTCGGCATGCTCGAGCCCTTCATGGGCAACAAGATCCTGCTGATGTTCATGATGATGGTGCTCGTCGTGGTCGTCGGCACGGCGCTGGACCTGATGCCCACGGTGCTGATCCTGACGCCGGTGCTGATGCCGCTGGTCAAGCAGGCCGGCATCGACCCGATCTACTTCGGCGTGCTGTTCATCATCAACAACGCGATCGGGCTGCTGACGCCGCCCGTCGGCACGGTGCTCAACGTGGTGGCCGGCGTCGCCCGCGTCGGCCTCGACCGCGTCGCCTGGGGCGTGTGGCCGTTCCTCGCCGCCCAGCTCGGCCTGCTGCTGCTGCTGATCCTGTTCCCGCAGCTGGTGACCGTCCCGGCGCGCTGGTTCTACTGACGCGCGCCGGCGGCGCCCCGCGGCCGGTATCGGCCGCCGGCCTCCTCAGTGGTTGCGCTGCGATCCGCGCACCATCCCCTTCGCCTCGGCGCGCGCGAAGTCCAGGAACGCGCGCGTCACCGGCGACAGCTGCTTGCCGGCCGGGTAGACGAAGTACCAGTGGTTCGCGAGCGGGAAGCCCTCGACGTCGAGGCACCGGTAGCGCGACGACTCGGGGTCGAGGCCGAAGGTGTAGCGGGACATGATCGTCACGCCCAGGCCGGCGAGCACGGCCTCCTTGATCGCCTCGTTGGTCGACAGCTCCATCCGGATCCGTGGCGCGAGTCCGTGCTCGGCGAACAGCCGCATCGTCAGGCGGCGCGAGCCCGAGCCCTCCTCGCGGATGAGGAAGGGCTCGCGGGCGAGCCGCTCGAAGGGGATGTCCTTCTCGCGCGCCAGCGGGTGGTCGTCGCGGGCCAGCACGACCATCGGGTTGGGCAGCACCTCCTGGGCGACGACGTCCTCGAGCTCCGGCGCATCGGCGAAGAGGTAGAGGTCGTCCGCGTTGCGGGACAGCCGGTCGACCAGCTGCTGCCGGTTGAAGGCCTGGACCGCGGTGGCGATGCCGGGGTGCGCCTCGACGAACGCGCCGAGGAGCCGCGGCGCGAAGCACATCCCGGTCGTGCTGACCGCGAGCCGCAACTGGCCGGCGTCCAGCGCGCGCAGCCCGGCCAGCGATTCCTCCAGCGACGTGAAGACGCGGAAGACCTCGCGGCAGCTGGCGTAGAGCTGGTGCCCCGCCTCGGTGAGGTAGAGCTGCTTGCCCACCTGCTCGAACAGCGGCACGCCGACGGTCTGCGACAGCTTCTTGATCTGGATCGACGCGGTGGGCTGCGCCAGGTGGAGTTCCTGGGCGGCCCGGGTGAAGCTGCCCAGCCGGGCGGTTGCCTCGAACAGCCGCAGTTGCGGCAACGTCCCGTGCCGCAGGTAGCGGTGGATGCTGCTGGTTGACATGGCGACATGCCTCGCTCGTTGTCGTGCCACGCCGCTGCAGCCGTGAAGCACAGCGGCCTTCACCTCGCCGGTGAAGGCCGCCCTCGCGACGGACCTTCACCGACTTGGCAAAGGTCTCGCTTGCAGATCCCATGCCGGTGCGACCGGGGCGCAACGCCCGTATTGACGATCGCACCGCGATGGCCGCAACGGCCACCGAAGCTACTCCCCTTTGGAGGGGTGCCCGGCCCGATGCCCGGACACGACCTACTTCTAGCACCTTGGCGCCCGCGTTTCAAGCCCGCCTGTCAACGTCTTGCGCAATCCCGTCGGCGGCCTCCATTGCACTTCGCAATCGTGGTCATTGCGAAGCGCCCGCGCGCCGACAAAACGCAATGGCAGGCATCGCAAACTTCAAATTTTCACGCCGGGCACGCGGCGCGATACTGGGCGCAAGGAGGCCAAGGCCATGCACGACCGCGATCCGCACGGCAAGTCGATCGAGCAACTGATCGCCGATTTCGAAACCCACCTCGAGCGCGGCCTCGCGCTGCCGGAGGCGAGGAAGCGCCTGGCCGAGCACGGCCCGAACGAGCTGACCGAGCGCCCGCGGCCGGGCTTCCTCGCGCTGCTGTGGGACCAGTTCAACAACTACCTCGTGATCATCCTGGTCGTCGCCGCGATCGTCTCGCTGGCGCTCGGCGAGTGGGTCGACTCCATCGCGATCATGGTCATCGTCGTGCTCAACAGCGTCGTCGGCGTGATCCAGGAGGCGAAGGCCGAGCAGGCGCTGGCGGCGTTGAAGAAGATGGCGGCGCCCAACGCGCAGGTGATCCGCGACGGCCGCCAGCTCACCGTTCCCAGCCGCGAGGTCGTGACCGGCGACATCGTCCTGCTGGAGGCGGGCAACTACGTGCCGGCCGACGTCCGCCTGTTCGAGTGCGCCAACCTCAAGGTCGAGGAGGCGTCGCTGACCGGCGAGTCGGTCCCGGTCGAGAAGGACGCGGTGGTCGTGCTCGACAACGACATCCCGCTGGGCGACCGCCGGAACACCGCGTTCATGGGAACGCTCATCACCTACGGCCGGGGCCGGGGGATCGTCACGTCCACGGGGATGAACACGCAGATCGGCCTGATCGCGAAGATGATCCAGTCGTTCGAGGACGAGAGCACGCCGCTGCAGAAGAAGCTCGCGCACCTCGGCAAGGTGCTGGGCACCGCCTGTCTCGCGATCTGCGCGATCGTGTTCGTCTACGGGCTCTTCCGCGACACCCGGATCGGCAGCGTCGTCGACGTCGGCCTGCTCGCCTACCTCGGGGCCGAGCGGACGGACATCATCAACCTCTTCATGACCGCGGTCAGCCTCGCCATCGCCGCGGTGCCGGAAGGGCTGCCGGCGATCGTGACCATCTGCCTCGCGATCGGGATGCAGCGGATGATCCGGCACCACGCGCTCATCCGCAAGCTGCCCGCCGTCGAGACGCTGGGCTGCGCGACCGTGATCTGCTCCGACAAGACCGGGACGCTGACGCAGAACCAGATGACCGTCGTCCAGGGGTGGGCGGGCGGCCGCGCGTTCCGCGTCACCGGCGAGGGCTACAGCCCGATCGGCGAGTTCGAGCGCGACCGGCAGCCGTTCGACCCGCGCGAGGATCCCGACGCCGCGGCGCTGCTCCAGGGCGCGCTCGCCTGCAACGACGCCAGGCTGGAGGAGCGACCCCGCGAAACGGGCAGCCGCGCGTGGAGCATCATCGGCGACCCGACCGAGGGCGCGATGATCGTGGCCGCCGCCAAGGGCGGCTACCTGCAGGACGAGTTTGCGCGCCGGCTGCCGCGGGTGCAGGAGATCCCGTTCGACTCCGAGCGCAAGCGGATGACGACGATCCACCGCGCCGACGGCGACACCGCGGCCGGGGCCTTCGCCTTTCCGCCGCTGACGGCGATCGTCAAGGGTGCCCCGGACGTCGTGCTCGAGCACTGCCGGTCGGTGCTCGATCGCGGCAAGGTCGTCGCGCTGACCGACGCGGCCCGCGGGACCATCGTCGACCAGGTCCGCACGATGGCGGGCGACGCGCTGCGCGTGCTCGGCGTCGCGTACCGGCCGCTCGACGCGCTGCCGGCGGACCTCACGCCCGCGGCGGTGGAGACCGACCTCGTGTTCGTCGGCCTGCTGGGCATGATCGACCCGCCGCGCGCCGAGGTGATCGAGGCACTGAAGGTCGCCCGCGGGGCGGGACTGAAGACGGTGATGGTCACCGGCGACTACAAGGACACCGCCGAGGCGATCGCCCGCGACATCGGGCTGCGCACGCCCGGCGGGCTGGTGCTCACCGGCGCCGACATCGACCGGCTGTCCGACGCCGAGCTGACGGCGCGGGTCGACGCGCTGGACGTCTGCTGTCGCGTCTCGCCGCAGCACAAGACGAGGATCGTCGAGGCGTTCAAGGCGCGCGACCACGTCGTCGCGATGACCGGCGACGGCGTCAACGACGCGCCGGCGCTGAAGCGCGCCGACATTGGCGTCGCCATGGGAATCACCGGCACCGACGTCGCCAAGCAGACGGCCGACATGGTGCTCACCGACGACAACTTCGCCAGCATCGTCGCCGCCGTCGAGCAGGGCAGGATCATCTACTCGAACATCCGCAAGTTCGTGTACTTCCTGCTCGCCTGCAACGTGGGCGAGATCCTGATCGTGTTCGGCGCGATGCTGTTCGGCATGCCGATGCCGCTGCGCCCGGTGCAGCTGCTGTGGCTCAACCTGGTCAGCGACGGCGCGCCGGCGCTCGCTCTCGGCCTCGAGAAGGGCGACCGCGACATCATGAAGGAGCCGGCGCGCTCGGCGAAGGAGCCGGTGATCACCCGCGAGATGGCGGCCGGGATCGGCGTCGTCGGCGTCGTCGACATGGTCGCGATCCTGGCCGTGTTCTACCTCGCGCTGGGACGCTATCCGGGGCACCTCGAGGCGGCGCAGACGATGGCGTTCGTCACCCTGTGCACGTCGGAGCTCATCCGCGCGTTCGCGGCCCGCTCCGAGCGGCAGAGCATCTTCACCATCGGCTTCGCGTCGAACCCCTGGATGGTCGCCGCGGTCGCCGGCTCGTTCGCGCTCGTCCTCGCCGTCGTCTACGTGCCGTTCCTGGCGCCGTTCTTCGACGCCGTGCCGCTCACGTCGGACGACTGGCTGCTGATGCTCCCGTTCTTCTTCGCCTCGCCGGTGGCGATGGAGCTGCTCAAGTACCACTTCCGCCGCCGCCACGCGCGGGCCGGCGACGGTCGCCCGCAGGCCGCGCCTGCCGATCTCCGGGGCGAACCGGTGGCGCAACCGCTGCCTGGTCTCCGGTCACTCAACGAAGGAGGCGTCATGCTGAAGGTCCTGGTTCCCGTCGGGGGCACTGCGAACGACCGTTTCGCCGTACAGCAGGTGATCAAGCGCTTCGTCAACGACTCCGCGATGGAGGTCCACCTGCTCAACGTCCAGGCGCCGTTCTCCGCGCACGTCGCGCAGTTCACCAGCCGCCAGAGCCGCCGGGACTTCCACCGCGAGCGGTCGGAGGCGGCGCTGGCGCCGGCGCGCGAGATGCTCGACAAGTACTCGATTCCCTACGCCGTGCACACCAGCGTCGGCGACCGGGCGCGGTCGATCGCCGCCGAGGCGAAGCGCCTGCGCTGCGACGAGATCGTGATGGCCACGGCGCGCAAGAACTCGCTCACCCGGCTGATCGAGAACTCGGTCACCGACCGGGTGATCGCCCTGGCGTCGGTGCCGGTCGAGGTCGTCGCCGGCGACTCGATGGCGAAGTGGGAGCGCTACGGCATCCCGGCGGCGATCGGCGCCGCGCTGGCGATGCTGGTCGCGGCCGCCGATTGAGTGCAGGGGGCGGGCAGGCGCGGCGGGCGGCGTGAGTCAGCCGGCCGCACGACCGCCGCGCCCGCCGCCGGGGAGCGCCCGGACGTAGGCTTCCTGTTCGATCGTCTCGATGGTGCCCGGCCGGTGGCGCCGCACCAGCGCGATGGCCTCCGCCGCGGCGACGTCGCGTTCCCGCAGCACCTGCGCGGCGATGGTACCGGTGCGTCCGTAGCCGGCGCGGCAGTGGAGCGTGACGAGTTCCCCGGCATCGAGACGTTGATGGACGCGGCGACCCGTCACCGACCAGGCCTGCTCGAATGCCCGACCGGGCACCTGCATGTCGTGGATCGGGCAGTGCGCCCACTCGATCCGCAGCGCCTCGCACGCGGTGCGCAGCGCCTCGGCACCGATGCGCTCGAGTTCGATCCAGGCGACCAGCGTCACCAGCATCGTCGTGCCGGCGGCAGCCATCGCGGCGAGGTCGCGTTCCAGCGCGATGCGCGTCGCGGGACTGGGCGTGCGCGCGGAGTGCCAGCCCGGGCACGGGGCCAGCCCGAGCGCACCGGTTCCCCCGGGCAGTGGCAGCACGTTCACCGCGTCGTGCCTCGCCGCGGCTGACGCGAGGTCAGGGCGGCATCGATGCGATGCGGCGCGAAGCGAATGCCGTTGGGGAGCAGCGTGCGGGACATGACAAAACGATCATCATAGCCGTTGTGCCGTCCCTGCGCATCCGGCCGCCGCTGCCGCGGCCGGGCGGGCCTCGACCGGAGGACACACCACCGCCGTGCGGTGGCCAGCACCGCCGGCTTGCCGCGCCGCCGCCGCCCGGGCTCAGAGCGTCGGCGTGTGCGCCACGAACGCCGTGGCGAACGAGAGCATCGTCAAACAGAGGCTGGAGAACACCAGCAACCCGTCAAGCACGTCCTCGCGATTCATGGCACTTCCTGCGAATCGAACTCCCCTCGCTTGCCCCACTGCGGGGGCTCACAGGTATCTACGGCCGCGAACACCGAAAACCAAGGCCGCGGCATTGACCTGGCGCAAACCTGGCACGTTCGCGCGGCGGCCGGTCAGCCCCGGCGCACCGCGTCGATGGCGAGCACGCTGGCGTCGTCGGCACCGTGCCCGGCGGCGAGCAGCTGGTCCATCCGGGCGGCCACCGCGGGCAGCACGGCAAGCGGCTGCTCGCCGATGGTCTCCAGCATCAGGCGGACGTCCTTGCGCGCCATCGCCAGCTCGAAGTTGGCAGTGAAGTCGCCTCGCGCCATCGTCGTGCCGCGGGCGCCGAGCATCGCGTTGAGGTCGAGCTTCCCGAGCAGCCTGACCGCGTCCGTCGCGTCGACGCCGGTTGCCTTGGCCAGCGCGAACACGTCGGCCAGCACCGCCCAGGCGCCGATCAGCATCGCATTGCCGAACAGCTTGTTGATCGCGGCGAGGTCGGCCCGCTCGCCCAGGTAGTCGAGCCGGCCGGTCATCCGGGCGAGCTCGGCGCTGACGCTGTCGAACAGTGCCTGCGGCCCGGCGGCCAGCATCGTGCCCTGCGCCTTGCGCGCAGCGGGCGGTCCCATGAACACGGGGCAGTGCAGGTAGCGTATCCGCTGCGCCTGCAGCCGCGCGGCACGTTCGGCGGTGAGCCGCGGCAGCGTCGTGGTGTGGTCGACCAGCACGGCGTCGGCGGCGAGTCCCGGGCCCGCAGCGGCGATCGCGGCGTCGACGGAGGCGTCGTCCTTGAGCACGAGGTGCACGCGGTCCGCGCCGCGGACGGCGTCCGCCGGCGTGGCGGCGGGCTTGACGCCGAAGCGGGCGAGCGCCTGCACCTTGGCCGGCGAACGGTTCCACGCGGTGACCTCGTCGCCGCGCGCGGCGGCGGCCTCGGCGAATGCGCCGCCCAGGAGTCCGGTGCCCAGAAATGCGATGTGCGTCATGATGATGATCCTGAAACGATGTTGCGTCGCGGGCGACGCGGGAAGAGGGCGGGACGCGCGGCCGGGAGGCCGGGCCCCGGTCGTTGCCGCGGGGACTGCGGAGTCCGCCGTCGCCGCCCGTTGCCGATGGCAGTATAGGATGCAACCGGACCGGGTGGCCGCCCGTGCGGTGCCGTATGGGCGCAGAATGCACGATGGCGGCATCGTCGAAGGGCCCGGCCGGCCACAGCGGACCGGCCACCGGGGCCACCGGCGGCGATCGATCGCCGCGCACAGGGAGACAACCGATCCATGGCGGCAAACACCACCTATCTGGCGCCCGGCGAAGGCGAGACCGTCTTCTCGGTCAGCGCCGCGCCGATCAAGTTCGGCCCCGGCGCGCTGCGCGAGGTCGGCGCCGACGCGCAGGCGCTGGGCATGACGCGGGTCGCCCTGTTCGTCGATCCGCACGTGCGCGCCAGCGCCGCCGGCGCGACGGTGCAGGACGCGCTGCGTGCTTCGGGAATCGACGTCGCCGTCTACGACCAGGCGCGCTGCGAGCCGAACAGCGATTCGTTCGAGGCCGCGGCGGCGTTCGCGCGCGACGGCGCGTTCGACGGGTTCGTCTCGCTTGGCGGCGGCTCGGTGATGGACACGGCGAAGGCGGCCAACCTGCTGTCCACGTACCCCGACGAGCTCATTGCCTACATCAATGCACCCATCGGCCGGGCGAAGCCGATACCGGGCCGGCTGAAGCCGCACATCGCCTGCCCGACGACCTGCGGCACCGGCAGCGAGACCACCGGCATCACCATCGTCGACCTCAAGTCGGTCGGCCTGAAGACCGGCATCGCCTCGCCGCTGCTCAAGCCGTCGCTGGCGATCGTCGATCCGACGACGACCGAAACGCTGCCCGGCGGCGTCGTCGCGGCGTCGGGCTTCGACGTGCTCACCCACGCGGTCGAATCGTATACCGCGCGCCCCTACACCAGCCGGCCGCGGCCGGACCACCCGTCGCAGCGCCCGCCGTACCAGGGGGCGACGCCGTACAACGACATCGGCAGTCTCGCGGCCATCCGGCTGGGCGGCCGGTTCCTCGCGCGCGCCGTCCGCAACGCCGACGACAAGGAAGCCCGCCACCAGCTGATGTTCGCCTCGACGCTCGCCGGACTGGCCTTCGGCAGCGCCGGCGTCCACGTCCCCCACGCGATGTCGTACTCGGTCGCCACGCTGAAGCACGAGTTCACCGCCACGGGCTACGAAGGCTGCGAGCCGATGGTCCCGCATGGCATCGCGGTCGTGATCAACGCCCCCGCCGCGTTCCGCTTCACGGCGCCGGCCAACCCGGGGCGGCACCTGCAGGCGGCGGCGGCGCTGGGTGCGGACGTCGCCGGGATCCCGCCCGAGGAGGCCGGCGAGGTGCTCGCGCAGGCGTTCATCGCGCTGATGCGCGAGACGGGGCTGCCGTCGGGGATCGCCGCGCTGGGCTACGGCGACGCCGACGTGCCGGCGCTGGCGGAGGGCGCGTTCGCACAGCAGCGACCGCTGGTGATGGCACCGCGCAGCGTCTCGCGCGCCGACCTCGAGGCGATCTACCGCGACGCGCTGCGCTACTGGTGAGGCGCCGGCCGGGCGGGCCGCGCGGGCGCCCGGTGCTCACTCCCCACGGATCGCCTGCCGCTGCGCCTTGGTCTGGCCGCGCTTCACCTTGGCGTCGACGCGGCGCTGCTGCGATCCGCGCGTCGGCTTCGTCGGTCGCCGCGGAACCGGCGGCGCGAGCGCGGCGTCGACCAGTGCCTGTGCTCGCGCGAGCGCGTCGTCGCGGTTGCGCTCCTGGCTGCGGTAGCGCTGGGCCTTGACGACCAGCACGCCGGAGGCGGTGATCCGCCGTTCGCCGCAGTCGAGCAGGCGCTCCTTCACGCCGTCCGGCAGCGACGAGGCGCGGATGTCGAAACGCAGGTGCACCGCGGTCGACACCTTGTTGACGTTCTGCCCGCCCGCGCCCTGCGCGCGGATCGCCGACCATTCGATCTCGGCGGGGTCGATCCGGATCATCGCGCCGGGTCGGCCGGGAAACGTTCGCCGCGGCGGTCGCGGGTGATCATCCGCCGCCGTACTCGCGCGCCGTGTCCCACGCCACCTGCTGCAGGTGTGCGGCGACGTCGGCGGGAAGGCCCGCGGTGTAGGCATTGCCGACCGGCGACTTGCCGAACAGCGACGCGTACACCGTGCACGCGGCCAGGTAGGTGCCGGCAAGGCTCGGGTGACGCTTGTCGGCGGCGTACAGTTCGAGCCCGGGCAGCCGCGCGATCGACTTCGCGAACGCGAGCCCGGCCGGCACGACCTGCGCGCCGTTGGCCTTGCCGGCGATGGTGTACTGCTCGGCGAGCTGCGCGGTCATCTCGGGCTTGTCCTTGTACGCCCAGGACATGAAGAGGATCGGCTGGGCGCCGTTGGCCCGGATCGTCGCCGCGTGCTTCGCGGCGTATTCGTGGAAGACGGGCTTCAACTGCGGATGGATCGGGCACTGGCTGCAGTCCATCACCATCACGGCGTCGAACTGCCGGCCGGGGGGATTGAAGCGGATCTCGTTGTCGCCGACGAACGAATACCTGCCGATCCGGTCGGGGCCGAGGTAGCTCGCGACGTCGTGCCAGTCGATCCCGGAGCCGCTGATCGTCACCGAGACGCCGCGGTGGGTGATCGCCTTGTCGCCGCGGACGAGCTGCGCGACGTGGCCGTGCATGCTGTTGTTGTAGTAGAAGAAGCTG
>WBZP01007556.1_pt1 | contig 10445 bp, 9 predicted proteins | sample 5204301 | NCBI WGS metagenome assembly WBZP01 (sample SAMN12412401, study PRJNA552823) | activated sludge metagenome | isolation source: activated sludge from nitrification reactor of wastewater treatment plant... | place: USA: Pennsylvania | collected 2017 | reverse complement strand
CATTGTAAATCAGACAACGCTTTGAAACATTAAATTCAGTGTCGGTAATTTTTTTTTAATCTGACCAGTTATCTCCTTTTGCAAAAAGCGCAAAATTTAAAAAGATACTTAAAAAGAATACGAAACTTTTTTTTGTCGTAATGGGGGTAATGTTAAAATTCATAAGTATTGGTTTTGTAGGATGATACATCAATTTTTTGTAATTTAAAAAGTCAATAAACAAAATTAAAATTATTATATATAAATTAAATTTAAGATTGTATTTGTAACAAATCTATAAGATGTGTTCCATTTATTGGTAAACTACAAAATATTTATTATTCTTACATTTGTACAAGCCCACTATTCAATGACAATATAATTAAGTAGAAAATTATATTAGTAAAAAATATTTTTGAAATTTCGATATTTGATTTGAATAAAAAACTTTTTAATGCTATTGTTATGTCTATTTTTTGTCGAATTTACACCCATATTTTTTCCAATTAATTATTTCAAGAAATGCGTAATTTTATGAATACTGCAAAGCAATTTTATTAATACTAATAATGAATCAATTAATTAAAGATTGTTGGTGAACAGAAGTAGAAATGATATAAATTTTATACCTTTGGGTATCTTATTGATTTTACTTAAATTCAATAGCAATTTAGCAATAATGGCAGAGGAGTTTTTGATAGGAAAGGCAACCGAACAGGAATTGGATGAATTGAGTTATTTGTTTGACAAGTACAGGGTTTTTTACCAGAAGGATTCAGATGTAGAGGCAGCTTATGAATTTATTAAACAAAGAATTACAAATGATGATGCCCAAATCTACTTTGCATTTTCTAAGGAATCGAAAAAACTGGTTGGATTTACCCTTTTGTATCCACTTTTTTCTTCTACCAGAATGAAAAGATTATGGTTGTTGAATGATTTATTCGTTCTTCAGGAATTTAGAGGTAAGGGTATATCAAAAATGCTTATTGAGAAGGCTAAAGAATTGGTTCGATTTACTTCTGCATGTGGAATGATGCTTGAAACGGCAAAAGATAATTTGATCGGTAATGATCTTTATCCAAAGACTGGTTTTGAATTGGAAAAGGGTACAAATTTTTATTTCTGGAATAATTTACAAAACTAAAGATTTGCAAACAATGAAAAGATCTGATGTAATTCCTTTGCCAATGTATTTCGATCGATATATTTTGAAATGCGAAGATATAAGCTTATCGGAAGTACTGGATATTTCTTATCAGGAATGGTTAAAAGTTCCATTGGATAAGTGGAAAGCCTTGGGGCATGGCGTTTATGCTCCAGGCAAATGGAATGTTAAAGATATAATTCAACACCTAATAGATGCCGAAAGGGTATTTAGTTTTCGTGCAATGACCATAGCAAGGGCAGAGCCAAATCTGATTTCATTTGATGAAGAACTTTACGGTAAGACAGCCAATGCAAGCAGACGTAATTTAGACGATTTGGTGGATGAAGCCATAACGCTGCGAAAGTCTACTATTCAATTGTTTGGAAGTTTTTCAGAAGAGATTCTGCAGAATATTGGAAAATCCGGTGAACGTGAATATTCAGTTGGCGCAATTGGTTTTACCATTGCCGGACATCAACGTTGGCATTTTTCAGTATTGGAAGAAAAATATTATCCGCTTCTTTAAAGTTCATAAGGATGTTCTGTTTTCCAGATAGATCAATAATTTAAACTTTGTCAGATTAAACTATTATCTTTTCGGGAAGTCTAAGGAAAGACTTTTGAAATTCATTTTTTCCTTTCTAATTCACAAAAAATTATTCTGAGATGCAAACAAAATATTCAACAACTAAATGGTTGAAAATCATTGGATTATTGACAATATGTTTTGGGTATTCTGAGGAAACAAATGGTCAAAAACTTTATTTTCCACCCATTAATAATAATGCATTTTGGGATACTTTGTCTCCAGCAAGTTTGGGTTGGTGTACCGATCAGATTGATGAGCTTTACAATTTTCTGGAAAGAGAGAATACCAAAGCTTTTATTGTTTTGAAAAGTGGCAAAATTGTCTTAGAAAAATATTTTGAATCTTTCACAAAAGATAGTCTGTGGTATTGGGCTTCTGCAGGAAAATCTCTTACGGCATTTCTTATTGGAAAGGCTCAGGAAGAAAATTATTTGTCCATTAATAAGACAACTTCAAGCTATTTGGGAAATGGATGGACTAACTGCAGTCCGATTCAGGAAAATGCCATCACGGTAAGGCATCAGATAACTATGACGACAGGTTTAGATGACGCTGTACCCGATAATCATTGTACACAGGATACTTGTCTCCTTTTTAAAGCAGATGCCGGAACGCGTTGGGCTTATCATAATGCACCTTACACTTTATTGGAAAAAGTTATTGAGAACGCAACAGGTCAAAAAATCAATGCATATACTCAAAGCAAGGTTAAAAATCAAACCGGCATGACGGGCAGTTGGTTAACGGTTGATAATGATATTGTTTTTTTTAGCAAGGCTAGAAGTATGGCGAGATATGGATTGCTTATTTCATCCAAAGGAATTTGGGATAAGGATACACTTCTTCGGGATCAAAAATATTTCCACGATATGGTTAATACTGCACAGAATTTAAACAACTCTTATGGATATCTATGGTGGTTAAACGGAAAATCAAGCTATATGGTGCCAACGTTACAAATCGTTATTCCGGGATCATATGCTCCGCATGCACCAAATGATATGTTTGCAGCCTTAGGGAAAAATGGCCAAATACTAAGCATATCACCCGGAAGTGACCTGGTTATCGTACGCATGGGCAATGCACCATCTTCACCTTCAGCTGAAATTGCTACCCAATTATGTGATCAGATATGGATTCATTTGAATAATATTTTTTGCAATAGTAGTTCAATCCTAGAATCAGCTCAAAATCCTTCATTAAAAATTTTTCCAAATCCTGCAACTGAAAACCTGTACTTAAGCATTGATCCTGATGCAGTGGAACTTACAGATGGTGATGGCAAAATTATAAATGTTCCATTGAAGGGAAATTGCCTTGACTTAGGTAAATTAAATCAAGGAATCTATTTTTTGCGTGTGCAATTTAAAGGGAAATATTACATTCAAAAAGTTTGTAAAATTTAATTTCAGTAGAAATTTTATTCTGTTATAGACTGAATATTTTCATAATCTATTAAGGTTATTGAATAAGTACCATTCCTCAGACAGAAAGTAGATAAATTACAGAAATCCTATTATTTACAAGAATATTAAATTTTAATTTAAATCTTTTTCAGATTATAGCTATTCTTGTTGCACGATAAGTTAATGCTATGAAAAAAATATTTTTTTGTACTTTATTATTTATGTATTCTAACTGCCATGGGATTTATGCACAGAACGATGTGATACAAGATAGCAGTTATTTGGTTGAAATGAAAGACGGAAACGTTTTTATTGGTAAACTAAAAGTACTTGAAACAAAAAAGCTTTATGAGTTGAAAACCAATCTTGGAGTACTGACATTAAGACAAGAGGAAGTTAAATATATGAGAAAAATCCACAAGGAAGATATTCATAAAGGAAGCTATTGGCCAGCAAATCCTCATTCCAGTAGATATTTTTTCAGTCCAAGCGGTTATGGATTAAGAAAAGGAGAAGGATATTATCAAAATGCCTGGATTTTTTTAAACCAGGTTTCTTATGGATTAAGCAACAACTTCTCCATTGGACTTGGACTAATACCAACTTTTATTTTTGGAACTGCGGAAATTATACCTTTATGGCTTACCCCAAAGTTTAGTTTTCCATACAAGAATCAAAAAGGTGCATTTGGCATTGGAACCATTTTTTTTGCAGGACTTGGACTGGAAAGCTCAGAGGATAATTTTGGAGTAGTATATGCCACCAATACCTTTGGCAGCAGAGATAAACAATTGACACTTGGACTAGGGTTAGGGTATAGTAGAACAGGGGGATTCAGCAATTCTCCTGCGTTCAATCTTGGAGGTCTCATCCGGACAGGAAAAAAGTGGGCCTTTGTAACAGAAAATTATTTATTTTCAACTGGAGATGAATCTCTTGGAATAATAAGTGCCGGAGGGCGTTACATGGGAAAAAGACTAGCCATTGATGTGGGTGGTTTTATTCCTATTGCAACGGACCAAGATTTTTATGCTATGCTTCCCTGGCTGAGTATAAGTGTGCCGTTTGGAAAGCATTATTAATTTTAGCTATAACAGTCAAAAGAAATTTTTAGCCAGGAACAACAATTTTTTATCTTTGATAAAAGATTACTATTGGCAATATTGAAATTCTTTACGTTCCTATACCCAATTGCTAATTTTAACTAAGAAATAAAAACAACTTAAAGTTCACATACCATCAATGCAGTACAATAATTTATACACTTATATTGTCAATCGTTTAATTGTTGAATTACCCTTACACCTGCATTATCATAATTTAAATCATATTATTGAAGTCGTTCAATGTGTTGAAGAACTAGGAAACAGTGAAGGGTGTAGCGAAGAAGAAATTCATTTGTTAAAAACAGCAGCTTTAATGCATGACTTTGGTTTTGTCCAACAAAAAGAAGACCACGAAGAAGTTTCATGCAGCTTCGTAAGGGATATTCTTCCAGGATTTGGATACTCCTTGGATGAAATTGAAGAGATCTGCAGAATGATCATTTCAACAAAATTACCTCAAAATCCAACAAATAAGCTATCACAATTGCTTTGTGATGCAGACCTATTTTATGTGGGAACAGATCAATACAAAACAAGGGCAGAATTGCTATACAAGGAAAATGTTGCATTAGGAATTCCGTTAGATGAGAAGTCCTGGGGACTTAAGCAAATTGATTTTTTAACAAATCATACATTTTATACCTTAACAGCCAAAAAAAAATACGAGGCTAAGAAACAAGAGGCTTTGCAAAAGTTAAGAAGCAAATTTCTACCGCAAAATACGATTAGGAAAAAAGGATATATAGGACAGAACATACTCGATGCCTGTCTTATATTTTTTGGAGTTTTATTTGCATCGGTCGGATTAAAGGGCTTTCTCGTGCCCAATAAATTTTTCGATGGTGGATTGACAGGAATTTCTATGTTATTGCACGAATTCTATCATCTTAATTTAGGGATGACTATTCTGGCAGTCAACATTCATAATTGCAAGCATCTATACTGTAGGCAAGCGATTTGCACTTAGAACAATTGTCTGCGTTATTCTTCTAAGTATTTCTCTTTTATTCATTCCGGCTCTCGCACTTACGGAAGATAAATTATTGATTGCCATTTTCGGAGGTGTATTTCTTGGAATGGGAATCGGTCTGATCATGAGAACCGGTGCTGCATTAGATGGTATTGAAGTATTAGCGCTTTTCACCTTAAAGCGAACGTCATTTACGATATCAGAAATTATTATGGGTTTGAATGTTATCATTTTCAGCATTGCGGCATTTAATTTCGGAATAGAAACTGCTTTGTATTCCATTCTAACTTATTTTGCAGCTACCAGAACAATAGATTATGTTGTGGAAGGAATTCAGGCACACACCGGGGTAACGATAGTTTCTGCTAAAAGTGATTTAATCAAGGAACAGCTCGTTAATAAATTAAACAAAGCCATAACGATCTACAAAGGAGAAAGGGGATACTTACCTGGAAATTTTGAGATTAAAAGCGATTGTGACATAATATTTATGGTTATTTCCAGATTGGAAATGCGTAAAATAAAAAATCTGGTTCTGGAAATCGATCCATCTTCTTTCATTTTTGCAAGTACCATTAAGGAAGCAGCAGGTGGTATTTTGAGAAGGCTTCATCAGCATCATTGACCTCAAAAAAATGTTTTCAATTTTAACAAAATATCTAGCTAATGGCAAAAGTATTATTTCAATCAAAGCTTGCAGGAATTCTGTTGGGCTGCCTGTTGTTGCTTTCAGCCTGTTTCAATAAGTACCCAAAGACAAGCATAGAGTTAAGTGAGCAGCAAATTGTTGTTTTCTTTACGAGAACAGCCACAGAACAATTGCTCGATTCTATCAAAACAGTATGTCAGTCCAAAGGAGTGCAGTTGGAATATAGTTCAATAAAAAAAGATGGAAAACTTTTGAATGAGTTAGAATTTATTGTGCAATATCAGCATCGTCGAGGAATGGCTAAAACAAATTTTGTAAATCTCAGATCTAAGCATTTTGGATTTGAAATTGAATTTAGACCAGATGGTAAATTCAAAATAGGAGATTTATGAGTATCATCTGAAAGTGGCGGGAACAAACGTTATAAAATCCAGGAGGCAAAATTTAAACTGCAATTCTGAACATTAGGAAAGATTTCTATACAGGAAGGGGAATAATTTAATAAGGCTTTTCCGAATTCGATTAAAATTTAAGGGCAAGCATATATCTTTGAGGTTCAAAAAATAAACAATTCATGAATAAAGTACTTTTTACACGACAAGCCTTTTGGTTTTTAGCTGTAGTTATTTGTTTTTCATGTACTAAAAAAAATTATGCTAAACATATGGATTCTAAAGCGTCTGAAATAATGAATAATCCATTGCTAATGCCCTGGAAAGGACCCTACAACGGTGTACCACCATTTGATCAGGTGCGAGTGGAAGATTTTATTCCTGCTGTTGAAATGGCAATGGCAGAAAAACGAAATGAAATTGACAAAATTGTAAATAATCCTGCCTCACCTGATTTCATCAATACCATCGAAGCATTAGAGAAGACTGGAAATTCTTTAAAGCGAGTTCTGGCCATTTATTCCATCTGGACTAGCAATATGTCCAATGCGAAGGTTGAAGAAATACAATCTTATCTTGAACCCAGATTCGCTTCTTTTCAGGATTCTATCGTTCAAAACAGTAAATTATTTAACAAGATTGAAACGGTTCAAAATAGTTCTGAAAAAATGTCTTTGAATCCAGAACAAAAAAGATTGTTGTGGAGATACCACACATCGTTCGTACTTGCCGGAGCAAAACTCAATGAAAAAGACAAGGCCAGGGTAGCAGAAATTAATAAAAAGCTTGCAGAGCTTTTTGCCAAATTCAATCAACATCTGTTGGCTGATGAATCGGGAAAGTATATGGAAATTAAGACATTAGAAGAATTGGATGGTGTTCCAAAAAGTTCAGTTAATGCAGCCGCTCAGGCAGCCGAATCAAAAGGCAAAAAGGGCAGTTGGATAATTTCTAATACGAGATCTGCCATTGAACCTTTTCTTACGTATTGTAACAACAGATCCTTGCGTGAAAAAGCATGGAGAATGTTTATTAACAGAGGAGATAATGGCGATGCAAATGATAACAACGCACTGATTCCAGAGATTTTGTTGCTGAGAGCTGAACGAGCTAAAATAATGGGTTATCCAACACATGCACATCTCAAATTAGCCGATAAAATGGCGCAAACGCCTGAAAAAGCGATGGCGCTGCTGGAATCCGTCTGGCCATTCGCGATAGCAAGAGTTGCAGAAGAAGTGGCAGATATGCAAAATCTGGCTGATAAAGCGGGAGATAAAATTAAAATTGAAGCCTGGGATTATAGATACTATGCTGAGAAAGTCCGTAAATTAAAATTTGATCTGGATCAATCCGAAGTGAAAGAATATCTGCAACTTGAAAAGTTAAGAGAAGGAATGTTTTTTGTTGCCGGGGAATTGTTTAATATGAAATTTGAACAAGTGTACGATGTGCCGGTATTTCATCCTGATGTCAGGGTTTTTAAAGTATTGAATAAGGTCAATAATGAATTAATCGGTCTCTGGTATTTTGATCCTTATGCGAGGTCAGGGAAAAGGTCCGGAGCCTGGATGAATGCTTATAGAGAACAAGAGACGATTAATGGAAAAATAACGACCATCGTTTCCAATAATTGTAATTTTTTAAAAGGCCAACCTGGCGAACCTGTCTTGATTTCATGGATCGATGCAGAAACCCTTTTTCACGAATTTGGACATGCGCTGCATGGATTGTGTTCTAAAGTAAATTATCCAACCCTCTCCGGTACCAATGTCGCAACGGATTATGTAGAGTTTCCTTCACAGATTCTGGAAAGATGGCTTTCAACTCCTGAAATTCTGGAAAATTACGCCTTACACTATAAGACCGGGAAACCAATGCCGAAATCTCTGTTGGATAAGATTAACAATGCATCTAAGTTTAATCAGGGTTTCTCTACCGTTGAATACCTGGCGAGTGCACTTATTGATATGAAATTGCATCTTGCAGGAGACGTGCAAATTGATCCGGATAAATTTGAAAGAGAGACTTTAGAAGCTATGCGGATGCCCAAAGAAATGGTTATGCGACATCGGACGCCTCAGTTTGGTCACATTTTTTCAGATGATGGATATTCTGCCGGATATTATAGTTATTTATGGTCCGATGTATTAAGTTCTGATGCCTATGAGGCATTCACAGAAGCTAAAGGTCCCTATGATCATCAGGTTGCTGAGAGATTATACAAATATGTCTTTAGCATCGGTGGAACCATGGATGAAGCAGAGGCTTACAAAAAGTTCAGGGGAAAAGATCCAAGCCAAAAAGCGCTAATGGTCGACAGAGGATTTACGAAATAGGAAGATTATAAAATATCAAATAGATATTTGTCTGGATGGATACACTGAATTAATGGTTTAATTTGATAAGTTTGGAACTATAAATTCGGTCATTGGTGCGAATTTGAACAATATAGGCTCCAACGGAAAGATGTCTTGGCCATTCCTTCTCAGTTTGAAGTTGTCCAACAGGGATGATGTCACATATTTTTCCATCCAAAGACAATATGATTAATTGACCGTTTGAACAACAAAGAATGGACGGGTGCCAGAGGATCTTAATTGGATCAGAAAATATCAACTTTACACCCTGATCTGTTGGAGGATTTTTAAGATCGCTTGGCAGTTTTGATCCGTATACATTCAGAAATCCATCGAATACATAAGTATTTGTCAAGGTATCAAGCGTATGGTATTTTTCATACACCAATTCCCCTTGATTGTTATAGAAACTACTATCCAGAAAAGCCCCTATAAAAGTCCCTTCATGATCGAAGAATGACCGGTGAACAGATTGTAATTTATTGCCTGAATAGGAGTACTCGTAATTAGAAACAATATGAAATTTTTTATCTTCTTTCCAATAATAATAATTCTTGTAATTTTGTATTTGTCCGTTATTTAATACAAATTCGTCTTTAGTAAGTGTATCCAAATTTTTATTCAGCAAATAATCAATTTCTTTATTCATTTGGATATACTCAAATCCATTCAATATATTTGTATCATTTTCTATAATAATAAATTTTGTTAACGAGTCAGAAGTATATGAATAAGAAGTTAATGAACGGTAGTTTAATACTTTAAATTCATCATAATGCTTGTTTATAGTAAGTAGAATCCGTGACTTACTATCCAGAATAATTGAATCCACATAAAAGTCAATAGGAGTTGAATCCAAAATATTATAGAATTGAAACGAGTCATTAATTGCAAAATTAGAAACTTTTTTTCCGTATTGTTTGTACAACAGATACCAATCCGGAAATAGCCATCTTGAATAGTATTCAGATGAATCCGAATAAAAAAAATCGCTTCTTAATCGATTTACTTGAGCATAATTATTTTCAACAATATTAAATATGAGAATAAAAGATATTATACTTATTTTAGCCATTGTAGTAGAATCATTAATTCAGAAAATTCTGTCCGGAATTGAACCAACTACTGTTTATAAACATCCCATGATAAGACCAAAATTGATTGGGCAGATATCTTACTCTTTTTGACTGCTGGAAATTGGCAGTAAGTGTTACTTTTCCGGTTGCTAGAAACTCTGGATTAAAGACATTGTACTGAATGCAACAGTTGTTTACATTAAGCCAAACATTCCCTTGATTTGAGGTTTTGACTCGTGTTTGGAATCGTGAATAAACATTTGTATTAATTAGTTTTCTCAAAGATTCAGAACTGCTTCCACAGGATCCATTTAAAATAGTTTCTGAAACCCAATTTTGACAAATGAGTCTATAGTCAAAACCATCTTCTCTTCGATCGAAATTTTTTATCAGCACTTTCTGGCCATTGCAACCGGTTGAAATTGAAAATTTAGCATGCAAGCGACATAGGTGTTTTAGAATACGTATGAGTAACATTTGCTCCACTTCCTGCTGTTCCATCACCAAAATTCCATGTCACTGTACAACCTGATGAATAATTGCATTGGTTAGTTAAATCTATGGTTTCAACATTGTCATTTATACAGATGTTTACTGGACAACTACATAACAATGGACTTAATAAATAACTTACTTCTGAATTTGGACTCGAACTATTTAAAATATTCAAATGACAGGACACTGGAAAATCACTTTCATTAAAACTCATAAGAGGTGGTTCGAAACCAACATATTCATCTCCCGTTGAGAAAGTCCATATATAATTTG
>WBZP01007555.1_pt1 | contig 10445 bp, 9 predicted proteins | sample 5204301 | NCBI WGS metagenome assembly WBZP01 (sample SAMN12412401, study PRJNA552823) | activated sludge metagenome | isolation source: activated sludge from nitrification reactor of wastewater treatment plant... | place: USA: Pennsylvania | collected 2017 | reverse complement strand
TGGCTGCAAGCAGATGGCCCGAAGCCACCACCGACTTGAACACGAACAGCTTGGCGAAGAAGCCGGGCAGGGGCGGCAGCCCGGCCAGCGATAGCACGGCCAGCGCCAGCAGCACGGCGGCCACCGGATGGCGCGCAAACTGGCCGTCCAGGCCCTGCAGCGAGTCGTCCTCGCCGGGGCAGATCAGCGCGAAGCTGGCGCAGGCCAGCAACGTGCCACCGGCATAAAAGGCGGTGTACCAGAGCAGGTCGTCGCCGCGGCTGCCGGTGCTGTCGGCCAGCGCGAAGATCATGTAGCCCGCATGGGCTACCGACGAGTAGGCCAGCAGGCGCTTGAAACGGGTCTGCCCCAGCGCGGCCAGGTTGCCGAAGACGATGGACACGATGGCGAGCGTTGCCACCAGCAGCACCGTGTGGGCATCCAGCACCACGCCGTGCAGGATGCGCACCAGGGCCAGCACCACCGCGGCCTTGACCACCGAGGCCATCACCGCGGTGACCTGCAGGCGTGCACAGGCGTAGGCATCCGGTGCCCAGGCATGGAAGGGGAATAGCGCGGCCTTCAGGAACAGGCCGCTGATGACCAGCAAACCGGCCGCCTGGGCCTGCGTGGTGCCGCTGGCCAGCGCCTGGGCGAACGCAGCCAGCGACAGACTGCCGCTCAGGCCATAGCCCAGCGAGACGCCAAACAGCAGCAGCGCACTGGCCACCGAAGAGAGCACCAGGTACTTGAACGCGCCCTCCGAAGCCGGGCTCGAACCTTGTTCGTGGACGATCAGCGCGAAGGCCGGCAGCGAGAGCATCTCGATGCCCAGGAACAGCGATGCGAAGCCTGCGCTGTGCAGGATCAGCATGGCGCCGTAAAGCATCGACGCGACCAGCAGCCAGAACTTGCAGCTTTGCCGCGCCGTGAAGACCAGCACCACCACCAGGCCGCAGCCCAGCACCAGCAGCTTGCCCAGGATGGCCAGGCGGTCGACATGGACCTCGCCGGTCACGATCTCGACGCTGTAGCCGGCCAGCCATTGGTGCAGCGCGGCGGCGCCGGCACTCGCCAGCGCCACAAAAACCACCGGCCGCACCCAGATCGAATCCGCGCGCAGGATCTCCAGCAGCATCAACACCACGACCAGCGCCAGCACCACGTGGTCGGGCAGCAGCCCGTAAAAGAAGTCAGTTGCCATGGCTTGCCCCGCTGACAGCCACCGTGCGTGACAGGGTGGGTGTCTGACTGGCCGGTCGACTGGCCAATTGCGACACCGCCGATTCCACCTTCGACATCAACGGTGCAGGCCAGGCGCCAAGCCACAGGATCAGCACCAGCAGTGGCGCCAGCGCCAGCCCTTCGCGCCGACCCAGGTCGGCCAGCGGCCGGGCCGCGGGCTCAATTTGGCCGTACAACATCGTCCGCGCCATGCGCAGCATGTAGGTGGCGCCCAGCACCACGCCCAGGCTGGCGGTCAGCGCGGCCAGAAGAAGGCCGGCACCGGCCTGTGCCTTCCACGCCGTCAGGCCCTGCGTGAAGGCGCCCAGCAGGATCATGAATTCGGCCGTGAAGCCGCTGGTCATCGGCAGTGCCAGTGAGGCCAGCGTGAAGAGCATCCACACCACGGCCAGCCTTGGGGCCAGCGTGGACAGCGCGGTGGTCTGGGTGTAGGCCGCGCCGCTGCGCTGTTCCAGCAGGCCCAGCAGCAGGAAGAGGCCCGCCACCGACAGGCCGTGGCTCAGGATCTGGAGAAGAGCCCCCTGCACGGCGGTGTGCTGGAAGCTGAACACGCCCAGCACGATGTAGCCCATGTGGCTGAGGGACGCGTAGGCCACCAGTTGCTTGAAGTGCGTCTGGCGCAGCGCGAGCACGGCACCATAGAGGATGCTGAAGACGGCCAGGCCCACCATGATGGGCGCGACCACGGGTGCGACATCGGGGCACAGCGGAATGGCCAGCTTGATGAAGCCGAAGGCGCCCATCTTGCTCATCACGCCGGCCATCAGCGCGGTGCCCGATGGCGAAGCCTCGCCGTAGGCCAGCGGCAGCCAGGAATGGAAGGGCACGATCGGGCTCTTCACGGCACAGGCCAACGCGATGGATGCAAAGATGAACAGCTGCTTGCGTGGGCTGATGGCCAGCTGGCCCAGCGCATCCAGGTCGAAGGACCAGCGGCCGGTCTGCGCCTGGTGCTCGAAGCCCAGCAGGATCACCGCGGCCAGGAAGAGCACGCTGCCGGCCATCGTGTAGAGGAAGAAGCTCATCGCCGCCTGGCGGCGTTGCGGGCCACCATAGACGAGGATCAGCAGCACCATCGGGATCAGCACGGCCTCCCACAGCACGAACAGCACCACCAGGTTCTGCGTCAGGAAGGTGCCCAGCAGCGCCGCCTGAAGGGCCAGCAGCAGGCTCAGATAGAGCTTGTTCTGCGCTTCGGAAGTGTTCCAGGCGCAGGCCAGCACGGCGGGGAACAGCAACGCGGTCAGCAACAGCAGGTAGACGTTGAAGCCGTCCACTGCAAAGCGCAGGCTCACGCCCAGCGACGGCATCCAGGGCCAGTCGAAGGCCAGGTACGACGGCAGCCCGGCGCCCTCATAACTGGTGAAGGCATTCAGCGCCAGCACCAGCGTCAGCGCCATCAAGGCGGCAGTGAGGCGGCGTGCCGCCGTCCGCCAGCGGCCCAGCAGGGGCACGACCATGGCCCCGACGGTGGGCAACAGCAACAGCGTAGGCAGCAGGTTGGCGTCAGACATGTGCGGCCCCCCAGGCCAGCACCAGGGCCAGGCCCACGAGTGCATAGATCAGATAGGCCTGCAAGTCGCCGCTTTGCAGCCGCGCCAGCCAGTTGGATACCGCGGGCCCGCTGCGACCGGGCTGAGCCATGCCACGGGCCAGGGTCGATTCCACCCCACGGGCCAGCACCGCGGTGGACAGCCAGCCCAGCGCGCGGACGATCACACCTTCGTAGAATGCGTCGAAGTAGTAGCCGCGGCTGACCAGGGTGCGCAGTGCGCCGCCCGGCCTGGCCTGGGCCTGCTGCGGCTGGCGGCCGTAGATCAGCCACGCCAGTGCAATGCCGGCGCAGGCCAAGGTGATGGCCACCAGCATCAACACCAGCTCGGCGCTGTGCGAAACGCCGGCACGTGGCGTGAAGTGCCCCAGCACCGGTGCCAGGAAGTCATAGAACGGTGCCGAAAAGCCCAGCCATTCGCGCCACAGCTGCGGTAGGCCAAAGAAGCCCATCACCACGGAGCCGAAGGCCAGCAGGCCCAATACCACCGACATCGACGCAGGCGGTTCGTGGATGTGGTGCTGCAGCTCGGCGCTGACCCGGCTCGGCCCGAAAAAGGTCATGAAGACCAGGCGGAACATGTAGAACGCGGTCAGGAACGAAGCCGCGCTGCCCATCAGCCACAACAGCGGCGAGCCCTGGCCGGCGGACCAGGCGGCCCATAGGATCTCATCCTTCGAGAAGAAGCCGGCAAACGGCGGCACGCCGCACAGGGCCAGCGTGGCCAGCAGGAACACGGTGGTCGTGAACGGCATCTTGCGGGCCAGCCCGCCCATCTTGCGCATGTCTTCCTCGCCGGCCAGCGCGTGCAGCACGGCGCCGGCGCCCAGGAAGAGGCAGGCCTTGAAGAAGGCATGCGTGGTCAGATGGAACATGCCGACCGAAAACGCGCCCAGGCCGCAGGCCATGATCATCAGCCCGATCTGCGACATCGTCGAATAGGCCAGCACCTTCTTCAGGTTGAACTCGGTCACGCCCATGGTTGCGCCGGCCAGCGCGGTGATGCCGCCCAGCCAGGCCACCACCATCATCGCGTCGGGCGCGGCCAGGAAGACGCCGCTCAGGCGTGACAGCAGGTAGACACCGGCGGTGACCATGGTGGCTGCGTGGATCAACGCCGAGACCGGTGTCGGGCCGGCCATCGCATCGGGCAACCACACATGCAGCGGGATCTGCGCCGACTTGCCGCAGGCGCCCACCAGCAGCAACAGGCCGATGGCCGTCACAGCGGTAGCCGAAGGCGGCGTTGCGGCGAAAAAGGCGTTGACGGCCGGGAAGTCCAGCGTGCCGGCCTGGTTGTGGATCAGGAACGCGGCCAGCAGGAAGCCGGTGTCACCGACGCGGTTGACGACAAAGGCCTTCAAGCCGGCGGCGGTCTTGGCCGGGTCCTTGAACCAGAAGCCGATCAGCAGGTACGAGGCCAGACCCACGCCCTCCCAGCCGACGAACAGCACCACCAGGTTGCGCCCCAGCACCAGCACCAGCATGAAGAACAGGAACAGGTTGAGGTAGGCGAAGTAGCGCGCAAAGCCCTCGTCGTCGTGCATGTAGCCGATGGAGTAGATGTGGATCAGCGTGCCGATGCCGGTCACCACCAGGCACATCACGGCCGTGATGGCGTCGAAGTAGAAGGCCGCGTCGACCTGGAAGCCCGTTGTGGCGGCCCAGGTGAACAGGGTCTGGGACAGGGGCTTGCCGCCAGCGACCAGGTCCTGAAACAGGATGGCGGTGAGCACGAAGGCCAGGGCCGGGAGCGCGCAAGCCACCAGGGCCACGAGCGACTTGGACAGACGCGAGCCGAAGAGGCCGTTGACGGCAAAGCCGAGCAGCGGCAGGGCCGGGACGAGCGCGAGCAGGGATGAGTCGGACATGGCCTAGCCCTTCAGCTCCTGCTCGGCCGCCAGGTCCAGCGTGCCGCGCCGCTTGACCAGCAGCACCAGGATGGCCATCGCGAGCGCGATTTCACAGGTCGCGGCCACGTAGATGAAAAACGTCATCGACGCGCCGTGCAGCGTCTGGGTGTGCGCGGCGGCCGCCACGAAGCTCAGCACCACGGCGTTGAGCATGAGTTCCAGGCTCATGACCACCACCAGCAGGTTGCGCCGGATCATCACGCCCAGCAGCCCCATGCTGAACAGCAGGGCGGCCAGGGCCAGCAGGAATTCGTAGCGGTGGATCACCGGCTCTCCCGTATGGCGGTCCAGGCCGCCACGATGCCGACCAGCAGCAGGATGGTGGCCAGTTCGAAATGGAACCAGTACTGCGACATGAAGGCATTTGAGAATGCCGCAAAACCGAAGGGCTGCGTGGCGGCAGCCGGCATCTCGACGCCTGACGAGCGGGACAGCAGCCAGAACAGCGCGGCGGCCACGGCCACGGCGACGGCAACGGCGGGCTTCGTGGCGCGCGAATAGAGCTCGCGGTACGCGCTGTCGCGGTCGTCCAGCAGCATGATGGTGTAGACCATGAAGACCATCACCGCGCCGACGTAGATCAGCACCTGGAAGAGGGCGATGACGTGGACTTCCAGGCAGGCGTAGATGCCGGCCAGGCTGATCATGTGGGCCACCAGGGCCAGCGCGGCACGCATCGGTTGGCGCAGCACCAGCACCAGGGCCGCGAACACCAGGGCCAGCAGGCTGAACAGCAGGATGAAGGCGTTGCTCATTTGCGCACCGGTGTGATGGGCACCGTCGGATAGGGCTTGCGCGGGTCGGCCTGGGGCTGCCAGCCTTTGAGCAGGTCAATCGTGCCCCACATGTTGTCGCGGTCGAAGCCGGGCAGGTTGGGCACCTCCTTGGCCATCCGGATCGCGTCTTCGGGGCAGGCCTCGACGCAGAAGCCGCAGAAGATGCAGCGCGAGTAGTCGATCTCGAAGCGCAGCGGCGACTTGGGGTGTGCGCGGTCGGCGAAGTTGGCCTGGGCGACGATCTCGATGCAGTAGGCCGGGCAGACGGTGGCGCACATGTTGCACGACACGCACTGCACCTCGCCGTTGCTGCGCTGGGTCAGCACGTGGCGGCCGCGGTTGATGGGCGAATAGTCTGCGCGGATCTCTTCCGGGTAGTAGGCGGTCAGCGCGCCCTTGCGACCGGTCAGGAACTTGGCCATGTTGCCGGCAAAGACCTTGCCCGTGATCAGCAGGCCACGCACGATTTCCAGGATGTAGATCCTTTCCCACAGCCCCATCGTGGGCTCGTTCCAGTACTTCTTCTTCACGCGCTTGACCGGTGGCTGGTTCATAGCGTCCACCAGCGCACGATGGCCGTAACCACCAGGTTGGCCGCGGCCAGCGGCATCAGGAACTTCCAGCCCAGCGCCATCAGCTGGTCGTAGCGGAAGCGCGGCAGTGTCCAGCGCACCAGGATCTGGAAGCAGCCGATCAGGAACACCTTGGTCGCGAAGGCCAGCACCTGCAGCAGCACGACCACGCCGTGGGGCAGTTCCCAGGTGCCACCCCCGGGCCAGCTGAAGCCCGCAGCACCGAGCCAGGGCAGGCTGTAGCCTCCGAAGAACAAGGTGGCCACCAGCGCCGAGATGACGACGATCTCGATGAACTCGCTGAGCAGGAACAGGCCCATCTTCATCGAGGTGTACTCGGTGAAGTAGCCCGAGACGAGTTCGGATTCGCACTCCGGCAGGTCGAACGGCACGCGCTTGTTCTCGGCGATGGCCGCCGTCAGGAACAGCAGGAAGGCCATCGGCTGCACGACGATGCCCCAGGCACCCTCCTGCTGCCACTGCACCATGCGGTTGAGGTCCAGGCTGCCGTAGGTGACCACCATCGCGACGAGCGCCAGGCCCATCGCCACCTCGTAGGAGATCATCTGCGATGCCGCCCGTGCCGCACCCAGCATCGAAAACTTGTTGTTCGACGACCAGCCAGCCAGCATCGTGCCCAGGATGCCGATGCCCGAGATGGCCAGCACGAACAGGATGCCCGCATCCAGCTGCGCCACCTGCATCGTGTAGCTGCGGTCGCCGAAAAACGCCGCCAGGCCCGGGAACAGCTCGGCGCTGAACAGCTTGCCCGGCATCAGCGTTCCCCCGAAAGGCACCACCGCAAACACCAGCAGCACGGGCACCGCGGCCAGCCACGGCGCCAGGTGGTAGCAGAAGCGGTCGTAGGTGGCGGGCGTGAAGTTCTCCTTCAGGATCATCTTCAGGCCGTCGGCGATGCCGTGGAACAGACCCATCCACACCAGCTTGATCTGGGTGTACGGGATGCGGATGTAGGCCCGGTTGGCCCCGATGCGGTCCGACATCAGTGCCGACTGCTTGCGCTCGACCCAGGTGAACACGGTGGCCAGGCCCATCAGGAATACGATCACGTAGACCATGAACACGCCGTGTACCAGCAGGTCCTGCGTCATGCTGCGAGCCCCTTGAACACGTCGACCGCGTGCATCACGGTAGCCGGCTTGTCGAACACGGCGTCGAAGCGGCTCTCGGTGCCTTCGAAGTTGCTGAAGCAGCCGCTGCGTTCGAAGGTGGTGGACAGCGGGATCAGCACGTCCGCCGGCTGCGCCCACGCGGCGCCGAAGTGGGCCAGGTGGATGACCCGCGCATCGCCAAGGCCATCGCGCCCGCCGTATTCGCCCCAGACCAGCACCAGATCGTGGCCGGCTTCGGTCCTGAAGCCATCCGCGCCAAAGCGCGCGGCCACGCCTTGGCTGTTGGGATTCTTGTCGGCGCGGATCAGCAGCGCGTCTTCAAGGACTTCACCTGCCGCCGGCAGGATGTCCTGGCGCGCATAGGCGCGCAAGCGGCCGCCGAGCTGCGCCTTCAGCGCGTCCAGCTCCTCGTTGGACGCCTGCGCCGACACCAGCACTGCCGGGTTGCGGGCCTGGGCCAGGAGCCGGCGGGCTTCGGCCAGCGCCTGTTCGGCCGGCACTGCGCGGCCGGCCACCTGGGCCTGCAGCGGCCGCGCCCGCAGGACGCTCTTGTGAAGATCGAAGCCCTTGTTGCACAACCACGGGCCGTTGATGGCCGGGTTGTCCAGCGCGGTGATGCGGTAGGCCTCGTTTTTCTTCTCGCCACCGGGCAGGCGCGGTTCGCGCAGCTTCATGCGCCGCCAGACCTGCACGCTGCAGGCGCGTGCGCAGCCGGTACATGCCGACTTCACTGGCTCAAGGAACCACACGCGGCTCTTGTAGAGGAAGTCGCTGGACAGCAGGGCGCCGACCGGGCAGATGCCGATGACGTTGTCGGAATACGGGTCGTCGAAGGGCACGTCGGCCAGTCGGTCAACGTAGGAATGGCTGCCGCGCTCGACGATGCCCAGCGCGTTGGAGCCGGAAATTTCGCGCGTGAAGCGCACACAGCGGCTGCACAGGATGCAGCGCTCGTTGTCCAGCGAGATGCGCGGGCTGAGCTCGACGAGCTTGCGCTTGTGCAGCTTGGGGTCGTTGGAACGCGATTCGGGCAGGCCGTAGGCGCGCTGGTTGTCCTGCAGCGTGCATTCGCCGGCCTTGTCGCAGATGCCGCAGTCCACCGGGTGGTTCAGCAGAATGAACTGCATCACGTTCTGGCGCGCGCGGGCTACATCGTCGACTTTCGTCTCGATGGTCATCTTGGGCGCCACCAGCAGGTTGCACGACGGCTGCAGCTTGGGCATGCCGTTGACCTTGACCAGGCAGATGCGGCAGCTGCCGGACACCGAGAGCTTGTCGTGGTAGCAGAAGTGCGGGATCTCGATGCCGTTGCGCTTGGCCGCCTGCAGCACGGTCTCGCCTTCGTTGGCCTCGATTTCCTGCCGGTCGATGATGAGCTTCATCGTCTTGCCTTCACACGACCAGCCGGCCGCCGTGCATCGAGCGGCCGTGCTCGATGAAGTATTCGAACTCGGGCCGGAACTTCTTGACGAAGTTGAGCACCGGCATGGAAGCCGCGTCGCCCAGCGCGCAGATCGTGTTGCCCATGATGCCGGCCGGGATGTTGCGCAGTGAATCCAGATCGGCCTTGACGCCTTGACCGGCGAGGATGCGCTGCATGATGCGGTTCATCCAGTCGGTGCCTTCGCGGCAGGGCGTGCACTGGCCGCAGGACTCGTGCGCGTAAAAGCGCGTCAGCACCTGCAGCAGCGTGACCATGCAGGTGCCTTCGGCGATGACGATGATCGCGCCCGAGCCCAGCATGCTGCCGACCTTGGAGATCGACTCGGGATCCAGCGTCAGGTTCTCGACCTCGGCCGCTGTCAGGATGGGGGTGGAACTGCCGCCCGGGATCACCGCCTTCAGGGCCTTGCCGCCCAGGATGCCGCCGGCGTCCTCGAAGATCAGCTTGTGCAGCGGGTAGCCGGTGGGCCGCTCGTACAGGCCCGACTTGACGACGTGGCCCGACAGACCGAACAGCCGCGTGCCGGGCGACTTCTTGACGCCCTTGGCGGCGTACTGCGCGCCACCGTTGACGACGATCCAGGGAATGCTGGACAGGGTTTCGACGTTGTTGACGACCGTCGGCCGCTGGTACAGGCCCTTGATGGCAGGGAAGGGAGGCTTGTTGCGCGGATAGCCCTTCTTGCCTTCTAGTGAATTGAGCAGGCTGGATTCCTCGCCGCAGACATAAGCGCCGGCACCGCGGTGCACGACGATGTCGCAGTGAAACGCCGTGCCCAGGATGTGCTGGCCCATCAGGCCGGCATCGCGCGCTTCCTGCACCGCCGCCTGCAGTCGGCGCAGCGGCAGGTCGAACTCACCGCGGATGTAGATGAAGGCGTGGCGTACACCCAGCGCATACGACGCCAGCAGCATGCCTTCGAGCAGCTGATGCGGCGATTGTTCGAGGATCCAACGGTCCTTGAAGGTGCCTGGTTCGCCTTCGTCGGCGTTGCAGCACAGGTAGACCACCGGGCTCTTCTTGTTGATGAAGCTCCACTTCATGCCGGTGGAAAAGCCCGCGCCGCCGCGGCCCTGCAGGCCGGATGCGGCGACTTCCTTCTCCACGTCGGCCGGTTGCAGGGTCTTCAGCGCCTTTTCGAGCCCGCCGTAGCCGCCGCGCTCGCGGTAGGCCGCCAGCGTGTGCGACTGCTCGGTCACCGTGTGGTTGAAGAAGATGGCCTCGCCGCTCATGGCAGGCTCCGCAGGATGGCGTCCACCTTGGCCGTGTCCAGGCACTCGTGGTAGGTGTCGTTGATCTGCATCGCCGGCGCCGTGCCGCAGGAAGCCAGGCACTCCACGGTCATCAGCGTGAAGCGACCATCCGCGGTGGTTTCGCCCGGTGCGATGCCCAGCGTCTTCTGCACATGGCCGATCAGGCTTTCCGATCCGCGCAGCGCGCAGGCGATGTTGCGGCACACCTTGACCACATGCCGCCCGACGGGCTGCTTGTTGAACATCGTGTACCAGTGCAGCGCTTCCACCACGGGCATGGTGGGCATGCCGATGTAGTTGGCCACGGTGGCGGCATCGGCTTCGGTCAGGTGGCCGCGTGCGGCCTGCAGGCAGTGCAGCAGTGGCAGCACCAGCGAGGTCTTCATCTCGGGCGGGTACTGGGTGCGCAGCGCGTCGAAGCGGGCCAGCAGTTCGGGCGTCAGCGGCACGGCCACGGTGGCGCCTGCGGGTGTCGTGCCGCCGCTCATCGGTCGCACTCCCCGCCGATCATGTTCATGGAGCCGAAGGTCGGCACGATGTCGCTCACCTGGTAACCCTCGAGCAAGGTGTGCATGCCG
>WBZP01007250.1_pt1 | contig 10446 bp, 8 predicted proteins | sample 5204301 | NCBI WGS metagenome assembly WBZP01 (sample SAMN12412401, study PRJNA552823) | activated sludge metagenome | isolation source: activated sludge from nitrification reactor of wastewater treatment plant... | place: USA: Pennsylvania | collected 2017 | reverse complement strand
GCCGCAGGTTGCACTAAATCCGACGCAGTATTGGTTACTGTACCCGGCACTACCGGACTGGAAGACTTGAACGGTGAGTTCTTCTCCATCTCCCCCGCTTTCCCTAACCCGGCTTCCTCTGAAGTAACCTTCAAAGCAAACCTGACTCAAACCGGAAACCTTACCCTCAGACTCTTTGATATGACCGGTAATCTGGTTGAAACACTCTATAATGGATATATCTCCGAGAAATCCTTCGAGAAAAATCTCCTCCGTAATCAGCTTTCCTCAGGGATTTACCTGGCTGTATGGGAATTTAATAACGAAAGACTTACCCAAAAAGTGAGTTTTGAATAATTAGGTTATTGTTTTTTTAAAAACACCGGCACTTTGTAATAAGTGCTGGTGTTTTTTTTGAGGGGGGGATGAAACAGACTATTGGTATATCACACAAATCAAGGAGAGCCTCCGGAGTCTTTGATGCTTTAGGCTTTCTTTGATTCCCATATTCTGTCATTCATCTAGGGGAAATATTCTCCCGTGTATGAAATTTATCATCTTACCAAATACCGCTTGTCTGCTAAAAATCAACCGCTCGATTGTTTATAGTCCTATATGCGAACTCCCCCCTCCTTTACCCATTTCCATCGATAAAATTCATCCCGTTTCCTTGCATAGCACAAATTAATCCGGCAAAAACGAAAAGAATAAAAAGCAACATTTTTGTCTATTAGACCAATATTCCCTACTTTTGCAAAAAAAATTCAATAGTTGTATGTCAAAACAGGTAAACCGCCCTTTAAGCGTTTCTAGCGAATTAGGTACACTCAAGAAAATCCTGATTCACTCTCCGGATGGAGGAATTGGAAAAATAACTCCAGGAAAGTTCCATGACTGGCTTTACGATGACACTGTTCATTTGAAGAAAATGCAGGAGGAGTACGATGATTACGTTAAGATTCTTTTGTATTTCCTTGATCCTGAGAAAATTGAAAAAATCAACGAAGCCATTCAAAAGGAAACGCTGCTTAGGGATACGATGAACCCCGGTAAGGAGGAATACTTTTGCTCCGAAAAAGTAATTGACGCGCAGTGGATTTTGAGTAAAATCCTCAATGATAGCGAAGACACTCGCCAAAGGATTATTACCGCTGTTTGTGCTATTGAAAACTGCAACAGCAAAGTGCAGGCGCATTTAGAAGAAAAGGCAAAAGACGCAAGCCTTTTATCCAAAATCCTGATTACCGGAGTAATTCCCCCTTGCGAAGAAACCGGCGTAATGCCTCCCGGTACCGACGATCCATTAGAGGAAATCTATATATTCCCGCCTGTCCCCAACTTTGTTTTTACCCGCGACATAGCGATTGTAATTAATAATCACGTATTACTTAGTAAGCCGGCAAAACTCGCAAGAAGAAGAGAAGCGATTCTCACAAAATTCATTTGTCTGCACTATTTATGCAAGGATAACCCAGAAAATGTAATCGAGATAACCGAAGACAGCGAGTTTTTTCTTTTGGACGAAAAAGAACAGGAAGAAGAAATCATCACTTTTGAAGGAGGGGACATTATGATGACTTCGCATAATCATCTAATCGTAGGATGTAGCGAAAGAACCTCGCCGAATGCCGTAAATGAAATCGTACATGAGATGTTTAACCGCCCGGGAACCGGATTAGAATGGATTTCGGTGGTAAAAATCCCTAAAAAACGCGCTCAAATGCATATTGATACAATTTTTACACAAGTAAGAAGAGATATGTGGGTGATGTACGGAGAATTTTCTGAAGCCCTAAAAGTAGGTAAAGACGAAAAGAAAAAATCCTATCTCAAGGATTTGATGCATAAAAAAATGCGGAACGAGCAGGAGGAGCAGAAGGATACAGAGATTATTCAGTTTTACAAAAAACTAGAAGAACCTTATGTAAAAAGCAAAGATTATATGCTCCGGACAGAGCAGGATTATTATATTGCTTATCACGACCTCACTCCAAAATTCCGCCCTACCCGTATTGAAAAACCGATGAGTTTAGATGCTTTGCTACGACAGTTGAGTAAGATTTGCTATGGCATCCCGATGGAGGAAGTAACGATTATTTACAGCGGGGGAAATCATTACCCTTACGATAGCCGCGAGCAGTGGACCGATTCCTGCAACCTGCTTGCACTCAAAGAGGGAGTCGTAATTGGATATGACCGAAATGAAAAAACCATAGAAGAGTTCCGGAAACACGGAATTATCCCGATTACCGCAAAAGAATTAATCCGTCGTTTTTCGGTAAATGAAATTAAACCGGAAGAAGTGGAAAACACCTTGATTTTACTGGAATCAGGGGAGCTTTCGCGGGCAAGAGGGGGTTCACACTGTATGAGTATGCCGTTACATCGTTTGAAAATATAATCTTTATGCAAGGTCAGACTACAGATACAATCTTAATGATACGCCCGGCAAGCTTCGGATTTAACCCCGAAACTGCGGAATCCAATGCTTTTCAGCAACAATTATCTCTGTCTCAGACGGAAATTCAGGAGAAAGTGCTTGCCGAATTTGACGCTTTTGTAGCCAGCCTGAGAGCAAAAGGGGTCGGCGTGGAAGTAATCGAGGATACTGCTACCCCACCGAAACCGGATGCCATTTTCCCCAACAACTGGATTAGCTTTCATACGGACGGGACGGTGTATCTCTATCCGATGTGTACCCCGAATCGCCGGGCCGAAAGACGAACAGACATTGTTGAAACCCTGAAAACGCATTTTCAGATTAATGCAATAAAAGACCTTAGCCCTGCTGAAAAAGAGAATCGGATTCTCGAAGGAACGGGAAGCATGGTTTTCGACCACCTGAATCAGAAAGTATATGCTTGTCTTTCGCCTCGTACCGATAAAAGCATGCTAGAGGAATATGCGGCAATGATTGGATATGAACCCGTCATTTTTACTGCTTTGGATGAAAAAGGAGGAGAAATTTATCATACGAATGTCGTGATGTGTATGGGAGAGGGATTTGCGGTAATTTGTATGGATACGATTCGGGATGAAGCAGAAAGGAAGCAGGTAGAAGACACCCTGAAAAAAACCGGAAACGAAATCATTGATATCACTCTTACGCAGATGAATCATTTTTCAGGAAATATGCTTCAGGTAAAAAACACTGACGGCAAAACCTTTCTCGTTATGTCTCAGTCTGCTTTTGATGCCTTGGCAGAAACACAAAGAGCAAACCTAAACCGGCTTACCGAAATTCTCCCCGTTGCTATCCCTACGATAGAAACAATTGGGGGCGGAAGTGCAAGATGTATGATGGCAGAAATTTTTTGCCCTAAAAAATAACCACAAACACCATGGAAGTAAAAGATAGCAACGGTACTATCCTCAAAGACGGGGATTCCGTAAAACTTGTTAAAGACCTCAAACTAAAAGGCACCTCTCTCACGCTGAAAAGAGGCACGGTAATCAAAAACATCAAACTCACTGAGGATGAGGATGAAGTAGATTGCCGTTATGAGAAAATGAGTATTGTACTCCGAACAGAGTTTTTGCAGAAGATTTAATCGAACGGGGCTGTATTTTGGGAGAAAGCGAAAACTAAAAAAATCACCCCCAATCTTCCAGAAAACATAGTTTTTTTGCCTGCGGGGTATCCAAAAAATACTTCAAAGGAATTCCGTTGATTTTTTCCAGCGTCCATTCTCTTAATTCCGGGCGATTGTCTTCGGTCATGATTTTGGATTTGGCATAAACGAACCCGATTTTGTTCACATATCCCAGAATATAAATCAATTTTTTATCCGATACATTGTAGAATCGGAATTCATAATACTGGTAATCCGGGTGATCCATATAATTCTTCACCGAGGTTAAGACACAATTGAGCATGTATCTTTGAGTATAGATAAACGAAGTGTCCTTTTCCGGATCCATATTTAAATCAATCAATTTCTTAAAATCCCGAAAACTAAACCCTTTTTCGTGGGGCGTAATGGCGATTTTATTTTTCAGGCACGAAAAAGACTTTCTGAGTATAGGCGGAAGGCTTTCATCTTCCCTTTCTCCCGGCATGAGTATCATTCTTGTATAAGGCACATCCGGAGATTTCAGTCTTGTAAACAACGTATCCTTAACGACTTGATAGTCCAAAGAGACTTCAATCGTAGGTTCAGAATAAGTATAAATTAAAGGAGTATTTCCCCCTGATATACTTACCGTTTCATTTACAATCGTTCCCCATAAAAAGAAGACGGGAAATATAAATACAATTAGAACAAGTCGTTTCACTTTAGTCTTTAGTTTTTCGGTTATTTCAAAGCACAAAACTAACGATAAGAAGAAAACGAAAATTGCATATCCTGTAAAATACAGGGTAGAAAATATGCAGTTGTTATAATGTAAGCTTCAAAAGGCGTTTCAAATACTTAACCGGGATGTTAAGATAAGGATATCTTACCGGCAAATCTACGAGTGTTGATTTATGAAGCACGCCTTTGGGATGAGAAAAAGTATCAAAAGAATATTTTCCGTGATACCGTCCGATTCCGCTTTCTCCTACTCCGCCAAAAGGGAGATGATGATTTCCCAGATGCATTGCCGTATCGTTTACGCAACCGCCTCCGAAAGAAGTGCCTTCCATGATTTTCTGAATATTGGCTTTATTCTCAGAAAAAACATACAAAGCAAGGGGTTTCTGTTGCTGATTGATGATTTCAATGGCTTCCTCCAACGTATCGTACGTAATGATGGGGAGGATTGGCCCAAAAATTTCTTCCTGCATGGAAGGAGCGGTTTCGATTTCATCCTTAGGAATCGCTAAAATCGTAGGAGAAATATATCTTTCCGTTATATCTACTTTTCCGCCATACACCACTTGTTCGGGCACAATCATTCTAGCAAGTCTTTCTACGTTTCTTTGATTGATAATTCTGCCGTATTTTGAATGTTCCTGCGCATTTTTTCCATAAAACGACTCAATGACAGCAATAAGTTTGGCGATTACTTCCTGCTTTTTACTGGAATGTACCAACAAATAATCCGGCGCCACACAGGTTTGTCCGCAGTTCATGAATTTCCCCCAGGCCAATCGTTTCATCCCAAACTCCATATGTACGTCTTTGTCAATCACGCAGGGACTTTTTCCGCCCAGTTCAAGGGTAACGGGCGTAAGGTGCCTGGCCGCAGCCTGATATACAATTCTGCCAACCGGAACACTTCCCGTAAAAAAGATATAATCCCATTTCACGTCGAGTAAAGCAGTAGTGGGTTCAACCCCTCCTTCTACTACGGCAATGTATTCTTCCGGAAAGGTTTCTCTAAGCAACCTGGAAACCGCTTTGGAACTATGCTCGGATAGCTCGGAGGGTTTTACAACCATTGTATTTCCCGCAGCAATTGCACCGATTACCGGTTGTAAAATCAACTGAATCGGATAATTCCACGGGCCAATAATCAAAACCTGTCCGTAAGGGTCGGGATAGATGTAACTTGAACCAATGAAATGAAAGGAAGAAGTAGGAACAGACTTAGGCTTTGCCCAGGTATCTATTTTTTTCAGCGTCAGGTCCAGTTCTCCCAGAACAATCCCAATTTCTACCCCGTAAGCCTCAAATTCTTCTTTACGGAGGTCTTTGTAAACTGCGTCGAGCAATTCCTGTTCGTATTTTACAATCGCATTTTTCAACTTATGCAGCATCTCTTTCCGGAATCCGATGTCTTTCGTTTTTCCGGAGTCAAAAAACATTTTTTGTTTCTTGCGGATATCGGCAATCTGACTTACGATTTTATTTTCTGAGGTTTGAATTGAGTGAAGCATATCTTTGTCTTTTTTCTGGATGAAGCAAAAAATTCCTTTTACATTGAATCTTTAATGCAAATATAGTCAAAAATGTTTTATTATTAAACGAAATGCTGTATTCCATCCGAAAAACCGAAATTTATTGACGAAAATTAAGCTAAAATCAGGCATTTCCGGGTTGACTTCATCTCAGTTGCTCTATGAGTTTCATGTTTTCTACCGCTTGCTTATAGTCCGGATTAATTGCGAGGGCTTTCCGAAAAGCCCTTTCTGCTTCGGGAATGCGGGATTGATTGAGGAGCACAAACCCGTAATTAGAGAGGACTCTTTCGTCTGTGGGTTTTTGTTTTAGTAAAACATTCAATCGTTTTTCGGCTTCGATTAGCGCGTTTCGGTCTCCCTTGCGGGCATTCAGCAGCATTACGACAGCCTTCAGCCCAGACTCTACCGAGGCAGGATTAAGCGTAAATGCTTTATCATAGACAGAAAAGGCTTCGGCAAAGCGATTTTGTTTTTCGTAAATTTCTCCCTGAAGAAAAAGATATAAAGCATTTTCGGGCTGTTTTTTTAGTGCTTCCCCAATCTCCGTCAAGGCTTTAGTATAATTGCCTTTAAAAAAAGCGATGCGTGCCTGCTCGTATCTGCTTTCAGTCGAGAGGTTTTTTTCGGCAAAGTTCAAGTATTCCGGCAGGGGATTTTGCTGTTCAAAATACAACAGGTTGGCTTTGCCGTTCCGGTCGGGCTTGTCGTCCTTTGCGTTTGCGCAGACGATTTCGATGAATTGCTTTTCTCTTTGGATTTCTGCTTCGGTTTTGAGTATTTCTTTTTTTACCACCCGGATTTTATGGTCATGAAAACGCACATGCGGGATGTCACTCGTTCCTCCTTGTGGCAAATGACAGGAAATACAGTTTCCTTTTACGGCAAGTTTATTTTCTTCTTTTTCCGTGCAGGTCACCTTATTCATCTTTTCGGGATGTGTTTTGGGATTATGGCAAGCAAGGCATTGTTTCACATACAAGGTGGTATCCGTTTTGTGAATGCTTTCGTGAGGGTCATGACAAGTGGTACAGTTCAACTTTCCTTCCGATTGAATAAAGCATTGCGATTGTTTCAACCGGTCGGCATGAGAAGCGATTCCAAACTGATTCTCTTCTTTATTTTTTTCTACATATACGTGAAATATATCTGACAGATTCATGCCCGGTCTGAAATCCCTTACGCTTTTGGCGGTTTCATTCAATACATTGGTTCCCTGCAAGTGACACTGCTGACATACATCAAACTGCTGGTCAATGGGTAGTTTTGCAGGATTTACGATTGTGTAATCAATTTCCTTGCTCACGTCCACTTCTTTTTCTGACTGCATTGCCCTTACATGCGCTGACCCGGGTCCGTGACACCGCTCGCAGTCTATCCCCATTCCGATATTGCGGAAACGATGCTTGCTTCCGGCTTCGTATTCAAAGTAACCGGTATGACAGGCCATGCAGTCCTCTACGATTTCGCGGGAGAAGCGGGAGTTTTTGCCATCGTGATATCCGGGGCTTAAATCCCACATTTGCTTGCTGACATACCAGGTAACGGGGACTTCGTATAAATATCCGTTTCTTTCCAGAATATAAGAGCGGGTTTGATTGCCGCTGCCTACGATGTAATTGATTTTTTCGGTTCTCTGATAAGTAGTATCCTTTCCATTCAGGCGAAATTCCCTGATAAATAAACTATCGGCTTTCCAGAATGGGTGATAATAATATCCGGAATGGGAATCAAAAACGAGAGATTCTGAGGAAAAAGATTCTATTATTTTATTTTTATCCGGTACATAAAAAGATTTTCCCATTCCTGTTTCGAGATACGAAGTATAGATTCGTTCGTGGCAAGACTTGCAGCTCGTATTTCCCACATACTGAGTAGCGGGTTTCAGGGAGGAATAAGTAGCGGTTTTGGGGCCGCATTGTATCCATACCATCATTCCCGACAGCAGCGAAAAAACAATAAAATAGCGAAGTCTGGCCATAAAACGCAATTACTGTGTACTGATGTCCTGGACTTTTACGTCTTTTCCTACTTTTATGTCTTTTAATGCTCCGTCGTCTCCGTGTTCAGCCTTTATGTCTCCTTCAAGAAAAAAAGAAAGGCGTTTGGCCGCTGAATTTGCGAGATAACCTTCGGCAAAGGTAATTTTAATATCCGGATAGGCGGCAGCGAGTTTTTCGTAAGTGTCTCCGATTTTTATCCCTTCTGCCGTTTGGAATTTCGTATTTTCTGTAATGAGAAACATCACAGTGTCTGAATCGTGAGTGGCATGAAAAAGCATTTTCCCGTCGGTGTCCTGTACGTCCCAGGAGGGAATTTCCCCTTCAATCATTACGACCCCTTCTTTGGCATTGGGATAGGCTTTCCAGAAATCGGCTTTTTTCATTCCGATTTTGGCTTTACCCATCTGACGGGGTTTTACGACAAACTCTTCATTCCCGGCAACCGCAGGCGTTTCGGTTTGGGTAGTTGAAGCTTCAGATTCGCTTGTCTGTTTTTTTTCACCACAGGACATTACCAATAGCAGGCTTAAACCCCAGATCATTTTTTTCATCTTTTTATTGAATTAAGGTAAAAGAATATACAAAGATATAAAAGATTAATATTCAGCAAAAATTATTTATCGTCAGGAATTTGCGAGCGTACTTTCGCCGGCTTCTGTCATAAGAATCAGGCAGAAAACGGCATAATTCATAATGTCTGTATAATTGGCGTCCACTCCTTCCGATACGAGGGTTTTGCCGTCGTTGTCTTCGATTTGTTTCAGGCGCAGGATTTTCATCAGAATCAGGTCTGTCATGGAACTGATTCTCATTTTGCGCCAGGCTTCGCCATAGTCATGATTTTTTTTCAACAGGGTATCTCTTACAAAATCTACTTTTTTATCGTATTCAGCAGAAAGTATGGATAAATCCGAAAGGTTTTTATCCGGAAAATTTTCTTTTTCTGCCAAAAGCAGTGCGATAATGCAGTAATTGATAATCCCCACAAATTCGGATTCAATGCTGTCCCCTACTTTATTCACTTGTTTTTCCTGAATGGAGCGAATCCGGTCTGCTTTAATGCCGATTTGGTCGGTGACGGAGGGCATTCTTAAAATCATCCAGGAGGTTCCGTAGTCTTTTGCTTTTTTGACAAAAAGGTTTTTGCAGTGCGCAATTACCCGGTTGTACTGATTTAATGTTTTCTCGTTCTCCATGCTCAACTAATTTTTTTCCTGTAATTATATGCGGTTGGGTTTTGGGAGTTTCAGGGGCGTTTCCTCAAAGTATTTATCCAGCAGATAGACCAGTGCAGCCATTCCGGCTCCGCCCATTTCGAGCTCGCGCTGATGTACGGCTTCAAATACGTCTGAGTCGGCGTGATGATGGTCAAAATACCGCTGTGAATCCGGACGATAGCCCATGACTACTGTTCCTTGTTTTTTGAGCGGGCCTACATCTACTCCGCTTCCGCCTTTATCCAGGTCGTGTAATCCATAAGGTGAAAGTAATCCTTTCCAAGCCTGAACCTGAGATACCACGGTAGAATCCCCATCCACCGAAAACCCTCGGGGCGTAAATCCTCCGGCATCTGATTCTATGGCAAAAAGGTGAAAACATTTGTTTCTGGCGGCTTCTTCTTCATACTTCGTGGCTCCTCTTGCTCCGTTTTCTTCGTTCATGAAGAGTACCGCCCGGATAGAATGTCTGGGTCTGTATCCAATCGCTTTCAGTATCCGGAGGACTTCCATGGACTGAACGATTCCGGCTCCGTCATCGTGCGCGCCTTCGCCTTTGTCCCAGGAATCAAGGTGTCCGCCTACGGCGATGTATTTGTCTTTGTATTTGGTGCCTTTTATTTCTCCTACCACATTATAAGATAATACATCCTCCAGCATTTTACAGCTTAAATTGAGATATACTTCCAGTTCGGGTTCCTGTTTGAGTTTACGGCTGAGTGCGTCCGCTGAATTGAGGCTGAGTGCGGCGGCAGGAATTTTTGCGAGAGAGTCTTCATAATGTAAAACGCCGGTGTGCGGAAAATCGTCTTTGTGCAGGGTCATGGAGCGTACCAATACCGCCAATGCTCCGAACTGAGCGGCCTGTGAAGCGCCGTTTACTCTTTGGTTTACACATCCTCCATAGGCATGAAAGGTGCTGATGAGTTTTTCGTCCATCGGGCGGTTAAAGAATACGATTTTTCCTTTTATTTTTTCTTTTCCCAGCAACTTCAGTTCTTCGAAATTGTTTATCATTACTACTTTTGCCTGAATGCCTTTTTCGTCTGTTCCTACGGAATTTCCCAGGGCGCATACATCGAGTGCTGCGGCAATTTGTCTTTTATCGGATACGATAGCGGCTTCTTCTATATTGCCTCTCACCCAGTGAGACACCATTACGGGTTGAAGAAAAACGGTATCACACCCCATTTTTTCCATTACCTTCTTTCCCCATTCTACTGCTTTGGCTGCCTGAGGTGAGCCGCTAAGCCTTGCGCCTACGGATTTGCAGAGATAGCGGAGGTTTTCATAGCTTTCTCCTTTGCTGAGGGCTTCGTCATAGATTTTTCTTATCATCAGGGAATCCGCTTTTTCTCCGGAGTGATAAACCCGGGTCGCACCGGCATTTTTTTCGGTGGAGCATCCCCAAAGAATGAACAGG
>WBZP01007554.1_pt1 | contig 10447 bp, 14 predicted proteins | sample 5204301 | NCBI WGS metagenome assembly WBZP01 (sample SAMN12412401, study PRJNA552823) | activated sludge metagenome | isolation source: activated sludge from nitrification reactor of wastewater treatment plant... | place: USA: Pennsylvania | collected 2017 | reverse complement strand
CCGGACGCGCCGAGAACGACGGCGGCCTCCTCTTCCTCGTTCCCCTGCGCTTCCATCAACGGAATCAGTTCGCGGGCGACAAACGGAAAGGTGACGAAGATCGTCGCCAGCACGATGCCCGGCACGGCGAAAATGATCTTGATGTCGTGTTCGTAGAACCAGGGGCCAAGCCAGCCTTGCGCGCCGAACATCAGCACGTAGATCAGACCCGAGACCACCGGGGACACCGAGAACGGCAGATCGATGAAAGTGATCAGCAGGCGCTTGCCAGGGAACTCGAACTTGGCGATCGACCAAGAGGCAGCGACACCGAACACCAGGTTGAGGGGAACGGCAATCGCAGCGGTGATCAGTGTCAGCTTGATGGCATCCCAGGCATCGCGGTTAACCAGGGCAGCCAAGTAGGCGCTCCAGCCCTTGCGCAATGCTTCGGCAAAGACCGTGCAGAGGGGCAGAAGCAGGAAGACGGCGAAAAAGGCCAAGGCAACGCTGATCAGCACCCCTCTTACCCAGACGGGCTCGCGCGTGCTTGCGCTCTCGTCGCGCTCGAGGCTGCCGGCGTGCAGTGCAATGCTGGTGTTCATCTCAGGATCTCTTGGCGTAACGATTCTGCATCCAGCCCTGCAGACCGTTGATGATGAGCAGGAGGACGAAGGAAAAGACCAGCATCACCGAAGCCACGGCGGTGGCGCCAGCGTAGTCGTACTGTTCCAGCTTGGTGATGATCAGCAGCGGGGTGATTTCCGACACCATCGGCACATTGCCAGCAATGAAGATGACCGAGCCGTATTCGCCGACGGCACGCGCGAAGGCCATGGCAAAACCGGTCAGTAGCGCCGGCGCGATGTGCGGCAGGATGATCCGGCAGAAGGTCTGCCAGCGAGAGGCACCAAGGCCGGCTGCTGCCTCCTCGACTTCCCGTTCCAGATCGGCAAGGACCGGCTGTACGGTTCGCACAACAAACGGCAGACCGATGAAGACCAGCGCCAGCAGAACGCCGTTGGGGGTATACGCGATCTCGATACCCAGGGGCTCGAGCAACTTGCCAATCGGGCCGTTCTCGGCATAGATCGTCGCCAGGGCGATGCCGGCAACCGCTGTCGGCAAGGCGAAAGGGAGATCGACCAGAGAATCGATCAGGCCCTTGCCGGGGAAACGGTAGCGGACGAGTACCCAGGCGAAGATCAGGCCGAATACCACGTTGATCGCCGCTGCCAGCAGCGAGGCGCCGAAACTGAGCTGATAGGAGGCGACGACCCGCGGACTGCTGACAGCAGCCCAGAAAGCATGCCAACCCATCGTCAGGGTCTTGGCCCCCACGGCAGTAAGCGGGACGAGCACGATCAGCGCCAGGTAGACCAGCGTGTAGCCCATGGCCAGACCAAAACCCGGTAACGGGCTGAAGCGCCTTACGCTGACCATGCCGGCTTCCTGAAAGAAAACACCTGAATCATTCCTCGCTCCTGTTGCGACGCAGCATTCAATGCGCGAAGTCTACGGTTGTTGGCTTATAATGGGAAATACTAAATTGTGAAAAACTAATTCGCTATAGATATAAAGAAAAAGCGGTTGGCCCAGAGCCACCCGCTTCCCTGCGCCACCGCCAAGAGGTTCAGCGCTTGCCGCCGGGGACATAGATCTGGTCGAAGACGCCACCATCCGAGAAGTGAACCTTCTGGGCGCTTCGCCAGCCACCGAACACCTTATCCACGGTGACCAATTTGGTCTTGACGAACTGTTTCGCATACTTGGCGGCAATCTGCGTGTCGGTCGGGCGATAGAAATTCTTCGCGGCCAACTCCTGACCCTCCGAAGAGTACAGGTACTCAAGGTAGGCCTGAGCAAGCTTGCGCGTACCACGCTTGTCGACCACCTTGTCGACCACTGCCACCGGCGGCTCGGCCAGGATGGATAGCGATGGCGTCACGATTTCAAGCTTGTCTGCACCGACCTCCTTGAGCGACAGGTAGGCTTCGTTTTCCCAGGCAATCAGGACATCGCCGATGCCACGTTCAACGAAAGTCGTCGTCGAACCGCGTGCGCCGGAGTCGAGGACCTTCACATTGCGATAGACCTGGCCGACGAACTCCCTGGTCTTGGCTTCGTTGCCACCCGACTGTTCGAGCGCATAGGCCCACGCAGCCAGGTAGTTCCAGCGCGCACCACCAGAGGTTTTCGGGTTTGGCGTGATGATCGACACGCCCGGCTTCACCAGATCATTCCAGTCCTTGATGCCCTTGGGGTTGCCCTTGCGCACGAGAAAGACGATGGTCGAGGTGTAAGGCGAGGAGTTGTGCGGCAGACGCTTTTGCCAATCCCCCGGAATCAGCCCCGCATCTGCGATGGCGTCGATGTCATAAGCGAGAGCCAGCGTCACCACATCGGCCTGCAGACCTTCGATGACACCGCGGGCCTGCTTGCCGGAGCCACCGTGCGACTGGTTGATGGTGACGCTGTCACCGGCCTTCGCCTTCCAGCTCTTGGCAAACGCGGCATTGAAGTCCTGATACAACTCCCGCGTCGGGTCGTAGGAGACATTCAGAAGGGAGATGTCGGCGGCAGCAGCGCTGCTGACAACCAGCGCACCGGCCAGCAAACCGGCAAGAATGTGTTTCAGCTTCATGAGGAGTCCATTCAAGGTAAGGGTGGAACGTGGAAGTGGCGGGAAGTCTAGGAAGGTGGCGCCTGACAACCAACGACTCTTTGCTTATTAGCTTATTCAGAGCAACGCGGGAGCCCTTGCTGCGTTCAGCAGTTCTTGCCGTCATCCGCGGACGGATCTTCCCTGAGGACCGTATAACCGTGGGTCTGAAGAACATGCATGGCCCTTTCGAGCTTCTTCACTTCCTTCGCAGAGGAGGCAGGATTGCGCCGCTGCGCTCCGCGTTTGTCGTCAGCAAGTTCATAACCGTGGCAGCGCAACCACTCGATGATCGTTGCCATGCCCTTCTGTCCGATCCCATCGGCCCGTTCGAGGCGCCGATGACCAAGGAGAGCAACCTCGCCCGGAGAGAAGTCGGGACGATCAAAGATCCTGCGCAGCGCATTCCGCGGCATGGTGGGCAACTGCCAATGTGCCGGCGCCTCACGGACTCGGGTGTCGTCCGTGCTGGCTGCGGCCCTGTTCGTCTCCGGTGTTCCGTCGGGCGACATGTCGTTGGCTGTCAATGCACGCCGTGCGATCCACGCGCCTGGGTCTGCGCGCGGCGCGCGGCGGGAAGCAACCGGAACACGCGGCCAGTCTGGCATTTCATTACGGTACCCCAGGGGAATCGGCGACCACAGATGATGCGAGACTAGCCAGGGGGCAACGGCAAGCAAAGCAAGAATTTCTTATAAGCATATTTGGCCGGAATCGATTTTCGGCCACGCCGGCCGCACGCCTCGGCAAGGCGCGTGTGTTGGCGAAATCTCTATTTGCTTATTGGAAATAAGTCGTTCCCGACGCTCTTCGTCATCGGCATCATGCGCAGCGTGCCTGCCCGCTATGGCAGGCCTGCCGAGGGAGAAAGTACATGAACGAGAAGGCGACAAGGTGAAGTGGCGTCATGCCGCGCCAAGCAGGAACAAGCTGCCGGACAGTCTCTACGAGGCCGCCTTCAGATTGCGCCAAGGCCTGGAAGAAGTCATCCAGGCCGGCGTCAGCGGTGCCTTGTGAGGGACACGTGATGAGCGATCGACGCAACTTCCTGGCACTTGCCGCGGCCGCGCTGCTCGCACGCTTTCTGGCAAACCCCGGCCCAGGCTGGGCCAGCGAGCGCAACGCCAATGCCTTCAACGCTCACAGCGTGGAGTCGGTGTATGGCGCGCTGGGAGTGTCGGCACCCGTGGAAAGCGCAGAGATCGTCATCGGGGTCCCCGATGTCGCTGAAAACGGTGCTCAAGTACCGGTGGAGGTGACGGTTCGTCTGCCTCGCGTGCAGCGCATTCTACTGATCGGCGAACGCAACCCGTCTCCACTGCTGGCCGACCTCCGCCTCAGCGAGCGCAGCCAACCGTGGTTCGAAGCCAAAGTGAAACTCGCCGAAAGCTCCCGCATCCGGGTGATCGCCCAGGCCGACGACCGACTGTATACCGCCTCACGGCCAGTGAAGGTCATCGTCGGCGGCTGCCTACCTGGCTAAGGCGGGGAACAGTGATCAACTACGCCATCCGCCTGCGGGCAACGGTCGACGAGCAGGGTGCCCTGATTAAGGCGCTGCTCGCGCACCCAATGGAAAACGGCATCCGGAAGACTGCCGCCGGCGAGATCGCGACGGCCCACTACATTACCGAGGTCACGCTGCGCATCAACGGTGAAGTGGTGACCACACTCCTCACCGGCGCGGGGATTGCTGCCAATCCGCTGTTTGCCTGGCGGGTCGCCGGCGTCATACGGGGCGATATCGTGACCATCGCCTGGCGCGACAACCTCGGCAACACACAATGCAAGGACGCCAGCGCCCAGTGAATCCCCCCGCACCGCACGCCTCGTTTGCTGTTCCCCACATAAGGAGTCGCCATGCAGAAACTGATCCTCGCCCTCGCCGGCACACTCATCTCGCTGAACGCCTTGGCTGCGCCCAAGTCGGCAGCTGCCCCCGCACCTGGTGGTATCCCGTATTTCGCGGCCAACTGCGCCAACTGCCATGGCACCGATGGCAAGGCGAGCAGCGCCATTCCAGCCTTGGCCGGGCGCGACCAGGTGTACCTGGAGGAGACCATGAAAGCGTTCAAGACCGGCGCCCGGCCGGCGACGATCATGCACCAACTCGCCAAAGGCTATACCGACCAAGAGATCGCCGTACTGGCCAAGTACTTCGCCACGCAAAAATGAGGAGCCCTGACATGTTCCGCTTCAACCCTGATCGTCGTCGTCTGCTGCATGCACTCGGCGCTTCCACTGCGCTTGCTGCTGCCAGCGCCGGTATTCCTGGCCGTACCTTCGCTGCGACTGCCGGCAAGACGGGCAAGAAACTCGGGCGCGTCGTCGTCATCGGCGCTGGCTTCGGCGGGGCCACCGCCGCCAAGTACCTGCGCAAGTGGAGCAATGGCGACATCGAGGTGACGCTCATCGAGCGCAACAAGCAGTTCATTTCCTGCCCGGCCTCCAACGAAGTCCTCGCTGGTAACCGCGCCTACGATTCGCTGGTACACAGCTACGACGGGCTCGCAAGGAACTGGGGCGTCAGGCTGGTGCACGCCGCGGTGACGGCTATTGACACCGACAGGCGCCGCATCAGGACCGACAGCGCGGGGGAGTTCGCATACGACCGCCTTGTTCTCTCCCCCGGCTTCGACTTTATCCACAAGAGCATCGAAGGCTACGACGCAAGGGCCCAGGAAACGGTCCTGCACGCCTGGAAGGCGGGCCCGCAAACGCTGGCTTTGCGCAAGCAGCTCGAAGACCTGCCTGACGGTGGCACTTGCGTACTCTCCGTTCCGAAAGCGCCCTACCGCTGCCCGCCCGGCCCCTACGAACGCGCCAGCCAGATCGCCTGGTACTTCAAGACCCACAAGCCGCGCTGCAAGGTGATCGTCCTCGACGCCAACGACAAGGTGATCTCCAAGGAAAAGCTCTTCCTCGGCGTCTGGGAGCGCGACTACAAAGGCATCGTCGAATACCGGCCAGGCTGGAATGTGGTTGCCGTCGATGCCGTAACGAACATCGTCACCAGCGAGTTGGGCGACAAGGAGAGAGGCGAGATTCTGAACCTGCTGCCTTCGCAACGCGCGGCCGACATCGCCCGTGCCGCCGGAGTGGTCAACGTCAACGACCGCTGGGCCGACGTGAACTGGATCAGCCTCGAATCGACCGCTGTCAAGAACATCCACGTCCTTGGCGACGCTCTCCAGGCAGCGCCCTTGATGCCAAAGTCGGGACACATGGCCAACCAGCACGGCAAGGCAGCTGCCGCCGCGATTGTCGAAATCCTCAGCGGCCGCGAACCACAGCCCACCCTGATGGCCAACACCTGCTACTCCCTGATTGACGACAAACGGGCGATCCATGTCGACTCGGTGCACCGTTACGACCCGGAAAAGAAACTGCCGCTGGTCGTCGAAGGCTCGGGCGGTGTGTCAAAGGAAGCGTCGGTAGAAGAAGGCCTCTACACGCGAGCCTGGGCGATAACCATCTGGAGGGACACCCTGTCCTGACCGGCCGATCCATGGAAACCATCCTCATCGTCCCCGGTCTGCGCAACAGTGGCCCAAGCCATTGGCAAACCTGGTTCGAAAACACGCTCACCAATACCCGCCGCGTTGAACAAACCGACTGGGAGCGGCCCTGTCTTTCCGAATGGGCGGCACGGGTGCGCGAGGCCATCGACGCGGAGCGCGGTCCGGTATGGATTGTGGCCCACAGCTTTGGTTGCCTCGCTGCAGTCAGGGCCGGCCTTGTCACTGCGAGCCGAGTCCGTGCGGCCCTGCTCGTGGCCCCTGCCGATCCCGATCGCTTTGAGGAAACCGCTGCGCTCGCCGAGGAGCGACTCACCTTCCCCAGCCTGGTCGTGGCCAGCAATAACGATCCGTGGGTAACAAGCAGCGTCGCCGAATACTGGGCGGGCATCTGGGGTAGCAGTTACCGGAACATCGGTGACGCAGGCCACATCAACATCGACTCGGGTTACGGCCCATGGCCGGAAGGCCTCGGGCTTTTCCGGGAACTGCGCCAGGAGGCGCTGGCTTTCAAGGGGTGAGCGACACGAGCGCAGATGCTTATGCGCTGGTGACCCATGTTCTTTGCAGATCTGGTCAGGAAGGGCATAGACGTTAGCCAGGCGATTGACGACCTCGTCGATCCGACCTGGGTCAAGGCCGCGGTACACAGAGGAGACAGAGCACAATGAGCGAAGCAAGCATTCCGGCTTCGGCGGCGATCGCCGCCAGCAGTCGCTTTGATCGCAGGGGATTGATCCGGCGAACGGAGGGTCTCCTGGTAACCGGCCTCCAGAACGTTGACCGCAAGCTGGCCGAGGTCGGCGGCATCGACGGCCTCACCGGTTACCGACTGATCGCCCGCATCTTCCTGCCGGCTGCCCTGCCCAATCTGTTCACCGGCTTGCGCACCGGTCTGTCGCTGTCCTGGATGTTTCTGGTCGCTGCCGAGCTGATTGCCGCCAGACGCGGGCTCGGTTATCTGCTCACCGACGGACGCGAAAGCGGCCGCGCCGACCTCGTCATCGTCGCCATCGTCATCCCCGCCCTCCTCGGCAAGACCAGCGACAGCCTGCTGCGCCGGCGCGAAGATCGCCTGCTCGGCTGGCGCGATGTGGCCGCCATCCGTCGCTCCTGAGGAGTGCCTCCATGTCACACAATCTGCTCGACCTGATGGTTGCCGCCAAGGATTTCGCGGCGCTGCGCGCCATCACGAACGTCCGTTTCGGCATCGACGCCGGCGAGATCGTCACTCTGGTGGGACCCAGCGGCTGTGGCAAGAGCACCTTGCTGCGGATCGTCGCCGGTCTCGATATCAGCTACCGCGGCGAGGTGCGAATCAAGGGCGAGGCGCCCCATCTTCATTCGCGTGAGGTTGGCCTGATCTTCCAGGAGCCACGTCTGCTGCCCTGGCTGACGGTGGCCGAGAATGTCGCCTTCGAACTCGGGCGCAAGGGGCGAAACCATCCTTACGTGACGCAGTTGCTGGCCGAAGTCGGCCTCAGCGATTTCGCCACCGCCTACCCCAAGCAGCTTTCGGGCGGCATGGCGCAGCGCGTGGCAATTGCCCGCGGCCTGTTCACCCAGCCTTCGCTGCTCCTCCTGGACGAACCGTTCAGCGCCGTCAATGCCTTCACCCGCCGGCGACTGCAGGATCTGTTGCTGTCGGTCGCCAAGCATCACGGCACGACCCTGCTCCTCGTCACGCACGACGTCAACGAAGCGGTCTACCTCAGCGACCGCATCATCGTACTGGCCGATCGTCCGGGGCGGGTCAGCGGCCAGGTCATCGTGGCTGCACGGCGGCCGCGCGACAGGCGCAATCCCCAATTGGCCAAGCGGGAAGCCGAGGTGCTGACGCTGTTGAACGACGGCACGAACCAATTCTTCGATCTCTCCTACGATCTGGCAGCCGCCCCACCACCCTGGCAGGCGACACGCCTCTCCAGCCTCAACTTCGCGATCTGACCCCCATATGAACTCCGGCGCACTCGGGGGGGGCCGCCCGACGGCTGCCTTGACCCGCCACGCTACCGTCGCAGCATGCCGGTTTTGTCCACGCGGCGCAGGGTTTTCAACGGGATCATCGCGTTCTCCCGCGAGAGTGGAAACCCGGGAGCGGAATCCGGCGCGCGCGACCAGCAAGCGGAACGACCCTTTCCTTGGTTGCCGATATCACCCGCGGATCATGAGCGCCTTGCCGTTATAAGCAATGCAGCTTTTCTTCGTTTGCTGCGCCAGTCCCTGCCCGTAGAGTGCCGCCCACACGCCGACCCCATCACGACGACGACCCGTTTGCTCTTTTCCTGGAGACTTCGATGCTTGCCACCGCCCAACCCGACTTTGCCCCTCTCGCGACGGAATACCCCCCGGTTGATGCCGCGCACGACACCAACCTGCACGGCATCCTTGCCGCAGCGACCGCGCGTGCCGCGCGCGAGAACCTTCCCTACGCCGGCACGGTTGCGCCGCACGAAGCCTGGAGGCTGGCGGAGGCGGGCGCCGCCATCCTCATCGACGTGCGTACTACCGAAGAATACAAGTACGTCGGCCACGTACCCGGTACGCCCCTGGTCGAGTGGCAATCCGGTCGAGCCCTGACGAGGAATCCGCGTTTTGCCCGTGAACTCGCAGGCAAGGCCGGCAAGAGCGATGTGATCCTCCTCATTTGCCGCAGCGGCAAACGTTCGGCCGCGGCCGCCGAAGCCGCTACACGCGCCGGCTTCCAGCGCGTGTTCAATGTTCTGGAAGGCTTTGAGGGCGAGATTACTCCCGATGGCCAACGCGGCGCGACCGGCGGTTGGCGCTACCACGGGCTGCCATGGGTTCAGGACTGAGCGTTGCGGAAGAATCGATCAATGAGTGCACCGCTTCGTCCTGCACCCGACGCATCGACCGAAGCGCTTTGGGGCCTCGACGAGATCGTTCGCGATCTGCGCCTGGCTCGCGAACGCTGGCGCCTGGCGCAGCACCGGACGCTCGAGTCGGGCGGCCGCGAGTTCCCTTCCCGTGACGCCCTGCGCGACATCGTTCAGCGTCTGTGCGGCGCCCTCTTCCCGATGCGTCTCGGCCCCCCCGACCTGCAGCAGGGCCACAGTGAGGATTTCTACATTGGTCATACGCTCGACATCGCCCTGCGCAGCCTGCTTGACCAAGTCCGCCTGGAATTGACTCACGTTTCCCGTGACGACCCATTGAGTGACCAGAGGTCCATCGAAAGCGATGCCATCGCCGTCGTTCGGCAGTTTGCTGCTGCCCTGCCCGGCATTCGCGTTGTGCTCGACAGCGACGTCGAGGCCGCCTACCGTGGCGATCCGGCCGCGCGCAGCGTCGATGAAATCGTGCTCTGCTATCCTGGAACGTTGGCCATCATCCATCACCGTCTGGCGCACACTCTGTACCGGCTGGGTGTTCCGTTGCTGGCACGTATCGTCTCCGAACTCGCTCACTCTGCCACCGGCATCGACATCCATCCCGGCGCACGCATTGGCAACAGTTTCTTCATCGACCACGGTACCGGCGTCGTCATCGGCGAAACCGCCGTCATTGGCGATCGGGTGCGCCTCTATCAGGCGGTCACCCTCGGAGCCAGGCGTTTCAGCGTCGACGCCAACGGAGCCCTGGAAAAGGGCACTGAACGTCATCCGGTCGTCGAGGACGATGTCGTGATCTACGCCGGGGCAACGATCCTCGGGCGTGTCACCATCGGCCGCGGATCGTCGATCGGCGGCAATGTCTGGCTGACCTACAGCATTCCGCCCGGGAGCTGTCTCACCCAGGCAGTCTCCCGAAACGAAGTGCTGGAAAGCGGGGGCGGCATATGAACGGCCTCAACGAGCGCTTTCCCAACGTCGTCCGGCAGTTGCGCCACGAGCGCGGCTGGTCTCAGGAACGGCTGGCGGAAAGGGCCAACCTCAACCGTTCCTACATCGGCGAGATCGAGCGCGGTCTCGCCAGCCCTTCGCTGGTCACCGCCGACAAGCTGGCGCGGGCGCTGGAAGTCGATCTCTCGGCTCTGGTGGCCCGTTGCGAACATGGATAGCACCCGCCCGAAGTCAGACGCAACATCAATTGTGGTGGCTATAGCATGTTGAGTAGCCAAGGCCGCCAAGAGTAGGATTTTTTCTTTTCGGCAATAGTTATTTGCTTATCCATTTTCGTTATATCCATCGTCACAATTGCAAGGAGTACCCCATGACAGATAGTCCTCACCAAGCCGCCCTGAGCGATGTCGCCGCACGGCAACTGGCCAACGCCACCAAGACCGTCGCGCAGCTCTCGACCATTTCTCCACGCTGGCTGACGCAAC
>WBZP01007553.1_pt1 | contig 10447 bp, 11 predicted proteins | sample 5204301 | NCBI WGS metagenome assembly WBZP01 (sample SAMN12412401, study PRJNA552823) | activated sludge metagenome | isolation source: activated sludge from nitrification reactor of wastewater treatment plant... | place: USA: Pennsylvania | collected 2017 | reverse complement strand
TTCCAACCACGCCGTGGTTGGAACCAAGTTCGGTATACTGTGGCTGGTGCGGAGCAGTGATGTTTTGCATAAGTATTGTGGCCCGCCGAAGCGGAACGAGATTACCAGTTGAAATTATTTCGAATAATACTCGACGACCATCTGAGCATCGACCGAAATGCCGACGTCTTCACGGGACGGCAAGGCAAGTACCTTCCCCGTGAGTGTCTCAACATCGAGGGCAAGCCAATGCGGCACATCGTTCTTGTTCTTCAATACTTCCACTCGGTTCTTCGTGACAACCTTGTTCTCCTTGCTCGTCTTGAGCGTGATGACATCCCCGATCCTGACTTCATACGACGGGATATTCATACGCTTGCCATTGACAGTAAAAAATTTGTGACTGACGAGCTGTCGAGCCGCGATACGTGATGGCGCAAAACCAAGCCGATACGCCACATTGTCGAGCCGACACTCCAACCGCTGGAGCAAGAGGTCACCAGTCGCACCCTGGCGGAGTTTACTCTCTTCAAAGTGATGACGAAACTGACGTTCCATGACACCATAGAGTCGCTTGATCTTCTGCTTCATCGAGAGCTGACGTCCGAACTCACTTCGCCCCCGGGATGGATTCTGCCCATGGACGCCCGGAGCATATGGCCGGCGGACCATCGCACATTTCGGCGACAGACAACGATCGCCCTTCAAGAAGAGCTTTTCACCAGCACGACGACAGAGTTTGCATTTGGAGTCGAGATTGTTGGCCATATTCTAGCTTGGAGTAAGTAGTTTCCTCGCTTGCAACTGCGAGCCTGCTGCTTTTTTTGAGACCACCCCCTAAAAAGCCACACGCTACCAGCTACAAGCTCTTACGTTTAGATGCGGCGCGGACGGCGCGGACGGCAACCATTGTGCGGAACCGGAGTGATATCCTTGATCGATGTCAGATTGAAACCATTGTTGGCGAGTGCCCGGATCGACGCCTCACGACCACTCCCGACGCCCTTCACGAACACCTCTAGGTCTTGGAGTCCATATTTCTTGACTTTCTCGGATACCTCGGCGACGACCTGAGTCGCAGCATACGGCGTGGATTTCTTGGCTCCCTTGAAACCGAGGTGGCCAGAACTCGACCAGGCGAGGACGGCACCATTCATATCCGCCAGGGTGACGATCGTGTTGTTGTAGGTGCACTGGATGCTCGCGCGGCCCTGCTGGACCAGCCGTTTCACTTTCTTGACGCGTTTCTTCGTATCCGCCTCTTCGACAGCAGTCAGTTCCACCGGCACTTCTTCGGTTGTAAGTTCGTCGGCCATATTTCTTAGGTCTTGCTATCTGACTTCTTGCGACCGCTCCCCATTGTCTTGCGTACATTGCCTCGGACGGTACGAGTATTGGTCTTGGTACGCTGGCCCCGGACCGGAAGCCCCTTGGCGTGGCGGACACCACGGTAACTACCAATCTCCTTCAGTCGTTTGATGTTCATCTTCACCAAATGACGGAGCTCACCTTCAACCCGATGAGTCTTTTCAATCGTTTCACGGAGCCGATTAGCGTCCTTTTCAGAGAGATCCTTCGTCCGAGTATCGAGATCGATACCCAAAGACTCAAGAATCTTGCGACTTGTCGGGCGACCAATGCCATAGAGATACGTGAGCGCAATTTCGACGCGCTTGTTATCCGGTAGGTTGATGCTGGCAATACGGAGCATAGTTTCTTAGTGACGTGTGACCAGTAACTTGTGACAGGAGTTGAGATTCTTTTCCCTGGTTTTCCTTGTCACTTGTCCCTTGCTGCTTGTTACTTTATTTATCCTTGACGCTGCTTGTGCTTGGGGGTCTTGCAAATCACGTGGACGACGCGGTGGCGACGCACGATCTTGCAATGGGCACAAATCTTTTTTACCGAAGCGCGGACTTTCATAGTGTTTCAAACTTTCAAACTCACACTTTCAAACGCTGCACAATCCGTCCCTTGGTGAGGTCATAGGGACTCATATCGACGATCACTCGGTCTCCTGGCAACAGACGGATATAATGCACCCGCATCTTGCCTGAGATATGAGCGAGCACCTCATGCCCGTTGTCGAGACGGACTTTGAAAGTAGTGCTCGGGAGTGATTCGATCACCTCCCCCTCAAAACGGATAAGTTCTTTGTTATTTCCCATATATTGCACCGGTTCCAGCAAGAGAAAATAGCCTGTCTGCTCCGACTCGTAAATACGAGGCGAGCCAACACAAAAAGAGAGTGGTGCGTATAATTCGTGCGTTCCTCAGTCCTGTGTCGCGTCAATATACCCTCTCTCACGGAATCCGTATGCACTTTTCAAATGTGCTCACAGTGTACTGGAAAGCTAAAATGTTGTCAACACGGGCTTGAGATAGCTTTTTTTTCAAGCCTGTTGCCTTAACTCGGCTACCCCAAAATACACTATTTCCCAAACCGTCGTTCGCGTTCGACATACTCGGTCAGTGAAGTCCGGAAAGCATCGGCTCCAAAATCTGGGAAATATACCTGAGGAAAGGAAAGTTGTGAATCCTTCGTCTCCCACATCATGAAGCCAGCGGAAAGATGTGGGTCATCGCCAGTTCGGATAAGCAAATCAACCGGAGGAAGCGCGGCAGTCATAAGATGCTGTTTCAGTACTGACTCCGTCACCATACCCGGGGCCAGGCCTTCACCCGCGATCCGTCTCACTGCCTGAAGCATATCATCGTCCCCGCTATAGGCGAGGAAGAAGTTCAGGAAATACTGATCGTACCCCGATGTCGCCTCGATGCCGCGTTTCAAGATCACTTTCAATCGGTCTGGAAATTGCTCTTCCCAACGGCCGATGCAACGAACTCGGACTCGGTCGGTGTGCAGACTCGGTTCGCTCATGAGTTTTTCGAAATAGGTCGCATAGATGCGGAGCAGCTCCTGCCGCTCTTGCATTGATCGCTTGACAAGGTTCTCCAGTGACGACCCCCAAAATGAAATCTCTCGGATACCGATATCACGCGCCATGCGGACAATTTCTTCGATTCGCTTCGCCCCGGCTTCGTGACCTTCCCAACTCTCGAGGCCATGTTCGCTCGCCCAGCGGCGATTGCCATCAGGGATAATCGCCACATGACGCGGAAGGATTTTCGGATCAAATTCAGTCATAAAAGAAATTCTGACATCAATATTCGCGTTTGGCCATATAATCCGCAACCCCCGTCAAAAACTCACGGGCTTCCGGGGCGATCGACGACTGAATATGCAGAAGTGCCTGTTTCCCTGCTTCGATATTACGCCGCGCGAGATCCTTCGCATGATCGAGCGCCCCCGTGATGCGGACAATTTCCCGGATGCGTTCGATATCCATAAGCGTCAGTGCCGCACCGCGTTTGAGCAACTGGTCGACTTCTTGCTTCGTCGCCCGATCAGCATGTTCGAAGATATAGGAAACGAGCAAAGTGATCTTGCCTTCGCGGATATCCGAACCGATCGGTTTACCAATCCGTGTTTCATCGCCATACATGCCGAGGATATCGTCTTGGATCTGAAAGGCGATCCCGACCGGCAGGGCATATCGAGTCAGGTCTGCCGCCAGTTCCGGTGTACCGCCGGCCAAGAGTGCACCGAGATGGAGTGGTCCTTCGACAGTGTAGCGCGCTGTCTTCTTCTCATACATCGCGATAATTTCTTCGGATGTCGCTTCGCCCCGATACTCGATATAGATATCGCGGGCCTGGCCGACGACTGTCTGAGCGACAATTTTCTGCATCCGCGAGAGTGCGGCATAGAGATATCGGTCTGGGAAACCAGAGTTGAAAATGATGTCATTGCCCAACGCAAAGAGCATATCACCGACGATGAGCGCGATTGAGTCACCGAAATGTTCGGGGTCCGTGAGGTTGAGATGTTTCTTCCCCCAAGCACGATAACGCTCATGCAGAGTCGGCTGCCCATGGCGGAGCGCATCCCGGTCAATGATATCGTCGTGAATAAGGAGGAAAGTATGAATGAGCTCAACGGCGACCGCGGTATCGAGCAGTCGTTCCCGATCCTCCCCACCCGCTGCAAGATAACCATAATACATGAAGGCTGGCCGCAGCCGTTTCCCGCCGGCCAAGGTGAGGGTCTTCACGTGCTCGAGTGCCTGATACACCAGTTCATCCTCTTTCTTCGCCTCTGCAAGGGTCGCATCGAAATACGCTGCGATCTTTGGGTCGAGCCGCACCTTGAAGTCTCGCAATGTCGCTTGGATATCCATGTAATTCACAGAAAATACGCCCGTCAGTTGTATCATCATTCCCGTCCGAGTTCAAGGGTCCGCCATGCCAGATGAAACAACGACAAAATACGATATCGACTTCGTACTGTGCTCCCTCCACTCGGTCGACAACCGTAACACAGTGTCCTGACACTCTCTCACTCATTATACCTGATGCTTGACGGGTCTCAGCTCCATCGTGCAAACACAACAACCACTGACATCATTTCTCAGAGAAGGCAAAATAATCGCGATACCGTTCATAGAGCGCGAGGGTCGCAACCAGATCGCGCGCATTATACCTTGCGATCTCTTTGAATTTCCCCTCCTTAAAGAGAGTGCGTACATCGTCCCCGGTCACACCCTGAGCTTTGGGGCTCTCGATGCCGAACGCGCGCGTCCACAGATGCAGACTCCCCTTGCGCCGCAGCGCACCATAGAATGACAGCTGGTCGAGGAGATCAATATGCTTGGCGTTGTACGGTTGATACTGCAGATAGCGATTGGCGAGGAGATTCTTGGTCGGCTTCACGCCCTGCACCGCCGAGCGGACCATGAGGAAGGGAACATCAAACTGCCGACCATTAAAGGTAACAAATGTATCATATTTCATCGCGATATCCCAAAACTTCTCGAGCATCGCTGGCTCCGACAACGCCTCATATTTGCAGCTGCCTTCCTCGAAGTCAATATCATTCGCATCCGCCGGCTGGTAATAGACAGCGGATTTCTGCCGCTCCGCATCGAGGACGCCGATCGCGACAATCTGTCCGGTCAAGGGTGAAAACCCCAGTCCATCCTCCAAGTCCTTCAACGCGGCCTGGTATTCCTCGTCATCATTCGATTCACGTCTGATCCAACGCGTCAGACTTTCTTTCGTCGTCTCGTCGAGTGCCGAAAAATCCTCGCCAACGGTTTCGATATCGAAGATGAGGGTGGGCATAAATGTATATAGATCAATAAGTGATACTTGGACCTAGCTTAGTACACAGCCTGAAGAATGGGAAGTCACAGAACAGAGAGAGGTTGACTACAAACCAATTTTTCCATAGAGTACATTCGTCGTACCCATCGGTCTTTTTTGATATTGGGCGTGCTCGTTAGAGGGGCGTCGTATAGTGGTAGTACAACGGTCTCCAAAACCGTTAGTGAGGGTTCGATTCCCCCCGCCCCTGCAAAGAAACTAGCTTGTAGCTCGTGGCTTGTAGTTAATCTAAAAGCTAATGGCTAACAGCTAATCGCTGTTTTGGGGCCCCATCGTCTAGCGGCTAGGACACTTGGTTCTCATCCAAGAAACAGGGGTTCGATTCCCCTTGGGGCTACAAGAAAAAGACACTTCCCGGGGAGGTGTCTTTTTTAGGACTATTTCGATTCGTTGTGCACGGTATTCTTGCGGCAGAAGCGACAGTATTTGGAGAGCGAGAGCTTCTCTTTCACTTTCTTCTTGTTCCGTGAAGTCTCACGCGAGATTCGCTGACACTCGCTGCACTTCAGTTTGGCCATATTTTCCTTGATCTTGCCCATAACGGTACGCTTATTGTCTTCAAATAATGGTTGCACTCTACTCGAAAAAACCCGCTTCGTCAATATTTACTTCTTTCTGGAGCCGTTGACCGGATTTGAACCGGTGACCTATTCCTTCACTTCTACCCCTTCTTCAAAACAAACAATATACAAGGGGGTTAGACTGTATCTTCATCCGTGCAGGACGGATGCCCTTGTCAGTCGTTCGGGCCCTCGCCGAAAGCGAGTGCCACGGTCTTGGCTCTGTCGAGCGATTAACCGTAATTCAGGATTCACAGAAGGATTACTCCCTCTGTGGGCAGGAGTCATATGACCCACCATGGAATTGCTCTACCAACTGAGCTACAACGGCATAAAAACATTGTGGGTAGGGAGGGATTCGGTCACAGATAATGTATTCGCCGTCGCTCATACATTTCCGCGACCCCGGCTCGTGGTTTCACGTGCTCGTAAAACATCACTCCGCCTTCCGAATCCCTTCGGAAGCCGAGCAGTCAGCTTCCTCCTACCAAAACTAAAGTACTCCCCTTGCAGGCATTACTTTAGTTTGTGGGTAGGGAGGGATTCGAACCCCCGAAGCCCGAAGGCGACAGATTTACAGTCTGTTGTGATAGACCACTCCACCACCTACCCATTTACATTTGAATAACGAAGAAAGAATTATGAACGAAGCTGAGTATCAGGTCAAAAAATTTTTAGACTTGATTCACTCATCTCCATACTTTCTTTACCCATGAGCCACCTCTTAGATTCGGACCCCTGCCTGCCGGTAGACAGGGACAGGCCTATGTATCCCGTCACTAACCTCTCTTATCGATCCCTGGAGCCGAAGGCCGGGCTTGAACCGGCGACCCACGGTTTACAAAACCGTTGCTCTACCAACTGAGCTACTTCGGCATATGGTGTGGGACTCTACCAACTAAGCTACTCAGCCGAGAGATCTTCTGTATCCTAGCGGAAGAGGAACGTCTTATCAACCACGCGCCTTTTCTTTCTGGACGAGTAGCCGCTCCAACCGCCGGACTTTTTCCTTCACCTCTCGGTTCAGCGGTGACAACTTGATCACCTGCCGATAGCAAGCCTTCGCGTCAGACAGATTACCACCCTCCATATAGTAATCCCCGAGTTCCTCGTACGCCGGAGCATCCTTCGGATTCTTTGCAATTCGATCGATGAGTTCTTCCTCGGAGAGACGCTTCTCACCATTAGTGGTCACTCGGCGACGGCGGAACACTCGGACCGTTTCTTCACTCTTGGTCACAAGTGAATCGCCGAAACTTCTCCCCACCTCACGGATCCGCCCTGCTTTCTCACGCGCAACATCAACGAGAGATTCCTCCTTCGACACCAACTTCACCGCCACCCGTTCCGTCTCGGTCGAGATCGGCAAAGTGGCTTCCGACGCAGACATCACGCCTTCTTGTTCCCGGCCATGCCGACGCTGCCAACGCTCCCAGAATCGGCTCTTCTCGGCTGCGATCGAAGCCGCTTCGGTCGCCTGATGCATCTTCTCACGCCGCGCTCGTAGTGCCCCAGAAAACTGATTGAAGCGATTATGAAACTTCAGCGAGAGGAGATTGAGCCGCTTGGTCAGCTTTTCGAGAATCCTCAGCCCTGTTTCCTCTCGCATGAAGAGAAAACGTCGTGGCGGTGGGATCATCTCACCCTGGGCCATCCGTCCCAAGACACCAGGGTCGCTTGATTTCTTCGACAGAAACCAAAAGAGGAGTGCGAGACTCGAGAGAAAGACGATGGGCGGGATGATGAGATACCACATGGCGAAGGGCTTGGCCCGCTGCCGAGCGGGAATTTATATTTCGAACCGAGTGAACCGACCAACCTGGATATTCTCTCCAATCCGATGAATCTTCTCTGTGATCAGAGCTTGCACCGTTTTTGTCGGATCCTTGACAAAGGGCTGGGACAAGAGTGCTTGCTCTTCTCGGAATTTCTTCTCCTTGCCAGCCAAAATCTTTTCAGCGATGTCGGCTGGTTTTCCTTCTGCTGCCACCTGAGCCTCCCAGATAACGCGTTCGCTCGCAACCAGCTCCTCCGGGACGTCTTCAGGACGGATATAGCCAGGTGCCATCGCTGTCACATGCATCGCGAGATCATGAGCCAATGTCTGAAACTCTTCATTCCGGGCAACGAAGTCCGTTTCCGAGAGAAGGGTAAGGAGCGTCCCAACCCGTTTATTGGAATGAATATACGAGACGACAATCCCCTCGCTCGCGGCCCGATCCGTCTTCTTCAGGGCTTTGGCAACGCCCGCCTTCTTGAGGATTTCGAGTGCCTTCGCTTCGTCACCCTGCGCTTCATCCAAGGCCTTCTTCACTTCGACGATCCCGCCCCCGGTCTTTTCACGGAGGGCTTTGACTTGTTCCATAGTACTCATACGTGCTGTTTTTATTCTAGAAGAAAAGAGAGAAACCAGGAAATTACACCTGTTTCTCGGCTTCTTTCTCAGGTTTTGCCACTACCGGCGGAGCGGCTTTCAATTTCCCAGCCGCTTTCTCGGCAGCCAGCGCAGCCTTTTGTCCGACACCACGTTCGACAGCGCGACCGAGGAGCCCCAGGAGAAGACGGAGCGACGACAGGGCATCGTCATTGCCCGGGATTGGGTAATCGATCGCACTCGGGTCCGCATTGGTGTCGACAATCGCGACGAGCGGCACGCCGAGACGCGTCGCTTCCTTGATCACAAGCCCAGCCTCCTTGGCATCCGCGATGACGATCGCCCCAGGGAGCTCCTGCATATTCCGCAGTCCGCCCACCTTGTGTTCGAGCTTCTCAAGCTCCTCGCTTTTCCGCTGCTGCTCGAACTTGGTGTACTTCTTGAATTCACCCGCCGCAAGACTCGCTTCGTTTTCGACGAGATACTTGGCGCGGCCACGGATCTGTGCATAGTTCGTCAGCGTCCCACCGAGCCAGCGATCGATGACATAGGGCATACCGATCCGCTTGGCGAGAGACTTCACCGCGTCATGCGTTTGCTTCTTCACCCCGACAAAGAGCACCGGCTTGCCGCTCTTCGCGACACTCGTGAGAAACTCCGCCGCCCGGTCGAGACATGCCTTGGTCTTTTCCAGATTCAAGATATTGATATTCTTCCGCGTGGTGAAGATGTATTCCTCCATCCGCGGTTGACGACGACTCTTCAAATGACCGAAATGCACCCCCGCCTTCAGGAGTGATTCGAGTGAATCATCAATCCGACTGAAATCGAACTCAGCGAAATACTCCGCCCCTCCTTCGAGAACGAGAGGTGTTTCGGCCTTGGGGGCCGCTATGACATCTGACATATGCTTTATCCTTAGTTATTTACCCGCATCTAGAGACTGAAGCAATCTCCAGTCTATTGATGCGATAATCCTGCTGTCCAGAAAAGAGTAAGTCTGTGACGAGGCAGGCCTCTATCCTCTCAGGATTGATTCACCCAGAATTCTTCACGAGCCATTTCATCACCTTCCTCACCCTCGAGGAGGCAGGGGCAGGGATGAGCGGAGCGAGAAAAACAGGAAAGGGCGCCCGGACGGATATGTGTGATTCACATACGGACCATTTCAGGCCGTAGCAAAGCGATCCCAGGATACGTCACCCCAAGAGACTTGTCAATTTCAAAGCTGCATGATAGATTCAGTTGTGCATATTTCAACCAAAGTATCAGGAAAGGCGTTTTTTGAGGCAGTCCGAGGCACAAGCGAAGAACACTTGTCTGCTGACGAGGCAAGAATGTACTAAAAACGAATGTCCGCACATCTATGAAAACCGGTATCCACCCCACCTATCACGAAAAAGTCAAAGTCACCTGCGTTTGCGGCGCGACCTTTGAGACAGGCTCGACCAACTCCGTCATCAACACGGAAATCTGTTCGAAGTGTCACCCGTTCTACACCGGCAAGAAGAAATTCATCGATGCCGGTGGCCGGGTTGATCGTTTCAAGAAGCTCGCTGAGCGCGCCGAAAAAACCAAGGCCACCCATACTGCCCTCGCTGAGAAAAAAGCCGCCAAAGCCGAAGCTGAGAAAAAAGCCGCCGCCAAAGAGGATAGAGTCGTCAAGAAAGTGACCAAGGCTACCTCTGCAGCTTAGCTTCAATTATTTCGTAACTGAAACAATCCCCGGTAGGGATTGTTTTTTGTTCATAAGAAGACTAGCCTAGAAACAGATATGCAGGATTTGATTGCAAAAATTGAAGCTGAAATGGTGGGGATCGAAGAAGCACTCTCTTCCCCGGCAATTTTGAATGCACCCGAAAAACTCATAGTGCTCGGCCGGCGCAAAGCTGAGCTCGATGTCATCATGGAACGCATTGGTCGGCTCAAGGCCATCGACAAAAGTCTGCGCGACAATGCCCAACTGACGCAAATGGACACTCAGACTGAGAGCGACGATGAACTGAAAGCCCTAGCCCTGGAAGAAAATATCGCCCTCGTCAAAGAGCAAGAGGGGCTCGAAACCGAGCTGAAACACCTCCTCCTGCCCAAAGACAAAAATGATGTCAAGGACATCATCGTCGAGATCCGCGCCGGGGCCGGTGGCGATGAGGCCAGTCTGTTTGCAGCTGAGCTCTTTCGCATGTATGCGCGCTATGCCGAGACGATGGGTTGGCAGACGACTCTCCTCGATAGTCACGCAAGCGAAGTCGGTGGCTACAAGGAAGTCACTTTTGAAGTGAATCGCGGCCACAGTGACACGTCGGTA
>WBZP01007552.1_pt1 | contig 10447 bp, 8 predicted proteins | sample 5204301 | NCBI WGS metagenome assembly WBZP01 (sample SAMN12412401, study PRJNA552823) | activated sludge metagenome | isolation source: activated sludge from nitrification reactor of wastewater treatment plant... | place: USA: Pennsylvania | collected 2017 | reverse complement strand
CAGCCGCCCCGGTGCAGTCCGTGTGCGGGAACTTCGGCCGCGGACCGCTCGGGCTGATCGACTTCGGCAAGATCTGCCAGAACCTCACCGGCGCCCTCGGCGGCCGCTGACACCAGCGCTAACGACGCCCGGACGGCTCAGGCCGGCCGGGCGCCGTCGCGGGTGGGGAGCCGGAAGGCCGTGCCCGCGGCGATTGTGGCCAGGTGCCGGGTCACCAGTGCCTCCGGCATCAGCACGCTCGCCCGACTTGCCACCGCGCTGAGGACCGGCGGCCGCAGATTGACCAGCCGTCCGATGGTCCGCGACTCGCGAACCACCCCGGCCACCCGACGCCGGCGGAACGACTCGAAGGCCGCGAACGCGGCCGGCAGGTCGGGGCGGAGGTCGACCATCGCGGCCAGCACCGCGGCATCCTCGAGCGCCTGACAACCGCCCTGGCCCAGGTGAGGCCGCATCGGATGGGCGGCGTCACCGACGACCACCACGGGCCCGTCCGCCCAGCGCCGGGCCGGGTCGCGGTCGTAGAGGTCGTTGCGCAGTACGGCCGCCGGGTCGGTGGCGGCCAGCATCGCCGGCACCGGATCCGCCCACGCCGCGAACTTGTCGCGCAGGTAGGCCAGTTCCCCCTGCTGCGAGCGCCGGCCCTCGGCGACCCGCTCGGTGGCGAACCAGTAGGTCCGGTCGGCGCCCATCGGCACGTGGCCCACCTCCACGCCCGGTCCGATCGTCTCGCCGGCCACCTCGTCGGCCACGGCCATCGCGGCGACACCCCGCCACGCCGTGTACCCGGCGTAGCGGTGGGCCAGCGGGCCGTTGAGGTGACGGGCCACCACCGAATGCGTGCCGTCGGCGCCGATCACCGCGTCCGCCCCGCGGACCGTCGAGTCCGACAACTCCACCAGGACCCGCGCCCCGTCGACCCGCACCGACCGGGCGGCGACCCCGGCGAGGACGGTGCCGGCCGCGAGCGCGCCGGCGAGGATGTCGCGCAGCGCGGCCCGCTGGATCACCACCAACGGCTCGCCGAGCGCGCTTACGATCCGCTCCGGCGACGGCCGGCGCAGCCAGCCGCCGTCGCGCCAGCGGATCGCCCCGCCGGTCACCCGGCCACCTCCCGCCCGCACCCGGTCACCGAGCCCGAGGGCATCCAGCGCCGCCAGGGCGTTGGGCCAGATGCTGATCCCCGCGCCCGAACCGGTGTCGGTGCGTTCCTCGATCACGGTGACGGAATGGCCGCGCCGCTGCAGGGCCCCGGCCGTCGCCAAGCCCGCGATGCCGGCACCGATGACGACGATCTCGGCCATCACCCGACGATATCGTCGGGTGATGGCGACAGGGGAGGGACCCATGACCGATACATCCGACTGGTTCACCGGCTTCTCCGCCCTCGACCACCGAGCCGGCGACGTCCCGATCCATGCCCGGATCGGCGGCCGCGCCGACGCCCCGCCCCTGATGCTGCTGCACGGCTTCCCGCAGAACCATGCGATGTGGCAGCGGGTGGCGCGGCAGTTGGCCCCACACTTCCGGCTGGTGCTGCCCGACCTGCGCGGCTACGGCGACTCCGGCAAGCCGCCCGGGGATCCCGCACACGTCGCCTACGCCAAGCGGACGATGGCCGGCGATATCGCCGACCTGATGGCGGCGCTGGGCCACGAGCGCTACGCCGTCTGCGGTCACGACCGCGGCGGCCGGGTGGCACACCGGCTGGCCCTCGACCATCCCGCAGCGGTCACCCGATTGGCGGTCCTGGACATCGCGCCGACCCTGGACATGTACGAGGCCACCGACATGCGGTTCGCGACCTGCTACTACCACTGGTTCCACTTGATCCAGCCCAGCCCGCTGCCCGAGACGATGATCGGCGGCGACCGGCTCTTCTACCTGCACTGGACGCTCGGCGGTTGGGGCGCCGGTGGGTTGGTCCACATCGAGCCGGAAGCCCTGGCGTCCTACGAGCGCTGCTTCGACGACCCCGCCGCCGTCCACGCCATGTGCGAGGACTACCGCGCCGCGGCCACCATCGACCTCGAGCACGACCGCGCCTCCCGCACGGCAGGGGACAAGATCGCCTGCGACACCCTGGTGTTGTGGGGCGGCCGCGGCGTGGTCGAGGCCCTCTTCGACCCGCTGGCGTTGTGGCAGGCGCAGTGCGCGGGTCGGGTCACGGGCCGGGCGCTGGACGGCGGGCACTTTCTGGCCGAGGAACTGCCGACCGAGACGGCCACCGCGCTGCAGGAGTTTTTCGGGTGAGGTGAACGCCCCGGTAGGTTGGCGGCCATGACGGCAGAGCAGCGTGAATTCGACATCGTCCTGTACGGCGCCACCGGTTTTGTCGGCAAGTTGACTGCCGAGTACCTGGCCAAGGCCGGCGGCGGCGCCCGCATCGCGCTGGCCGGGCGCTCACCGGAAAAGCTGCTCGCCGTGCGCGAGACCCTTGGCGGGGCCGCGCAGTCCTGGCCGATCCTGACCGCCGACGCCGCATCCCCGTCGTCGCTCAACGACATGGCGGCACGGACCCGGGTGGTCATCACGACGGTCGGTCCCTACAGCCGTTACGGTCTGCCACTGGTGGCCGCCTGCGCGGCGGCGGGCACCGACTATGCCGACCTCACCGGCGAGGCGATGTTCGTGCGGCAGAGTATCGACGACTACCACAAGGAGGCCGTCGACACCGGGGCCCGCATCGTGCACGCGTGCGGATTCGACTCCATCCCTTCCGATATGAGCGTCTTCGCGCTCTACCGCCGGGCTCAACAGGACGGCACCGGCGAACTCGGCGACACCAACTGGGTGCTGCGCGGCCTCAAGGGCGGCGTGTCCGGCGGGACCGCCGCCTCGATGGTCGAGGTGTTCCGCGCGGCCTCCAGTGACCCGAACACCCGCCGCCTGTTCGAGGACCCGTACACCCTGACCCAGGACCGCGCCGCCGAGCCGGAACTGGGCCCGCAGCCGGACCTGCCGTGGCGGCGCGGCCGCGATATCGCCCCCGAACTTGCGGGGGTGTGGACTACCGGCTTCGGCATGGCGCTGTACAACACCCGGATCGTGCGGCGCAGCAACGCCCTGCTGGACTACGCCTACGGCAGGCGGTTCCGCTACGCCGAGCACCTGAGCGTCGGATCGTCCGTGCTGGCGCCCGTGCTGTCGGCGGTGGCCTCGGCGGCCAACAACGGAGCCGTCGCGCTGGGCAGCAGGTTCTTCCGGCTGCTGCCGCGCCACCTGGTCGAGCGCATCGTGCCCAAACCCGGCACCGGGCCCAGCGAGGCGGCCCGGGAGAGCGGCTATTACCGCGCTGAGACGTACACCACCACGACCGGCGGTGCCCGCTACGTCGCCACCATGTCCCAGCAGGGCGATCCGGGGTACAAGGCCACCTCGGTGATGCTCGGGGAGTGCGGGCTCGCGCTCGCGTTCGACCGCGACAAACTGTCCGATCTGCATGGTGTGCTGACGCCCGCCGCGGCGATGGGCGACGCGCTGCTGGCCCGTTTCCCGGCCGCCGGGATCGAGCTGGAAACCGCCCGGTTGGACTGAATTTTTCTGTGAGCGTAAATACTCCCGGGGGACTCCGGCTCGACTAGTCTCGGCTCCGATTGCCGCAACATCCAGCAGCGAAGGTGGAGCATCAACATGGCCGGTCTCGAAGACCTCTACAACCAGATCCCGGTGGCGGATATCGCCAGCAAGCTCGGCGCTGATCAGGGCGAGGTGAACCAGGCCATCCAGACCCTGGTGCCCACCCTGCTCGGCAGCATCCAGCACAACGTCGTCGCCGAGGACATCGACTCCAGCAAGCTCGAGTCGGCCATCGCCGCCGAGGGCGCGTCCGGTCTGATCGATGGCGGGGTCAACGTCGACGACGTCGACACCGGCCAGGGCGAGCAGTTCGTCGCCCGCATCTTCGGGGGCAACGACACCAACCAGGTCGCCTCGGCGCTGGCCGGAACGGGCGCCGGCGGCGGCGACCTGATCAAGCGGCTGCTGCCGATCCTGGCGCCGATCGTGCTGGCCTACATCGGCAAGCAGTTCGCAGGGAACCAGGCCGGCGCGTCCACCCAGGCGGCCGGGTCAGGCGGCGGACTCGGCGACGTGCTGGGCAGCATCCTCGGCGGCGCCAGCGGTGGTGGCGGCGGCGGGAACAACCCGCTGGGCAGCATCCTGGGCAGCGTGCTGGGCGGCCAGCAGGGCGGCGCCATCGGCAACATCCTGGGCGGGCTGCTCGGCGGAAAGAAGTAGCGGATCGGCCGACGTACAGGTCGGCCGATCACCGCTGCGCACCCGTTCCTAGAATCGACGGGTGACCACCACTCCTGACTCTCGCGCCGAGGCCCTCCCCAAGTCGTGGGACCCGGGTGCGGTGGAGACCGAGCTCTATCAGGGGTGGGTCGACGCCGGTTATTTCGCCGCCGACGCGCGCAGCGCCAAGCCGCCGTACTCGATCGTGCTGCCGCCGCCCAACGTGACCGGCAGCCTGCACATGGGCCACGCGCTCGACCACACGCTGATGGATGCGCTGACCCGGCGCAAACGCATGCAGGGCTATGAGGTGCTGTGGCTGCCCGGCATGGATCACGCCGGCATCGCCACCCAGAGCGTGGTGGAGAAGCAACTCGCCGTCGACGGCAAGACCAAGGAGGACTTCGGCCGCGAGCTGTTCGTCGAGAAGGTCTGGGACTGGAAGCACGAATCCGGTGGCACCATCGGCGGACAGATGCGGCGCCTCGGCGACGGCGTGGACTGGAGCCGCGACCGGTTCACCATGGACGAGGGCCTGTCCCGCGCGGTGCGCACCATCTTCAAACGCCTCTACGACGCGGGCCTGATCTACCAGGCCGAGCGGCTGGTCAACTGGTCACCGGTGCTACAGACCGCGATCTCCGATCTGGAGGTCAAGTACGCCGACGTCGAGGGCGAGTTGGTGTCGTTCCGGTACGGCTCGCTGAACGACTCCGAGCCGCACATCGTGGTCGCCACCACGCGGGTGGAGACGATGCTGGGCGACACCGCGATCGCGGTGCACCCCGACGACGAGCGCTACCGGGATCTGGTGGGACGCACCGTGCCCCATCCCTTCGTCGATCGGGAGATCGTCATCGTCGCCGACGAGCATGTCGACCCGGAATTCGGCACCGGCGCGGTGAAAGTCACCCCGGCCCACGACCCCAACGACTTCGAGATCGGCATGCGGCACAACTTGGCGATGCCGTCCATGATGGATGAGCGGGGCCGGATCGCAGACACCGGAACACAATTCGACGGTATGGACCGGTTCGAGGCCCGGGTGAAGGTGCGCGAGGCGCTGGCCGAGCAGGGCCGCATCGTCGCAGAGAAGCGGCCCTACCTGCACAGCGTGGGTCATTCCGAGCGCAGCGGCGAGCCGATCGAGCCGCGGCTGAGCCTGCAGTGGTGGGTCAACGTCGAGTCCATGGCCAAGGCCGCCGGCGACGCCGTGCGCGACGGCGACATCGTGATTCACCCGAAGAGCCTGGAGCCGCGTTGGTTCGGCTGGGTCGACGACATGCACGACTGGTGCATCTCGCGCCAATTGTGGTGGGGCCACCGGATCCCGATCTGGCACGGGCCCGACGGAGAGAAGGTCTGCGTCGGCCCCGACGAGACACCGCCGCCCGGCTGGGAACAGGACCCCGACGTCCTCGACACGTGGTTCTCCTCGGCGCTGTGGCCGTTCTCCACGATGGGCTGGCCCGACCGCACACCCGAGATCGAAAAGTTCTATCCGACAAGCGTTCTGGTCACCGGTTACGACATCCTGTTCTTCTGGGTCGCCCGGATGGTGATGTTCGGAACCTTCGTCGCCGACGACGACGTGATCACCCTCGGGGGGGAGCGTGGACCGCAGGTCCCGTTCGAGAACGTGTTCCTGCATGGGCTGATTCGCGACGAGCATGGCCGAAAGATGAGCAAGTCGCGCGGCAACGGCATCGATCCGCTGGACTGGGTGGAGTTGTTCGGTGCCGACGCGCTGCGGTTCACCCTGGCCCGTGGCGCCAGCCCCGGCGGTGACCTGTCGATCGGCGAGGACCACGCCCGAGCGTCGCGGAACTTCGCCACTAAGCTCTTCAACGCCACCCGCTTCGCGTTGATGAACGGCGCCGCCCCGGCGCCGCTACCGGACGCCGAGGCGCTGACCGACGCCGACCGCTGGATCCTGGGCCGGCTGGAAGAGGTTCGTGCCGAGGTCGATTCGGCCTTCGACGGCTACGAGTTCAGCCGGGCCTGCGAGTCGCTGTACCACTTCGCCTGGGACGAGTTCTGCGACTGGTATCTCGAGTTGGCCAAAGTGCAGCTTGCCGAAGGGGTTTCGCACACTACGGCCGTCCTGGCCGCGGTGCTCGACACCCTGCTCAAGTTGCTGCATCCGGTGATGCCGTTCGTCACCGAAACCCTGTGGAAGGGGCTCACCGGTGGCGAATCGGTGGTCATCGCCGACTGGCCGGAACCCTCCGGGATGGCGCTGGATCATGCTGCCGCCCAGCGCGTCGCCGATCTGCAGAAGCTGGTCACCGAGATTCGCCGCTTCCGCAGCGACCAGGGCCTGGCCGACCGGCAGAAGGTACCCGCCCGACTCACCGGAGTCGAGCCGGCGGGCCTGGCCGGCCACATACCCGCGGTGACGGCGCTGGCCTGGCTGACCAGTCCGACCGCCGACTTCGGCGCCAGCGCGCAGGTGGAGGTCCGGCTGTCCGCGGGCACCGTCAACATCGAGCTCGACACCTCGGGAACCGTCGACGTGGCGGCCGAGCGGCGGCGGCTGGAGAAGGATCTGAGCGCGGCGCAGAAGGAATTGGCAGGCACCGCAGCCAAACTCGACAACGCGGCGTTCCTGGCCAAGGCTCCCGCCGACGTCGTCGAGAAGATCCGCGGCCGCAGACAGCTGGCCAGCGAGGAGGTCGAGCGGATCACCGCACGGCTGGCCGACCTGGCATGACCCTTCCCGAACCCACGCCGGACGAGGTCGCCGCACTGCTGCAGGTCGAGCATCTGCTCGACCAGCGTTGGCCGGAGACCAAACTCGAGCCCAGCACGGCACGGATCGCCGCGCTGATGGAGCTGTTGGGCAGCCCGCAGCTGAGCTATCCGTGCATCCACATCGCAGGCACGAACGGCAAGACGTCGGTCGCCCGGATGATCGACGCCCTGCTGACGGCGTTCGGGCAGCGCACCGGCCGAACCACCAGCCCGCACCTGCAGTCCGCGGTCGAGCGGATCGCCATCGACGGCCAGCCGATCACCCCGGCCCGCTATGTGGAGACCTACCGCGAGATCGAGCCGTTCGTGCACATGATCGACGCCAAGTCCGAGGACGAGGGCGGCCCGGCGATGAGCAAGTTCGAGGTCGTCACCGCGATGGCGTTCGCGGCGTTCGCCGACGCCCCGGTGGACATCGCCGTCATCGAGGTCGGGATGGGCGGGCGGTGGGACGCCACCAACGTCGTCGACGCGGCGGTCGCGGTGATCACCCCGATCGGCGTCGACCACGCCGAGTACCTCGGCGAGACGATCGCCGAGATCGCCGCCGAGAAGGCGGGCATCATCGGCGCGCCCCGCGGCGAGCTGGTCCCGGTCGACACTGTCGCCGTGATCGGGCGCCAGCTGCCCGAGGCGATGGAGGTGCTGCTGGCCCAGGCGGTGCGGGCCGACGCCGCGGTGGCGCGGGCAGACTCGGAGTTCGCGGTGCTGAGCCGGCAGGTGGCCGTCGGCGGCCAGCTGCTGGAGCTGCAGGGCCTCGGCGGCGTGTACTCCGACGTGTTCCTGCCGCTGCACGGCGAGTACCAGGCGCAGAACGCGGCGCTGGCGCTCGCCGCGGTCGAGGCCTTCTTCGGCGCCGGGGCCCAGCGCCAGCTCGACATCGACGCGGTGCGCGCGGGCTTCGCCGCCGCCGCCAGCCCGGGGCGGTTGGAGCGGATGCGTAGCGCGCCCACGGTGTTCATCGACGCCGCCCACAATCCCGCCGGCGCCGCGGCGCTCGCCGACGCTCTGACCACCGAGTTCGACTTCCACTTCCTGGTCGGGGTGCTCGGGGTGATGGCCGACAAGGACGTCACGGCGATGCTGGCGGCGTTCGAGCCGGTGTTCAGCCAGGTCGTGGTGACCAGCAACGGGTCCCCGCGGGCGCTGGACGTGGACACGCTGCTGCTGCGCGCCGAGGAGATCTTCGGGCCGGAACGGGTGGTGCGCGCCGACACGCTGCCCGACGCCATCGAGACCGCCACCGCGCTCGTCGAGGACTCCGCGGTGGAAAGCGACGGCTTCTCCGGAGCCGGCATCGTCATCACCGGGTCGGTGGTCACCGCCGGGGTGGCCCGCACGCTGTTCGGAAGGGATCCGCAATGAGCGACGACACGCCAGACCCGGCGGCTCCGGATCCCGATGTCGCCGACCCGGCGGCTCCGGATCCCGATGTCGCCGACCCGGCGGCTCCGGATCCCGATGTCGCCGACCCGGCGGCTCCAGCGGCTCCGGATCCCTGGAAGAGCTTTCGCGGCGTCATGGCCGGCACCCTCATCCTGGAGGCGATTGTCGTGCTGCTGGCGCTGCCGGTGGTCTCGTCGGTGGGCGGTGGCCTCTCGGCGTGGTCGACGGCCTACCTGGTCGGCTTTGCGGTGCTGCTGGTGCTGCTCGCCGGTGTCCAGGGCCGGCCGTGGGCCATCTGGGTGAACCTCGGCGTGCAACTGATCCTGATCGCCGGTTTCCTGGTCTATCCCGCCGTCGGATTCGTCGGTGTGCTGTTCGCCGTGGTGTGGCTGCTGATCGCCTACCTGCGCGGCGAGGTGCTGCGCCGGCAGCGCCGGGGCCTGCTGCCCGGCCAGCAGCCGCCGCCCGACTGACGGGTACGCTGTGCGCCGTGAGCGAGCGGACACTTGTGCTGATCAAGCCCGACGGCGTGGAGCGACGGATGATCGGCGAGATCATCGGCCGGATCGAACGCAAGGGCCTGAGCATCTCTGCCCTCGAGCTCAAGCACGTCGACGACGAGCTGGCCCGGGCGCACTACGCCGAGCACGACGGCAAGCCGTTCTTCGACTCGCTCCTGGAATTCATCACGTCCGGCCCCGTGGTGGCGGCGATCCTGGAGGGCCCCCGCGCGGTCTCCGCATTCCGGCAGCTCGCGGGCGGAACGGACCCGGTAGAGAAGGCCGTTCCGGGCAGCATCCGGGGTGATTTCGGACTCGAGACCCAGTTCAACCTCGTGCACGGCTCGGACTCCACGGAGTCTGCCGAACGCGAGATCGGGCTCTGGTTCCCCGGTCGCTGACCCCGAACCGCGCCTGCCGGTCCGAATCGGGCCCGCGATATGGGATACTGGTCCCGGATGTACCCCCAAGGGTTCGTCCGAATGAAGACTTAGACATGCGCGACCACCGCGGTGCGGTGTGGCGCGGACCGTCACAGCCGTCATTCAGCCAGGCACCGGACACGTTCTCACGGGGCGGTTCGGAGCGAGACCATCACAAGCCCGGGGGAAGTAACCCGGGCGCATAGCGGAAGCCCTCGCGTGGCCGCGTCGACAGGACGCGCCCGGGGGCCCTAGGAGACTACGTGGCCGACGATGACCTCAACCAGGATCTGCCCGAAACCCCGGACCAGCCCGAATGGGACGCGTCCGCGGCTACACCGGAGGACCTTCCCGACCGGCTGAGGGTGCACTCGCTGGCGCGGGTGCTCGGCACCACCAGTCGCCGCGTCCTCGACGCGCTGAGCGAACTCGACGGGCGCACCCGGAGCGCGCAGTCCAGCGTCGATCGGACCGACGCGGTCCGCGTCCGCGATGTGCTGGCCGGCAGCGATGACCCGACCGGTGAGGACGCCGCCGAGGCCGGGGACGCCCAGGCCGAGCCCGAATCGCGGCTGATGCTGGAAACCGCCCCCGCCGAGCAGCCCGGATACATGCCACTGTTCGTCGCCCCCCAGGTGGTCGAGGTGGAGGCCGACGAACCGGACGACGAGGACGACGAAGACGACGAGGACGACGACACCGGTGCCCAGGACGGCGACGGTGAGCAGTCCGAACGCCCGGCCAACCGCAGGCGCCGCCGCGGTCGCCGCGGCCGCGGGCGTGGCCGCGGCGAGCAGGGCGGCCCCGACGGTGAGGATGGCGACGACTCCCCGGCGGAGGACACCGCCGAGGCCGAGGACGCCGAGGGTGACGACGACAACGGTGACGAGGATTCGGCGGTCGGCGAGGGGGCTACCCGCAGGCGCCGCCGGCGCAGGCGCCGCAAGGCCGGTACCGGTGACGACTCCGACCCGAACGCCGGTGACGACCCGCCGAACACCGTCGTGCACGAACGCGCTCCGCGCAGCCAGAAGTCCGAGCGTGACCCGGATGCCATCCAGGGGATCAGCGGCTCGACCCGGCTGGAGGCCAAGCGTCAGCGTCGCCGCGACGGCCGCGACGCCGGTCGCCGCCGCCCGCCGATCC
>WBZP01007551.1_pt1 | contig 10449 bp, 8 predicted proteins | sample 5204301 | NCBI WGS metagenome assembly WBZP01 (sample SAMN12412401, study PRJNA552823) | activated sludge metagenome | isolation source: activated sludge from nitrification reactor of wastewater treatment plant... | place: USA: Pennsylvania | collected 2017 | reverse complement strand
GGCTGAGAACCCGTGCATTCGGGCAGTGACGACGTACGACGTGCCAGCCGGCACGTCACTGCCTGAAGGTGCGGTTCCGGGCTGAGAACTCGTGCATTCGGGCAGTGACGACGGGCGCGCGGGCACGTCACTGCCTGAATGTGCGGTTCCGGACCGAGAACCCGTGCATTCGGGCGGTGACGACGTACGACGTGCCAGCCGGTACGTCACTGCCTGAATATGCGGTTCTGCGCCGAGAACCCGTGCATTCGGGCAGTGACGACGTAGGACGTGTCAGCCGACGCGGACGTGGGCGGGGTCGGGTCAGGCGAGCTCGAGGACGTCGGCGGTGCGCATCATGACGTGGTCGTAGTACTCGTCGACGTCGGCGATGACGTTGTGGAACTGGCCGTTGATCTCCAGCGAGATGGTGCCGACCATCGCCGTCCACGCCATCAGGCCCCGGACGATCAGGTCGTCGGGCACGTCGGGAGGCATGGCGGAGCGCACCGGGGCGAGCGCCGCGTGCACGGAGCGCCCGACCTTGTGCGGCGTGAGGCTGCCGCGCGTGTAGAGATCGGCGAGGATCCCGGTGAGCAGACCGGTCGTGCGGCTGGCCGGCCCGATCGTGTCCTGCGGTGCGACGTAGCCGGGCACGGGGGAGCCGTAGATCAGCGACCACTCCTGCGGGTGCGCCAGCGCCCAGTCGCGCGCGCCGTGCACGATCGCGAGCCAGCGGCCGCGCAGGTCGGACCGCTTGACCTCCGCCTCGGCCGCCTCGGTGGCGTCGCCGAGGGCGTTGTAGGCGTCGATGATCAGCCGGGTCAGCAGGTCGTCGCGGCTGGGGAAGTAGCGGTAGATCGCGCTGCTCACCATGCCGAGGTCGCGTGCGACGGCGCGCAGCGAGAGGCCGGCCGCGCCCTCGACGGCGAGATGCTGGCGCGCCGACTCCACGATCTCGGCCGTGAGCTCGGCACGGGCCCGTTCGCGGGCGGTGCGGGGAGCGGACGTCGGCTCGGTCATGGGCCCATCATGCCAGATCAGAGAGCGGTGTCCATGAATGAGAGCAGTGCTCTTGACAAGAAGTAGTGCACCGATCCATAGTGTGAGCAGTGCTCTCGGAAAGGCCGAGGCGGACGGACGGAGCAGACCCCATGACCCAGCGCACCCACCTCGTCGTCGGCGCCGGACCGATCGGCTCCGCCGTCGTCCGCCGGCTCGCCGCGCAGGGCGACGCCGTCCGCGTCGTCACCCGCTCCGGCTCGGGCCCGGACCTCCCCGGCGTCGAGAAGATCGCGGCGGACGCCGGCGACGCCGCCCGCCTGGCCGAGCTCGCCACCGGCAGCGACGTCGTCTACAACTGCGTGAACCCGCCCTACCACCGCTGGGCCACGGACTGGCCGCCGGTCGCGGCGGCGCTGCTCGGTGCGGCCGAGAGCTCGGGCGCGGTCCTGGTGACGACGGCCAACCTCTACGGCTACGGCCGCGTCGACCGCCGCATCACCGAGGACATGCCGCTCAAGGGCGGCTACGTGAAGGCCGACGTGCGCAACCGGATGTGGCTCGACGCGCTCGCGGCGCACGAGGCGGGCCGCGTGCGCGTCACCGAGGCCCGCGGTGCGGACTACGTCGGTCCCGGCGCCGAGTCGCACCTCGGCGAGCGGGTGCTGCCGAAGGTGCTCGCCGGCAAGAAGGCCCAGGTGATGCGCAGCCTCGACACCCGCCACACCTGGACCTACACCGAGGACATGGCGATGACGCTCGTCGCCATCGGTGCCGACGAGCGCGCGTGGGGCAGGGCCTGGCACGTGCCGAGCGCGCTCGAGATGTCGCAGCGCGAGGCCCTGACCGAGCTCGCCCGCATGGCGGGCGCGCCGCAGCCGCGGCTCTCGGAGTACTCGCCGATGCTCATCCGTTCGCTGGGCCTTTTCAGCCCGCTCATGCGCGAGCTGCCCGACGTCGCCTACCAGATGCAGGACGACTTCCTCATGGACTCCAGCGCGGCCCAGCACGAGCTCGGCCTGGTGCCGACGCCCGCGCAGGACGTGCTCGCCGCCCATCTCGCGGCGTACACGGCATCGAGCGGCGCCCACGCCCGCGACGCGGCCTGACCTGCCCGACCACCCGCATCCCACCCGGCGGCCTGCCGCGCCCGCACTCCCGGCGCGGTAGCCGGCGCGGCGGGATGCGGCGGTTCGCGGCCGTCGCCACGCGTGGCGGGACGCGCGTGTGAGAGCGTGCCGCCCGTGGGACCCGACCTGCGCCGCGCGCGCCTCGCCGTCATCGTCGCGTACGTCGGCCAGGGGATCAGCTTCGCGGTGCTGGTGACCCGCATCCCCGCGCTCCAGGAGAAGTTCGCCCTGTCCGACGGCGCGCTCGGGCTGCTGGTCGGGCTCGTGCCGATCATCGCGGGCGTGGGCAGCGTGCTCTCCGGCACGTTCGTCGAGAAGCGCGGCAGCCGCGCGGTGCTCCGCGTGATGGGGCCGGTCGTGCCGCTGTCGCTGGTGGTGGTCGGTTTCGCGCCTGACATCCCCGTGCTGATGGTCGGGCTGGTCGCGCTCGGCTTCGGCCTCGGTGCCGTCGATGCCGCCATGAACATCGCGGGCGTGCGCGTGCAGGACGACATGGGCCGCAGCCTCGTCGCCGGCTTCTACGCCGCGTGGAGCCTCGCGGGATTCGTCGGCGCACTCCTCGCGAGCGCCGCCGCCGGATCCTCGCTCTCGCTCGGACTCTTCTTCGCCCTCGTCGCCGTGGTGCTGGTGCCGCTGCAGCTCGCGGTCGGGCACTGGCTGCTGCCCGGCCACCCGACCCCGCAGGTGCTCCACTCCGACAAGGCCGTCATCCACTGGCGTCCGGTCATGCTCGTCGGCATCGCGCTCATGTGCGTCTACATCGCCGACTCGGGCGCCTCCACCTTCGGCGCCGACTACCTGCACAAGGGCCTGGGCTCGACGCAGTCGGTCGCGGCCCTCGCGTTCGCGGCCTACGCGCTGATGACCGTGGTCGGCCGGCTCATCGTCGACCGCTGGGTCGACCGCATCGGTGCGGTGCCGCTCGTGCGGACCGGCGGCCTCGTCGCCGTTGTCGCGGCCGTCGGCATCGCGATCGCGCCGTCACCGGCCTTCGCCATCGCCTCGTTCGCGCTGCTCGGTCTGGGCATCTGCCCCGCGATCCCGCTCGCATTCACCGCGGCGGCGTCGCACGACAAGACCTCGAGCGGTCTGGCCGTCGCGCGCGTCAACGTCTTCAACTACGCCGGCTTCGTCATCGGTGCGCCGCTCATCGGCGGCATCGCCGAGGGCGCCAGCCTGCGCTGGGCCTTCGCGGTGCTGATCCCCGTGCTGCTCGTCGTACCGCTGCTCGCCGGTTGGTTCCGCGTGGCCCCGCACGAGGCGCCCGACCACGACGGCCACCTCCTCGGCGAGACCGCCTGACCCGTCGACCTGTGCTCAGACGCCGGTCTGCGGACGTCCGGACGCAGAGAGACGGCGGTCAGACGCGGGCGTCCTCGCGGGCGTCGCGGGCGGTGCGGGAACCGGTGAGCTCCATGAGCCGCTCGGAACCGGGCACGACCTCGTGCTCGGTCGAGGTGACGCCGGCCTTCTCGTGCAGGCGCTGCATGCCCTTGCGCTGGTTGCGCAGGGCGAGGGTGACGACGCGGCCGTGGGCACCGGCGCGGGCCGTGCGGCCGGCGCGGTGCAGGTAGGCCTTGGGGTCCTCCGGCGGGTCGACGTGGACGACGAGCGAGACGTCGTCGACGTGGATGCCGCGGGCGGCGACGTCGGTGGCGACGAGGACGTCGATCGAGCCCTCCTTGAACTCCGCCATCGTCCGCGTGCGGGCGTTCTGCGACATGCCGCCGTGCAGGGCGCGGGCGTTGACGCCGCGGGCCGCGATGTTGCCGGCGACGCGCTCGGCGCCGAGCTGCGAGCGGACGAACATGATCGTGCGGCCCTCGCGGCGCGCGATCTCGGTCGCGACGACGGCCTTGTCCTCACGGTTCACGACGAGGACGTGGTGGTCCATCGTGTCGACCGGCGACGTGGCGGGCTCGAGTTCGTGGCGCACCGGCTCGTGCATGTGCTCGCGGATGAGGACGTCGACGTCGCCGTCGAGCGTCGCGGAGAACAGCAGCTTCTGCGCGGCGGGGGAGCACAGCTCCATGAGTGCGACGACCTCGGGCAGGAAGCCCATGTCGGCCATCTGGTCGGCCTCGTCGAGCACGACGACCTCGACCTCGTCGAGGAAGCACTCGCCCTGGCGGATCAGATCGGCGAGACGGCCGGGGGTGGCGACGAGGACGTCGACGCCGCGGCGCAGCGCGTAGACCTGCTTCTCCATCGACGTACCGCCGACGACGGTCTTGAAGTGCAGCCCGAGCGAGCGGCCGAGCGGCTCGAGGCCGTCGTTCACCTGCATCGCGAGCTCGCGGGTCGGCACGAGCACGAGGCCGCGCGGGCGGCGGGGCTGCGCGGGCAGCTGCGCGACGCGGGCGAGCATCGGCAGGCCGAACGCGAGCGTCTTGCCCGAGCCGGTGGAGCCGCGGCCGAGCAGGTCGTTGCCCGCGAGGGCGTCGGGGATGGTCGCGGCCTGGATCGGGAACGGCTCGGCGATGCCGGCGCGCTCGAGCGCTGCGCACAGCGCGGCGGGCAGGCCGAGGTCGGCGAACGACGGCGTCTCGGACGCCGGGACGCCCGAGGGCACGCCGGTGGGCAGGGTAGAACGCAGGGTGGTACGAGGGGACGGCACGGGGAACCTGACTGTTGACACGAGGTGGCCTGCGGGCCGCAGGCGGGACGCGTCAATGAGGTCTTCCAAGGGTGACGCACGTCCAGGGTAGCCGGGGACACCCGGAACGGCCGAATCGTCGTAGGCGGAGGAGAGCGAGGTCACGGCCCCCGCGAAGGCGATCCGTGTCACACCGGAGCGTCCGGGTACGGCGTCGCCCGCGGGGCCGCAGGCCCCTCCTGTGTGACACTTTTCCGCAACGCCGAGCGCCCGCCCTGCCCCGTGCGGGGCCTCGAGGAGACGACGACATGGCCGCAACGACCACCCGGGCGTCCTCGACGTCCGAGGCGGCCGAGCCCCGTCGTCCGCGTTCCTTCCGCCCCGACATCGAGGGCCTGCGTGCGCTGGCGATCATCCCGGTGCTCGTCTTCCACGCCCACGAGTTCCTGTCGCCGAGCGCGACGGGCCTGTTCGGCGTCGTGGCGACGGTGCTCGGCTGGGTGCCGGGCGGCTACCTCGGCGTCGACGTCTTCTTCGTCATCTCCGGCTTCCTCATCACCGGCCTGCTCGTGCGCGAGGGCGAGGACACCGGCCGCGTGCACTTCGGGCGGTTCTACGCCCGGCGCGCGCGGCGCATCCTCCCGGCGGCGACCCTCACCCTGCTGGCGACCCTCGTCGCGTCGTACCTGATCCTCCCCGCGGCGCGGGCGGCGAGCACCGCGGTCGACGTCCTGTGGGCGGCGCTGTTCAACGCCGACGTGCACTTCGCGAACAGCGGCATCGACTACATGGGCGTCGCCACCGACCCCAGCCCGGTGCTGCACTTCTGGAGCCTCAACGACGAGGAGAAGTTCTACGTCGTCTGGCCGCTGGTCCTCCTGGTCGCGACGGTCGTCGCGCACCGGGTGAGCCGCCGCCACCTGCGCCCCGCGCTGTTCGTCGCGCTGTCGCTGCTCGCGATCCCGTCGCTGCTGTGGTCCCAGCACCTCGTGAGCAGCGGCGACAACTCGGCGTACTTCTCGGCGCTGTCTCGCGCGTTCGAGCTCGCGGCCGGTGGTCTGCTCGCGATCGCGATGCCGGCGGTCCTCCGCGCTCCGCGGGCCGCGCGCGTCGTCGGCGCGATCGTCGGCTTCCTCGTCGTCGTGTGGTGCATGGCGACCTACACCACGCTGACGCCGTTCCCGGGGTTCGCGGCGCTGCCGGTCGTCATCGGCACCGTGCTCGTGATGGCCGGCCACGAGTCCGGCATCGTCAGCCGCGGCCTCTCCACCGCGGTGCCGCGCTGGTTCGGGCGCATCTCCTACTCGCTCTACCTGTGGCACTGGCCGGTGCTGGTGCTCGGTGCGGCGCTCACAGCCACCGGGCTGCTCACGGTCAAGCAGGCGCTGCTCGCCGTCGTCGTCTCGATCCTGCTGGCGTGGGGCTCCTACCGGCTGATCGAGCAGCCCCCGCAGCGGCTGGCAGCCCTGCGGCCGACGAAGCGCGCGCTGTGGTTCGGCCTCGCGCTCATCGTGGCGACGTGCACGGCAGCCGTCGGCGTCGGCCGGCTCGCCGACGCGAAGGTGGCCGCGTCGTACGCCTACGTGACCCAGGGCATCGCGCCGGTCGCGAAGGCCGACACCAGCCTGCTCTACATCGGCGACTCGATCACCACGCGCGGTGCGGCCCCGCTCGACGAGGCGCTGCAGGCCGGCGGCTGGGACTACGACGTCGACGCGCTCGGCGGCCGCCCGATCCTCGCCGGAGCGCGTCCCGACTGGACGCCGCTGTGCAGCGACAAGCCGCTGTGCGGCGCCGACCTCGTGCTCGAGGCGCAGAAGCAGATGCCGGGCACCGTCGTGGTCGCGCTCGGCACCAACTCGTTCAACGTCGCCACCGTGCGCGTGAAGGCGCCGACCGCCACCGACAGCGGCGAGCGCACCAAGAAGGACGCGCAGGGCCACAACGTCATCGCCGGCCAGGACCCGGCGGCGTCGTTCGCCGCCGGCGTCGACCGGATCATGGCGATGGTGCCGGCGACGACGAAGGTCTACTGGGTCGGCATGTACCTCGACGACAAGCTCTGGGCCGGCGTGCACTGGCGCGAGAACAACGCAGCGATGAAGGCAGCCGTCGCCAAGCACCCGAACGCGACGTACCTCGACTACGCCGCCTACGTCGCGAAGGCGAAGCTGCCCTACAAGCCCGACGGCTCGCACCCCACGCCCACCGGCATGGGCCTGCGCGCGCACTGGATCGTCAGCCAGCTCGGCTGAGACCCGCGAGCCGCTGGGTTCAGTGGTAGACGACGACCCGGGTGCCGACGGGGACGTGCGCGAAGAGGTACGACGCGGTGACCGTGCTGCGCAGGTTCACGCAGCCGTGCGACGCGCCGTTGTAGCCGTCGCGCGCGAAGTACGGCGAGTAGTGCACGGCCTCGCCGCCGGAGAAGAACATCGCGTACGGCATGGACGTGTGGTACAGCGACGACACGTGGAACCGCGACTTGGAGAAGACGCGGAAGACTCCCTCGCGCGTCGCGTGCCCGGTGCCGCCGAAGCGCGCGTCGGCGATGAGGACGACGCGGCCGCGGTTCACCAGTCGCAGCGACTTCTGGGTCTTGTCGACGCAGAGCACGAGACCGGCGGTGCGGCAGGCGGCGGGGAGCACGCCGTTGGTGCGGGTCAGCTGCCGCATGCGCGTGTAGACCGCGGCCGTGACCGAGAGGGTCGCGCCGAGGCCGAACTTCGTGCGGAAGGTCCGGACCGACGTCATGGTGGCCTTGTCCATGACGCGCGTGACCTTGACCGGGTAGCCGAGCCAGATCAGGCGCTGCTGGGTCGCGGCCACGAGCGAGCCCTTGTCGCCCGCGACGAGCGGGAACGTCGTCTTGCCGACGGGCGGCTTCGGCGTGGGCTTCGGCGTCGGGGTGGGCGTCGGGGTGGGCCGGGTGACGGGTGCGGTGGCGCCCGGCGCGGGCGCCGGGCTCGAGCCGGCGGCGTAGGACACCGCGGGGCTCGCCGCGACGAGCCCGAGCGTGAGGGCGCCGATGGCGGCGCTGCGACGGACGGACATGGTGCTCCTTCGACCGGACCCCCCGGAACGACGTTCTACGTCATCCATCGGTCAGGACCACCCCCAACGTGAGGGTTCTCAGCAGAAGCGCAGGTTGGGCCGACCCCGCGTGGTCGGACGGGCACGCTGCGCTCAGGCCTCGTTCCAGCGCGGGGACGTCGTCCGAGGCGGGTGGAAGGCGGCCTCGAGCACGACCATCGCGGGGCCGTCGACCGCCCGCGCGCCTGCCAGCGCCTTGGCCAGGCCCTCGCCCGGGTCGTCGGTGCGGGCGAACGGGATGCCGTACGCCGCAGCCAGGTCTTCGTAGCGCGGCTCGACCAGGTCGACCCCGCGGTGCTCGTCGCCCGCGACGGTCTGGTCGAAGCGGAGCATCCCGTAGCCGCCGTCGGTGACGAGCAGGACGACCAGGGGGAGGCGCTCCTGCACCAGCGTGGCGAGCTCGCCAGGCCCCATGGCGAACCCGCCGTCGCCGACGATCGCCAGGGTCTCGATGCCCGCGGCGGCCGGCCCGATGGACGCCGGGAACCCGAACCCGAGCGTGCCCCAGCCGACCGGGTAGGCGAGGCGTCGGGCACGCGGCTGTCGCGAGTAGCCGCCGGTCCAGTAGCCCGCGATGCACATGTCGACGACGACGGAGCCGTCGGCGGGCCACGACTCCTGGACGGTCCGGACGAAGGCGGCGGCGGCGGACGTGCGCGGGTCGGCCGCGATCGAGACCAGCACCGGCTCGCTGAGGTCGTCGGTGGCGGTCGAGGCGGGCGTGCCGTCGGTCAGCGCGTCGGCGAGCGCAGCGATGCTCGTCGCGACGTCGCCGACCACCTTCGCGTCGAAGGCGTAGTCGCCGAGGCTGAGATCGGCGTCGTCGACGACGGCGACGATGCGCGACGGCACGGGCATCCGCCAGTTGCGAGTCGTCATGCCGGCGAGGTCGTCGCCGACCACGAGCAGCACGTCGGCGGCGGCGATGCGCGCCGCGACGCTGGGCTCGTGCGGCGGCGCGAGGATGCTCCCGGCGTACGACGCGAGCATGCCGCGCGCCTGGTAGGTCGTGATGACGTGCGCGTCGAGCGCCTCGGCGAGCCGCAGCACCTCCGCCTCCGCGGGCACGGCGCGGGCACCGAGCCACAGGACGACCCGCTTCCCGCGCAGGGCGTCGGCGGCGGCCGCGACGGCAGCGGGCTCGGGCTGCACCGGCTCGACGGGGAGCGGGTGGGCGACCGGGCCGTCCCAGGGCTCGTGCAGGACGTCGGCGGGCACGCCGAGGTAGACGGGACGGCCGGTGCGCAGCGCGTGCGCGCAGAGGGCGGGCAGCGCGGCGACCGCCTCGGCCGCCGTGGTGGTCGACACCGCCTCGGCGCCGATGCCGGCGCGCACCATCTCCGCCTGGCTGCGCATGCCGTGCAGCAGCCCGTCGTCGTAGCCGCTTCGGCGGCGCGGCCCGACCGGCGCCTCGCTGGAGATGAGGACGACGGGGGAGAAGGAGGTCCACGCCTCGCCGAACGCGGCGAGCGCGTTGACGAAGCCGGGACCGGTCGTGGTGAGGACGACGCCGAGCTCCCCGGTGGCGCGGGCCAGCGCATCGGCGGCGTACCCGGCGGCCTGCTCGTGGCGCACGCCTACGACGCGCGGTCGGCGGCCGACGCCCGCACCCACCCACAGCGGCAGGTTGTGGACGCCGGGGATGCCGAAGCAGATCGTGACGCCGTGGTCGGCGAGCTGGTCGAGCAGGACGTCGGCGACGGTGGTCGCTCCGGGAGCGGACATGCGCGCACCCTCCACGGGTCGAGGCAGCGGCTCGGGCGAGCCGGCACCGATCATCCTCGGTCCCCGGGCACGGGCGGCCAACGCCCCGTTCCGCCCTCAGGGAAGCCGTCGCCTGCCGAGACGTCGCGTGACGTGCGGCTTCCCCCTGACGTGGGTCCCCATCTCGGGCACAGCGGTCAGCGGGCGGAGAGGGCGTCGAGGTCGCGCAGGGCGTAGCGCAGGTGCTCCCAACCCTCCTCGAGGATCGTGCCGAGGCAGGCGCGCACGGTCTCGGCGTAGTCGGGTGCCCACGGGTTGGACCGCTCCTCGTCGAGCAGTGCGGGCGTCGCGTCGGCGAGGAACACGCGCACCATCGCGACGCGGTCGGCGAAGACGTCGAGCACGTCGGCGTACGGCTGTGTGCCGGTGAGGAACAGCGACATGTCCACGCCGTCCTCGACCGACTCCGGGATCGTCTGGCCGAGCGGATGGAACGGCTGCTCGATGCGCAGCACCGCGCGACCGAGCCATGCGTCGATCGCGAACACGAGGTGGCGCAGCGTCTGCGCGAACGACCACTCGCCGTCGACGGACGCGTCGACCGTGCCCTCGGGCATCGTCGCGGCCCGCGCGATCGCGGCGTCCCACGCGCCCTCCAGAGCGGCCCACGCCTCGCGGAGGCCGTCGGGGTCCTGCGCGCGACGCAGCGCGCGGCCGGGGAAGCGGCGGTCGAGCTCGGCGTCGACGAGCGGTGCGACGTCGACCCCGTTGACGACGAGGCTGGTCTCGCCGTCGAGCAGCCAGGGCGCATCTATCTCTGCACCGTCGACCAGGACGCCGCGCAGCACGGCGCCACTGAGGTTCGACCGCACGAACCGAGCGCCCGACAGGTCGGCTTCGACGAACTCCTGCGCCATCCGGCTGCCCTCCGGTCGCTGGTGCGGT
>WBZP01007550.1_pt1 | contig 10452 bp, 6 predicted proteins | sample 5204301 | NCBI WGS metagenome assembly WBZP01 (sample SAMN12412401, study PRJNA552823) | activated sludge metagenome | isolation source: activated sludge from nitrification reactor of wastewater treatment plant... | place: USA: Pennsylvania | collected 2017 | reverse complement strand
GCGTTGGAAGGGTATCGAGGCGACCGAGAAACTGGCGAACTCGCCGAATGCGAAGGTCATCATCGTGGGTGCGGGCAAGGACGGCCTGCCGGTGATCCTGGATACGAAGTAAGAGACACGGTACGAGCGGTCAGAACGGACGAGGGGAGCTTCGGCTCCCCTTGTCCATGCTGTGCATGCACCCCCGCGGTATCATCACCCGGCCTGTCGTTCCTTTCCCCACGACACTCCCCGCCCCCCAACTTCTCCGCATGTTCTCAAGAATGCGAATGTGTCCGGATCTGCGGTGAGAAAACCGCGGCATACGCTTCAGAAACGACCCTCCCCTCTGGCATCCTGTTTGAGTCATGCTTGGCCGACCCCGCATGCTCATGCGTTTCCCATCTCCAACACAGGACCGCACCATGAGAACCCTGATCACACTCCTCCTGATCGGCGCGCTCGCGCCGGCAACACTCTCCCAGCAGAAGCGCGCAGGCGATGCCGCTCTCGGCACGCACCCGTACGATGCGTTCGAAAAACCCAAGGCCTGCGGTACGGCATGCCACAAGGATTTCTATCAGCAATGGCAACAGGCGATGATGTCGCAGGCATACACGCACCATTGGGATGAGATCGAGTATTTCACACTCGCCGTCCCCCACGCCGAGAAGGACCCGAAGGTGGCAGGCGTGAAGGCCGGCTGCAACGGGTGCCATGCCCCGATCGCGTTCATGGCGGGTGACGTTCCACCCCCGCGGCCGGAGGCCAACAGCAGGGCGAACGAATCGGTCTCGTGCGATGTGTGTCATACCATCAGCGGTTTTGCCGGCGATGTCCCGCACAACTTCAACTACATCGCGGAGCCGGGCAGGGTGAAGTTCGGCCGCCGTGCGGGGCTCACATCGCCGGCCCACGACACCCGTTCCTCCGCGTTCATCGCGGACCCGGATTTCTGCGGCACGTGCCATAACGAGAAGAGTCCGTACGGCATCTGGGTGAAATCGACCCATCTGGAGTGGAAGGAGGGGCCCTATGCAAAGGAAGGGGTGCGCTGCCACGACTGCCACATGACGAAGGCCGAGGGGCAGCTTGCCGAGCTCGCGCCCAAGCGCCAGGACGCGATGCAGCACCTGTTCCACGGTGCGCACGATCCCGGCAAGGTCCGCGGTACCATCGAGGTGCGCATCCATCCGGACATCCGGGAGCTCGAGCCGGGCGAGAAGATCCGGTTTACCGTGGCACTGTTCAACCAGAAGACCGGGCACAAATTCCCGACCGGATCGGCGGAAGAGCGGGTGGTCTGGCTGCACGTCGAGGCACGCGATGCAAAGGGGAACGTCTACCATCTCCCGGTGGACAAGAAGGGGTTCGCGGGAGAAGAATATACGATCGCTGCTAACACCCTGGCCTATCAGGATATGGGGATCCCGCTGAACATCCCCGATTTCCCGGGTATCCAGCGCGATGGCGTGCCGTTTGGCGACAGGATCTTCCGCTTGCCGTATCTCGATCCTCAGGGCCGGATGACGATCATGCAGTGGAACACGGCTTCGTTGGGTACGGACTACCGCATCGGTCCGCGGGAGACGAAGCTCGAGACGTTCACCTGGTCCGTACCGACGGCCTGTGCGGCAGGCCCGCTCACCGTCAAGGCCACGTTGAACTACCAGAAACTCCCCACACCCGTCGCCAGCTACCTGGGTGTCCCTGCCGAAGAAGCCGAGGTCATCGAGGTGAACGCCCATTCCACCGCTGTCACCATACTGCCATGAGGAACACCATGAACAGACCCCTGATCCTGACCGCATGCGCCATCGTTCTGTGTGCCGTTACCGGAGCCGACGCATTCGCCATCCCGGCGTTCGCACGCAAGTATGATATGTCCTGCAACACCTGCCATCGTCCCGTCCCCCGGCTGAAGTCGTTCGGCGAAGAATTCGCCGCGAACGGCTTCGTGCTGAAGGACCGTGAGGCACCGCGCGCGTATCGCGAGACCGGCGACGATCAGTTGATGTTGCTGCGTGACCTGCCGTTCGCGATCCGCATGGAGGGCATCGGCAGCTGGCACGCGGGCGATGGGGCAAAGACCGACATGCAGTGGCCCTGGCTCGTCAAACTCCTGTCCGGTGGACAGATCGCGAAGGACGTGTCCTACTACTTCTACTTCTTCTTCGGTGAGCGCGGCGAAGTGGCGGGACTGGAGGATGCCTTTGTGATGTTCAACGACGTGTTCAACACCGACCTGGACATCGTGCTCGGCCAGTTCCAGGTGTCCGACCCGCTTTTCAAGCGCGAACTCCGGCTCACGCTCGAGGACTATCAGATCTACCGCGTGAAGCCCGGGTTCTCGTCGGCGAACCTCACCTACGATCGCGGGATCATGATGACCTACGGCCTGCCCACGGGGACGGACCTGGTGGTGGAGATCCTGAACGGATCCGGGATCGGTGCGGCGGATGCCTCACGCAGCTTCGACACCGACAGGTACAAGAACACGATGTTCCGCCTGTCACAGGACATCGGGGAACATCTTCGCATCGGCGGGTTCGCCTACTTCGGTCGGGAGGCGGGGGAGAATACGGCATTGCCACGGGAGTGGCAGATGCTCACGACGAACGATCTCTGGATGGCGGGACCCGATCTGACCGTTGAGGCGGGTGAGGTGCAGTTGAATCTGCAGTATGTGGCGCGGCACGATGACAATGCGACGTTCACCGGTCCCAACGTGAACCCGTCGCCCCTCACCACGGTCACCCGGGGCGCGTTCGGCGAACTGATCGTCACGCCCGGCGGCGATCAGGGGAAGTGGTACGTTGCGGCACTGTACAACTGGGTCGACTCCGATGAGAACGCGCTGGATTATCAGACCGTGACGGGGCATGTCGGGTACATGCTTGCGCGGAACTTCCGGCTCGTGGGTGAGTTCACCAGCGATCTTACACTGAAGACCAACAAACTCTCCGTGGGATTCGTGACGGCATTTTGATGCACTTTTTTCCTCCGTGTTCCGTATCTTCAATGATCGCCGCATTCGACACAACCGTTGAATGGCGGCCACCACTACGCACCTCGGGCAAGACCCCTCCTTCACCGGGATCGTCCGCGGACAGACAACGGAACAGGAACAATGACGAAGAAGACCGTCGCTGTGATCTTCGGGACGCGTCCCGACACCATCAAGATGGCACCCCTCATCCTGAAACTGCAGCAAGAACAGGAGTGGTGCCGGGTCGTCACGATCGCGACGGCGCAACACCGGCAGATGCTGGATCAGGTCCTCGATGTCTTCCACATCACGGCCGACCACGATCTCAACATCATGCAGCCCAAGCAGAGTCTGGCGACGATCACGCATCACGCGATCCAGGCGCTGGATGACGTGCTCGTGAAGGAATCGCCGGACATGGTGCTGGTGCAGGGCGATACGCTCACCACGTTCGTCGGGAGTCTCGCGGCGTTCTTCCGCCATATCCCGGTCGGCCATGTCGAGGCCGGCCTGCGCACGAACGACAAGACGCAGCCGTTCCCCGAGGAGATCAACCGCCGTCTCACGACCGTGATCGCCGACCTGCACTTCGCGCCCACCGACACCGCGCGGCGCGCACTGCTCCGCGAACGCGTCGATCCGAAGACCGTCCATGTGACCGGCAATTCCGTGATCGATGCGCTCCATATCGCCGTGAAGAAGCAGCATACCTTCTCGACCCCCGAGCTCCAGAAAGCGGCGGCCGACAAGCGCAAGCTCATCCTCGTCACGATGCACCGCCGCGAGAACTGGGGCGAGCCGATGGCCGGCGCCGCGCAGGCCCTGCGCCGCATCGCCGAGACCACCCCCGATGCCCTCGTGGTCTTCCCGATCCACAAGAACCCCATCGTGCGCGATGCGGTGATGCCCGTGCTGCACGGCGTGCCGAACGTGATGCTCATGGAACCGCTGGACTACATGGACTTCGTGCACATCATGGCGAAGTCGCACCTGCTGATCACCGATTCGGGCGGCGTCCAGGAAGAAGGACCGGCGCTCGGCAAGCCGGTGCTCGTGCTGCGCGAGGTCACCGAACGCCCCGAGGCCGTGGCCTTCGGTACCGTGAAACTGGTCGGCACCGATCCCGCGAAGATCTTCAACGGAGCACGGAAACTCCTCGGGAACGCGGCGGCGTACAAGAAAATGGCGACGGCCGTGAACCCGTACGGCGACGGGAAGTCGTCCGAACGCACGGTGAACGCGATCAAGTACTTCTTCGGCATCAGGAAGAGCATGGGGAAAGAATTCGTGGCGAAGAAGAGAAAATAATTGAGGATTGTCAATTGCCGCTTGTCAATTGTCAATGTGATGATGAAATGAGAACGTCGATGCCTATGCTCCGTCTCCTTGCCGTGATCGTGTTCTGCGCGTTCTTCTGTGGCCCGCTCGTCACCACTCCTGCCCGCGCGGAGGAACCGAAGAAGGTCCTCATTGTCGTCGAAGGGAAGACCTCGCTGACGAACTTCGCGATCGGCGACGGACGGCAGCTGGCGAACCTGCTCGGCCACTTCAACGTGACCTCCTCGGTCATGGGTGTGGATGAGTACACCGCCGGCCGCATGCAGGGATTCCAGCAGGTCTTCTATATCGGCTTCCACGCGAAGAACGCCGTCCCCCGCGTGTTCCTGGACGATGTCATGGGTGGCACCGTGCCGGTGATGTGGATCCATACCGGCATGGCCGAGTTCTCCGCCTCGCACGACCTCAAGAAGCGCTTCGGCTTCACCGTGACGCATCTGGATTCCTCCGGGGCCTACACGGTCGTGGAGCGCGGGACCGAGCGCTTCACCAAGACCGAACCGATGCTCGAAGTGGTCAACGTCACCGACCGCGCACGCGTGAAAGTGCTCGCTACATTGTATGCACCGAAGTCGGGCAAACGCCTGCCGTACATCGTCGGGTCCGGCAGCTTCCTGTACTGCGCCGACTCGCCGTTCTCCATGAACGGACCGTCCGACCGCTACATCATGTTCGCGGACATGTTGCACGACGTCCTTGGTGAGGAGCATGAGCATTCCCATTCCGCGATCATCCGCATCGAGGACGTGAACCCGATGGAGGACCCGGACCGCCTGCGCGACGTGGCAGATGTCCTCTCGTCGCGCGGGATCCCGTTCCTGGTCGGCGTCTCGCCGATCTATGTGAACCCGGGCGAAGGGATCCGGGTGACCCTCTCCGAGAAGCCGGATCTCGTGGACGCGCTCAAGTATATGGTGAAGAACGGCGGCACCATCGTGATGCATGGTACCACGCACCAGTACCGTGGCACCACCGGCGCGGATTACGAATTCTGGGACGAGAGCACCAACGGGCCCATCGCCGGCGAGACCGAGGACGGGATCCGGCGGAAGATCGAACTGGGCATCCAGGAGTTCATGCGGAACGGCCTGTACCCGCTCATCTGGGAGACCCCGCACTACACCGCGTCGTTCAAGCTCTACAAGGTGATCGGCGAATACTTCACCACGGCGATGGAACAACGTCTCACCCTGGAGAATTCAGACTACAGCCAGTTCTTCCCGTACATCATCCGCCGCGACACGTTCGGGCAGATGGTGTACCCCGAGAATCTCGGCTACGTGCCCCTCAGCAACGACCTTGCCACCGGCCATGCGCGCATCCGGGAGATGGCGCACGATGCACGAGCGGGCCTTGCGGTACGCGACGGCTTCGCGGCAGGGTTCTTCCATGCGTTCGTGGACCATACGCTCCTCGAGGAACTGGTGGATTCCATCCGCACCATGGGATACACGTTCATCGATGTGCGCGATGACCGCCACCGCGTGCAGATGCGCGACCGCGTGATCCTCAGCGGTTCGCAATCGTATACCGTCACGCTCGCCGACCAGTATTTCGTGGAGAGCACGTTCGACCGTATCGGGGACGTGATCTCGCGCGTGACCTCCGAGAAGCGTCTCACCGGGAAGGTCACCCGCGAGGTGACCCTGGACCCGGGCGAATGGTACAAGGCCGAGCCCACGGAGCTGCGCGAGCGGCAGCTGAGCACGCTCGACCGTGCCTGGCTGTCCGTGCGGCATGCCGCATCCGGGGTCTTCTCCTCCGAGGATACCTGGCGTGAAGCCCGTCCGGCGATCCTGTGGAACCAGTACGCCCGCGGCGCCGCCTACAACGACCAGGCCTCGTTCGCCGCGCTCTTCGCCAGCGTCAGCATCCCCGTGGATACGATCTTCGTCGGCGAACAGGTCACCCCGGGACAGCACAATGTCCTCATCGTCCCGTATGCATTCGTGGATTCGCTCCACCCGGCCGACTATGACGCCGTGGTGCGGTGGGTGAAGGAGGGCGGATGCCTCATCACCGATACGCGCAACGACCTCATCCAGGAAATGGGTGTCCGCTTCACCGGCAGCACGATCCGTGTGAACCGGGTGCAGGACCGGTTGTTCCCCGAAGAGCGCATCTCGTGGCGCGCATCGGAAACGTTCGCCAAGTTCGATGCCGGCGATGGCGATGAGATCTTCTGCACGGACAACGAGACCGAGGCACCGCTCGTGGCGGGGCGCGAGTTCCACAAGGGGAAGATCCTGTTCATCGGCACCCGGTTCGACCCGCACTCGCAGCTCGGGTACAGTCAGTATCCGTTCATGATGGAATACATCCGGACGTTCTTCGACGTCGCCCCGGTGATGCGCCGCGAAGGTCTGGAGATGTACTTCGATCCCGGCTTCCGCCACAACCAGAGCGTCGAATACCTGGTCAAGCTGTGGGTGCGTCAGGGGATCCGCCGCATCCATGTGGCCGGCTGGCACATGTATCCGAAGTACACCTACGACTATGAACGCCTCATCACCCTCGCCCACGCGAACGGGATCCTCGTCTATGCCTGGATCGAGCCGCCGCAGGTGAGTCAGAAGTTCTGGCTCGAACATCCGGAATGGCGCGAGAAGAACTACCTCGGACAGGACGTGCGGCCGTCGTGGCGGTTCCCCGTGGCCATGACCGATTCCCGCGCGCGCGCGGCGATGCTTGCGGAGTACAACACGTTCCTCCGCAAGTTCGACTTCGACGGCGTGAACCTCGCCGAGCTCTACTTCGAGGCAGGACAGGGGATGGAGGATCCGGCGCTGTACACGCCGATGCACCCGTCCGCACGGCGCGACCTCCGTGCGCTCATCAATGCCGACCCTGTCGGGCTCTTCAACGAGCATTCGCCGATCTACTGGCGCGACCATCCCGCGGTGCGGAACCTCGTCACCGCGTACCGCGTGCGCATGCTGGACCGCATCTACCGCGAGATGCTGGGAATGCTTACGACGATCAAGAAGGAGCGTGAGGGCTACGAGATCATCGTGACCAGCATGGACAGCTTCGGTTCGCCGGAACTGCGCGAGTACCTGGGCGTGGACATGCAGGACGTCCTCCGGTTGCAGAAGGAATACGGGTTCTCGGTACAGGTCGAGGACCCCGAGAAACTCTGGTCCACCGACCCGATGCGATACGTGAATATCGGTGCGGACTATGCCGCGCGCCTCGGGTCCACGGACCGCCTCATGCTCGACCTGAACATCGTGCAGCTCCGCAGGCAGCAGGTCCTGACGCCGTTCCCCACCACGATCCAGACGGGGACGGAATGCTTCCAGCTCGTGCGCGCTGCCGCTCTCGGCGCGCCCCGGGCGACCATCTATGCCGAATCCAGCGTGAACCCGCAGGACATGATGCTCCTCTCCGCGGCCTATGCCGGTGCGGCGACCCTGCGCCACGGGAACGGGTCGTACGAGATCACGACACCCACGCACCTGGTGCTCAAATTCCCGCCGGCGATCAAGGAAGTGAACCTGGACGGTACCCCCCTTGCGCCGATGCGCGACAACCTCTTCCTCATCCCTGCCGGCACGCACACCGTGTCGCCGGTGGTGGATGTGACCGGCACGATGACCGCGCACCAGTTCTATCCGCATCTCCTCTCATTCACCGGCACCCTGCGGTCCGTGGCGTACGATATGCGCACCCTGACCTTCGACTATTCCTCCGAGGGCCGGTGTCTGGCGATGCTGAACCGTGAGCCGCACGAGATCACGGTGGACGGCCAGCCGCACGCGCTCGCGGTGATGAAGGGGAATGACGGCTTCTCGGTCTTCCTCCCGCCGGGCGATCACCGTGTCATGATCGTCGCGGGTGATGCATTCTCGTACGGCGTCAACCTCACCAGCTTCTGGTCGTCCACGGCCATCGCCTGGTTCGGCGTCGCGTCCGTGGTGCTGTTGCTTGGCATGTATGCGGTCGTCGTCGTGCGGCGCCGGACGGCGCCCGCCCCTGAAAGGAGTACCCTCGCATGACGCTGCTCGAGGTCGACCTCAGCGCCCTGTTCGTTGTCGCGGTCATCCTGATCTGGTTCATGATCGGGTACCAGTTCCTGCTCACCGTGTTCGGCTACATCAACTTCATCCGCTCCGCGAAGGAACGGAAGGACGTGGACGGGATGACGTTCGATTATCCCACGTGCACCATCCTCATCCCCGCGCACAACGAGGAGAAGGTGATCCGCCATACCATCGAGGCCATGTGCGCACTGTCGTACCCGCACGACCGCCTGAAGATCATGGTCATCAACGACGGTTCGAAGGACGCCACGCGTGACATCATCCAGGAGTACGCGGCGAAGGATGACCGTGTGGTGCTGTTCGACGTGCCGAAAGGGCAGGGCGGCAAGGGGAAATCGCGCGCGCTCAACCTCGGCATCCGCGAGGTGGACGCCGAGATCATCGCGATCTACGACGCGGACAACACCCCCGATGCCCATTCGCTCCGGTACCTGGTGGCGCAGCTCATCCTGCACCCCGACCTCGGCGCGGTGCTCGGCAAGTTCCGTACGGTGAACAAGAACGCGACCCTCCTCACACGGTTCATCAACATCGAAACGCTCGGGTTCCAGTCCATGCTCCAGGCCGGACGCTGGCAGATGCATCATATCGCCACGCTCCCCGGCACGAACTTCGTGATGCGGCGCTCGCTCATCACGGAACTGGGCGGGTGGGACGAGGAGGCGCTCACGGAAGACTCCGAGCTCAGCATCCGCATCTACGAGCACGGCTACCGGATCAAGTACATCCCGTACGCCGTCACCTACGAGCAGGAGCCGCAGGAATGGGCCGTGTGGATCCGCCAGCGCATGCGCTGGGTGCGCGGCAACAATTATGTGATCGGGAAGTTCCTCCACCATATCCCGTATTTCAAGAACCGCCGTCTGGCGTTCGACCTGCTATACACGATGGCACTGTACTACATCTTCTTTGCGGCCATCGTGATCTCGGACCTGCTGTTCATCGTGAGTGCGCTGAGCCTGGTAAGTATCGCCCTGCCCGGTCCGTATACGGCCGTGTGGGTCCTCGCCTTCTTCCTCTTCCTTGGCGAGATGCTCGTCACGCTCTCGTACGACCGCGAGGACACGCTGAGCAACCTGGGCCTGGCGTTCCTGATGTACTTCACGTACTGCCAGCTCTGGATGTACATCGTGATCAAGGCGTGGTGGTCCGATTACGTGAAGAAGGAGAAGCGGACCTGGGCAAAGACCGAACGCTTCGATGTGCAGGTGCCGGCGGTGAAGAAATGATCGGGAGGATGGTCAGATCATGAGGTCATGGATCCGGGTCGCGATGGCCGCGCTGGCCCTCCTTGTGACCACCACCGCGCACGCGCAATTCCACGGCTACGCCGCGGCGTCCTACGGCTATCACAGCAACCCGCTGTACAATTATGAGAGGATCCCCGACCAGGTGCACCAGGGCTTCCTCGAGCTGCAATACACCCATGTCACCGGCACGGGGACGCTTTCGGCGGGCTATACCGGCGGACTGATGATCTTCAACACGTTCACCGATCGCAACTACCTGGAGCACGCGCTTCGGGTCGGCTACGGGCACGTGTACGGCACCGCGGGTGCCGCGGAACGTCAGCCTGCGGTCGCGCCGGCAGCAGAGGATCAGGAAGAAACGGCGGAGGAAGCGTCAGAGGAAGATGTGGATGAGGAAGCGGCGCCGATCGATCCGGACTCGGTACGCACGTTCCTCGACCTGCAGCTCCGCGGATCGGCCCGCCACGACAAGGACGCGTTCCGCGAATTCGACAACACCGGTCTGGCCCTCGCCACCGTCGTGCGCTTCCCGCTCGGGGCGTGGTATCTGCGCGTGACGGACGATCTCGGCATGCGGTCGTATTCATCCCTTGCGGAACTCTCCAATGTAACCGAACACGCGACCGTGCAGTTCGGACGGATCATCGGCCGCAGCGTGACCATCGGTGCTGCGCTGTCGGGGGGCGCGAAGTACTACACCTCGGATATGATCGACACGTCGGCCTATCAGACCTCTGTGACGACAACCGGGAAGGGGAATGGCAACGCCAACGGGAAGGCGAAGGGGGAATTCAACGGCAGCCAGTTCCAAGTCGGGCAAGGGGGCTAACCGGTGCAAACTTGGCTGCTCCCG
>WBZP01007549.1_pt1 | contig 10453 bp, 11 predicted proteins | sample 5204301 | NCBI WGS metagenome assembly WBZP01 (sample SAMN12412401, study PRJNA552823) | activated sludge metagenome | isolation source: activated sludge from nitrification reactor of wastewater treatment plant... | place: USA: Pennsylvania | collected 2017 | reverse complement strand
AGCCGACTCGATCGAGCGTTTCAGAAATACTGGGATGAATCTGGCGGCAGGGGAAGCGAGTAGCTCTCGGACACTCGCAACATTGGCCGACGTACCACCAAAGAGTGCCTCGAGAAGCGTCTGTTCAATCGTTCCCTCGATCGGACGCTTTGCCAATTCGATGAGTTGATAGTCGGTCGTGTCGAGAAGAAATCCCTCCTCCGTCACGCGTTCGATTCGGAGATAGCCCTTCACCGCGAGGTCGATGATGGCCGCCGGGATCTCTTTACCCGTGAGTCGACCGTCTTGGAGAACTGCAATATGGAGCGGCGAGAGGTGTTCAGGCACATCGTACTCGGGGATTATCGTCCCACGACCCTTGGGATCCCGCCCTTCGCGATACCAACGACGGAACATATAGCCAAAGATCACGAATGGGAGCACGATCAGTGGGTTGTTTATGAAGAATGCCACGATTCGCCCCCACCCTGTCGGTTCGATAGCATACCCTTTGTCGAAACCGATAGCAACCGTGATACCAGATCCGGGCAACAGCGTTTCGTTCCATTCAACCCGGTAGAGATTCATCGCCCCGCTCTGAGAGACTGCCTGATCACAGCGTGCTGTACTCCCGCGCGGCCCGACATAGCACGCCGTGCGCCACCCGGACGCTCGAGTCTTGGTCCGCACAGTCACGGAAGCCGCTGCGATCGCCACCTCCCAATCATTCCCCGTCGCATTCCAGTACAGCTCATCGAAGTCCGGATAAAATGCGAGTGCCCCCGCGACCCGATAACGGATGACATAGGTCTGTGTCCCGGTGATGAGTCGGTCGGCATCCCCGATCTGAATGCGTAAGTTTCCACCGAAGCGACTCTCTTCGTGGGTCAGTGTTTTACCTCTTTCATCCGTAACGCTCTCCACGGTGATATCCAGCGCGGCCCGCGTGCCGAGCGAGGTCACGTATTTGACTGGGATATCTCGATAGATACCATGCTTCTCCGCTAGACCGAACGCATAGCGTATCGTCTCGGTGACTGCAATGGCACCATCCGATGCGATGACGATATCGCTCTCGAAGCGATCGATGTGTTCATTCTCTTCTTGCGCTTGTGCCGAAACAGTTGCCGGGACAACAGAAACGAAAAGAAGACAGACAAGCGCGACGGCCTGCCTGCCAAAACTCCGGGTCATACGGCTAGAACTCCACCTTCACTGGTTCCTTCTGGCTCTCTTCGATCTCGAAGAATTCACGCTTCACAAACTTGAACATATTGGCCACGATATTCGATGGGAACATATCGACTTTTGTATTCAGCTCCATGACATTGCCATTGTAGAAACGGCGCGAGGCTTGGATCTTGTTCTCAGTGTCAGACAGTTCACGTTGCAGCTCGAGGAAATTCGTATTCGCCTTCAAGTCGGGATAGCTTTCAGCGACCGCGAAGAGACTCTTCAATGTCCCGGCGAGCATGTTTTCCGCTTGAGCATGATCACCGACCGAGCCAGCCTGCATCGCCTGGGCGCGTGCCTCGGTCACTTTTTGGAACAGCCCACTTTCGTGGGAGGCATAGCCCTTCACAGTGTTCACGAGATTGGGAATCAGGTCATAGCGACGCTTCAACTGGACATCGATATCGCTCCAAGCTTCATCAACCCGCGTGGCAAGCCGGACGAATCCATTGTACAGTGTGACACCATAGAGGAGTGCCAAGACAACGACACCGATGAGGATGAGTGGCAGACTCAGCATATGTGATAGGGTTACGGATTTCAGTGGCTTGATTATAACAGAAAGAGCTCGCATGAAAAAGGGGTCGCTCCCCGATCCAAAGACCCATACGATGGTGCCCGATCGCATTCAGGTATGGGTGAGTGATATACTGTAGATGTTGTCCTATGCACGATTTTCTCCAGGCTCACGCCATCTTCATCATCCCGATTGTCGTGAGTATCATCACGCAGTGCATCAAGTTCGTCATGTTCGGGCTGAAGCATGGCTGGAAATTGGAATACCTCGCGACACACGGTCACATGCCGAGTGCTCACACCGCTTTTGCTATCTCGCTCATCACCTCGATTGGCTACTACGAAGGGATCAGTTCGGGTGCCTTCGCGGTCGCAGTGGCAATTGCCTTCCTCATCATCGATGACGCGGTGCGACTGCGCATGTACTTAGGCGACCAGGGCCGCTATCTGAACACTCTCGTCCAGACACTGAAGCTCCCCATCGGGGACTTCCCCCGCTTAAAGGAACGCGTCGGGCACCGTACCAGCGAAGTCCTCGTCGGTGGCTTCGTGGGTTTCTTCCTCGCGACTATTCTCATCCGCATCCTGGGCTAGTCCGGCTCGCCCGGCGGCTTTTTTATACTTCAGGCAAAGAGACGGGATGGAATAGACTCTTAGTCCCCACTGCTTTCATTGGTCCGCAGGATTTCCTCGATTACCGTTCGTTCGTGCCACGAGATACGCGTGTCGCCGACCGCCATCGTCTCTTCGGCACCCTTGCCCGTGATGAGGATGATATCCCCAGTTTCAGCGAGTGCGATGGCCTGGGCGATAGCTGCCCGCCGATCGAAAATACGAAGATAACTCTGCCCCTCCTTTTGTGTCACCCCCGCTTGATTCGATACCCTCTGCTTCCGAAGCATTTCGGGTAGGCCCGCTTCGATCTCATCGATGATATGCTCGGGATTCTCATGGTACGGATCTTCATTGGTGAGGATGATGATATCCGCATGTTCCGATGCGATCCGACCCATCACTGGGCGTTTGCCTCGATCCCGTTCACCGCACGCACCGAAGACATGAATGATTTTCGTCCCAGGAATTTGCATCGGCTTCACCGTCCGATACAGCTGTTCAAATGAATCCGGCGTCACCGCATAGTCGATAAGGATATCGAGTCCGCGCGAATTCGAAACCATCTCCATCCGCCCCGGAATGCCAGCGACACTCGCGAGTGCGCGCTTCACCATTTCTGGCTCGATACCAAAGACGTGGCCAGTCGTAATCGCTGCGAGCGCATTTTCGACATTAAAGAGTCCAGGGAGATGTATCTGAAATGAGTGGCCCAGGGCCATAAAGCGCGTGCTCCCAAGATCCAGTTCGATCTCGGTCGCGACGACATCGGCCTCGGCGTGCTTCGTACTATACGTGACGGTTTTCCCTGGTGCCGGGATGAAAAACTCCTCAGACTGTTGCATATCAGCATTCACGATCGCCGTCCGGACACCCGCAAAGAGCTTTCGCTTCGCCTGGCGATACTCGGCCAATGTGCCATGATAGTCGAGATGCTCACGCGTCACATTGGTGATGACCGCCATCGTATATGGTATGCCCCAGGTTCGAAACTGATCGAGCGCATGAGAGGAAGTTTCCAGGACCACGCACGTACAGCCAGCTCTCTTGGCTTCGGACAAAAAACGCTGAAGCTGCCAGGCTGAAGATGTCGTAAACTTCGAGGCGTTCACCCATTTCTTTTCACCGATCCCATACTCGATCGTCGATGCATACGCTGTTTTCCTCCCACTCTCGATAAAAATCGCGGCGATGAGTTTGGTCACGGTCGTCTTGCCATTCGTCCCCGTCACCCCGATCACCGTCATCCCGCGTGATGGAAAACCAAACGCGAGGCTCGCAAACACGGCGAGCGGCAGATGATAGAAGTAGTTCTTCATCACCTGAGGCACGAGCCCTGAAATAATACGCTTAAGTGAAGACATAACTTATTCCACAACAGTACTCGTTGTTTGTATTTTTTTCAGAAATAGAATCACGAGCACAAATGTCGCGATGAGTGGAAGCAAGAAGTAATGTTCCGGGTAAGTAGCAGTGAAAATGATACCACCAAATACCACCATCCTACCCGCCACAGTTGGGATCTCGCGCAGAATAATGAACTCTTCCTCGTTGTCACCCTTCACGGCGCGGTAAATGACACTGAAATAAGAGATGAGGAAAGCCGTCATCGCAAATGATGCGACAATGCTCATAGCATACGCAGCCTCTCGACTCTCGACAAATATTCGCCCTACTGATATCAACATGAGTCCAAATGCTGACCAAAGAACAATGTTTCGATCCGAATGGTTCGCACGCTTTCCGATAAGGAGCGTAAAGAGTACGGCACCAATAGTCTCAAGACTACCAATAATACCCGGGACCGCCAGTGAACCAACGATCAGAAAAACGTAAATGCCCCAAAACCATTCCGACTCTTCGATGATATTGTCAAACCCCTCAAGAAAAAAGAGGAGTTTGCGCGCCTTTATTTTCTGCCAAGCTTGACGAAAATTGAATGACACAGCAATCTCACTCACGCTGATACCAGCCAACGGCAAATATGAGAGTACGAGTCCGAGCATAGCGATGAGAAACGTGGGCCAAAAACCAACGAAGGAGACGAGTGCCGCACCGATCAACGGGCCAATGATAGAGAAAAACTTTGGTAATGCAAAGAAATTCGCCAGGTCAGTACCCATCTTATCAAAGTCGGCATTCTTGATGAGGAGAATATTGAGCGGCACCCAATAAAAGAACGTTGCCATCCCGCCGATAACAGCAATACCATATATCGAAATAGAGAAATGGGGGAGGAGAAAAAGGAGCGCGAAATAGGCGATTTCGAACAGATAATTGAGCTTGAACACTCGAATCAATCCAAACCGCTCGATGAGTCGCGGGATAATGGTAAGTGCAACGAACAGCCCTGAGAGATGAAGGAGAGCGTAGTAACCAACCACCTCTATCAACGAATGTCCTCGGGTCAGAAAATAGATGGGGATGTAGATACTCACACAGGAGAGAGCGATCCCTCGGATGGTATGAGAAACAAAGACGCGATAAATTTGTCGTTTTCCAGCGAGCTGAAATTTTTTGAAAAAAGACATCACTGATGAAATAAATGACTGAGCAAATTTCGGTAGAGTTTTCGCACACTCAAAAGACGACGTGACACTCGATACAGCGCATAGCGCGTGGGCGATAGGATGATATCATATGTCCCGGGAAAAAGGAGAGTTTCCTGTTCAGGGGAAAAGCCCCGCTTAAAACGAGTGATCCCATCCCAATCGGTATCATCAATCCCATGCTTGGAACGCACTCGTACACCACCGAAGTCATACCGTACGCACCCGCGACGTTTGGCTTCTTCCATCGCTTTGAGATGGAGCAAAAATGGTGCCATGAGGTCACGCTTCGTATCCGCTGAACCACCGTGAAGATAGTATGCTGTGCCACCAAAAAAAACGAGGAGGCTCGCGGCGATTGTCTCACTCTCATGTTCGGCGAGAGCGATCGTGCACATCCCCTCCGGCAAGGTAGTGAAAAAATTTCGATAGTATTCCTTTGGATGGGGGGCGATTGATTTCCGATTCGTTGTCACATAGATGAGTTCGATGAATCGTTCGATATCCTCTCTGGATCGAGAAAAACGGATGCTGACACCGTGCTTTTCCGCCAGTCGGACATTGTAGCGTGTTTTGGGCTTCATCCGACTGAGCCAGTCACCTACTCCTCCCTCGAGCGAAACCATGAATGTCTCTCGTGGATTGATATCATGCGGAGCTGATACAACATTCGCATCGCCAAAAGATTTTTTCAGACAATTCAGTATGTCTTCAGTCTGCGGTTCAAATCGGATCCAATATACCTGACTCTGTTCGGCCACACGTAGGATTTCTTTTCGAATATTCGATTCTTGATTCTTGATTCTTGATTCTTCAGCTATGGGTCCGCGTGGAATGAAGAGATACCTCCCGATTATCGGTAGCTCATAAATGAACGCATACCCCTCAAAACCAATGCCAGCAAATGACTGCGCCGCGCGACCGGAAACGGCCTGAAGTCGGGCCCACTCATCCGATTGGAAGAGCCCGCCATCACGCGCATTCGCTGTGAGAAATGATCGAGATGCCACGAGTGTAATGTATACAGCTTATTTCTTGCCAAGACTTTTGAGTGCAAGCTTGAGTCGTTCCCCGACGCTCGTGATATCAGCCGGGACGCTCTTCAAAGCATCACGTGCTTCAGACACGGTGTAGCCGAGTGACGTCAGTGCCTCAATCGATTCTTGTTCCGCCAGTGCACCCGCCTGGTCTGTTACGTCCGCCGCCGAGACCTTGTTCTGGAGTTCGACGATGACTTTCTCAGCCGTCTTTTTGCCTACGCCGGAAACCCGGGTGAGAATTGATGGGTCCTTGTTCACGATTGCCGTCCGAATGGTCTTCGGTTCGGCGATCGCAAGAATAGACAGTGCTGCCTTGGGCCCAACACCCGAAACCGAGATGAGAAGTTCAAACATCGACAATTCATCCTCAGTGATGAAGCCGAACAGGTTGAACTGATCCTCACGGACATGGGTATGGATATGAAGTGAGACGTCCATCATGCCAGCGAGTTTGCCAAGCGTGTACGGCGAGGCATAGACCTGATAGCCGACGCCACCGACAAAAATGATCGCGTAATTGGGATGGATGGAACCGAGGGTTCCCTTGAGAGCTCTTATCATAGGATTGGCCGTATTCTAGCATAGGGAGAAATGGCTTGGTACTACACCAAAGAGTTCGGATCACCCCCTTGTCACCACACCAACAAGTGTTGACGTAGCGGCTTGCCAAAGCGACTGAGCCGTGCTAAAAATGGAGACGTCTCAGGTTTCTCTGTTCTGTTGTTCTGTAGTCATTTTTCGCTTGTTTCGGGTTTTGATTTTCAAATTTTAATCTTTGAACTGAAGGTATGCCGATCAAGAAATCAGCCAAGAAGTACATGCGGGTCACCGCCAAAAACACGCTCCGCAATCGTTCCATCAAGGGTGTCATCAAGAGTGCAGTGAAAGGCACACGTGAAGCCATCGCCAAAGCCGATGTCGCTGGAGCCAAAGAATGGTTCCAGAAAGCTCAGAAGGCCCTCGACAAGGGTGCTGAGAAAAACGTCATCAAGAAAAACAATGCCGCCCGCCGCAAGTCCCGCCTGAACGCCGCCGTAAAGAAACTGGCGACGAAGAAATAGTCTCTCGTGAAACGAGAACTCCCTATCGGGGAGTTTTTTGTTACTAGAATTTCCAAACAAAGAGGTCGAGAGCGACGCTGGGACGGACCTGCCCAGTTTTTATCTCACGGTCGAGGTCAGCGAGGTACGCGAGAGCACGCTTCAATCGGTCGAGCGAGAGCTGACTGATGAGCGGCAGGAGTTTACGCACCGAAAATGGTTTGGCACCGATGGTAGTCGCTATCGTATCGGGCGAAGTAATCCCTCGCTCATACTCGTCCCGGACCATCAGTGCTTGACGAACCTGCCAGGCAAAGAGTCCGAGCAGTTTGAACACCGCATCCTCATTGATCGCTTCCTGTCGCAAGAGCGATACTGCTCGTTCACGTTGCCCTCGAACGAGCGCATCGAGAAGCGTAAACGAGACACTTTCGCCAACTGGCTCTTCGACGAGGCTCTGCACATTCGCTTCGGTGATGGTTTTCCCTACTGTCGCAAGGACGAGCTTCAAGAGATCGTGATAGATATGGCCCGTCACTCCACCAGTTCGGACAGCGAGCAACTCGACTGCCCTCGGTTCGATCTTCACTTCTGGGTCGATGCCATGGAGAATCTCGAGGATCGACTGGCTCAGTGCGCGCCCAGCCAAAATATCCACGGTCTCGGTAGCTGCGTTTTCCATAAGCCACACCTGGAGAGCATTGCCTTTCTTAGTGCGGCCGCTCGGCTCAGCACTTGCGATGATGAGAACCTCATCGGACAATGTTCGATTCAGCAGTTCAAGGATTGCCTGAGCGATTTTTTCATCAAGAAGCTCGACGTGTCGGATAAGAATCACCCGTGGGTGAGAAAAAAGTCCGCCAGAAAGGCTTTCGTGAAGACTTGCGAGCAGTCCGCTGATCACATCTCGACCATCAAATATCTGCTCCTCGGTGCCTTTGTGAGCCGAATAGAAATCCTCCGCAAACGCATGTTCGCGGAGACGAAGACGGAAGTGATCAGTGCCGGTCAAGAATCTGAGCATAGCTCTAGTATACCAAAACCCCGCTCCTGAAGCGGGGTTGAAAGAATCACAGTCTCTCAAGTAATGATTAGGATCCTGGCTCCCAAGCAAAGGCTGTACCAGGCTCGACAACATTCACCCAGATCTGACCAGGGACAAATTTGATCTCATTGCCCGCAAGATCGAAAAATGCGAGTTTGCTCCCGAGGCTACTCTTATCTTTCTTCCACGACCCTTTGGTCTCTTTGCCATTCATGTAGTAGCTTGCCTCGCCTGAATCCGTCTGATCATACCACGGGTCGCCAAGTTGCATGTTGTTGTACTGTCCTTCGATTTGTTCTGAACGAGAGTACATGACAACAACATTCTTTGGTGCAATCCGTGTGCTATTGTTTCGATCAATATCAGCGACATTCCCCCAGAGTCGCTTCCAGGTGTTCGTGTCCTTGTCGTAGAAATACTCAACTTCACCAACGCCAGGGTAGCCGATACGAATATGACTGCCCGTCGGACGAATATCGACTGTCGCCTCGTCCTGATGTGGATAGCCTGAGAAGGTATTCTCCAGTCCGTAGCCGAGCGTCTTGGAACGTTCAAACGCCTTCTGCACATTGACTCGACTCGTGTCTTCGACCTTCATCACTCCGACCCGGGCCGCTCGATAGCAGACATCTTCTCCAGCACCGTTCCCCGCCGCACCCGTGCAGTCGATATTGTCGAGGATGCCCTCTTTGATCTTGTCGAGGGCAAAGTGCGACCCACCCCAGTGGACATAGATCGCACCGAGACTCTTGGCGATCGGGAGGAAATCATGTCGCGAAGAACGGACGGCACCGGCTTCCGTCGGCTGAGCACATTGGTAGACCGCCATCAGCCGATTGATCGTCGCAGTGATGACCGGCATCTCGATCACCATGTCGGCATCCGAGAATCCAGCCGCGGGACGAGCTGTGATATCCGCCGGCTGCATCACTGCAATCGGTCGGCGCTTCCAGTCCGCGCACGGCAAGCCTGCAATCGCGCTCACGTTTTCGGGATTCTTCGGTTTGTCATCGACCATACCAACTTTCGGTGTATTGTTGATATCAATCTGCTTGTCAGCCTTCTTTCCAGCATCTTTGAAGAAATAAACATAGACGATACCGCCCACGAGAAGGAGGATGATGACAATGATCACCTTCTGCCGAGTTTCCATACGAGAATCCTTAGGCAATTTACTTTTGACATGTCGGGCAGTAGAAAACACTCCGCTGCCCTAGCTTTTTACGTACGATCATTGTATCACAGCACTTGCAAGCAAGTCCGGCACGACCATAGACAAAGAGCGTCCTCTGGAATCCGCCGGGTTTGCCCGCGGTATCGCGGAAGTCCCCATCCGTTGTCCCGCGCAGCCGCAACGCTTCTCGGAGCACATCCTTCATCGACTGGAAGAGTGCGGCTTGTTCAGTGCGCGTTATCTTTGCGACCACGCGCAAGGGTCGAATCCCGGCCCGATAGAGCATCTCACTCCGATAGATGTTGCCGATGCCGGCGATCTTGTCCTGTTCAAGGAGGAGCGTCGCGATTCTCTTCTGTTTACTTGCCCGAAGGAGCGTCGCAAAGAACTCAAGGTTGCATTCGTCGGAGAGCGCATCGCAGCCGAGAGCAGCAATCGATTTCATCATTTCAACTTCGGTTGTCGCCACACAGTCAATCCAACCAAATTTTCGGAGATCGGAGAAATCCACCCATGATCCATCAGTGAAATCAATCCGGTGATGAATGAAACGGTTCATCGGATCAGCCCACTCTTTCGCGCCCTGATTGGCCATATCTTTGTAGAGGAGATGCCCAGACATCTTCAGATGGATGACGAGCGACACGGCATTATCGAGGTCGATAATGATATGTTTTCCGATCCGCCGCGTGCCAGTGACCGTCCCACCAATCGCGAGTTTCGAAATCTTTTTCAATCCCGGCTTCACCTGCTTCTCCCAATCTGACCAAAAGCCGGCAATCCGCTTGCCCGTAATCTTCTTGGCGAGCTGACTCACAACTGTTTGGACTTCCGGGAGTTCGGGCATAATTAATTCATCTCCTCGCTGGGAAATCCGATATAGACTGTCTGACCATCGATATCGAATTTTTCACTCCCGGTCACCTTACCAGGATCAGTTGATATTCGTAGAGCACCCTTCTGTTCACCAAGATCGAGCAATGCGTTCATGTCCCCAGCAACTAGCATCTGACGTGCTGCCTCCCTTGCCACAGTCATTACTTTCTCTGAAAATCGTCTCATCTTTGCAGGTTCCCATCGTTCCATACTCATGCAATCTTGCTAATTTTTTAATCGATTGAGTACTTTAGTCCTGATCCCTTCCATTTTTAACTCCTCAGCCCGCTGCAACCGCTGGCGACACAGGCTCAGTCACGAGAAATTCGGCGCTCACGCACCACCCTGCCCCACTGCGCCTGCTGCGCCCGCAGGAAGCTGTCCGCCTC
>WBZP01005019.1_pt2 | contig 10454 bp, 7 predicted proteins | sample 5204301 | NCBI WGS metagenome assembly WBZP01 (sample SAMN12412401, study PRJNA552823) | activated sludge metagenome | isolation source: activated sludge from nitrification reactor of wastewater treatment plant... | place: USA: Pennsylvania | collected 2017 | reverse complement strand
CACCGGGGACGGCATGGTCCACGGTGTGCGACTCAAGGACGGCAAGGCGCTGTGGTATCGCAACCGCTGGGTCCGCTCGACTGCAGTCAGTGAAGCGCTAGGCGAAACGCCGGCACCGGGGCCGCGCAACGGTTTTGATACGGTCAACACGAACGTGCTCGGCCATGCCTCGGCCACGTGGGCGATTGTTGAAGCCGGCGGCTTTCCCGTGCGCATCGATGAGGAGTTGAACACGATTGCGCATGACCCCTTTGGCGGCACACTCAAGGGCAGCTTTTCGGCACACCCCCATCTCGATCCCGAGACCGGCGAGATGCATGCCATTTGCTACGAAGCGACCGACCAGAGCACCATCCGGCACGTCGTTGTCGATCGCGCGGGCAAGGTCCGCCGCGAAGAGCCCGTCTCCGTCAAGGATGGCCCGTCGATTCACGATTGCATGATCACGAAAAACTACGTCATCATCCTCGACCTCCCAGTCACTTTCTCAATGAAGACGCTGCTTGCCGGCCACAATTTCCCTTATCGCTGGAACCCGGAACACAAGGCCCGCGTCGGATTGCTGCCTCGTGAGGGTAAGGGCGAGGCTACGATCTGGTGCGATGTGGAGCCCGCTTATGTCTTCCACCCGTGCAATTCCTATGAAACCGAAGACGGAAAGGTTGTGCTCGACGTCTGCGCCCATACGAACATGTTTGCGACAGATGCGCACGGCCCGGATTCGCAGCAGACTCCCTTCGAGCGCTGGACGATCGATCCGACCGCTCACCGGGTGGAGCGTTCGGTGATCGATCCCGACAGCCAGGAATTTCCGCGTCCCAATGAAACATTGATCGGCAAGCCATACCGCTATGCATATGCCATGGCCTTGCCCAAGGGCGGAGACCCGAGCTTCCTCGCGAACACGACGCTGTACAAGCATGATCTTGAAGCCGGCACACGCGAAACGCATGATTTCGGTGCCGGCAAGGTCCCGGGCGAGTTCGTCTTCGTGCCAAAGGCGAATGCGAGTACGGAAGATGATGGCTGGCTGATGGGTTATGTCGTGAACGTGGCAAACGACACGACGGATTTCGTCATCTTGAATGCAGCCGACTTTGCCGGAGCGCCACAGGCCGTTGTTCACATCCCGCACCGCATTCCGCCGGGGTTTCACGGCAATTGGGTAGCGGCCTAGGCTGTTGAAAAGCCGCGATCGAAGCGCAATACGCCTCGATCGCGGCCTTCAATCAAGCGCCCGGTGCGGTGACGACGCGGGGGTTGGCGGTCCATGAGAAGCCTGAGTACATTTTGAGTTGCTTGCCATTGCCCAGGTCTCCACCCGAGCAGTTGAGGAGCAGGTTCACGCAATTGTTGGCCCACATGTTCATGACGGAACTGTCCCATGCGCCGAACCAGTCGGCATGGAAGGATGTGCCCGGTGTCATCATCGTGCCATTGGCCATGACGTCTGACGACAGGTGCCAGGGCTCGACAGCGCTTCCCTGACTGTACCAGACGCCCATCGTGAAGGTCGGGATGACGTAAGGATGCGTTGTCGGGCATTGGGCATAGGCCTGCCCGATATAGGCAGAATAGGCGACATGGCTGCGATGATCGGCGCTGTCGAGGTTCTTGCCGTCCCAGCATTCCGGCGCGGAAATGACGGCTCCGAGCTGCGCTGTCGCGGGGCAATTCTTCTGAGCTTCCACAAGTGTTGTGTAGTGACCTGGTACCGCGCCGGTGCCCTGACAGTTGAAATAACCGCCGCCGGTAGGTTTGGCTGTTGTGTTGAGCATGTTGTAGCCGAAGACGAAGCGGAGGCCGCGCGGCAGATCGACACAGGCCGTGCCGATCTTGGCGCACAAGGGATCGGTCTTGGGCCTGCGCTTGTAATAGACACTGACATAGTCCGGCTTGATGACCTGGCCCTTGCCGTTCATCATCGCCGGCATCCAGTAGGCCGAGCGATTGAGCGGACTGTTGCAGGTCGAGCTGCCCGTGGTCCGCAGGCTCGTAAAGGTCGAGTTCGCGTCGGCAGACGTGTTGCCGAAATACTGGTGCAAGTGCGATTTGCCGGGCTGCCCCGGATAGACGATCGGATCGTCATAGGACAAATGGCTTGCATTGCAGATGAAGCGGAAGGCCCCGACCACATCGGGCAAGGCGCTTGCCGGGATCGCTCCGGTTCCCCAAGCGGCAACAAGCTCCGAATTTACGTCGAAGTTGCTCGGAACATCAGGAAGCTGAACCGTCATCGGATCATAGCCGGGAGGCGGAGGGGATGGGGTTGGTGCAGGAGTTGGTGCCGGTGCAGGCGTTGGCGAAGGCGCGGGAGCCGGATCAGGGGTCGGCGGTAGCGTCGATGTGCCCGATTGCTGGCCAGTGCTGCCTCCACAAGCAGCGAGCGCGATTGATGAACATGCGACAAGGATCGCATATGAGAGGCTTCGCGACCTGATTTTCATTTTTTCCCGCACTGACAAAACTTCTACCCGATCTGCCGTCGCAATGGCCAAGCACTTGGATGGCGCCATTGGATGAACTCCCAAATGGCCAAATGCGGCAAATCGCTGTGGCCGTTCGATTGCTGAACGCATCTTGGCAAGGGCAACCGCCAAACCAACGAGACGACTTGAGCAATTAACGGGTTTGATACCGCTGGAATGGTTAACAAATTCCAAATCGGGTCCGAAACGGACTTCCTCATCGGGCTTGTCAGGCCTTGCATTTCATTGAATGAGTCAGGGACAAGCGGAAGTGTTGCGCTAGAGATAACAGCTTTTTAAGGAAGGTCCGGTAAGTCACGAAACCGGAACTGAATAAGTCAAATCATTTATCTCGTGGCGGTACCTAAACTTGGGGGCAAGCTTGAAAATACTAGTTACAGGGGGAGCCGGATTCATAGGCTCACATCTTTGCGACAGGCTATTGGAGCTTGGCCATGAAGTGTGGTGTTTTGACAATCTTGGGTCGGGCGCCGAGCGAAATTTCGCTGCCGCCATGGCGAACGCCAGATTCCACTTTGTCCAGGGCGACATATGCGAAGGGCTGCCCGATATTTCCGTCGACAGGGTCTACAACCTTGCTTGTCCGGGCTCGCCCCGCGAGTATCGGCGCGATGGCGTCGGAACACTGCGCACCAATTTTGTCGGAACGCTGAACGCCTTGGAGTTTTGCAAGCTGCGCGGTGCGCGTTTGCTCCAGGCATCGACAAGCGAAGTCTATGGCGATCCGGATGTTCACCCCCAGCCAGAAGACTATGTCGGGGCCGTAAATTGTGTCGGACCGCGTGCCTGTTATGACGAAGGCAAGCGTGTTGCAGAGACGCTGTGTTACGATTTCCATCGCCAGCACAACACGGAAATTCGCGTTGCGCGGCTGTTCAATACCTATGGTCCACGAATGCACGCGGCGGACGGTCGCGTCATTCCAAATTTCGTGTCTCAGGCACTGGCTGGAAATCCGCTTACCATCCATGGCGCCGGATCACAGACACGATCCTTTTGTTATGTGAGCGACATGGTCGAAGGCCTGATTGCCTTGATGGAGGCACCGGGCGCCCGTATTGGGCCCGTGAATCTCGGGAATCCCCATGAATTTTCCATCCGCGAACTTGCGGAGATCGTGCTCGAGAAGACCGGGTCGGTTTCGAGCATCAGCCATGAGCAATTGCCTGAAGATGATCCTCATGTTCGCTGCCCCGACATCAGCCTGGCTCGCAGCGTGCTGGGTTGGGAACCGGCAATCATGCTCAAGGATGGCGTCGATAGCACGATCGACTGGTTCCGTGCGGAAATGCGCGCAGACGGCGTAGCACGGCCTGCTCAGAGCCAGGGCAAAGCCGTGGTGGGCATCATAGGAGGCGGGCCTGCCGGGCTCACGGCTGCTTATGAATTCCAAAAGCATAGCGAAGGCCACCACGTGGTGGTGTTCGAAGAGTCCGATCAGGTTGGCGGCATTGCCCGCACGGAAACATACAAGGGATATCGTTTCGACATCGGCGGGCACAGGTTCTTTACAAAGGTAAAGCCGGTCGAGGCACTTTGGCGAGAAGTGCTCCCTGAGGAATTTCTTCTCCGTCCCCGATTGAGCCGGATCTTCTATCGCGGCAAATATTTCGACTATCCGCTCAAGATATTCAACGCACTCTTCAACATGGGGATTTACGAGTCCGCGCGGATCATGCTCAGTTACCTGAAGTGGAAAGTCTATCCGCACACAGAAGAAGAAAATTTCGAGCAGTGGGTGACAAATCGTTTTGGCGGTCGCCTGTTCTGGCACTTCTTCAAGAGCTATACCGAAAAGGTGTGGGGAATGCCTTGCACCGAATTGCAGGCTGATTGGGCTGCACAGCGCATCAAGAACCTTTCGCTGCGCAAGGCCGTGCTCAACGCCTTGACAGGGCAGAACGACACGACCAGCCTGATCGACAAGTTCGACTATCCCAGGCTTGGGCCGGGTATGATGTGGGAAGCCTTCCGCGACAGGGTCGAAGCGCAGGGCGGCGAAGTACGCATGCTTTCAAGTGTCACCCGGATTTTCCACGACGATGACAGCGTTACCGGTTTTGAGGTCGCGACGACTGGCGAGCGTCCGGAGAAGTATAGGTTCGAAGCGGACGAGTTCATTTCGTCAATGCCTATTGCGGCGCTTGTTCTGGCAATGGATCCTCCCGCTCCGCCTGCAATCCAGGCTGCGGCGCGCAAGCTGAAGTATCGCGACTTCCTGATCGTCACGCTCATCCTCGAAGGGCGCGACCTCTTTCCGGATAACTGGGTTTATATCCATAGTCCGGAAGTCGAAGTCGGTCGCATCCAGAACTTTCGTTCATGGTCCGAGCAGATGGTTCCTGATGACGATCGCACGAGCATCGGAATGGAATATTTCTGCAACATTGATGACGAGCTGTGGAAGCGCGACAACAAGGAATTGATCAAGCAGGCATCCAGGGAACTGGAATGGCTTGGCCTTGCCAAGGCGTCAGCTGTAGTCGATGGCACCGTTATCCGCCAGCCGAAGGCATATCCCGTCTATGATGGCGATTACCGCGAAGCGCTGGACATGATCCGCGGCTGGCTCGCGGGCTTCAGCAACCTCCAGGTTGTCGGTCGTAACGGGATGCATCGTTACAACAATCAGGATCATTCGATGCTGACGGCTATGCTGGCGGTCAAGAACGTCCTGGGCGCATCGAACGACCTTTGGAGCGTCAATGTCGAAAAGGAATACCATGAAGACATTGAAGCGGCGCCTGACCTGACCCGGTCGCGTGCTCACTGAGACGACGAGATGGGAAAGCGTCGATCCATTGCTGTGATCGTCCCGGCATATAATGCCGAGGCCACGATCGGGCCATGCCTTGACGCCATTCGTGCGGCACTGCAGCCGGGCGATGAACTGATCGTCTATGATGACGGCGCCACGGACAAGACCAATGCCTTGGCCAAAGCGGCAGGCGCACGAATCCTCCGGAATGAGGGGAGCCCGAAAGGTCCGGGCTATGGCCGTAATGCTGCAGCAAACGCAGCGGAAACGGAATTGCTTCTGTTCGTCGATGCGGATGTTGTCATCGCACAGGACGTTCTCGATCTCCTTGCTCAGGAAATCGCTGAAAGCGGAGCGATTGCGGCGTTCGGATCCTATGACGACCATCCACGTTCGGACCGCTACACCAGCCTTTATGCGAACCTGAGGCACCATTTTGTGCACCAGAACGGTCCAAGCGAAGCCACGACATTCTGGTCGGGAATCGGCATGATTGACCGCAAGACCTTTCTTGCATTTGGCGGATATGACACGGCGCTTTTCGCCCATCCCAGCATCGAAGATGTTGAACTCGGCGTCCGCCTTAAATCAAAAGGCTTCCGGATTCGGCTGGTGCATTCGGCGCTCGGTACGCATTGCAAGGACTGGAGCCTGTGGCGCGTCTGGCATACGGACGTGGTCAGGAGAGCCTACCCCTGGTCCGAACTGATCGCTGACGGGCGTACCGCCGGTCTTGACCTCAATGTGGCGACAGGAGAGCGGATCACTGCATTCATGGCTGTCGCTTCATTAGCTTGCCTCGTCATCGCTCCGTTTTGTGGGCCCGCCCTCATCGGCGCTGCCGCATTCCTTGTCGGCTACGCAGTCCGAAATCGCCAATTTTTTGGATTCCTTGCCAGGCGTTTACCGTTGCCCGGATTGGTCGTCGCGGTTGCGATGCACTGGTGCTACCACATTTATGCGACCGCGACCTTCGTACTGGTACAGGTCATGACCAAACTCCATCTACGCGCGCCGTCGAGCTATATGGCGCCAACTGTGGCCTGAAGACAAAATGGTTGACGTGGCGTTTTGAAAATGTGCAGGCGACACAAATTTTGTTAACCATTCTGTTCCGCTTTTCCGGCTAGGAGAACGGCAGTGCGGCTTTGAAACTTTGAAACAGGGACTATTGCGTGGGACGTAATTATTTTTCGCAGAAGCGGGTACTCGTCACAGGAGGTGCCGGGTTTCTTGGCTCTCACCTGATCGACCGGCTTCTGGATCAAGGGCATGACGTCCTGTGTGTGGACAATCTGTTCACCGGCTCGAAGCGCAACATCGAACATCTGCACCAGCATCCGCGGTTCGAGTTCCTGCGTCATGATGTCTGTTTTCCGCTTTTCGTCGAAGTTGATGAAATCTACAATCTGGCCTGTCCGGCATCTCCCGTGCATTACCAGCATGACCCTGTGCAGACGACCAAGACCTCGGTGCATGGCGCAATCAATATGCTCGGCCTCGCAAAGCGCCTGAAGTGCCGGATTTTCCAGGCGTCGACTAGCGAGGTCTATGGCGATCCTTCAATCCATCCACAGGTCGAATCCTATTGGGGGAATGTCAATCCGATCGGCATCCGGTCCTGCTATGATGAAGGTAAACGCTGCGCTGAAACCTTGTTCTTTGACTATCATCGCCAGCTTGGGCTCGACATCAAGGTCGTTCGAATTTTCAATACCTATGGCCCGCGTATGCATCCATCTGATGGTCGGGTTGTCTCGAATTTCATCATGCAGGCGCTCAAGGGCGATCCAATCACCATATACGGAGATGGATCACAAACCCGCAGCTTCTGCTTTGCAAGCGATCTGGTTGAAGGCTTTTTGCGCTTCATGGACAGCCCGGCCGGCTTCACGGGTCCGATGAACCTCGGCAATCCGAACGAATTCACGATACGGGAACTCGCCGAACTTGTGATTGAATTGACGGGGTCGAAATCGAAAATCGATTTTAGACCGCTACCGCAGGACGATCCGTTGCAGCGCTGCCCCGACATCAGTCTGGCCAAGGCGAAACTCGATTGGGAGCCTCAGGTGCAGCTGCGTGAAGGCCTTCAGAAGACTATCGACTATTTCGCCAATGGCGATTTTGTCGACTAGTCGCGCGTGAAACTCGGAAGGATGCATCGATGATGGCTGGAGACATACGAAAGGTTGCACTTGCATCCGCTTTGGGGACCTTCTTCTTTGCAACCTCGCAAGATGCTCATGTGCCGCAATCCAGCCACCGCCACAATATCGATGTCGAGGGTCCGGTGTGCAGCGAAAGGCCCGTTCAGGACAGCGTTCAACGGATGAATGCGATCCAAAGCCTCAGGGAAACGCAAGTTGAAGTGGAAATGATGAAGCGGCACCAGGCCGGTGGCACGCCTGCGGAATAACCGCACGGACTGGCGTCGCTCGCGTATTATCGTGCCTGGCTGGAAATCACCTGCTCAAAGAATGTGCGGTATTTCGCGGCCACCCTGGCCCAGGAAAAATCGGACGAACGGATGAGGCGAGCTTTCCTTTGGGCGCCAGAGCCTGATTGTGCTTCCGTCAATCGCGCCGCCACGGCGTCGCTATCGACTGTATCCACCAGAAATTCGTCATCTCCCACGATCCATCTCAGGCGGGGTGTATCGTGCCCGACGATAGGCAGCCCGCACGCCATCGCCTCGATATAGACGTTGCCAAATGATTCTTCCTTGGACAGGTGCAGGAAGACATCAGCTGATCTGTAAAGGAGAGGCATTTCGTGCCCGGCAACCGAAACTCTCGTGAAGCGACCGGGAAGCAGATCACTGGCCATCTGACGTATCTCGTCGCGCAACGGGCCGTCGCCTGCGACAACAAGATGGGCGCCGGGCAGTTTGCTCACCGCAAGAATTCCATCGGCGACTCTTTTCGATGGAATGAGCGCGCTCACCATCAAGACGACGGGGACATTTTCGGGCAATCCGAACTTTTCGCGCGCGGAAGCCCCGGGGCGAAACAGATTTACATCGATACCGTTGGGAATTAATGCGCTGGGCCATAGCAAATGGTTGCGCTCGTAATAGTCAGGATTGGTGCAAACCAGCCCTTCGCAGCCGAAAAGGCGGTATTCGGATTTGTCGGATTGGGCCGGCCAATCACCATTTTGCGTTATGAAGACATGAGGTGGGCGGATCCCGCGAAGCGAAGGACGACGCAAGACCCAATTCGTGAACGGATAGGAACAGGTTGCAGTGATATCGAAGTCCCGAGGCCGGTACCGACGCAATAATCCGGGCACAAAACTTGCTTCTTCATAAACAGTTTCGCTACGGAAAACGGGTAAGGACGGAAAATGTTCGAAACCCTCGCGCTGGAGCGATTGTGCACGCAAAAATCGATATGGTCGCGACGGCTTTGGGTCTCCTGAACCGATGAGCGTGACATCGTCTCCACCGATCGCCAGTTCGGTAGCCAGCGCATTCAGCGCGACCTCCGCGCCGCGCTCATACTTGTGCAGCCCAGGCAGCGCGAACAAGATCCTCATCGGGGCGCCCCGGCAAGCACAGAGGCAATTTTTGTCAACCGTTCGCCAACTGGCGGACGCGTGCCACCGTGAAAAGGGTCATGGAGGCAAGCCTGTTCGAAATCATTTTTGCTCATGAAAATTCTGTCGCGTTCCGTAACTGAGCGCCTTGGCTGGACAACCGGTTCCTATGCCGTCGCACAAGCATTCAGGCTGGTCAACAATGTGGTGTTGGCGCGTTTGCTTGCGCCGGAACTTTTCGGAATCATGCTCATCGTCAACACCTTGCGGACGGGCGTCGAGCTCTTGTCAGATATTGGCATTGGCCAAAATATCATAAGCAACAAGAACGGCGAAGACCCGGATTTCTATAACACTGCGTGGATTCTGCAAATAGCACGCGGTGTATTGCTTGCTGTCGTGTGCATAGCATTCACCTATCCGATCTCTCAATTTTATAATAGTCAGACAATATACAAAATTGTTCCGGTAATATCTTCGATTTTTATTTTTACGGGCTTTCAATCTGTAAGTCGATTTATAGCTCAAAAAAGGCTGAATTTGAAAGCTGTCAGCATTTACGACATATTTGTGGCCGTATCGACGATGATTATACACATCATATGCGCGATCGTAACACCAACGATATGGGCGCTGGTGTATGGGGGCATCATTTCAAGCGCTGTGGCAATGGCAGGAAGTTTCTTCATTGTTGGCGGGGTGAAGCATAGATTCACATTTTCAATTCCTTACGCCAAGGAGATCATGCACTTTGGAAAGTGGATCCTGCTTTCGACAATTGTCTATTTCCTTTCGATGAACTTCGATCGTCTGTATCTTGCAAGAAGTCTCCCATTTCAGATCCTGGGCATCTACAGCGTTGCGCGCTCGCTTGCCGATGTCATCAGTTTGCTTATGGCAAGGATCGGCAGCCTCATCATTTTTCCAATGGTTGCGGCTGCAGGTCATTCGGAAGGAGCTCTCCGGGAAAAGCTCTCTCGTGGCCGAACGACCATGCTCCTAGGCGGTGCTGTCCTGGTTTCGCTGTTTGTTGCAGCTTCGGATCTTGTCGTGTTCTTGCTCTATGACGATCGCTACAGGACGGCAGCGCTGATGCTGCCGGTTCTCGCATTCGGCGTCTGGTTCTCGATCCTGTGTACCCTCAGCGAATCCGTGCTGTTGGGTGTTGGTCGCCCATCTTATGGAGCGCTCGCAAATCTGGTCAAGCTGGTGTGGCTTGCCGTCGGTCTCCCGGTCGGCGTCGTGTATTTTGGTGTTGCGGGTGCTATCGGCGTCATGGCTGCGTCAGACTTGGTCAAGTATGTCCCGCTTCTGGCCGCGCAGCAGCGCGAGCATATTTCGTTTTTCCGACAGGATGTTCTGATCACACTCGCAATGTGTGCAATGATTGTGTTCTGGCGCATTTTGCTGTGGTCGTTGGGATTGTCCGGTGGATTGATGAGCCTTTGGGGTCTGGACCAGCTATGAAGCAGGAAGCCCCGGCTGATGGCCAAGTTCCGGATCGCGTCGGCTTCGTCGTGATCGGGCGGAACGAAGGCGAAAGGCTTGTGCGGTGCCTCGATTCACTCAAAAGCGCGGGCGCGGCTGAAATCGTCTATGTCGATTCCGGTTCGACCGATGGCAGCGTAATGGAAGCCGAAAAGCGCGGCGCGCGCGTCGTCAAGCTC
>WBZP01007545.1_pt1 | contig 10456 bp, 10 predicted proteins | sample 5204301 | NCBI WGS metagenome assembly WBZP01 (sample SAMN12412401, study PRJNA552823) | activated sludge metagenome | isolation source: activated sludge from nitrification reactor of wastewater treatment plant... | place: USA: Pennsylvania | collected 2017 | reverse complement strand
TGACTTCGGTCATCGCGGTCACGGGCACCTCCAGATTGTGCGTCCGGCTTGGCGAACAAAGCCACTTGGGCTTGGGCTCGCGGCCTGAAAAGTCAGTGAGATTCGCACGCCTAGTCCCCTAGGCAAGCAGTCGGGCGGCCTGTGCGGCCCAATAAGTCAGCACGATGTCGGCCCCTGCACGACGAATCGAGGTCAATGTCTCCACGATGGCTGCATCACGATCGATCCATCCCTGGGCCGCTGCGGCCTCGACCATGGCGTATTCACCCGAGACGTTGTAGGCCGCCACCGGCACATCAACCGCAGCACGCACCTGGCTGATCACATCGAGATAGCCCAACGCAGGCTTCACCATCACGATGTCGGCGCCTTGCTCAACGTCGAGCAACGCCTCCAACACACCCTCGCGGCCGTTGCGCGGATCCTGTTGATAGGTGCGACGGTCGCCCACCAGCGAGGAGTCAACGGCCTCACGGAAGGGTCCATAGAACGCCGAGGCGTACTTCGCCGAATAGGCCAAGATCACCACATCCTCGTGGCCGGCCGAATCCAGCGCCTCACGAATCACCCCAACTTGGCCGTCCATCATGCCGCTGGGAGCGACCACGTCGGCGCCAGCGTTTGCCTGAGCAACCGCCATGCGCGCGTACAACTCCAGCGATGCATCGTTGTCCACCACCTCGCTGGCTTCCGCGGGCCACGAATCCCCACCGATTTCGATGGCGGGCTGGCTGGCGCTTCCTTTTGTTCGCACCAAAATCCCACGGTTTTCAATGGCGGACTGGCTGCCGCTCGCCTTCGCTCGCGTCACAAGTCCACTGGCTTGTTTGGCGTGATTTCTGTCGCTCGCATTCGCTCGCACCAAAATCCCGCAGTGCCCATGGTCCGTGAACTCATCAGCACACGTATCCGCCATCACTGAAATCGCGTCGCCCACTTCGGCTTTGACCCAACCCAGTGCCTGGTTCAAGATCCCCTCGGGATCAACCGCGCCACTAGCTTCGGCGTCCTTGACCTCCGGCACACCGAAGAGCATCAGCCCGCCTAGGCCCAGTTCAGCAGCCTCGTTCGCGGCAGCCAACAGGGTCGCCCGCGAGTGCTGCACGACCCCAGGCATGCTCGAAATTGCGATCGGTTCGATCGCGCCCTCGCGCACGAAGACCGGCAAGATCAGTTGGCTGGGTCGTAGCGAGGTTTCGGCGACGAGTTCACGCAGTGCCGGCGTACGCCGCAGCCTGCGCGGACGCCGCGCGATCACTTCGACGAAGCCCGGCGACGCGTCGCGGGACGACGCTCCGAGGGCTTGGTGACGGGCAGACCCGACTCGACCATGGCTGCGCGGCGGGCGTTGCCGAAGTCAGCAAGTGCCTCAACCAAGGCCTCGACGCTGGGCGTGGGAGCAAGTACGTCGACTCGCAACCCGTTCTCCTCAGCAGTCTTAGCCGTTGCCGGACCGATCACAGCGATCACCGTCGAAGCGTGCGGCTTGCCCGCGATCCCGACCAGGTTGCGCACCGTCGAGGACGAGGTGAACACCACGGCATCAAACTTGCCGCTCTTGATCGCTTCGCGAATGGGTGCCGGCGGCGGTGCCGCGCGCACGGTGCGGTAGGCCGTCACGTCGTCGACCTCCCAGCCGAGATCAATCAACCCGGCCACGAGGTTTTCGGTGGCAATGTCAGCGCGCGGCAAGAAGACCCGGTTAATCGGGTCGAGCATCTCGTCGTACTCGGGCCACTCGGCAAGCAAACCTGCAGCCGACTGCTCACCGGCAGGCATGAGGTCAGCGCGCAAGCCCCAGTCTTCGATGGCCGCGGCAGTCTTTTCGCCCACCGCAGCGATCTTGAGCCCGGAGAACGCACGAGCATCAAGGCCATAGTCGTCGAACTTCTCGCGCACGGCCTTGACCGCATTGATGGAGGTGAAGGCGACCCACTCGTAGCGGCCCTCGACGAGGCCACGGATGGCCTTATCCATCTGCAATGGGTTGCGCGGGGGCTCCACCGAAATCGTGGGCACTTCGTCAGGCACTGCGCCGTGACCGCGCAACGAAGCCGACAAGGTGCCGGCCTGTTCCTTGGTGCGGGGCACCAGCACTCGCCACCCGAAGAGCGGCTTGGTCTCAAACCACGACAGCGTCTCGCGCATGTTGACCACGTCGCCAACGACCATGACGCTCGATTCGTCGAGGCGGGCGTTGCGCGCCTCGGACACGATCGACTCCAAGGTGCCAGCCACACTCACCTGGTCGGTGGTGGTGCCTCGGCAGGTCAACGAGACCGGGGTGTTGCCGGGCTTGCCTGCCTCGATCAGCCCCGAAGCCACACCGGCTAGGCATTGAGCCGAGCCCAGGACGACGAGCGTCGAGCAGCCAGAGTAGGAGGCCCAATCGATCGTGGCGACCGAGCTAGGCAGGCACCGCACAACGGCCACGGAGGCCTGGTCGTTGGTGACCACGGGCATCCCGGCGTACGCCGGAACCGCAACGGCCTCCGACACGCCCGGAACGATCTCGAAGCCAATGCCGGCCTTCGCCACAGCACTGGCTTCCTCCGCCACGCTGGACCACAACGCGGCGTCACCGGCGACCAGACGCACCACGCGGTGGCCGGCCTTAGCGGCCGCAATCGCCTGCTTCACGCGCCCGGCTTGAGCCAGATCGAGAGCGCCACCGAAGGCACCATCGATCAACTCGGCGCTGGTGTTGAGCCCAGCGACAAGCGCCTCGTGGTCGGGGGCGTCAGTCATGATCACCTGCGCCTCACGGATCAAGTCAGCCGCTTTGAGGGTCAACAGACCGGGGTCACCCGGTCCGGTGCCGACAAAGCTGACCCACCCTTGAGAGTTTGCGGTGATGGACGAATTGGGCATGGGATTACTCGCTCGCCTTCGAAGAAACATGAATCAAATCGGCTGCCCCGTCCTCGAGCATGAGGGCTGCCAGGTTCTGGCCGACCTCCACACTGTGGTCCGGGGAGCCTGTGATGGAACGTCGTACTGACGAGGTGCCGTCGAGGCTCAGCGCAATCGCGCGCAGCCACAACTCTTCACCTTCGTCGCCCTCGACGATCTCGGCCACTGCCCCCACTGGTGCCGAACATCCGGCTTCGAGGGCAGCCAACAAGGCACGTTCTGCCGCGACCGCCGCATGGGTGGCGGGGTCGTCGAGTTGTGCCAGATCGGCTCGCAGCAAGTGGTCATCGCTACGAGTTTCGATCGCTAACGCGCCTTGTCCGGGCGCGGGAAGCATGAGAAGTGGGTCAAGCGTTTCGGTGATCGCCTCGGTGCGTCCGATGCGAGCCAGTCCGGCCCGAGCCAAGATGACCGCATCAAGTTCGCCTTCGGCCACCTTGTTCATTCGGGTGTCGACGTTGCCGCGAATTTCGCGTACGTCGAAGCTCATCCCGAGTGCATGCAGTTGGGCAGCACGCCGAGGTGACCCGGTGCCGATCGATGAGCCGGCAGGTAGCTCAGAGAGCGTGAGTCCATCGCGGGCAACCAGTGCATCTCGCGAGTCCTCGCGAGTCGGCACCGCAGCCAAAGCGATGCCATCGGCGGGTTGGGTTGGCAGATCCTTCATCGAGTGCACAGCAACATCGATCGATCCATCAAGCAGAGCTTCGCGAAGAGCACTCACGAAAACCCCGGTGCCACCCAGGCTGGCCAGCGGTGCACTGCTGCGATCACCGTGAGTGCTCACCGTGACCATCTCGACCTCACGCCCAAGTTGGGTGCGGATCAGGTCAGCCACGTGTCCACTTTGCGTGCGTGCGAGCAGCGACCCTCGGGTGCCGAGTTTGATCATCATCGGGCTCCCTGCGTGAGGGTGACCGGAGTCGTGACGGCATCGACCGCATCTGGGTCAAGTGCGAAGAGTTCAGCCAAGGCGGTGGCGTACGAAACCGTCTTAGGTTCGGCTGCCAATTCCTTGACCCGAACTGTCGGCTGATGGATCAGTTTGTCGGCGACGCGTCGTACGGTCTGAGCGACCTCTGAGAGCTCAGCATCACTCAGCGACGGCACGCGGGTGCGCAGTCGTTCGATCTCGGCGTCGACAACAGAAGTCGCCATGCCACGCAAGGCCACCAGCGTCGGCGTGACGCTGGCTGAACGCCGAGCGGCCACAAACGCAGCCAGTTCCTCGGCAACAATCGCGCGCACGTCGGCCAACGCTGGCTCCGCACCCTCATCGGGGGTTTGGGACAGCGTCGCCAAGCTGATCAGGTGCGCGCGCTCAAGTTCAGCCACTGATGGGTCAATGTCGTGCGGGAGAGCCAAGTCGACCAGCACCACGTCATGGCCGACCGCGGCAATGTCTTCGCGGCCGATGATGACCCCGGCAGCCCCCGTGCACGAGATCACGATGTGCGCGTCGACCAGGGCCTCAGCAAGTTGCTCGAAGGGGTGGGCCGTTGCGTCGTGGTTGTGCGCCAACTGCAGCGCGCGATCAAAGCTCCGGTTGACGATGACGACGTCAGCACCTGCGCGTGAGGTCGTGGCGACCGCAAGGGCTGCCAACGATCCAGCACCAACAACAACCGCCCGCCGGCCAGCCAGATCACCAAGCACGGTGCTCGCCTGAGCTAACGCAGCAGTGACCATAGACGGCGCAGAGTGGTCGATCTCGGTCTCAGCGTGGGCACGTTTGCCAACGCGCAGTGCCTGTTGGAACAACGAGTTCAGAGCTGGCCCAATCGTGCCGACCTCTTGACCACGAGTCAGTGCGTCGCGGGCTTGCCCCAGGATCTGGCCCTCACCGATGGCCATCGAGTCGAGCCCGGCAGCAACGTTGAACAGATGTGCGACGGCGCCATCGTCGTAGTGGACGTAGAGGTGCGGCAGAAGTTCGCCGAGGTCACCACCCAGGCGATCACTCAGGAGCCGACCGACTGCTTCGGTGCCGCTGTGGAATCGCTCGACGTCGGCGTACACCTCAATGCGATTGCACGTGGCCAGCACCGCCGCCTCGCTGATGTGATCGTGGTCGGTGACCGCGATTGCCAACTTGTCAGCCTCGTCTGCCGACAGCGCGAGGCGCTCCAGGAGCGCGACGGGGGCCGAACGATGCGACACCCCCACAACCAACACGCTCATCCCCAGGCCACCTTCGTAGGTGCCTGCGGCTGCGCGGCGAGTTTGCGCTGCTCGTGGTAGGCCAGGATCTGCAGTTCGCTGGCCAAATCAACCTTGCGCACTGCGACGCCCTCGGGCACTGACAACACCACTGGCGCGAAGTTCAAGATGCTCGTGAGCCCGGCCGCGACCATCCGGTCAGCGACACCCTGGGCCGAAGAAGCCGGAGTGGCGATGACACCAATCGCGACGTGGTGGGTGGCCACGATTTCTTCGAGTTCATCGAAAGCTCGCACTGGAATGCCAGCCACGTTCTCGAGTTGGCGGTTCGGATCAGCATCAAGCAGCGCCACCGTGGTGAAGCCGCGCGATGAGAACCCTGAGTAGTTGGCCAGCGCGTGGCCGAGGTTGCCGATGCCGACGATGACCACGGGCCAGTCTTGAGTCAGGCCGATCTCGCGGGCGATGTGGTAGCGCAGGTACTCAACGTCGTACCCGACGCCGCGGGTGCCATATGACCCGAGATAGGAAAGGTCTTTGCGCAGTTTGGCCGAGTTGACCCCCGCAGCTGCTGCGAGTTCTTCACTGGAGCACGTCGTTGTCGAAGCCTCAGCAAGTGCGCCAAGTGCCCGCAGGTACACCGGAAGGCGAGCGATAGTCGCCTCCGGGATGCGAGTCGTTGTCACTGGCTGTGTGCTCCATGTTCATCGGCCGCGGGAGTATTGGATCCCGTGTCACGGCGATGGATTCCGGGCCACTGTAAGAGCTTGTGAACGCGAGAACCAAAACGAGAGAACCTTTGCGCTATCACATGTGGGAAGAGTCACGAACACCGGGTCCGAGCTAGCCCAACCGGGCTGTGATCTGCTAGCCGAGCGCTACGCGAAGTTGCTCCTCGGACAAGAACCAGTCGCTCAACTCCACGCCGTCGACTGCCGTGACCGGGATCCGGGTGCGGTATCGGGCCTCAAGTTCTGGGTCGGTCGTGATGTCGATCAAACGAAATTCGTCTCCGCACACGCGCCGTACGACGTCGAGCACGTCGTGACACAGGTGGCAGCCCTCGCGGCTATAGACGACAACACGCATGACTCACGCCCCGATCAGAGATTCACACGCCTCGCACAGCACGTGAGGAGTGTTTCACGCAGTTCAGGCAGAGGTGATGCCTAGGCTGATCCTTGTGAACCACCGACCAGCAAACCTCACCAAGCGTTCGGTGATGGCGGGGCAAGCCGCGGCGTCGGCAGCTGAGGTTGAAGCGGCTTTGGCGGTGCCATTAGACGCCACCGCTGCGGCCTTCTTTGATGTCGACAACACGATCATGCAGGGCGCTTCGATCTTTCATTTGGCTCGCGGTCTGCATCGGCGCAAGTTCTTCACGACCAAAGACATCGTGGGCGCCGCCTGGAAGCAGGCCTACTTCCGTGTGGTGGGCGTTGAGGACCCGGCGCACGTGGCCCAAGCACGCACCGAGGCACTCAGCTTCATCGCCGGACACACCGTGGCCGAACTCGAGGCGCTGGGCGCAGAGATCTTTGAGGAGGCCATGGCCGAGAAGATCTGGCCAGGCACCAAGGCATTGGCCCAACTCCATCTCGATGAGGGCCAGCGAGTGTGGCTCGTGACCGCTGCCCCTATAGAGATCGCCTCGATCATTGCGAGGCGGCTTGGCCTCACCGGAGCACTGGGCACGGTGGCCGAGCATCGAGATGGGGTCTACACCGGCGAACTCGTCGGGGAGTTGTTGCACGGGCCGGCAAAGGCAGAAGCGGTGAAGGCGCTAGCTCAGCGAGAGGGCTTGGATCTAGCTCGTTGCTCGGCGTACTCCGACTCGGCCAACGACATCCCCATGCTCTCGCTTGTGGGCGACCCATGTGCGGTCAATCCCGACGCCAAACTCAAGGAGTACGCCGACAACCGTGGTTGGCGCGTGCGCGACTACCGAAGCACACGCAAGGCCGTGAAGGCTGGTGCAGTCGCGGTCATGACAACCGGGGCCATCGCAGGGGCGGCGAAGGTCGTGTCAGCTCTGCGCCGCCGAAGGAACACAACGTCTTAGCCGAAGACGTTGGGCCGCTCCATCAGCAGTTTGTAGAGCGTTTGTTGGATCGTCTCGCGCACCTGGTCGGTGACGTTAAAGACCAGCATTGGGTCATCTGCCGCCGCGGCGTCATAAGCGTCAGTGCGCACGGGCTCACCAAACTCAATGAGCCACTTCGACGGCAACGGAATCAGGCCAAGTGGACCCAGGAGCGGGAAGAACGGCGTAATCGGGACGTAGGGGATGCCCAGCAGCCGAGCCAGCGATGGGATATTGCCCACCAATGGGTAGATCTCCTCAGCGCCGACAACAGACGTCGGGATGATCGGGACTTGGGTGCGGATTGCTGCCGAGACGAATCCGCCGCGACCAAAGCGCTGCAACTTATAGCGATCAGTAAACGGCTTGCCGATGCCCTTGAACCCTTCAGGCCACACCGCCACGAGTTCGCCCATGCGCAGCATGCGCTCGGCGTCTTCGTTGCAAGCAAGGGTGGCGCCACCGAGTCGGGCGAGCTCACTCACGATGGGGAGTCTGAACACGAGATCGGCGCCGAGCGGTCGAATAAACCGACCGGTCTCGCGGTGAGCCATCGCACCCACCATGAGCCCATCAATCGGAATGGTGCCTGAGTGGTTGGAGACAATCAGTGCGCCGCCGTCAGCAGGGATGTTCTCTGCACCTTTGACTTCGATGCGGAACCACTTCTCTGCAATGGGACGCAACATCGTGGTGACGAACCGCTGGGTGAACTCGGCATCAAAGCCAAACTCGTCCACCACGTAGTCGCCAGTCAGGCGTCGGCGCAGATAAGCCAAGAACTCAGCGAAACCGCGCTCCCACGAGGGTCCAAACAACTCTTTGGCTGCCTCAACGGTGGCCTCAGCCCACTCTTCGGCGGGAATCCCGGGAGCATCTGGCGGTGCAGCGGCGGCGGCTGGCGGCGTGGTGGCGCGCTTAGGTTTCGGAGCCACTTGAGGCTTTGGCTTCTTGCGAGCAGCCGGCGCGGGCTTCGTCGCTCCTGCGGCCAGGCTCCTCGACGAGGCCGAGGGCTTTGCTCGCCCGGTGCCACGCCCAGGGGCACCGCGGGTGCCAAGTGGAATCACTTCGGCGTCAGCCACGGCGTACTCCCAACGTTTGCGTCACCAGGGATTCAGCTGCCGAGATGCGCGCCTCGGAGAGCAGGCCCGAACCCAGTGAGGTCGCGAAGTCAGCGAACGTTGCTGCCGTGTCGTACCTAGGTTCGAAGCCCAGCACTTCACGCATGCGGGTGGTGTCGACGCCGCGACCGTAAGTTAAGAAGTTGACCTGTTCGGAGGAGAAGTCTGAGAGTCCGGCGCGCTTGAGCACCGAACCGAGGCTGCCGACAGCAAACCCTGGCACCGGCACCGACGGCTTGCCCAGACGACGAATCGCCTGAGAAAGCATCAAGACGCCATCACCGGCCACGTTGAACGTGCCTGGCACCGGGTCAAGTGAAACGCGTCGAAGCACCTCAAGCAGGTCGCTCTCGTGCAAGAACTGCATGCGGGCGTCGAACCCCAAAACCGTGGGGATCACTGCCAAGCGGAAGTACGACGACAAAACGCTCGTGACCGAGGGGCCGAGGTGGTTTGCGGCCCGAATCATCGTGACGCTCACGTCTGGGCGGCGACGCATGAATCCGCGGACGTAGCTCTCGACTTCGTAGACGTCTTTGGTGAAACCCGTCGAGGCATGCCGTTTTGGCCCCATCGACTCGGTGAACATCGCCGGGTCCTTTGAGGAGGCCCCATAGAAACTGGTGCTCGACTTCACCACGAGGTGTTCGAGCGATTGCGCGCCTTGGCAGGCGGCCAGAAGTTGCATGGTGCCGATGACATTGAGTTCTTTCATCGACGTGCGCCCACCAGCAGGACCCGGGCTGGCGATCACGCTCATGTGGACGACTGTGTCGACCTTCTCGCGAGCGATCACCTTGGCAATCACGGGGTTGCGGATGTCAGCGCGCACAAACTGGGCCTTGCCCAGGTCAGCGCGCGGTGGCAACACATCGACCCCGATAACACGATCGATACCGGGGTCGTCTGCGAGTTGGCGCGCGAACTTGCGTCCGAGGTCCATTGAGACCCCAGTTACGAGTGCGACACGCCCCATAGATCTAGTTGTGGGTCAGAGCGTCACTTGCCGAGCCGACGACGCGCAACGCGAGTCTTCTTCAGCAACTTGCGGTGCTTCTTCTTGGCCATGCGCTTGCGACGCTTCTTAATAACTGAACCCACGAGTGGACCTTTCGAAATGATTGAACTGCAAATCAGGGCGCTCAAGGATGCCTTGATGCGACGTGTCAGCCTATCTGGCCAGAGCGCGACTCTCCCAATCGGGCCAAGCCAAGGCGTCCGTGATGTGATCTAAAACGCCGCAAAGGGCCGGGGTTCCCCTGGCCCTTTGCGATGACGTTGCTAGGTCTGTTGCTAGTACGGCGCACTAGCCAGCCTGGAAGAAGCTCTTTTCGATGTACTTGTTTACTTCTTCTTCGCTGACTCGGAACGACCGACCCACGCGCACTGCGGCCAGTTGGCCAGAGTGCACGAACCTGTAAACGGTCATCTTGGAAACTCGCATGACCGCGGCCACTTCAGCCACAGTCAGGAACTTCACCTCCGAGATATCACCTGTGAGGTTGCTCATGACGCACCACTTTCTAGGCACGCTCCCCAGCTTCCCCACTGGAGACTTCACGTGCTGCTGAAGTGAGAATAGGGGTCAATGTGACTGGTGGGGAAGGGGTAAATTCTCAGAATCGGACTTTTTTCTCAAAATCCCGGCGTGTCGCCTTGATGTTGGTCCAATTACGGCGCGGGATCGAGTCCGTGGAACGGGAAGACTTCTTCTCGAGTGGCATTGACGGCGCGGTCCAACCAGGTGTCTGGGTTGTATCCCTCAGCCCAATCGCGCCACGAGGGCGCACGACCATCAGTCATCTGCATGGGGCCCATCACCCGCACCCGGTCAAAGACTTCCTCACGCCATGCCGAGGGGGTTTCGGTCTCCGCATCCACTGGCACTCCCGCAACGGCCGCCAACAGGTGAGTCCAGGCCCTCGGGACCACCTCAACGATTGCGTAGCCGCCCCCGCCGAGCGCAACCCACTTGCCGTTGCTCACTTCGTGGGCCAAGTCGTGCATCGCCAAATAGGCCGCACGCTGGCCATCAACACTGACCATCAGGTGAGCCAGTGGATCCTTCGCGTGAGAGTCGCAACCTTGCTGGGACACGATGACATCGGGTTTGAACTCACGAAGCAGCGGCGGAACGATCGCGTGGAATGCCCGCAGCCACCCGGTGTCGGCCGTTCCT
>WBZP01007544.1_pt1 | contig 10456 bp, 14 predicted proteins | sample 5204301 | NCBI WGS metagenome assembly WBZP01 (sample SAMN12412401, study PRJNA552823) | activated sludge metagenome | isolation source: activated sludge from nitrification reactor of wastewater treatment plant... | place: USA: Pennsylvania | collected 2017 | reverse complement strand
GGGCGGAAGGAAGTGGAATTTCAGTAATTTTTTGAAGGGGAAGTGGTGCCGAGGGACAGAATCGAACTGTCGACACCAGCCTTTTCAGGGCTGTGCTCTACCAACTGAGCTACCTCGGCACGACACGGGGGCTCACTTCAGGAAAGTGGTGGACGATACCGCAGAAGCCGTGATTGGGTCAAGGCCAATTGACAGTATCGTACGATCTTTTCGCGAAAATGAAGGGGCGGCGACCGATGATTCAAGTCGCCGCCCCGTGAATGCCTGAGTCGTTATTTTGCGGCGACGATTTCCAGCAGTTCCACTTCAAAAATGAGCGTGGCACCTGGCTTGATAGCGGGAGGTGATCCGCGATCTCCGTAGGCCAGATTGGCCGGGCAGACGAGGCGGCTCTTGCCGCCGACCTTGATTTGTTGCACGCCTTCCGTCCAGCACTTAATCACCTGGTTTAGCGGGAAGGTGGCCGGCTCGCCGCGCTTCACGGAGCTGTCGAAGACGGTGCCGTCGAGCAGTGTGCCATGATAATGCACCTTGACGGTATCGGTTGGTTTTGGTGTGGCGCCGGTTCCTGGCTTGATCGTGGTGATGACGATTCCGGACTCCGTCTTTGTAGAGCCTTTTTCAGCTGCGGCTTTCGCGAGATAGCCTGCGCCAGCTTTCTTTTCCGCGTCCGCAACCACGGCTGCCCGGGCTTGCTGGAGCTGCTGAATTTTCGGGCCGAATGTTTGGAGATCGGCTTTCGGTGTGCGCTTCAAGGCTCCATCAGTGAGGCCGGACTTGACGAAATCCAACTCCGATTCGGACAGCGCGAAGGTGCCAAGCGATTGGCTGATAGCCAGGCCGAGGGCATACAGCGTCTTTTGGTCGTCATTGGTCGGCTCTCCCGATGCGGCAAACGCCGATGGGCTGCCCAGCAGGGCAATGATTACGGCAAATACTGCGAACATGCGCATGAGTCATCCTTTCTTGATGGTGGCGGTGAGAACGGTCGACTAATCGTACCTTACGATATGAAGGTGCTTCGCACAACTGGAAATAATTGAGGGGAGGGAGCTGCAGGGGTGAATGGAGTCACTCTGCTGATGGGTTTGGTTAACGGCCGGCGTGCTGGATGGCGGAGAGGGAGGGATTTGAACCCTCGGTAAGGATATTCTCCCTACGACGGTTTAGCAAACCGTTGCCTTCGGCCACTCGGCCACCTCTCCACGACCAGTTGCATAGGGGTCTGTCCGCAGGCGGGCAGAGTCGTCAGCGCGGTTACGTCGCTCACGAGCGGGCTGATATTACCTCAGCCGGAGCAGGAGGTACAAGTGAAAGGTCTCTGCCGTCGGGTTAAAAGTTTAGCCGGGTCATGCGGCGCTCCTGGTGTCCCATTGAAGGCTTTGGATGTGACGTCTGGATTTGGCGAGAAACATGAAGGCTGCTGAGTAGAGGTGATGCGCCAGGTGAGTCGTCTCGGCTGAGTGCCTGCGGACCGTGGAGATGGCAGGTGCGGCTGCATCCTGCTCGATGGGTGTCTGTTCATCTGAGATAGGGGAGGGAGGAGCGGTGTAGCGAAGTTCGATGGTGCTTGGCCGAACGACTCCGCTCAGTGCGAGCAGGTGCAGGGCTTTTTTCTTTTGAATGCGTGTTTGCCGATAGTGAGCCCATCGTGTCAATGGCATGGATCTATTCTCCCGTGGTGCATAAGCTGCGTTGACGAGCAGTGCGCTACATCCAAAGCACTTTTCCAAAATCTTTATCGATGCCTCTGGGGTGGTGGCAATGGGTGCATCGCGCAAAGAGTGTCGCGTCTTCCGGAGTAAGCGACGAGCGAAGGACGATTTGATAGATGTGTCCCCCGCAGGAGGTACAGGCTTTCCCTCGGATCTCTCGGCGAATGGCTCCGACCTTACCGACTTGTTTCTGCATGTGCTTCCTCCTTGTCCCGAGCTATTCCTGATGTCGTATCCGCTGTGCGAAGGTGGTGTCAGGATAGGCGAGGCGGTGCGGACTGGAAATACCGTAGAGGTAGGAGTGCACCAACCGAAAGGGGGAGGTGGTCGAGAATTATGCGGTCCAAACAACGCTTGTCAGGTTATTTATTGTCTAGCTATATCAATTGGTTATTGATCGAATGGTAATGGTATGGATTGGATTGTGAGTAGGTCGAGTGTTGTCATGAGAGGTTGAGTGATCAGATGCAAAGGAGATGTGAATAGAGGCGAGGTAGTGAGGTTGTGACGGTCGGAATGGTCATATGGCGGAGGGGGCGAGATTTGAAGCCCCAGCAGTATCAGAGACTATAGGGCTTGATCGTATCTCATTGGCTCGTTCTCAATCACTTACAGAGGAGTCAGAGGCAGACGAAGAACCGATCAAACCTGATCGGACAGGATAGTTCTGCCACAGTTTAGCCACAGTTGGGCCTGGCATCCTCGTCGAGGACTTCCTAAGCCATAGGAGCGAACAACCCGTGCGCTTCAATGCGAAACTTGTTCGCCCTCGTTCCATCGGCTTTAGCTTGGGGGACATAGAGCAGGTCCTTGAGTCTGCCCAATATCGCGTGCTCTGATCGGTTGGGCATTTGAACGGTGGATGTGAATGCGAAGACTTTCAGTTCCACCGTGGGTGCTACATTTTCAGTCTCAGGCAGATTGAGCACCTGAGGCTTCATGGGAAGGACGGCTACGGCACCACCGGTCAACTTATCAGCAAGCCCTGTTAGAAGCTTTTCATATTTCCCCCTCAGCACCTCATTGCACAGGTCGAACGGTAAGACAAAGTAGTGAGAGGCGTGCCGATGATCCTTCATCACACGATCTGTGATTGTTGCATGAATCCGACGTGCTAATAGATGGTTTCTGTCCGTGAGTAGCTTCAGTAATTGTCGGGCGGTCTGAGGCAAGCGGGGTGGTGGTGTATGGAGGCTGAGCGCCATTGTGTCGCCATGCCACAGCATCGTGTAAATGCGGCCCTGTGTTGTGGAGACTTGGTGGGGGGGCGTCTTCTCTCCAACGGTGAACAGTTGGGCCTGTGCTTCGGTCTCCCAGTTACTCTCGAACAACTCCACCGAGGGTGGGGAGGGCTTCGCCTCTGGCGAACAAACTTGAAGGCACTGAAGGCCTTTGACGCTCTGATAAAATGCTTCGTCCCATGCCTGGTACGCCTCCGGGCTGCTATACAACGTGTCTCCTCGCGAGAACTGACACGCTCCCAGCGCATCCATGAAGGCATTGGGAACAGCCCACTTGAAGCCTTCTATGAACTGCATCGTGCTCTGTGCTTCCCGTGCGGTGTTCATATGCGTCCGTGCATCACCTTTGCTAACGCCTTCTTTGTACGGGAAAGTTCTTTTTCTGCTTTCTGCACTTTAATTTCAGCCTCCTGTAATTGCTGGAACGCTGACTCTAATGGGCTACCGTGCATCCACTCTCTGACAGTTGGCACCTCTGTCATGTTGTCACTGATAATTCCAGTTGAGTCGCCCGAAAGTATTCGGAACCGGTGCTTACAGTATTGTCCGTTTTCGCCAGCAGGACATGTGCAGAAGGCGTTCAAGCTGTCGCCAGTCTTGGTAAAGGTCACTGTATATGGTTCCGGCGATGAACCCTGTACGACAAACGCAATGGTGTTCCGAAGAGTCAACATAAATGGAGCAGTGTTTGGTGAAAGCAGAATGGCGCGATTTTGATCCTCCACCTAAGAAGAAAGCAATACTGGAGAGCTGCTGATCATTGCCTTTGGGGGGAGTGGCTCGCAGAGACATTCTCCATTTCTCAGGTGATATGGGCGTAGGGCGATGCCAGGTGATACGTTGAACCTAAGCCCATCGCTATGCTTTTCGTCCCACTGGCTTGCTGAAGTCAAGTTCCTTGTGCGCCTTGCCCGAGATTAGCGCTTGACCAGATCCTCCGGTAGTTAGGTTGAACCGTTGTCATGTGCTTCTCTTGAGTGAACATCCTGGACACCGTGCCATCGGCATCTCCTCCTTGGTGGGAAACAAGTGATAAGAAATATTTTCTGTTCAGTGATCATTTCCTCTTCCTAATCGAATTCTTTTTCAGCATCAGTCGATCAGAACCAAGCCAGTCGCCACTTTACCGGGATTGGCCGCACAGCCCCTTGTTCCTGGGAGGCATAATTTCAAGGCGTTACTGACCACTCCTGACCTCTAGAGTCCCTTCCTGCCTAATTTCTTTTTGTTTCCTTCTTCCCTACCGTAGTGAGGGTGCCGAACGGGGGCCGTTTCTGGGGAAGTTCGACAGAATGTTCCATCTGTGCACACCTGGATACATCTGACTACATTTGCCTAATTCCCAATAGCGGGGCAGTCGGGTAGCGTGAACCAGGTTCAGAGAGGAGAACGAGCATGAACAATAAGAAGGACGACAACCGAATGTCAGTCAAAGAACTAGCAGAGTTCATCGGTGTGAGTACCGACACGATCCGCCGGGCATTCCGGAAGGGTGAGATCCCGGCCATTCGCGTTCGGACCGCGCTCCGGTTCGATCTCGACGAAGTGCTCCGCTATATGCAACGCAACGCTGACGCTCGCTATGGCAGGAACCCCGGCGCGCCGGGCGGCGACCGCCGGCCGCGCGCAGGGACATCAGCCCCCGGACAGGTAAAACGGGGGCGCAAATTCCAACCTTTGGACTAGGAGGAACGTATGAGGAACGGGTGGACATTCAGTATTGGCTGGCTGCGGTTCACAGTCCCGAGCGGAACGGTTGACGAGATCAAATCCTTAGTCGGAGGCGATTGGGTCGAAGACCAAAAAGGCTTCCAGGGCTACCGGCACTGCTGGCTCTCGCGAGGAGACCACGGGGGGTTAGGCCGTATCGCGAGCGGAGCCAGGCGGGCACCAAAGGAAGTTCACGTCGATTTGTCGCAAGAACTGCTATCCGATTGGACATACGACAAGTTTCAGACCGTGACGCAATGGGTTTTAGCCCAAAAGGGACACGTCGGGCGGATCGATATTGCGATGGATGATCGAACTGGCGTCATTGGGTTGGATCGAATCTTCAAGGCCGTCAAAGTAGGGCAGTGCGTCTCACACTTCCGTAAGTGTCAGGTGCTGGATGGGTTAGATATCGGCAATGGACAGAAGACGGGCAAGACGGTCGCCCTCGGATCTCGCCAATCGGACACCTATCTGCGCATCTACGATAAAGCCATGGAACAGCGGACAAAAGGCAAGGCGGTCAACGGCAAATGGATCCGCTGGGAAATGGAGTGGAAGAACGAACGCGCCAATGCCGTTGCGTTGGCGCTGTCCACGCTCGCAGAAGACGCGTTTCAAAAGTGGGCGGTCGGGGTGTTCCGCACGACGGTTGATTTCCGGGACTGCACTCGGGAGGACGACCCCAAAGATCGGTGTTATGCACCGCTCCTTGATTGGTGGACGGTGCTCACCGACGGCATGCAAAAAGCCAAGCTTCAGATCATCAAAGCGACGAAACACATTCATGACGTCAAAGTGTGGGCGGAGAAAAGCTTGGCACCCATGCTGGGTCTGCTCTGCGCGCATCCTGAAGCGGGAGAGCGCTGGTTGGTGAAAACCATCGTGGAGGGCGTAGATCGGTGGCGGGCCAAGCATGTGGCGCTCTTACAGGAAGGGCAAGATCTTACGCAGACGAAACGCAAGCTGCGGTGGTGGAAACCAAGCGACGGGTTTTCTGCGGCCTATGCCCCGTCGGGGGCCTAAACTCATCTCTCAGAAAGTGGGGGGCTTCATGTTGAAACTAATGGTGAACTGGTCGGACGGCTCAAACACTCAGGCTTCCGTCGAGGTGCGAGGCTCACAAGAAGAGCGGCACGCACTCTTGCACGAGGGCATCGAGACACTGCTCCAGGCGTTACGGGAGCTCGAGCGAGAGAGTGGGAGTGTATGGCGAAGGGTGAGAGAGGGGAAGGATGGCAGGCGATAGAGGGTGAGCTAATAGGCCGATGCTAATTCTCAAGGTGCACTGTGAAAGATTTGATCCAAAGTTTAGAACAGACCATTGCTCAGACAACCCCTAGCGCCTGTCCTCAATTATTGGGTGAGCTAGAGCGCCTTAAAGGACTCCTTTGGGTCAGAATGGTCCGTTCTGATCAAACATGTCCAGCACCGATGTCATCCAATGAGAATGGCCGCTATCTCACAGTTCAGGAAGTTGTCTTCCACTTTGGGGTCACGGACCGCTGGCTCTACCGCAACAAGCGGAAGATGCCGCATAGTCAGCCCTCACGGAAGGTCTTGCTCTTTCCCGAGCAGGCGATTACAAAATGGTTTGCCAGTCGAAAGTAGGCTTGACGGGAACTATAACTTAGTTATATACGATTGATGAAGGCGTTAGAGTTACGCAGGCTCCGAAAAGTGTTGGGCTTGACGCAAGCCGGATTGGCGGGGGCGGTCGGGGTGACCTCGAATGCCATTGCCCTTGCGGAACGAGGTGAGCGGGGCATCAGTGAACCGCTGGCTCGTTTGATCAAAATGCTGGTTCAGGTGCATACCGGCGAATTAGTTCCGAAAGGACGGACAACCAAGAAGAGGACCTGATGAAGCGGCGCGGTTTGGGCATGGTCTTCCAACGTGGCGCTACCTGGTGGATTCAATACCACTGGCGGGGGAAGCGTTATCGAGAAACCTCCGGCTCCACACTGAGACCGGATGCCATCAAGATCCTCAAGAAGCGGTTTGCCGAAATGGGCAAGGGGCAGCTTCGTGGGCCGGACCTGGAAAAAACTACCTTTGCTGATCTGGTGCAGATGGTCCGTGACGATTACGCCGTCAATCAGCGGCGGTCTGTTCGGAGGCTGAATACCTCTCTCAAAGTGCTGGAAGCTGTCTTTGCCCATGCACGGGCCTGTGATCTGACCCTTGATCGGCTGAATCGATACGTGAGTGATCGCCTGGCCGCTGGCATTGCCCCTGCTACGGTGAAGCTCGAACTCACACATCTCCATAAAGCCTTTCGGCTAGCGGAACGGGCAGGGAAAGTGGTGTGCCCGCCCTTCCCTCAAATTACCGTCCAAAATGTGCGAACCGGATTCTTTGAGCGGGCCGACTTTGAAGCGGTGCGGTCCCACTTGCCTGACGCCTTTAAGGGACCTATCACATTTGCCTATCTGACGGGCTGGCGTGTTCCCAGTGAAATTCTGACACTCCGATGGAAGCAGGTCGATTTCGGGGCAGGGGTGGCCCGTCTTGAGCCAGGAATGACCAAGAACGATGAGGGGAGAGTGTTTCCCTTTGGAGCCCTTCCCGAACTGGCGCACCTGTTGCGGCGGCAATGGGAGCAGACGGTCAGCCTTGAAATGACGACGGGCCAGACCATTCCCACGGTGTTTCACTGGAATGATCGAGGCACGATCAAGCCGATTCACCCCAAGACGCTGTATTACCGCTGGAAGGAAGCTTGTCGATTGGCAGGGGTGCCGACGCGCATTCCGCATGATTTCCGACGCACAGCGGTGCGGAACCTTGAACGGGCAGGGGTGCCACGTTCGGTAGCCATGAAATTGACCGGCCACAAGACCGAAGCGGTCTATCGACGCTATGCCATCGTCTGTGAGGCCGATCTGAGTGAGGGGCTGAAGAAACTGGCCAAGCTAGAGGAGACGCTGAGAGAAAAAATGCAGCCGTGTGGGACGGTGACGGACTTTAGCCACAGTTTGGCCACAATTCCTGAGACAAATGTGCAAAATACACGGGAAACTATGGCGGAGGGGGCGAGATTTGAACTCGCGGATAGGTTGCCCCATCTCCAGTTTTCAAGACTGGCACGTTCGGCCGCTCCGTCACCCCTCCGAGCCGTAAGAAGATATGTGGCACTACTTTCTGATGCAGTCAAGCCCTCCCATATAGGGGCGGAGCGGCGCAGGAACGACAATGCTCCCATCCGCTTGCTGGTAGTTTTCCAAAATCGCGAGCAGCGTCCGGCCCACTGCGAGACCGGATCCGTTCAAGGTGTGGACAAACTCTGTCTTGGAGTCTTTCTTATTGCCCTTGGTGCGATAGCGAATATTGGCGCGGCGAGCCTGAAACGCGTCAAAGTTGCTGCAGGAGGAGATTTCACGGAAGTGTTGCTGTGAGGGGAGCCAGACTTCGATGTCGTACGTTTTGGCTGCTGAAAACCCCATATCTCCGGCGCAGAGTGTCACGACGCGATAGGGTAATCCTAATCCCTGCAAGATGCTTTCTGCGTGACCGGTGAGGCGCTCAAGCTCAGCCTGTGACTGATCCGGAGGACAGAACGAGACGAGTTCGACTTTATTGAACTGATGAAGTCTGATCAGGCCGCGGGTATCTTTCCCATAGGACCCGGCTTCGCGGCGGAAGCAGGGCGTATAGGCGGTATAGCGGATCGGCAATACTTCTTCGTCCAGCAATTCATCCCGGTGGAGATTTGTGAGCGGCACTTCAGCTGTCGGGATGAGAAAATAGTCTTCGTCCTTCAGACGGAATAGATCTTCTTCAAACTTGGGCAACTGCCCTGTGCCGGTCATCGTTGCGCGATTCACCAGCAGGGGGGGGAGCACTTCCCGGTATCCGTGCTGCGTTGTATGGCGGTCCAGCATGTAGTTGATGAGCGCGCGCTCAAGTTGGGCTCCTGCGCCGGTCATGACGGCGAAACGGGCGCCGGCGAGCTTGGACGCCCGGTCGAAATCGAGAATGCCCAGAGCCTCACCGAGTTCCCAATGGGGCTTCGCCGGAAACTCGAAGGAGGGGTGGGTACCCCATTGACGGATCTCGACATTATCCGAGGCATCCTGTCCGGGTGGGACTGATTCCTGCGGCACGTTCGGAATGCGCAAATTCAGATCGGCGAGAGACTCCTCAACGCCGCGTAGAGTGCCTTCAATCTCACGGATTCGATCCCCTACCTGCTTCATGGCGGCGACAGCATCGTCTGCCGGCTCCTTGGCCCGTTTCAACCGGGCAACCTCGTCAGAGCCTTTTTTGAGGTCATTGCGGAGCTGTTCCACCTGCATGGTCAGATTGCGGCGCTCCTCGACCAGCGTCTTCATGGTATCCCAGGGGACATCGGTTCCCCGGCGGCCGAGGCGCTGGCGGATTGAGTCGAGATGGTCCCGTAGCTGGCGTAAATCGTACACGTGGTACTCCTCAGAAAGTTTGAGGAATCTAGCATCGGGTTTAGACAGAGTCAACGAAACGGGTGATGTAACGTGCGGTGCAGCTGTGGAGTCGATTTCCGTGGATTGACAATCGCTATCCGTGTCGCCACGATGACGCTATGCGTACGGTCTCCAATCCTCCAAATCCATTTGAATCGTCTTATCGTGAATTGCTCGAGCCTGCTCCCACGGCAATAGTGGAGGTCTTTCACGACGCGAGCCGGGAGATTCTGAGTCGCAATGACAGCCCCGATCTGCCCTTTCGCTGGAGCGTCAATCCCTATCGCGGCTGTTTCCATGGTTGTGCCTATTGCAATGCGCGTCCTTCGCACGAGTATTGGGGATTCGGAGCAGGAACCGATTTTGAGTCCAAACTGGTGGTGAAGGAGGAGGCGGCAACTCTGTTGCGTCAGGCATTTGAGCGTCCGTCCTGGAAGGGCGAGCTGATCGTGTTTTCAGGGAATACCGATTGCTATCAGCCACTGGAAGCTTCCTATGGGTTAACGCGAGGTTGTTTGGCGGTGTGCGCGGATTTTCGGAATCCGGTGGGGATTATTACGAAGGGCGCATTGGTGCTCCGTGACTTGGATGTGTTGACGAGGCTGCGTCAGCTATCCTGGATACGGGTCTACTTCAGCATTCCGTTTGCCGATGAGGAGGTGGCCAGAAAGATGGAGCCCCATGCTCCTTCAATCAGCAAGCGATTTGAGATCCTGAAGGCTCTCGCTGAGGCGGGGATCTCGACCGGCATTTCAGTCGCACCGGTGATTCCTGGACTCAATGATGAAGCGATCCCTGAGCTGCTGGCACGGGCGCGGGCTGCCGGCGCATGCACGGCGACGTTCAGCTTGCTACGGCTCTCCGGTAGCGTCGAGTCCGTTTTCCTGGAGCGAATCAAGGACGCATTCCCGGGTCGATTCGAGAAAATCACCAATCGACTTCGCGAGGTGCGAGGGGGGCGGATTTCCGAATCAGCGTTCTTCGATCGCCACCATGGAACGGGAACCTATTGGCAGATGATCGAGCAGCTGTTCGAGGTGGCCAGTCGCCGGGCTGGCTTTGACCAAGATGTTGAGGATGTGATCCCTGAGAACTTCAGGCGACCAGGCGGGGCGCAGACTACCTTGTTTGACCAAGAGGAGGAAGGATGAAGCACAATCCCGGGTTTCTGAAGTTAGTGGACCAGGCCAGGGCACGCGTCAAGGAATGTACGGTGGCGGATGTACGGGGCCGCATGGCTCGCGGCGAGCAGTTTCACTTCATCGACGTACGGGAAGACCATGAGTTTGCGAAGGATCGCGCCAAGGGGGCTTGTCATCTGGGCAAGGGAATTATCGAGCGTGATATC
>WBZP01007543.1_pt1 | contig 10458 bp, 9 predicted proteins | sample 5204301 | NCBI WGS metagenome assembly WBZP01 (sample SAMN12412401, study PRJNA552823) | activated sludge metagenome | isolation source: activated sludge from nitrification reactor of wastewater treatment plant... | place: USA: Pennsylvania | collected 2017 | reverse complement strand
GGTGCAGCGCCTCACCGTGCGTTTCGACGGCGGCGAACGGACGCTGGCGTACCCGACGCGCGAACGGGCGCCGTCACCCACGCTGTCGGTGCGGCAGGACGGGGGCGTGGCGATCGTGCGCATCAACGACGCGCTGGGCCAGGATTCGCTGGTGCGCAACTTCGACGCTGCCGTGGATGCGCTGCCGCAGGCGCGGGCCCTGGTGCTCGACCTTACCGACACGCCGAGCGGCGGCAACTCGACGGTGGCGCGCGGCATCCTCGGCCGCTTCGTCGGCGAACTCGTTCCCTACCAGCGGCACGAGCTCGTTGCCGAGGCGAAGCGCACGGGCGTGCGCCGGCACTGGGCCGAGTACGTCTCGCCGCGACCGCCGCGCATCGCGCTGCCGGTCGTGGTGCTGGTCGGCCCGTGGACAGGCAGCATGGGCGAGGGGCTCGCGATCGGCTTCCACGCGGCGGCCGGCGCCGTGGTCGTCGGCCGGCCGATGGCGAAGCTCGCCGGCGCACTCGACGAGTTCGTGCTGCCGCAGTCGCGCATCGTCGTGCGCTTTGCCACCGAGCAGCTCTTCCACGTCGACGGCACGCCGCGCGAGGCGTTCGTGCCCTGCCCGGCAGGCACCGCCCCGGCGTCGGCGCCCGACCTCGACGCTCGGGAACTCGACTTCGCGGTGCGCCTGGCTGCGTCGCTCGCCGCGACGCAGTCCGACGTGCCGCGCGCGGGCTGCCCGTCGCCGCGAGGCTGACGCGGCCCGCGGTGCCGCGGTCAGAACAGCCCGACGATGCGCCCGCTCTCGTCGACGTCGATCCGGTTGGCGGCCGGCGACTTCGGCAGCCCCGGCATCGTCATAACGTCGCCGCAGATCAGCACGATGAACTCGGCGCCGGCGGCGAGCCGCACTTCGCGGATGTTCATCACGTGGCCGCTGGGCGCGCCGCGCAGCTGCGGGTCGGTCGAGAACGAGTACTGCGTCTTGGCGATGCAGACGGGGAAGTGGCCGTAGCCCTCGTCTTGCAGCTTTCGGATCTGCGCGCGCACCTTGGTGTCGGCGGTGACCGCCGACGCGCCGTAGATCGTCTTGGCGACCTTGTTGACCTTCTCCCACAGCGTGTCGGCGTCGTCGTAGACGAGCCGGAAGTTGCCGTGCACGCGGTCGATCGTCTCGACCACCGCGTGCGCGAGCGCCTCGGCGCCGGCGCCGCCGTGCGCCCAGTGGCTTGCCACCACGACCGGCGCGTTGTGGTGCGCCATCCGCCGCGCGACCAGGTCGATCTCCGCGGCCGTGTCCGCCGCGAACTGGTTGACGGCGATCACGCAGGGCAGCCCGAAGTGGTTGCGCACGTTGTTGACGTGGCGCTCGAGGTTGGCGATCCCCTTCTCGAGCGCCGCCAGGTTCTCGCGGGCGAGGTCCGCGACCTCGACGCCGCCGTGGTACTTCAACGCCCGCAGCGTGGCCACCAGCACGACCACGTCCGGCACGAGCCCCGCCTTGCGGCACTTGATGTCGAAGAACTTCTCGGCGCCGAGGTCGGCGCCGAAGCCGGCCTCGGTGACGACGTAGTCGGCAAGCTTCAACGCCGCCTTGGTCGCGATCACCGAGTTGCAGCCGTGCGCGATGTTGCCGAACGGCCCGCCGTGGATGAACGCCGGGTTGTTCTCCAGCGTCTGCACGAGGTTGGGGGCGAGCGCGTCGCGCAGCACCGCGGTCATCGCGCCGTGCGCGTCGAGGTCGCCCGCGTGCACCGGCTTCTGCTCGCGCGTGTAGCCCACGACGATCCGGCCGAGCCGCGAGCGCAGGTCGGCGAGCGATTCGGAAAGGCAGAAGATCGCCATCACCTCGGAGGCGACGACGATGTCGAAGCCGTCCTGGCGCGGATAGCCGTTCGCCGGCCCGCCGAGCGCGACGGTGATCTCGCGCAGCGCGCGGTCGTTCATGTCGAGCACGCGCTTCCAGGTGATGCGCCGCACGTCGATGCCCAGCGCGTTGCCGTGGTGGATGTGGTTGTCGACGAGCGCGGCGAGCAGGTTGTTGGCCACGCCGATGGCGTGGAAGTCGCCGGTGAAGTGGAGGTTGATGTCCTCCATCGGCACCACCTGCGCGTAGCCGCCGCCGGCGGCCCCGCCCTTCATCCCGAACACGGGGCCGAGCGAGGGCTCGCGCAGGCAGATCGCGGCCTTGCGGCCGATGCGGTTGAGCGCGTCGCCCAGGCCGACGGCGGTCGTCGTCTTGCCCTCGCCGGCGGGCGTCGGGCTCATCGCCGAGACGAGCACGAGGCGGCCGTTCCTGCGTTCGCCGAGGCCCGCGAGCCATTCGAGCGAGACCTTCGCCTTGGTGCGCCCGTACGGCTCGATCGCCTCCTCGGGAATGTTGAGCCGCGCGGCGATGTCGGTGATGGGTGCCAGCTTCGCGCGTTGCGCGATCTCGAGGTCGGTCAGCATGATTTCTCCCTTGTTGTTGTTGGTTGCGGCCCGGCGGTTTGGTGCCGCCCGCGGCCGCAGCGGTCAGACGATCGCGTTGGCTCCGCCGTCCATCGGGACGATGGCGCCGGTGACGTAGCTCGCCGCGTCGGAGGCCAGGAACACCGCGACGCGCGCGACCTCCTCGGGCGTGCCGTAGCGGCGCAGCGGCAGCCGCTCCTGCCCGCGCACGAGCAGTTCGTCGGGTGACTTGCCGGTGAGCCGCGCCTCGACGGCGAGCCCTTCCTGCACGCGATCGGTGAGCGTGGCACCCGGGTTGATGCCGTTCACGCGCACGCCCTTCGGTCCGTACGCCGCGGCGAGACCGGCCGTCGCCAGCATCAGCGCGGCGTTGGCAGCCCCGCCCGGCAGGTGCACCGGATTGGCGACCTTGCCGCCGGCACCGATGACGTTGACGACGGCCCCGCGCCCGCGCGCGGCCATCCGCTTGACGACGATGTCGAGCGGGTGGATGTAGGAGAAAAACTTCGCGTCCATCGCCGCGTGCCAGGCCGCGGCGTCGAGCTCGTCGGGCAGCGTGCGGCGGGCGGCGCCGGCCGAGTTCACCAGCACGTCGGTCGGCCCCAGCTCCGCCTCGACGCTGTCGACGAGGCGCTGCGCCTCGTCGGCACGCACGAGGTCGGCGACCACGGCCAGCGGCCTGGCGGTGAGCGGCCAGCGCGCCAGCGCCGCGTCGAGGTTGGCGCGGCTGCGCGAGGCGATCGCCACCCGCGCGCCCTCGGCGGCGAAGGCCACCGCGCAGGCGTAGCCGATGCCCTTGCTGGCGCCGGTGACGAGCACCACCCGGTCGCTGAGGCCAAGATTCATTCGCGTCCTTTCGTCGTCGATCGCAGCGGCTCCCCGCCTGTGGCAGGGCGGCCCCGGTGAGTCTTCACGTGGATCCGGTCAGGGTGCCAGCCGCTCACGCAGGAAAGCCTTCATCTTCGCGTACGCGTCGTCGCGGGCGGCCGGATCGGTCGCCACCGTGACGCCCTGGCCCGGGTTGACGCCGCCGGGCACATCCATGCGCACGCGCTTCACGGTCGACGGTCCGTCGAAGCCGTGAAAGGCGCCGGGATAGACGGTCATCGCGACCGGCTCGCGCGCCGCCGCGAGCTTCGCGGCGAGGTCGATGCAGGGCGCAGGCGGAGTCCAGTCGTCGGCATCGCCGATGTAGAGCGCCAGCGGCGTGGCGAGCGTGTAGCTTCGCGCGCCGCGAAGGAACGCGCTGCATCCCGGATAGAACGCGACGCCGGCGCGGAAGTAGGGCTTCCTCGGTTCGGCGTCGAGCCACGACGCCACTTCGGCCTGGCGCGCGTCGAGCGTGCCCAGCACCGTGCTGCCGCCGTTCGACCAGCCGAGTACGGCCACGCGATCGGCCAGCACATCGTCGCGGCGCTGCAGCCACGCGAGCGCTGCGCGGGCGTCCTGCTGGCGGTGGGCGAGCGTGACGCTGCGCTCGCGGGCCTTGGTGGTGCAGATCTCCTCGACGCCGCGAGAGCGGAAGCTGTCGGGAAAGAGCACGACGTAGCCCTCGGCAGTCAGCAGGTCCGCCATCGCCTGGTGGCGCACCGACAGCGCCTCGCGCCGGGCCTTGACCGCGCTGAACATGCCGCCGCAGCCGTGCAGCGCGACGACCGCCGGCCGGCGCTCGCCGGGTTTCATGTCGGCCGGACGGAACAGCAGCGCGCGGATCGTCGCCGCCTCGCCGGCCGCCTTGCCGGACGCGGGCGACGCGAAAGTCACTGGATTACCTTCGTGCTGCGCACTCCGGTGTTCGCCCTTGGGGCGGCCCTGCGGGCTCACGCGCTCGCCGGTCGCCGCCGACGCAGTCCCCGCCGGCATCAACGCCAGTGCCACGATTGCCGCGCCGACACGCCAATCCTTCATCGCTTCCTCCGGTGGGCGCGCAACGGCAACCCCGCCGCCCGCCACGCGGCGAGCTTGGCCGTCAACGGCAGCGTGTACGCGGGACTCGTCGACGGCAGCGCCAGCGTCGCGAGCCCGGCATCGCGCCAGCGCGGCAGCGCCCGCGCGGCCATCTTGCCATTGAAGCACACCAGCTCGAGCCGTGGCGCGCAATCGAGTGCAATGCGTGGATCGGCCCACTCGGGGTCGCGGATCGAGCCATCTAGGCTGCCCTCGCGCCGGCAGGCAACGATGGTGTCCCACAGGCCGAGACCGGCGGCCAGCATCGATCCGACACGCCGGTCGTAGGGCAGCTCGGCGAGAGGCACCTGCAGCACCTCGCCGATCAGCGGCCAGAAGTGGTTGCGCGGATGCGCATAGTACTGGCCGGCCGCGAGCGAGGCGGCGCCAGGGAAGCTGCCGAGCACCAGCACGCGGGTGGTGGCGCCGAGGATCGGAGCGAGACCGCGTTGTCGCCCCGCAACGGACCTTGTCGAGCGCATGGTCTTTGCCGTGGATTTTGACATACATCAACCCGCCGCTCCGCGGCTCCTTCTACGCTGCAGTCGAGTCTTCGATCAACGGCGCGGCCCGCGCCCATCCCAGGAGTCGCACAATGAACAAACCCGCCTTGCGTCCGCTCGCCGCAGCCCTGCTCGTCGCCCTGCCGCTCGCGATCCCCGCCACTGCCAACGCGCAGAGCTGGATGGCCCGGGTGCGCGCGATCAACATCTCGCCGGACGTCAGCTCGTCGATCCCCGGTCTCGATGTCAAGGACCAGTGGGCGCCGGAACTCGACTTCTCGTACTTCTTCAGCAAGAACCTCGCCGCCGAGCTGATCCTCGCCACGGCGCGGCACGAGGTCACGCTCGACGGCAACAGCATCGGCAAGGTCAGCGTCCTGCCGCCGACGATCACGCTGCAGTACCACTTCACCGACCTGGGGGCGTGGAAGCCGTACGTGGGCGGCGGCATCAACTTCACGTACTTCTACAACGTGGGCCTCACCTCGCCGCTGGACCTCGCCGACGACTGGAGCGTGGGCGGTGCGCTGCAGGCCGGCCTCGACTACGAGATCCAGAAGAACGTCTACTTGAACCTCGACGTCAAGTACGTCTGGATCAAGAACGACGTGACCGCCGCCGGCGCGACTATCGGCGACCTCAAGATCAATCCCTGGGTGTTCGGCCTGGGCGTGGGTTGGCGCTTCTGACCGGACCGCACCGCTGTGACGCAACGGGCGCCTTCGCGGCGCCCGTTTTTGTTTGCCCCAGCTCCGCGCGCACGGGACCGCCGGCGTCGCTGCCGCTATTTCGGGAACATCAGCTGCACCTGCACGCGCAACTGCCAGTTGGCACCGTTGTCCGGGTGCACGACGTTGTAGTACGCGCCGGCCTGGGTGTTCACCGGCAGCTTCCCCAGGTGGAAGATCTTGCCGATGCCCCCGCCCAGGGGCACGGTCCAGCGCTGGCTGCTGTCGGCCTCCCAGCTGGCGGTGACGATCGGCGAAGTCGTCAGGTACAGCCCGCCGGGAAAGTTGTAGTTGAGGAACGGCTGCATCAGGAAGTTGTTGTAGCGCCCGCCCTGCTTGTCGCTCGACAGCGACCAGACGTTGTTCACCAGCACGCCGTAGACCCAGGGGCTGCCCTTCTCCAGCTTCAGCACCACGGCGGTCGGTCCCAGGCCCCAGTTCTTGTTGCCGAGCACGTCGTCGGTGTTCGTCGGCGCCTGCACAATCGCGCCGGCACCCCAGATCAGCCCGCCCGGGCCCGGGCTCGCCGGCGACAGGAAGGCCGAGAACTGGATGTCGCCCAGCCCGAAGGTGTCGCCCTGGCCCGGCGCGAAGGCCGGCTGCCAGATCAGCGGCATGATCGTCCGGGTGATGATGTTCCAGTCGCCGTTGACCTCGATCGGATAGACCGGCTGGATGTTGAGGATGTTCTGCGTGCCCGACAGCGGCCCGGTGTTGAAGTTGGTGTTGTTCTGGAACGGGACGCTGACGAGGTTGCCCACCGGGTTCTGCGCGAGCTTGGCGAGTTCCTCGGCCGACATCTCGGCCTGCGCCGGCGAGCTCGCCGTGAGCGCCAGGAGAGACAGCGCAACGGCGAGGGCCGCAGCCTTGCCGGCCGGGGATTGAGCGCGCTTCATCGACCATCTCCTCTCTGGAATCGCCGTCGGGCGGGAACCGCGGCGGTCGCGGCGCCGGGCGCACGCGACCGACGCGATTATAGGGTCCTCTCCGCGATGGTTGCGTTGACCGCGGCGGACCGGGAAACCGGCGCGGCGCCGCGCGGGGCGCCGCGCAGCCGATCGGCACCCCCCAGTGGCACGCCGGGGGAAGCCGGTGAGGCGCCCGCCACCCCAGTGCGGGTTCAGCCCGCGACCGTGCGCAGCCAGCCGAGCCCGTCCTCGGTGCGCCCGCGCGGCCGGTACTCGCAGCCCACCCAGCCGCGGTAGCCGAGCTCGTCGAGGAGGCGGAAGAGATACCGGTAGTTGACCTCGCCTTCGTCGGGCTCGTGCCGGTCCGGCACGCCGGCGATCTGCACGTGCCCGATGTCGGCGAGGTGCCGCTTGAGCTTGACGGCGAGGTCGCCCTCGACGATCTGCGCGTGGTAGAGGTCCATCTGCACCTTGAGGTTGGGCTCGCCCACCGCCTCGCGGATCGCGTGCGCGTCGTCCTGGCGGCTGAGGAAGTAGCCCGGCATGTCGCGCGGGTTGATCGGCTCGATCACCAGCGTCCGATCGTGGCGCGCGAGCTCGCGCGCGGCGTGGCGCAGGTTGGCGACGTAGACGGCGCGATGCGCGGCGTGATCGGCCCCGGCGGGCACGAGGCCGCACATCGCGTGCAGCGTCGGCGTGCCCAGCGCCAGCGCGTACTCGATCGCGACCTCGACGCTCGCCCGGAAGTCGGCCTCGCGCCCCGGCAGCGAGGCGAGGCCGCGCTCGCCGGCCGCCCAGTCGCCCGGCGGCAGGTTGAAGAGGGCATTGTCGAGCCGGGCATCGGCAAGGAGGCGCGCGACTTCCCGCGCCGGGAGCTCGTAGGGAAACAGGAACTCCACGCCCTTGAACCCGGCCGCGGCGGCGGCGGCGAAGCGCGCCGGAAACGGCACCTCGTTGAACATCATAGACAGGTTGGCGGCGAACTTGGGCATAGAGGCTCCTCCAGGCGGGACGACGGTCGATCCGGGAGACTACCGCTTTCCGGCGCCGCGCGGGCGGCTCAACCCTTGACCGCCCCCGCCGACATCCCCTTGATGAATCGCTCCGAGAACGCGACGTAGAGGATCAGCACCGGGATGATCGAGATCACCAGCCCGGCCGCCATGTGCCCGAGGTCCTCGTAGACGTCGCCGACGAACTTCATCACGCCCAGCGGCAGCGTGCGCCGGGACTCGTCGTGGATGAAGATCACCGCGAAGATGAACTCGTTCCACAGCGCGACGAAGTTGACGATCAGGATCGTGCTGATGGCCGGCGTGGCGATCGGCATCATGATCCGCCAGAAGATCTTCCACTCGCCGCAGCCGTCCATCCGCGCCGCCTCGGAAAGCTCGCGCGGGATCTGCGCGAAGAAGCTCCGCAGGATGTAGATCGCCATCGGCAGCTGCACGGCGACGTAGACGAGCGCGAGGCCGGTCAGTGTGTTGATGAGCCGGTACTTCACCAGCAGCTGGAACAGCGGAATCAGGAGCACCTGCGCCGGCACCATGATCGAGGCGAAGATGGCGAGGAACAGGAACTCGGAGCCCCGGAACGGCATCCGCGCAAAGGCGTAGGCGGCCATCGACGCGACCAGGATCAGCACGACGATCGCGAGGCCGACCGCGTAGCCGCTGTTGATGAAGTACTGCGAGTAGTTCGACGTGAACCAGACGTCCGTGTAGTTCGCCCAGCGCGGGTCGAGCGGGATCGAGTACGGCGAGTTCCTGATCGTCGCGGTGTCCTTGAGCGACATCGTGAACACCCAGGCGAGCGGCGAGAACGTGAACAGCGTGTAGCCCAGGATCAAGAGCCCCTCGGCGAGGCGCGCGGGCAGCCCGCCCCGGCGCTGGGCGCGGGCGAGCCAGGTGCCTTGTGTCGCAGTCGTCATGGCGGTCAGTACTGCAGCGCGTCCCGCTTCTGCATCACCCGGGTCACCAGCACCGAGATGAGCAGGATGATGACGAACCACATCGTCGCCATCGCGCTGGGATAGCCCTTCTCGAACGTGTTCCAGTAGAACGCGCGCTTGACCGTGTAGGTCGCGACCGTCTCGGTCGACCACAGCGGCCCGCCCTGCGTCGTCGCCCAGATGAGGTCGAAGACCTTCATCTTGCCGATGAAGCACAGCACCATCAGGTTGACGATCACCGGGGTGATCAGCGGGATGATCACGCGCTTGAGCACCTGCAGCCGGCTGGCGCCGTCGAGCCGCGCCGCCTCGATCAGGTCCTTCGGGATCGACGCCACCGCGGCGAGCAGGATGATCATGTTGAAGCCGATCCAGGTCCACGTCGTCACCACGATCAGCGCCGGCAGCGCGGTGTCAGGGTGGCCGAGCCAGGCCCGCACCCAGTGGTCGAGGCCGAGCGTGCGCAGGATCTGGTTGAGCGCCCCCCACTCCGAGTTGTAGATCCACGCCCAGATGATCCCGACGACGATCTGCGGCAGCAGCACCGGCATGAACCAGAGCACGCGCATGAACTTGGACAGCTGCGTCCCGCGCTGCAGGTACAGCGCGAGCAGCAGGCCGGCCGGGATCTCGAGGAACGGCGAGGCGGTCGCCCACACCAGCGTGTTGGTCGCCGCCTTCCAGAACACCGCGTCGTCGATCACCGCGCGGTAGTTGGCGAGCCCGACGAACTCGTAGGTGGCCTCGCCGCCGAGGATGTCGACCTTGTAGAAGCCGAACGCCAGGCTCTGCAGCAGCGGAAAGACGATCAGCAGCGCGTAGAACAGCAGCGCGGGGGTGAGGAACAGGGCCGCCGTGTTGAGGTAGCGCAGTCGCCTGGCGGTCAACCCTTGCAGCATGTTCCCCTCCCTCGCGCCGGGAACGGCGCTACTTCTTCAGCTTCGCGCGCGCTTCTTCGAGCTGCTTGATCATCGCGTCGGCGGTCATCTGGCCGGCCACCAGCGCGGTCGAGGTCTTGAAGAACACGTCGCGGTACGACGCGTCCATTCCGAGCTCCATCGGTCCCGGCAGCAGCGTGAGGTGGCGGGTGGCGTCGTTCAACGCCTTGAAGTACGGGTCGTTCATCGCCTTGGCGTCGGACTTCACGCCGGTCTGGCCCTTGACCTTGTCCATCCACAGCGCCGCCATGTCGGGCGTGGCCATGTAGCCGATGAGCTCGGCGGCCTTCTGCGGGTTCTTGCTCTTCGCGTTGACGCCGTAGGACCCGCCGACCTGGATGTACGAGAGGTCGTTGCCCTTGCCGCCCCTGACCGTCGGGAAGTCCATGATCCCGAGCGGGAAGTCGGCCGCCATGCCGCCCTTCTCGACCGGAACGAACGCGCGCCCGCCGAAGAACGTGCGCATCGGGAACATCGCGTACTTGCCGCCGAAGAACAGGCCGTGGCTCTCGCCCAGCTTGATCGACGCCACGCCCTGCGGGTAGGCGCCCGCCTTCACCAGGTCCTCGACGTACTTCAGCGCCGCGACGACGTCGGGATCGGTCCACGCCGTCTTGCCGGTGGGAATGCCCTGCCACTTCTCCTTGCCCAGGAAGCGCAGCATGATCGACTCGGTCACGAGGCTTCCCGCCCAGTCGCGGTCCATCGTACCGGCCGAGAACGGCGTCACTCCGGCGGCCTTTGCCTTGACGACGATGTCCCTGAGCGCGGCACCGTCGATGCGCCCGTCGGCGGGCAGCGTGATGCCCGCCTTCTTCAGCACGTCCTTGTTGTAGTAGAGCACCGGCATGTAGGCTTCCAGCGGCAGCAGGTAGGTCATGTTGCCCTTCTTCGCGAACGGCGCCGCCCACGGCTCGATGAAGGGGTCGACCTGCTTGCCGATGTCGTACATGAAGCCGTTGTCGACGAACGGCGGGAAGGCGCCGGTGATCGCGGGCTCGAGGTAGAAGATGTCCGGGCCAGTCCCGGCCTGGAACGACGTGGTCA
>WBZP01007174.1_pt2 | contig 10458 bp, 7 predicted proteins | sample 5204301 | NCBI WGS metagenome assembly WBZP01 (sample SAMN12412401, study PRJNA552823) | activated sludge metagenome | isolation source: activated sludge from nitrification reactor of wastewater treatment plant... | place: USA: Pennsylvania | collected 2017 | reverse complement strand
GACTATAAACAAATCGTGCACAAAGCACATGATGGAACTATCATCAGGGCTTTTTACCAGCCTGGTGACCGAACCACTGAAAACTGGGAAAGACTGCCGGTAATTATGGATGAAGCATTAAAATTTATAAATGAAAAGTATGGGAAATATGCTTTTCCTGAATATTCATTTATACAGGGTGGTGATGGAGGCATGGAATATCCTATGGCAACGCTGATCACCGGGGAGAGGAGTCTGGTGAGTTTGGTGGGTGTAGCCGTCCATGAATGGATGCACAGCTGGTATCAGATGATGCTGGGCTCAAACGAAGCTTTATATCATTGGATGGATGAAGGTTTCACTTCCTTTGCCAGCAATGAAGTGATGAACTATCTCCAGCTAAAAAAAATGATTCCAGGAGAACCGGTTCAGAATCCTCATCTCGGTGATGTCAATGGATATATCAATTTTGCATTGAGCGGCAGGGAAGAACCATTGATTACACATGCAGATCATTTTCTGACCAATACAGCTTACGGAGTAGCATCATATACCAAAGGGGAAGTATTTCTGGAACAATTGAGGTATATCATTGGGGAACATGCATTCGATAAAGGTATGCTCCAATATTTTGATACGTGGAAATTTAAACATCCAAATCCCAATGATTTTATACGTATTATGGAAAAGGCAAGTAAACTTGAATTGGATTGGTTTAAAGAGTACTTCGCCCACACCACCCAAACCATTGATTATGAAGTCGAAAGTATAAGCGGTAAATCTGCCATCATCAGAAAAAGAGGAGTTATGCCTATGCCACTGGATATCACAGTAAAGACCAAAAATGGCAAAGAGTTTTATTATTATATTCCATTGGATATCTTGCGGGGGGAAAAGAACGGAGACCGTTTTTTTGGTAATTACAAAGTTATGAAAGACTGGTCATGGACACATCCTACCTATAAATTGGACCTGGATCAGGGAGTCAATGATATAGAAACCATAGAAATCGATGTTTCTAAAAGACTGGCAGATGTAGACAGGACCAATAATGCCTATCCACGCAAAATGATGCCTAAACTGGATGTGGAATAAACCTGAGTCACTAATAGTACAAAATTGCAATTAAGAAAATAGAATGAGACTCAGAATAGGTGGGTATTAAAAACTGTTTTGTCAAATTTAATTACAAGATTTTCAACATCTTGTAATTAAATTCGACAAAACACAGAAATATTTAATGGAAGTCAAACCTCAATCCAAGTGATATATTGTTTTGATCTATGTCGTTATCAGTAAACAAAGGATTCAGATCATACTTTGTGTATAAACTCACATCTTTATACCCAAAATAAGCACTAAGTCCGTATATGAAGTCGCTTGTATTATAATCACCTTTGGTAATTTGCTCTGTTTCCAAACCATCTGCTTTATATTCAAGCAATTGTTTGCTCCTGATGTTTATACCGGCGTATCCACCTATCCCCATTCTGAAAGTTTTTTGGGTTCTTATGATGGCAGATTCTTCAGACATTCTTTTTTTAGAGAAATCAAATTCCAAGTGTACAGGCACCACCATATTGATATTTCTGAAATAAGGTTCGTCTCTCAGACTCTCTGGATGATTGGCTAAGACAGTTTTATCACCTGTTTTAATATAATACTGATTGTTTTCAGGCCTGAGATTATTATAGGTAAAAGATAAGCCATATTTTAGATGAAGAAACGGAGAATTTTGGGCCAGTCTGGTCTTCCAGGTCCATCCCCACTCATAAAATCTTGAATTGCTTAGTTTTATACCATTGTCTTCTATACTTCCCAAATCTCCATCCGTCACCAGATTATTGAGACCAAAAGCAAAAACAAACTGGGTGGTGGTTCGCGATTCGCCCCTGTACTTTTTGTGTTTTCTAGGTTTCCAGTCGATTTTAAATCCATCAAAATCTATTTCACGTTTCTTTTTATCCATGCGTTCTTCGTCATCATCTCTTTCATTTTCTTCGTCAATATCTTCCAGATTGTCGATTCGATTATCTTTGTCTTCTATTTCTCCTTTTACCAGAGTCTGGATTTCTTTTTCCAAAGGTTCTATTCGTGATTCGATTCGGTCAGCGCATTTTTCGGCTACAGCTTTTTTTTGTATTTCGGCTTCTGTAGACGTTATATCGCCCTTATCCAAACGTGTATTAATGGCTTCCACTTCTAATCTGAGTGTTTCTTTTTCCTGTGATTTTATGATTTCAATATCATTTTTAATCATCTTTATCCTGTTTTCAAACTCTGACTGAGTGTAGGAAACCAACGAAAATAATAAAAATAGCATGAGGTACAAAATTCTGTTCATTTTGATTAAGTTTTAAATATGATGTAATAGAATGTAATTATCTGGCTTTTATCTCATTTCTTGTACTGACGGCAATGACCACAGACTCAGATTTTTCAGTAAGTGTTTTGAATACTTTTGATAAAAAAGATTGCTGCGACTTATTTTCCGCTTCTTTGAGTAATTTTTCAGGATCGATTCCATATTTATATCTGGTTCCGGCATCTTTTTTTTGTGAATAAGAAGAGACCAATTCATTTATATATTTATCTGTGGAGTTATCTGTATTTTCAATTGAAGTTATGGTAGATTGAGTTTGAACCAATGATTCATGAATAACTTCAGGGTCTGCTTTTTCAATATCTGAAATATTATTTGAAACTACCATAACCTCTGTTTGTTCCGAAACCGTTGTATTTATTGTCTGCTGTCGCTGATTAACTTTTTTTAACGGCGGTAGGGCTGATCTGAATACCTGATTTTCTTTATTTTGTTGCCAGCTTTTATCAGTTCCACCAGGTGTATTTATAGGTGTATCAACCACAATACTTTCAGTTTTTATATTGGGATTATTTTTTCCGGTGTGGTTTTCAGATATTACCGTTGATTCATCGGTCTTAATTTTGCCGGCATCTTTATTGAAAATTAACCAGAAACACACCATCAGCACAGGGGTTAAACTTGCAGCAACCAGGAGGAATAATGGTGTTTTCCTTCTTTTTGGCTTTTCTGCTATGGTCAACATGGCATCAAGTCGGTCCCAGGTTTGAGAGGTCGGATGTATTGTTCTTTGTTCAAAAAAGTGTTTGATTTTGTTATCCATTGGTGTATTATCCATGATAAGCCATATTATTTTGATGAAACCATTGCTGAAGCAGTTTTCTGGCATAAGCCAGCTGTGACTTTGAAGTACCTTCAGAAATACCAAGTAATGTTGCAATTTCCTGGTGTTTATACCCCTCAATGGCATACAGGTTGAATACCATTTTGCAGCCATAAGGCAATAAGTCAATCATTGTCTGAATATCCAGCATTATAATACCACTGTCTGAAGTATCTGAAGCAGATACATTATTATCTTCATCTGCAAACCTGACTTTTTTATTGGCTCTGATAAAAGATATACATTCATTTACAGTAATTCTTCTGATCCAGGCTTCAAAATTTCCTTTGTTTTCAAATTTATTTATATGTGTAAAAATTTTCATGAAAGCAGTTACTAAAACATCTTCAGCCGCATGTATGTCACTGATGTATTGTCGGCAGGTACTCAGCAGCTTAGGAGAATATCTGTTGTATATCACTCTCTGTGCTTCCCGATCGTTGCGGATAGCCAGATCTATCCATTCAAACAACTCACTATTTATATCTACAACCTTCAAGATCCTCTATGCATTTTGATTTCAGAGTTAATGACGATGAGAATGGGAAAAAGGTTGTAATGAAGTTAAAATTATTTTTTTTCAATATTTTATTTTATTCCACAATTTGGAAATATGTCTTGTGAAGTGGAAAATTCTGGTTTCTGTTTTGTTACTAATTGTATTGATTATCAATTATATATATAATTGGCATTACTTTAGAATACCCTAAGATAAAAGAAATATATGATGCAAGATATTCATAAGGTAATGAAACTAATTCCATCTAATAATCACGAATCAATAGAAGTGTATGCTGTCAAAAATCCTGACGGGACTATTCGTTGGATTTGGCCAGTTCAACTGAAAAAACCAGAATTTCTAAGGTTTTATAATGCATGCCCACCCAAAGCCGCCATATATGTTTTTTTGATCAAATTAATTTTCTCGCTTCGTTTACAGTCCTGGATTTTTAACAAACAAAAAGTCAATGTTCCAGCCAATTTGGGCAAAAAATGGGCACTATTTACAGGCACCAAAGGCTTACATCAAAAGATCGTAATATTTAATGGAAATGCTTTTATTAAAATTCCTGTAGGAAGAAAGGCAAAAGTAAGTTTACAAAACGAAAAAGCTGTTCTTTCTGATTTAAGCTCAAAGGAATTCAAAAAACTGGATTTACCAACTCCATTGGATGACCATTTATTTGCATTTTCGCAAACATCTTTTGATCATAAACAAAGCCGCTTATCAAAATTCACCAGTCTGCATAGCCATGCCATAAAAGAAATTTTCAATAATGGTTTCGAAAAAATGGAGCTCAAAAATCATAAGCATTTCAAAAGTCTGGAAGTATCATTGGCATCTTTAAAATACAATGATAAAATGCCTCAGGGATTGAACAAAAAACTCATTAGGCTATTTCACCAAATAAACCAAAACATCGTCACAGATTATGGTTATGCACATGGAGATTTTACATCATGGAATATGTTTAATAATGACGATCAACTCTTTATTTATGATTGGGAAGCTTCTCATCCATTCATGCCAAAAGGTTTTGATGCTTTTCATTTTATTATCCAGCAAGGCATATTGGTAGAACGAATTTCGTGGTCTGAAATCTATGCTGATTTAACGGAAAAACTCGTCAATGGTGGGTATTTTCTGTTTGCTTCAAAAGAAGAAATGAACCACTACTTAAAATTATATATCCTCCATCATGTTGATAGGTCCATGTCTGATTATGTACAACAAGTAGTTTGGCATACCCAAATATACTGGATGATAGATATATGGAACGCTGCTTTAGATGCTTTAATCACGGATACTGCTGCCAGAACCCTTTTTGTCAGCTCATTTTTTGATCATTTGGAGCCATATCATTATGCAGGGTTAAAAATAAGCAATACAGATCCAATTTTCTGGAAAATTAACTCAGATATAGATCTATTAATAAACCAAAAAGACTTAGTTCATGCAATTCAATTTTGCAAAAAATACCCCTTAACTGCTAAGGTTTCAATGACGACTAAATCATTCATGACCAACTTGTCCATTTTTTTCAAGGATGGTAGCTTTCTAAGCCTTGACCTAATATATCAATTGAAAAGAAAAACTCAAATTTTCATGGATTCGGAAGGAGTTCTGAAAAGATCAAAAGTCAATGATTTTGGCATCAAAACCGTATCACCAAAAGACGAAGCTAAATATATAGGATGGTTTTATGCATTGAATAACACAGGTATTCCTGATCAATATAAATTCTTGTATGAACATTTACTTTCTTCAAATTCAGTTGAAAATAAAGCACTCTTAAGATATTTTAAAGAAGATGTTCATGTGATAAAAGAGTTGAAATCTATGGTTAAAAATAAAGCTGAAAATCTGGGTTGGTCCGGTTTAAAAAATAAAGCTTTTTATTGTTTGGACTATCTCAGATCTTTCTTGCGCACTGATGGCCTGGTCATTACTTTCAGTGGTGTCGATGGTGCAGGAAAATCTACTATTATTGAAAATATTAAATATAAAATAGAGAAGAACCTGCGAAAAGAAGTTGTAGTTATTCGTCACAGACCATCTATCCTTCCTATCATCAGCGCCTTGAAACATGGAAAGAAAAAAGCAGAAGCAATTTCGGTAAGCAATTTGCCTAGAAAAGGAAATAATAAGAGTCTATTGTCTTCCATTTTAAGATTTGGTTATTACTTTACCGATTATATTTTTGGACAATTTTATATCTATTTCAAATATGTATTGAGAGGAAAAGTAGTGCTATATGACAGGTACTATTTTGATTTTATCAATGATGGAAAGCGATCCAATATAGATCTTCCTGCTTCGTGGGTCAAATTGGGTTATCGATTTTTGCTCAAACCAGATCTTAATTATTTCCTATATGCTGACGCCAATACGATCATATCGCGAAAACAGGAATTAGATATTAATACTATAGAATCTCTCACTGCCGATTACAAAAATCTCTTTGCAGCTTTCTCAAAAACATATGATAAAAGTGCTTATTTTTCTATTAAAAATGAAATAATGGATGAAACGCTTTCCATATTATTGAGCAATATCAAATCCAAAATAGCCCGAGCATGAAACATCTTATAATTCATTTCATAAGAAAAAGAAATCCTGATTTTACCATTGACGACGCTGTGAATAGTTGGTTTATTATGGGATTTGTGATCAATCTGATGATCAAAATACTGAGAGGAAGTATGATGATTTTTTCATTTAGAAACCCCAAAGGCATGATACGCTCTTCCGGAGTAAATTTGATTTATCTATCTAAAATCCAATGGGGCAAATTCCTTAAAATAGGCAAAAACGCAACCCTAAGCGGATTGGGTAAGGAAGGTATTGTACTTGGTGATAATGTAAGTATAGGGGACTACAGTCAGATCATAGTGGCTACGACACTTCAGAACATAGGTAAAGGTATTCATATCGGTCATCATGTGGGTATAGGCGAGTTTGCATATCTCGGCGGTGCTGGTGGCTTAAGAATAGGAGATGACTGCATTATCGGTCAATACTTTAGTTGTCATCCTGAAAACCACAATTTTAAAGATGAAAGCTCTCTCATTAGACATCAAGGCGTGCAACGTAAGGGCATAATTATTGGCAAAAATTGCTGGATTGGTAGTAAAGTAACTGTCCTTGATGGCGTACAAATCGGAGATGGATGTGTGATTGCTGCCGGAGCGGTAGTTAATAAATCTTTTGCTGATAATTCTATCATTGGTGGTGTTCCTGCAAAAATCATTGGACAAAGATCTGCTAATAAAGTCATTAACAAAACTCAAATTACATTTTAAATGAAGACAATACTAGCCACCACTTATGCAGTAAATCCATATAAAGGATCAGAAGATGGAATGGGGTGGAATTTTGTGTTACAGATAGCAAAAAACAATAAAGTAATAGCTATCACTAGGGAAAACAATAGAATGGACATTGAAAAATATATGTCAGAAAACCCAAATGATCTATATAGAAACATGACTTTTCTTTACTTTGATTTGCCATACTGGATGCGATGGTGGAAAAAAGGTGGTCGAGGCGCCATGCTTTATTACTGGATGTGGCAAAAAGGTGTCGTTTCTTTTATAAAACAACAAAATCCGGCGTTCGATATTGCCCATAACTTAAATTTTCACAATGACTGGACGCCTAGTTATTTATGGCAGTTGGGCAAACCGTTTGTATGGGGGCCAGTGGGTCATCACCCTTTGATTCCAAAACAATACCTAAAGGAATTTTCTTTTAAATATTTTTGGAAAGATAGAGCGACCTGGCTTATTAAAAATTATTTTTGGAAAATCAATGCATCCCTTAAACAAACAGCGGAAAATGCAGATTTTGTCTGGTGTATGAATGATTCTGTGCCAAAAAAACTTCCTTTAAAACCACAGCAATATCAAATTATTTCATCAGTTGCAAGTCAGGATTTTGGGTATTTACAGGATGAGTGTACCGATAATTTCACCTTTATTTCAGCAGGAAGACTCGTCCCTTTGAAAGGCTTTGACCTGACTATACAGGCATTTGCAGCTTTTTATCATACGTTAGCCGATGATCAGAAATCCCATTCTCAACTCATCATAGTCGGAAGTGGTCCGGAAGAAAAAAAAATGATAAAAATGGCAGCAGACCTCAATATAGAAGACAAAGTTCAATTTGTACTTTGGATGGAAAGAAATGAACTTATGAAATTATTTAAACAGGCGCAAGTATTCCTATTCCCATCTCACGAGGGAGCTGGCATGGTCGTCCCGGAAGCATTATCATTCGGTTTGCCGGTGATTTGTCTTGACAATTGTGGCCCGGGTAGTTTTATAAATGATCAATGCGGTATAAAGGTAAAGGAAGATACATATGAAAATACCACATTCAATCTGGCAGAAGCGATGCGAACTTTATATTCGGATAAGTCGAAATATAAGGAAATGAGAAAAGGTGCCAGAGTGCAATTTGAACATGTCTTTCATTGGGATAGACGTGGTGAACAATTGGCCAAAATTTATGAATCTTTATGAACAGCACCATGAAAATATTTGCCTTTCACCTCTTAAACGATTATAGCGGTAGTCCTAAAGTATTAAAACAACTTGTCAATGGTTGGACCAAAAACGGCATGGATTGTCATATAGTCACATGCAGCGGGCGAGAAGGGTTTTTGTCAGATATCAAAGGTATCAAATATCACCATTATTGGTATAGATTTGCTCAGAATCCATTATTGAGATTGATTTTTCTAATGATCAGTCAGTTGCTTTTGATCGTTAAAATGTATCGTGTTATCCGTAAAAATGATATCATTTATGTCAATACAGTACTGCCATTTGGTGCAGGAATTTTGGGAAAGTTTAAAGGGTGCAAGGTCATATATCATATCCACGAAACTAGTATGAAACCTTGGATATTGAAAAAAATTCTATTTGGAATTGCAGACAATACATCTACAGAAGTAGTTTATGTATCCCAATATCTGGCTGATCAGGAAACAATGAAAAAGCCCGGACATGTGCTGTACAATGCCTTGGAAACTTCTTTTTTGTCCACAGCCATCCAAAATAGAAAAGTGGCACCTGATTATAAAAATGTGCTGATGATATGCTCCCTCAAAGCATACAAAGGTGTGAATGAGTATTTACAACTAGCAAAAAAAAATCCAGAATATGCTTTCCGACTTGTAGTAAATGCTTCTGCCATCGACATAGAAGGGTATTTTACAGGGCAAAATCTACCGCAAAACTTAACGATATTTCCTACACAAAAAGACGTACATCCGCATTATCAATGGGCTGATGTGGTCCTTAATTTGTCTCGTCCTGATGGATGGGTAGAAACATTTGGCCTTACAGTCATCGAAGCAATGGCTTATGGTCTCCCTGTCATTGTGCCTCCTGTAGGTGGAATAGCCGAGCTCGTAGAGAAAGGTGTCAGTGGCTATAAAGCCGATAGTAGAAACGTCAATCACATATCACACCTGCTTGTGGATATATTGGAAGATAAAATACACTATGAAAAACTCAGTACCCACGCCAAGCAAATGATCATCAAATACGACGAAGATAGTTTTGTGATGAAGAGTTGCGCGATGTTGAAAGAGGAGCGTATTGCTCAATAAAGTAACTACAATTTAAGAAGCCCAATCGCTGGAAATGTTTTCCATTATTTGGAAAGCCTTAGAAATATAAATTACATAATATACTGATATTCAATTATATAAATACTGGCATAGTATTGTAACTAGCTAAACTAAATAATGAATATGACATCTTTAAAACAAAAAATAGCCATCATAGGCACAGTAGGTCTCCCTGCTAAATATGGTGGATTCGAAACATTGGCTGAGCATCTTGTGGACAATATGAGTGACGAATATGACATCACCGTATATTGCTCTGGAAAGAAATATGTACAGGCTGACCGTCAACCCAAATACAAAAATGCCCGTCTTGTATATTTACCTTTGGATGCCAATGGGATTCAGAGTATACCATATGATACTTGGTCTATAATCCACGCATTGTTTTATGCAGATGTGCTCCTGATCCTGGGTGTGGCTGGAGCGTGGATGCTACCATTCGTAAAGTTTTTTACCAATAAAAAGATAATTATCTCTATAGATGGTATCGAATGGAAGCGCAACAAATGGAGCAGACCTGCCAAGTGGTATCTATGGTGGGCAGAAAAAATGGCGGTAAAATATTCTCATATAGACATCTCTGATAATGAATCTATCCAGGACTATACTGCCATTAGATACAGGACATTGAGCAGAATTATTGAATATGGTGCAGATCACACTTTGTCTGTTCCTGTGCAAAACAGCTTAAAATCTACATATCCATTTCTTGGTTTGCCTTATGCATTTAAAGTTTGTCGTATCGAACCAGAAAACAATGTTGATGTTGTTCTTAGGGCTTTTGCAAAACTGCCCAAACATCGGGTCGTCATTATTGGCAACTGGAATAATAGTGAATACGGGAAAAATCTCAAACAGACATACAGAGCTTTCAGTCATATATATCTGCTGGATCCTATATACGATCAAGCCACATTGGACATGATACGTGGTAATGCATTCCTCTATATTCATGGACATTCTGCCGGTGGCACTAACCCATCATTGGTTGAGGCCATGTATCTGGGATTACCTATATTTTCTTTTGGTGTATCTTACAATCGTACTACCACAGAAAACAAAGCCAGATATTTTTATAATGAAGAAGGACTCATAAATCTAATCAACAATACCCAAATTGCAGAAGTAAAATC
>WBZP01004518.1_pt1 | contig 10458 bp, 8 predicted proteins | sample 5204301 | NCBI WGS metagenome assembly WBZP01 (sample SAMN12412401, study PRJNA552823) | activated sludge metagenome | isolation source: activated sludge from nitrification reactor of wastewater treatment plant... | place: USA: Pennsylvania | collected 2017 | reverse complement strand
ATGGCGAAAGTTTGGTGTTCAGAAATGCCCGTGCTGATTTGGAAGCAACCGTTGAGCGGTTGGAGTTGAAAAAGTACAATTATAAAGAAATTAAAATTCTTGGCAATCTGGCCTCCAATGCTTTTACGGGTGTGATAAATTCTACCGATCCCAACATAGACTTTGGATTTAAAGGCAGCGCGTCATTTGCAGAAAAAGTTCCCCATTTTAATTTTGATGCCAATATCAATAACCTTAATTTAAGGGCACTCAACCTTTCGAAAGACATCAGCATGATTACAGGCACTTTGTCGCTGATAGGGGAGGGTGATAATATCAATAATCTTCTGGGTACACTTAATGGAAATAGTGTCCGAATAGTAAGGAATGATACTACTTACAATTTGGGTAATGTGGCCCTTACTTCTCTTGTGGCCAGTGGTGATGCGCGAAGCCTGGATTTTACATCAGATTTTGCCGATGTCAAACTGGAAGGTATTTATAATTTGAATACCATAGTTGATGATTGTAAGTTTTTAATAAAAAGCAATTACCCCTATCACACCCGAAACTGGAATATACAGTCACAGTCCATCAAGAATCGACAATCGCTGAGATTTGATTTATCTCTTTTTGATGCGGGTAAAATTTTTGGACTGCTGGGTTTAAAGGATTATAACTTAAAATCTTTTAAGGCCAAAGGAGCTATTCAGTCAGATCGAAAAGAGTTGACTTTTGTTTCCAATCTGCCACTGCTTAAAATCAAGGATCTGAATTTTTTCAACATCAACCTTATGGTCAATAATACGGCTTCAAAAGGAGATTTGTTGATTCATCTGGACAGTGCGGAAGTATCGGGTCGCAAATTCAAGGCAATGGATATTCAAACGGTCATGGATGGCGATGAAGCAATATTTGAAATAAACGCTTCCAAAATTCTGGATTCTATACAATTGTTTGAGATAAAGGGAAAACTATTCCCGCACACCAACGGATACACATTTTCTCTGATCGAAAACAATATCAAATTGTTTGATAAAAGATGGAAAATATCCAATGAAACCCGAATCTCATTTGGAAAGGAATACCTGGATATTGAAAATCTGGCATTGACGGATGGAACCAGGCAATTGGAGCTTACCGATATTTTAAACCGGGGCCTGGCATTAAAAATGGTGAAATTGGACGTGGCTTCCATCAATCCCATCATCAATTACGACAAAATTTATTTGGGAGGAGAGTTGAACAGTACATTGAGGATAGATGATATTTTCAATCCATCCCCCAGTCTGTCGGGTACAGTCAACATACCCAACTTATTACTCAATAACGATTCTTATGGAGAATTGTCTCTTGATCTGGCAAAGGAAGAAAACAGACCTATGGAAGTGCTTCTTTCTCTCAGCAGAGAACAGGACGACATGGCCTTAAAGTTGAATGGGGAATACAACTTTGACACCAAAACCGTAGATGCAGAAGTGAAGGGAAAAAAAGTGAGTTTAAAATTCCTTGAATACATCCTCAAAGCTGGCATAAAGAATGTAAAAGGTGGTGTCGATGTTGACGCTACCATTTCAGGTGTACTTCCCAAAATAAAAATCGATGGCAAAGGCACTGCTTATGGTGGTGAAGTAAAAGTTATATACCTTGGTGAAACGTACTATTTCGACAACCAGGATTTTGAAATTACGGAGAGTTACATCGATCTGACAGGTGCTAAACTTACCGATTCAGAAGGTAACCCGGGTTTTATTGAAGGAAGACTCAACCACACACTTTTTAAAGATTTTTATCTGGATGTAGGAATTTCCGGTGAAAATGTAATCGCTATCAATACCACTAAATTTGATAATCCCATTTATTACGGCATTGGCAGAGGCCAGGTTTCTGTAGATTTTAGCGGTTCGGTCAATACGCCACGGATGGTCATTAATGCGGTTACTAAACCGGGTACCGTAATCAATATGCCCATAAAAGAGTCCAGGACAGCTTCGTCACAGTCCTTTATCACTTTCGTGGAAAAAGAAAAGTTTTTTGCTCAAAGCAAAGACAGTTTGGCAAAAGATCAGGAAATTAAGGTAGAAGGCATTTCCATAGAAATGAACCTTTCCATGACGCAGGATGCGGTGGTCAACATGATATTTGATGAATTTAAAAATGATATCATTACCGGTGTTGGAAATGGCAATTTGAGAATATCCATGTCCAACAAAGGTGAGTTCGACATGTTTGGTGTTTACACCATTGCAAGGGGAAATTACCTATTTACAGCCTTTAATTTTGTGAATAAGCCATTCCTGGTTAGAGAGGGAGGTACCATCCGCTGGACAGGTAACCCAATCAATGCATCTCTGAACATAGAAGCAGATTATGCGGTAAAGACGCCACTAACTTCGTTCCTCACTGAATACCTGGTCACAGACCAATTGAAAAATGCAGCGGCTGTATCAACCGCAGTTAATTTGAAGTTGATCCTTGGCAATACTTTATTTAATCCATCCGTAAAATTTGACTTTGAATTTCCCAACCTAACCGGAGAGTTGAAAAGTTATACCGATAGTAAGGTGCGTTTGCTAAGGAACAATGTTTCAGATTACAATAGCCAGGTTTTTGGATTGATTGTGTTCAACTCCTTCATACCTTCCAATACCATTTCAGACGTTGTAACCAATAACAATTTCAACAACCTCATTCAGAATGCCGGTATCAATACGCTCAGTGAATTTGTAAGCAGTCAATTGTCTATGTTTGTGACAGGGCTCGTCAATGAAGCTTTGGAAGAAAATGGATTGATCTCGGGTATTGATTTTGATATTGATTTAAGAAACAATACGTCTTTTCAAAGTGTAACAGGCAATAGTTCTATATTACCAACAGAAATAGAAGTCAAACTCAAAAATAAATTCAGATTTCTGGATGAAAGGCTTTCCATCAACGTAGGTGGAAATTATGTGAGACAAAACTCCATCATCAACCTCAACAACTACATTGTACCTGAGTTTTTCATCGAATATGCATTGACCAAAGACCGGCAGTTGAACTTAAAATTGTATGGAAAATACGATCTGGATGAAATCAGTCTTACCAGTCGCCGGCAAAAGTATGGTTTGGGCTTACGTTATAAAAACGAATTTGGTTCCATGGTAGAGACCAAAACCAAATTGTCCCAAGGCTTACGAAAATTGTTGACAGAAAAAGATAAATGACCTTTTAATCGATAAAATCAATCCGATCGCGCAAGACTACTCTTCCCTGCTCATTTTTTTCAATGCGGACATAATTAGTTAGTGGATCGTGTTCTGTAAACAAGAAAGTATTGTCATTGCAGGCTTTTTCATACAATTCTTCCTTTTCCTTTAAGGTAACGAGGGGTTGCACATCATACGCCATTACATAGGGCAAGCCAACGTGATAACTGGAAGGTAGTAAGTCTGCACAAAAAATGATCTTTTTGCCATTATGCATGGTAATGGTAGGGATCATCATGGCACCGGTATGACCATATACAAAGTCAAGGGTTATGGTTTCGGAAAATTTAACCTCCCGACCCAAGTCAACATAATGTAGTATACCTAAATCTTTCAGGGGAAGGATGTTTTCTTTTAAAAAGCTGGCTTTTTCCCTTTCATTGGGCTCAGTAGCCCATTTGTAATGAAATTCATTGGACCAGACACGGGCATTGGGAAAAGCAGGTGCGATATTTCCCTTTTTATCATACATCAAAACTCCACCCGCATGATCGAAATGCAAGTGGGTAAGAATTACATCCGTAATTTCTTCAATACTGAGATTATAATGTTCGAGGTCGTTTTCAAAATCTATGATGTTATTGGGACTGAAGTGACTTCTGAATTTGTCACTTTGTTTGTGGCCTATACCGGTGTCAATGAGAATTTTTCTCTTCCCCTCCTCCACATAAAGGCAACGCATAGCCCATGTGCACATGTTGTTGTCGTCCGCCGGATTTTGTTTTGACCACATGGATTTGGGAACAACGCCAAACATGGCCCCACCATCCAGTTTAAAAAATCCTGAGTTAATTACTGTAACGTTGGCCACCTTTAAGCTAGTTTGATTTTTCCGCTTTTTTCCATTTGATAATATTCGCGGAAGGTAATCATTCTCTCAGAATGCTCGTCCCACAACTTGTGGGTTGCAAGTTTTAAACTTTCCCAAAATGTTATTTCTGTTGTGTATTTATTCAGCCATGGAATGGCGTCGACACTCTTTTTCAAATTATAATTGGGTATGGCCGGATTCAGGTGGTGAATATGATGGATGGCTATGTTGCCGGTAAACCAGTTGAAAATGGCCGGCAATTTGTAGTAACTGCTCCCCTTGACTGCTGCGTAAATAAATTCCCATCTTTCTTTCCAGTGTTTATAACCCTTTTCGTGTTGGTGCTGGATGTAAAAAAACCAGATAGCCACTATGGCGAAAATAAACAAGGTTATAAAATGGACAAATAATACTTTTTTCCAATCCAGGAGTAGGCAAAGTAAAGTTACACCGCCAATCAACAATATATTATTGAAAGTCAAATTCCACCTTAATTTTTTAAACTCACTCATCTTGATGAGCTGAAGCCTGTTGTGGATGAGTACGTAATAAATCGGGATAATACCAAACATTACGATGGGCGATCTGTAAACCCGGTACCAAAATTTTTTGAATTTGGATAAGGCGGCATATTCCTGCACGGTGAGCGTATCCAAATCACCAATGTCGCGTACTTCCAGCATGCCATTGTGGTTGTGATGGAAATGATGGGATTGCGCCCAATATCGATAGGGTATGGCACTGAAAAGGCTACAAATATATCCCACAATATCCCTCATGTACTTTGACCGTACAAATGAATTATGGCCACAGTCGTGCTGAATAATAAAAATACGAACCAAAAAGAACGCATTTAGTATTCCAAGGAATAGTACAGTTAATTTACTGTGCTCCCAGAGATTGTACATCAGGATCCATAAAATAACAAAAGGACCAAAGGAATTCAACAGTTGAATGATTGCCTTGGTATAGCTGGGATTTTGAAATTGTTTGAGGGTTTTTAAAGCGGACTGGATTTTATCCCTGAATTCAATTTTTTCTAATTCCATTATAAATTGTAAAATAAAAGCAAATATAAAAATTAATGATGGAGAAACTGTATTTATTGCACATGATTTAAAATAAAATTTGGCAAAACCAATGATAATTTTAAACTTGCAGTAAAGAATGTTAATGAAATTTTACTTCAACTTAGGTCGCTTTTGCCGATTTTTCTTCTGAATTGTTTTACTTCCGACCTCAGTCTTTTGCCTTTCAATCTGTCTTCAGTTACGGATCTCGGTACTTGTGTTTTTTTCCTTTTGATTCTTGGCTTTAATGCGGCCATGATAATTTGATGACATTTGTCTTTGCAGTGCTCCTTGTTTTGTAATTGACTCCTGAATTTTTGTGATGTACACACGAGAAAACGATCATCCACCAAAACACCGGATAATGATTCAATTAGAAGCTGTTTTTGCTCATCCGACAAAAGTATTGACGTTGTGATATCGAATCTCAGGGATACTTTGGTCTCTGTCTTATTGGTGTTTTGTCCTCCGGGTCCACTGCTCCTGCTGGTCGTATATTCGAATTCCCGGCTCAGATCGGGAATTAAACTAAGATTCACGGCCGGGTATGTGTTTCAGTGTATCCAACAACAACGACCAGAATTTAGAAGTCGAAGCGATGTGTGCTCTTTCATCGGGGCTATGGGCTCCTTTGATGGTCGGACCAAACGAGATCATTTCCATTTTCGGATAATGGCTGCCAATAATGCCACACTCAAGGCCCGCGTGGCACGCAATTACAGCAGGTTTGGACCCAAACAACGCCTCATATCTTTTTGTCATCAGTTGCACAATGGAAGAATTGGGTTCCGGCTTCCATCCGGGATAGGAACCGGAGAATTTACACTCAAAGCCCCCCAACTCAAAAACGCATTTCAAAGAATTGGCTACTTCCAGTTTGGTGCTTTCTACCGATGATCTGGTTAAACACATGATGGATGCATTGCCGTCAGCAATCTGAACCCGGGCAACATTATTAGAAGCTTCAACCAGATTATCCATGTCGGGACTCATTCTGTAAACACCATTGACAGCTCCGTATATGCTTTTTAATACAGCCATTTCATCGAGTGGATCCATGGCTTTAGATGGAGCTTCACACGAATTGCATTGAACATTTAAGTTTGGCTCGAGCGTGCTGTATTCGGTCAATATAGCATGTTTCAAAGCTTCAAATTGCTGCACGAATGCATCATTCAGATCAGGATGAACACTCAAAATTGCCCGGCTTTCTCTGGGGATAGCATTTCTCAAACCTCCTCCATCTACGGCATGAAGCATGACGCCCAAATCCTGACATAAAGCAAAAAGCATCCTGTTCATTAGTTTATTGGCGTTGCCCAGTCCTTTGTGGATGTCCATGCCCGAGTGACCTCCTTTGAGTCCACTTACAATTATCTCGTAGCCTACGTGTATTGCCGGACAATCTATTTGCTGATATGTTCTGGTGGCTGTAACGTCAATGCCACCTGCGCATCCGATGTCCAATTCATCATCTTCTTCGGTATCCAGATTAAGTAGAATTTCTCCGGAAAGGAAACCCGGCTGCAAGCCAAGCGCTCCTGTCATACCGGTTTCTTCATCGATGGTGAAAAGGGCTTCAATGGCAGGATGCTCAATTATGTTGGATGCTAAGATGCCCATTATTGCAGCCGCACCCAATCCATTGTCCGCTCCAAGCGTTGTGCCTTGGGCTTTTACCCAATCTCCATCGACATACATCTGGATGCCTTGTGTGTCAAAATCAAAAATGGTATCGCTGTTTTTTTGGTGAACCATATCCAAATGGGCTTGGAGTACTACTGTTTTCCTGTTTTCCATGCCGGCACTAGCCGGTTTTTTGATCAGCACATTGCCCACCTGGTCGGTCAATACTTCCAATCCCAGTTTATTGCCAAAATCTATGACAAACTGGCGGATTCTTTCTTCCTTTTTGGAGGCTCTGGGTATGGCGTTGAGTGCGCTGAAATTTTCCCAAATGGGCCTGGGTTCAAGAAGTTCAATTGATTTTGACATAGGAGATGCTTTTGCACAAAATTAGGATTTCAGTAGTCATTCTCCTACTTTTGCGGCAAAACTATCATCATATGGCGGAGAAATCTACGATATTGCTCGAAATCGAACTGGATGAAAAAAAACACCCAAAAAAAATTCAATGGCAGGCGTCTGACAATCCTACAGAAAATGGACTCACTCCTGTGAAGGCATTTCTGTTGTCTCTTTTTGATGAGGCTTCTTCTGATACTTTGAGATTGGATTTATGGACATCACAACTCCAGGTTTCTGAAATGGACCGATTGATGTTTCAAACTTTGAAGTCGCTGGCAGATACTTACTTCAGGGCTACCAACAACCATGAACTTGCCAATGCCATGCAGAGTTTTGCAAACTATTTTGGGGAAAATACCGGAATTGTTCCCAAGGAAGAACAATAGTGCTGTTAGTTGGCTTCCTCCGTCAATTCTGATTCGACTTCTACCATTGAAAAATAGGTAAGGATATCGTCTAGCTTTTGTTTGAGGTCTTTTCGGTTTACTATAAAGTCCAGAAATCCTTTTTCCAATAAAAATTCTGAAGTTTGAAAACCTTCCGGTAAGTCTCTTTTGATGGTCTCTTTGATGACACGCGGGCCTGCAAAGCCAATCAGCGCACCGGGTTCGGCGATATTGAGATCTCCCAACATGGCAAAACTTGCAGTAACACCTCCGGTAGTAGGATCGGTCATCAATGAGATAAATGGCAATCTGTTTTTAGCCAGTAATGTCAGTTTAGCTGATGTTTTGGCCATTTGCATTAAAGAAAAGGCAGATTCCATCATTCTGGCGCCACCGGATTTCGAAATAATGAGTAACGGTGTTTTGTGTTCGATGCTGTAATCGATGGCTCTTGATATCTTTTCTCCCACTACAGAGCCCATGGATCCTCCAATGAAGGTAAAATCCATGGCACAAACAGTCAATGAGTTCTTTTTTATTTTTCCCGTCGCTACCGATATCGCATCGCTGACATCACTTTTTTGATAAATGGCATTGAGCCTGTCTTGATAAGATTTTAAATCCACAAAATTGAGGATGTCTTTGGATATTATTTCATCAAAGAGTCGTGTGTATTTGCCATCAAAAATGATGTTGAAATACTTTTCAGATCCGATTCTCACATGGTGATCGCACTTGGGACACAGGTAATAGTTTTCATCCAATTCCTTGTGCGTAGTTAATTCATTGCATTTTTCGCACTTATGCCACAGGCCATCAGGTGCTTCTTTCTTTGATTTGGTTGCTGTCTGTATCCCGTCTTTTAATCTTTTGAACCAACTCATTTCTTTAATTTCATGCAAATGTACGAAAATTTGAACTTAAAAAAGCGTTTAGGGATTCATTGTAAATATTTGTTAAATCACAATAAATGCGGTATAAAAAATCACTTAATAACCTAAAAGTAATAAATTAAATTGAAAAAAGATTATTCATCCTTTGAACATTAGGTGTCTAAATCGCAAATAAATCTTATCCAGCCATTGCGACCCGGTGCTCCTTCATAGTATCTCCCGCCGTTGGCATTGATCCTCAGATTGTTGTAATAATCACTTTGGTAAAGATTGTTTATTCCGGCTGTAAGCGTAATCGTAGCCGCCTTCTTTTTGATTAAATAGCTCATTTGAATGTTTCCAATCAAGTACTTGGGGGTAGGATTGTTAAAGTTCTCACTTAAGTAGATTCTCCCCACCATTGAGTTATCATATTTCATCAAAAGTCGATCATTTAAATTATATACCAACTGTAATTGAGTAGTATGTTCAGGGATGCCGGGAATGGTAGTAATCTCGTCTCTGCCATTTATGTGGTTTTGGGTATGATTGATTAAAACACCTAATCGAGTGCTAAGTTTCTTACGAAAACTCAACTCAATTCCCCGCCTTATTGACTTCCCGATGTTTTCATAATAAAACCTTCCGGGTTGATTGGCAATTTCAAAGGGTAATAATTCATTTTTACCTCTTATATAGAATAATTGTAAATCAAAATAGTTTTCCTGTGTCCTGCCTATGTGTAATTGGATTTCTATGGCTCTTGTGGAAGAAGCCTTCAACGCTTGATTAAATCCCGGAATGCCATTGGGATTTACGGCCAATTCCGCCAATGTAGGGGATTCAAAGCCTGTCGAGAACTGGATGCGGCTTCCCATCAATGGGCTTAGCTGATAATTGAGGTTCAAGGTAGGATTCATGGTTGTAAGAGAGCGTGTTCCGGATTGATCGCCATCTGATAAGTACAAATCTTTAGATTGGGTAGTGATGTTGGAAATTCGCAAATGGAATTCGCCGGTAATCCTTGAACTCAGCTTGTAATGGTTAAGGGCATAAAGTGAAATATCATCGTAGAACTCGTCTTGATTCAATTGCAATTCACCGGTTTTTCCTTCCAGGTTATCATAATTTTGTCTGTTGTCTTTTTGAAACTGCAAATCTGCTCCCAAGACCCAGTGGTGATCACTTTGGGTGTGGGTATTTCCTGCTTCTAAATAAACGCCACCACAAAGACGATTTATTTTTACTTTTCCAGCCTTCAAAAAGGGTAGGGCATTGTCGAAATCTCTGGAAAGCACATATGATTTGGCCTGATAGTAAACCTGCTTACCTTTAAACTTATAAATAAGTCCCAATCTTCCTTGAATCAGATTCTCCCCCGCCTTGTATAAAGTGTTGGCCTGCCGGGCTTCTTCCGGATTCGCACTTACTTCTTCCAGGGTTTGGGCTCCGGCGTCTTGTGATTTGGGATTGTAAACGCCATTTAGCAAGAATGTCAATTCGCTTTTACCCCATCGGTATTTAGTCCTGACATTGGCTACATGATTTTCGAAAGCAGACCATTTACGGTAGCCGTCGGTACCATGATACCCATAACTAATTTGAAAACTGAGTTTTTCGTTTGATTTTTGAAGGACTAGTCCGGCTTGCTTAAAACCATAAGCACCATAGGCAAGTCGAAACCGGATCAAATTTTTCAGAGTCTCCAGCCGTTTTTGTGAAATTTTAATCATGGCACCGGAAACGTTGCCGTATAAGGCTGCATTGGGGCCCCTGAGTACTTCAATGTCGTCAATCAGGTTAAAGTCCAGATTGTCCAATTGGCTTTGTCCGTCAGGTGTGGTTTCGGGTATTTCGTCTACCCATATTTTTATGCCTCTGATTCCAAATGATGACCGGGCACCAAAACCCCTGCTGGTAATTCGGGTATCTTGTGCATAATTATCGGGGGAAAGGGTGAATAAACCCGGGACGGCTTGTAAATAATCATTTACAGAAGATCCCTGACTGAGTATTGCCTGAAATGCCGGAGTAAGGAAAGGACTTACAAAAATGGGTCTTTGT
>WBZP01007541.1_pt1 | contig 10461 bp, 13 predicted proteins | sample 5204301 | NCBI WGS metagenome assembly WBZP01 (sample SAMN12412401, study PRJNA552823) | activated sludge metagenome | isolation source: activated sludge from nitrification reactor of wastewater treatment plant... | place: USA: Pennsylvania | collected 2017 | reverse complement strand
AAGGCGACCGGAGCGGCCACCGGAATCGTCGGCGCGGCAGGCGGGCTCGGCGGTTTCTTCCCGCCGCTGGTACTCGGTGTCGTGAAGGACGCCACCGGGGAATTCACGCTTGCCTTCGTGTTCCTGGTCGCGTTCGCCTGGCTCTGTGCCGGACTCGCGGCCGGCGGCATCCCGGGCGGCAGCCCGGGCGCTGGATCAGGGACCCCGGAAGCCGCGGATGGCAGCTGAACCACTCACCGACTCCCATGGCCGCAGGGTCAGTGACCTGCGCATCTCGGTCACCGACCGCTGCAACTTCCGCTGCCAGTACTGCATGCCGGCGGAGGGCCTCGACTGGATCGAACGCAGCGGCATCCTCACCTACGAGGAGATCGAACGGCTGGTGGGCATCCTGGGATCGATCGGCATCGACGCGGTGCGCCTGACTGGAGGAGAACCTCTCGTCAGGCGGGAGCTCCCCGAGCTGATCGGGCGCATCAAGGGCCTCGGTACGATCCGGGATCTTGCCCTGACCACCAATGGCTACCTGCTCGAGCGCCATGCCGAAGCGCTCGCCGGGGCGGGGCTCGACCGCATCAACGTCTCGATCGACTCGCTCGAACGGGACCGCTTCTTCCGGCTCACCCGGCGCGACGCGCTGCCACAGGTTCTCGCCGGACTGGAGGCGGTCATGGCACAGCCCGGGATCGGTTCGGTGAAGGTGAACGCGGTGGCGATCAGGGGCTTCACCGAAGTCGAGCTGCATCGTTTCTGCGACCTCGCCCGGACCAGCGGCTGCCAGGTCCGGTTCATCGAGTTCATGCCGCTCGACGGTGACCGGTCCTGGGACCCTTCGCAGGTCCTGACGGGAGCCGAGTTGCGCGTCCTGATCGAGGAGTTCCATGCGCTCGAAGAGGTCGAGCGCGAACCTTCGGCCACGGCGAGGGTCTTCCGTTTTGCCGACGGACAGGGGGAGATCGGCTTCATCAGCCCGGTCTCGGAACCGTTCTGCTCGGACTGCAACCGTCTGCGCCTGACTGCCGACGGGAAGCTCCGCACCTGTCTCTTCTCCCTGAACGAGACAGATCTGCTCGGGCCACTGCGCGACGGCACCGATGACGCCGGCATCGAATCCATGATCAGGCAGGCCGTCCGCGGCAAAGAGCTTCGCCATCGCATCAACGAGCCCGGGTTCCAGCAGCCCGACCGGACCATGAGCGCGATCGGCGGATGACGGGTGGAGCCGGGCGGTCGCCGGGAGGCGACGGTTGGCGACGCTGCCCGGCATTGGCGGGTCTCCTGGTTCTGCTGCTGCTGGCGGGCGTCGCCGGCTGCGGCTCTTCTGACGAGAGCGGGGGAGAATTGACTGTCGGCGCGGCGTCTTCGCTGACCGGGGCCCTCACCGGCTACGCGGACACGGCGTCCTCACCGTCCGTGAGGACCACCTTTGCCGGATCCGACCTCATCGCCGCCCAGATCTCCAGGGGGGTGGCGATCGACGTGTTCGCCGCCGCGTCCACCGAGCAGCCGCAGGCATTGTTCGAAGCGGGCCTCGTGGAAAGGCCGGTGGAATTCGCCGGCAATCGTGTCGTGATCGGCGTGCCGCGGGACAGCGGCATCGATTCGCTGGAGGACCTCGCCAAGCCCGGCGTGTCTCTGGTGATCGGAGATGACTCGGTGCCCATCGGAATCTACGCCCGTGAAGTTCTCGCCCGGCTTCCGGCGGCCACCGAACGGGACATCCTCGCCAACGTCAGGTCGCAGGATCCTGACGCCGCGACGATCACCTCCAAGGTAATCCAGGGGTCGGCCGACGCGGGCCTCGTCTACGAGACGGATGTGGCCGGAGTCTCCGATGAGATCAGGGCGGTTCCGATACCGGCCGCCCTGCAGCCACGGATCGCCTACTCGGCAGCAGTCGTGTCGGGTACGGACCAGCCGGAGGCATCGCGTGAATACGTCATGGGCCTGCTGGACGGTGCCGGGGCGGCTACGCTGAGACGCGCCGGATTCCCACCACCGCCACCGTGATGCCATTCCCTTCCCGACACCGCTGGTTCGGCGCGGCCACGTTCGCCGCGATGCTCCTGACGCTGCTCTTCCTGGTCACACCGCTGGTGGCGATCCTCACCAACACCGATCCCCGCAGCGTCTTCGATTCGCTCGGAGAGCCGGCCAACCGGGAGGCGCTGCTGCTCAGCCTCGAGACGACCACTGCCGCGATGCTGATCGTCGTCGCAGTGGGCACCCCGGCCGCATACTGGTTGGCAGTGAGCTCCTTCCGGGGCAGGTCCATGGTGCTGACGGCAATCGAGCTGCCCCTGGTGATGCCGCCGATCGTGGCCGGAATCGCCCTGCTCGCGGCCTTCGGTCCCCAGGGACTGTTCGGACCCGCGCTGAACGATCTCGGGGTGGAGCTGGTCTTCGAGACTGCCGGGGTCGTGGTCGCGCTCATCTTCGTTTCATCGCCCTTCTACATCAGGCAGGCGATAGCCGTGTTCTCGGCTCTGGATCCGGGCATCGTCGATGCCTCGCGCACCCTCGGTTCGGGGCCATGCCGGACCTTCTTCAAGGTTGCGATTCCGGTCGCGAGGCCGGGGCTGGCGTCGGGACTGGCCCTGGCCTGGGGACGGGCCCTGGGGGAGTTCGGAGCGACCCTGCTTTTCGCCGGCTCCCTGGCGGCCGTCACCGAGACCGCGCCGCTTGCGATCTTTGCCCGGTTCAGCGAGCCCGACGGTTTCAACCAGGCGATCGCGCTCTCGGTGATCCTGATCTTCGTTTCGGTAGCCCTGCTCGCCGCGGTCAAGCTGACCGGCGGAGACCGGGCGATGGAAGGCAGGGGACTGTGAGCGGCGAAGACAGGGGCCTCGAGGTCGCGATCCGGGTCAGCCGGCGCGACTTCCTGCTCGACGTCAGCTTCGACCTGGAAGCCGGCCGCCGGCTTGCCGTGGTCGGACCGTCGGGTGCCGGCAAGACCACCCTGCTCAGAGCCGTGGCCGGCCTGATCAGGCCCGACTCCGGCAGCATCACCATCGGCAAGGACAAGGCCTTCGACTCCGAAGCCGGTGTCGACCTGCCGCCCGAGGCGAGGCGATGCGCGTACGTGCCACAGGACTATGCGCTGTTTCCCCATCTCACCGCAACCGCCAACGTCAGCTTCGGCATGCGCGCGGGGTCAACGGCCGAACGGCACCGGCGGGCGACCGACCTCCTCGAGCGGTTCGGGATCGGCGCGCTGAGCGCGGTCAAGCCGGCAAAGATGTCCGGAGGGGAGAGGCAGCGGGTCGCCCTTGCCCGCGCCCTGGCCATCGATCCCGCGGTGTTCCTGCTCGACGAGCCGCTGGCGGCGCTTGACCCTGAAACCCGCGACCAGGCCCTTCCGGTTCTCGAGGAGGTGTTGTCCGAGGCCAGGGTGCCGGTGCTGGTGGTGACACACTCGCGCCAGGAAGCCGAGCTGATCGCCGGGTCGACCCTCGTCATCGACCGGGGACGAATTTCGCCTTCAAACGATCAGGAAAGGAACAAATGGACCCGGAAGAATGGACCAGGCGCTTCGCAGAGGAAATCGGTGTCGATCCACCGGGCGATCCGGAGGTAGAGGTGCTTCTCAACCTCGCGGGGGTCGCCGCCCACGCATCGGCTCGAACCGCCGCGCCGATCGCATGCTGGCTGGCGGGCCGGAGTGACCTGTCCATGGATGAACTGACCGAGGCCGCCCGTCGTGTCAACGGCTGAGGGCAGGTCAGGGCTGTCCGCCTCCGAGATGCCTCTCCGCCCAGGCCAGGTCGGCCGGGGTGTTGACGTTGAAGAACGCGGTGGCCGGATCCCCGAACCGGGCGAGTTCCGGTTCCTCGGCAACGACCGGATCCATCTCGCTGACCGTCGCAATCACCGAGCGGCCGGCGGCCAGCCCGGTCTCGATCGGTTCCAGGCAGTCCGGACCGTAAAGGGCCGCCAGCGGCTGGAGGAGGCCTTCGGCGCGGGGAACGACCGCGATGCCCTCGTGCGCTGCCAGCCACGCGAGCAGTTCCGGCGGCAGCAATGGCAGGTCACCTGCCACCACCAATACGCTGCAGCCCGGCGCCGCTCTCAGTGCGGTGGCGATGCCGAGCAGCGGATGCCGGGGCCCGGGCGGCTCGATCACCGTCTTCACACCGCTGATGATCACCGGGCGGTCCTCCTTGGTCACCACGAACGGCTCCAGTCCTGCCCGGACGAGAGCCCGGACCGGATACTCCACCAGAGGCTTTCCGGCAAGGAGGGATCCCGTCTTGTCGCCACCCATCCTCTTCGCCGCCCCCCCTGCCAGTACCGCCGCGGCAACCCCAGGTTCGGGCCCGTGTCCGGCAACTCTCCTGGCTTGATGTCCCACCCGGCAAGTCTCGCATCATGAGCACCGGGCCCGTACCTGGTCCGGGACCGCTGCTTCCGGTGGAGGCTGCCCTCGCAACCGTGCTCGAAGGTGTCGATCCGCTCGAACCGGAGCCGGTGACCCTCGAACACGCACAGGGCCGGGTGACGGCCGGCGCCATTCGCGGCGGGGCCGACGTGCCGGCCTTCGACAATTCGGCGATGGACGGGTTCGCGGTGCGATCCGGGGATGTGCGAGGCGCGACTGCCGCCGAACCGGTGGAACTCTCGGTGAAAGGCGAGTCACGGGCCGGGACGCCCTGGACGGGATCAGTCGCCCGGGGCGAAGCGGTCGGGATCTCGACCGGAGCCGTGCTGCCCGAGGGGGCCGATGCGGTGATTCGAGTCGAGGACGTCACCTCCGCTTCCGGCGGCATCGTGGTCAGCCGGGAAGTCGGGTCCGGCCACGACATACGCCGGCGTGGCGAGGTGGCCCGGGCCGGCGAGGAGGTCCTCGGCCAGGGCACCCGCCTGGGTGCCGTCGAGCTGGGAATCCTCGCGACGGCCGGATGCGGGCTCGTCAGATGCCACCGCCGGCCCCGGGTCACGGTCCTGACCAGCGGCGACGAGCTGGTGGAGCCGGGCACCGAACTCGAACCCGGTCAGATCTGGAACTCGAACTCGACCGTGATCTCGGCGCTGATCCGGGACGCCGGTGGGAAGCTGGTCGCAGCGCAGTCGGTCCCCGACCGGTATCAGGAAACGGTCCACGCCCTGGAAGACGCACTCGGCTCCGACCTCGTCGTCATCTGCGGCGGGGTGTCGGTCGGCGAGCACGACCATGTGAAACCGGCGCTCGCCGAGCTGGGTGTCGAGCAGAAGTTCTGGAGGATCGCCCTGAAACCGGGCCGGCCGGCCTGGTTCGGGACCAGGGGGGACTCTCGTGTTCTGGGATTGCCCGGCAACCCGGTCTCGGCCCTGGTGGTCTTCCGGCTACTGGCTCATCCCCTGCTCCGCGCCCTCTCCGGCGAGATCGGTGGAGCCGTCCCTCTCAGGGGCAGGTTGGCGGCACCGGTGGAGAGGCTGCCGGGACGCATGCAGGCGGTGCCCTGCCGGTTTGCGGTCGGAAACCAGTCAGGGGACTTTGAGCCTTTGCCTCAACTCGGCTCCCACGACTTCCTCTCCCTGCGCGGTGCCCGGCTCCTCGCCCTTGTCCCCGAGGGCACCGGCCGGGCGGAGGCAGGCGAAGAGGTGGAGGCCGTGCCGCTTGGCGCGGATAACATGGCCTGATGCTCTTCAACGTCCGCCTGTTCGCCGGTCTGCGTGAAGCGGCCGGCTCAGATTCGACCGAGGTGGAACTCGAGCCGGGATCGACCACTGCCGCGCTGATGGACGCGCTCCGGGACGGCTCTGCGCTCGGCGAACTGCTCGAGCGCCTGCCGGTGAGGGTCGCCGTCAACTGGACATATGTCGACGGCCAGCGGGTACTTCAGCCAGACGACGAAATCGCGCTTGTCCCTCCGATCAGTGGCGGCAGCGGCATTCGCGCCAGGGTGACGGACCGGCCGCTCGACCTCGCGACGATCAGCGCCGAGGCCGGTGACCCCGCGGCCGGGGCCGTCGTCGTCTTCCAGGGAGTGACCCGTGATGTACCCAGGCTCGAGTACGAGGCCTACGCGGAAATGGCCGAACAGCGGATCGCAGCCATCCTCACCGACTGCTCGAATCGTTTCGGCCTGACCGGTGCGGTGGCCGAACACCGGACAGGGGCTGTCGCCCTGGGCGAGCCATCGGTCATCGTCGCGGTCTCGTCCCCTCACCGCGGTGAAGCCTTTGCGGGTGCCAGGGAAGCCATTGACAGGATCAAGGCCGAAGCACCGGTCTGGAAGATCGAGGTCGAGGCAGACGGAGCGCATCGCCGGGTCGAAGGCAGGCTTCCCGAGGTTGATGAGGGCCGAGTCGCCAGCGATCCGGAGGGCAACCAGAATGAATGAACCCAGGCTGACCCACATCGACGGAGAAGGGCGAGCCCGCATGGTCGACGTCGGTGACAAGGAAGTCACCGGGCGCCTGGCGATTGCCAGGGCCAGGCTCATGGTGGAGCCCGCCACCGCCGCCGCCATCGAGTCCGGCGAGGGCCCCAAGGGCGAAGTCGCCGGCGTCGCCCGCATCGCCGGCATCCAGGCGGCCAAGCGGACCTCCGAATTGATTCCGCTGGCCCACCCGCTGGCTCTCACCTTCGTCGATGTAAGCGTCACCGTGGACCTGGAGGCGGGGGTCGTCGAGATCATCTCCGAGGCCCGCACCAGCGACCGCACCGGTGTGGAGATGGAGGCCCTGACGGCCTGCACCGTCGCGGCCCTGACCATCTACGACATGGTCAAGGGGATCGAGCGAGGAGTCAGGATCGGCGAGGTCGTGCTGATCGAGAAGTCCGGTGGCCGAAGCGGTCACTGGCGACTGGACGACCAACCGGAACCGGCCGGAGGGGACCCGCGGCCTTGATCAAGGCCGCCCTCATCACGGTCAGCACCTCCCGGGACCTGGACGAGGATGGCAGCGGGGAGCCTGACCTGAGCGGTGAGCGGCTGGCGGCGCTCGCCGGTTCGATCGGCGCGGAAGTCATCGGCCGGGAACTGATCGCCGACGACCAGAACCTGATCGCCGAAAGGCTCCTTCACTGGTCCTTCGAAGGCGGGGCCGACCTGGTCCTGACCAGTGGCGGAACCGGGTTCTCCCCGTCCGACCGGACCCCGGAGGCGACCCTGTCGGTGATCGAACGCGCCGCGCCGGGTATCGCGGAAGCGATCCGGGGTGCCGCCGCCGGACACACCGACAAATGGCCGCTGTCGCGGGGCGTTGCCGGAATTCGAGGCAGTTGCCTGATCATCAACCTCCCGGGTGCTCCCGGGAGCATCAACGAGTCGGCCCCGGTCCTCAGGCCGATACTGGCCCATGCCGTCGCCCTGATCCAGGATCGCCCCACCCGTCACTGAAGGCATTGCTCGATGGAGAGGTCTCGAACGTCTCCGGTATTATTCACACATCTTGTGTAAATAATCAGAGGAGGCGGACATGGGTCTGCGACGATTCTCGGCAGGCGGAAACGGTGGCAAGCGGGTCAGGGCAATCGCCAAGGGCGGACCGAGCGCGGAAGTCCTGGTCGGCCTGAAGGACCACTGGCCGATGGGAGTGGCGCATGTGGTGCTGCCCGCCGGTGGAGGCATGCCTGAGCATGACCACAGCAGCTCCTCCACGATGCTGATCCCGATCGAGGGGACGGTGACGCTGATCGACGCAGAGGGGGATGGCAGCCTGGAGATGGAGCCGGGGTCGGTAGCCACCATTCCGATCGGCCACCGGGTCGCGATATCCAATCCAGGTGACTCGGAGGCGAAGCTGATCGTGGTCTTCGACCCGCCCGACTTCACCAGACAGCTCGAAAACTGGCCTCCCGACGTTGACTGAGCCGGGTTCGAGGGCGCCCCTGCGTCCGACCTCCCTGCTGGCCGGCTTCTACTTCCCGGCCATGTCCTTCATGGTCGCGGCGGCGGCCGTGGCAGTCGTGAACTGGCTCGGAGGCTTCGCCTGGGCGGGCTGGATGACACTCCATCTCGCTCTGCTCGGCGGCGTTTCCCAGCTGGTGCTCGGATCGGCCCAGTTCTTCACATCGGCATTCCTTGCGACCGATCCGCCGCCGCGAGGCCTCGTGTTCTCCCAGGTGGCGGTCTGGAACGCCGGAACCTTGATGATCGTCGTCTCGATGCCGTCCGGCAACCCATCGCTCGCGGAAGCGGGAGGGGTGCTGATCGTCGTCGGGCTACTGTTGTTTGCATCGGGCCTGTGGACGATGAAGCGCCGCTCCCTCCAGAGCTTCAGCTGGGCGGTCCGGTGGTACGGCTCTTCCGCGGCTTTCCTGTCAATGGGCGCCCTCGCCGGCATCGGTATGGCGGGCGGAGCCGTCTGGACGGGCGGGTCCCTCCTCGGTGCCCACATAGCCCTCAACCTGACCGGCTGGTTCGGTACCGCGATCGTCGGCACGCTGCACACCTTCTTCCCTTCTCTGACGGGGACGCGCCTGGGCTTTCCCCGGCTCGAGGGCTACACGTTCGTCGCCTGGCTGACCGGAGTCCTGGCACTCGCCGGTGGCCTTGGCTCCGGAAACGCGACCCTCGCCGTCCTCGGATGGATTTCCCTGGGCACGGCCGCCGTCCTCTTGAGCATCAACATGGCTTCCTCGCTCCGAGCCTCGTCCGGCCCCCTTCCGCTTGCCGCGACCCTGGTCGGAACCGGTCAGCTGTTTCTCTGCGCCGGGCTGGCGGTGGGCCTCGCCTGGTCCCTGGCCAGAGGCGTCTGGGCTCCATTTGCCGCCCCCGGCCGGGAGACCCTTTCCATCCTGATCATCCTCGGATGGATCGGGATGACGGTCGCGGGTTCGCTGCTCCACCTGCTGACGATCCTGGCACGCGTGCGCAGCCGGTTCACCCTCCCGATGCCCGTCCCGAAACCGATGCAGGAGAATCTCCTGGTGGCCATGGCCGGCATCGGCATCGCCGGAATGGCGGTTGCCGGCACCGCGGGAGCGGAATTCCCGGAAGTGCTCGCACGCGCCGTGACGATCGCGGCGGCGATCCTGCTGGCAAGGCGCCTGCTCGCGCTCGCGGCGCGAGCGGCTTTCAGCGGTTCTTTTCGATCAGGGGCCCGCGGATCCTGATCATGCAGCCTGCCTTGTCCGGATCGCGGGGCTCGAAGCCCGTCAGTTCGGCAGTCGGGTCGATCGATTCGAGGAGGCCTGCAGACACTCCTTTGTGAAGGGCGCAGATCAGGGGCTGCCGGTCGCGGGCAACGTCACGGTAGGGGCAGTTGTTCAGGCAGACAGCCACTTCCGGAGAGGGGGAGGGCTCGATGCTCGGCTGGAAACCCATGGCCGAGAGCGCATCGCGGAAACGCGTCAGAGGATCAGTCCCGACATGCCCGGCGTCGGCGAGTTCGAGCCCGATCTCGTATCCCTTGGCCTCGATCGCTTCGGGATTGACCGGGCCTCCGTCGATCGCCCGGGCGAGCCAATTGCCCAGTTCGGCGTAAGCGGTCGGATCATGGCCCCCGGGCTTGGCTGTGGGGTCGACGGCCCAGAGGTCCCTGGGCCTGCCCCGGCCGCGCCGGTCCAGCTCTCGCAGCACCAGACCCGATTCCCGCATGCGTTCGAGGTGCTGCCGTATGCCGTTCGGGTGACGTCCGAGGCGTTCCGCGAGTTCGTCGGTGGAAGCCGGTCGCCGGATCTGGCACAGCACATCGAACAATTCGGCACGAGTGAGCTGTGAAAGCGCATCGATATCGCGGTTTACATCCATCGGAGCATCCTCCCATGATCATTGCGAGGCAGGACTCCGTTCACTTTACACAACTCATGTGTGGATAATGGGCGTATGAAACGAAGCGAGGCTCTCAAGCCACTTTCCAGGGAGCACCATCAGGCCCTGTTCGTCTGCAAGACGATCAAGGACTCGGATTCCATTGAAGAAGCGGCCGGGGTCTTCACCGACTTCTGGTTTCGGGAGGGAGCGCAGCACTTCCGGATCGAAGAGGAAGTGCTGCTGCCGGGTTCCGGATTGCCGGGGCCATCTTCCGATGAAGACGTGGCTCGAATGCTCGACGACCACCTGGAGATACGTAGGGGGGCCGGGAGGGTAATTGCCGGCGATGTCTCCCTCGCCGAGATCAAGCTTCTCGGGTCGGTGCTCTACGGCCACGTTAGGTTTGAAGAGCGTGAACTGTTCCCTCGGATCGAATCGCGTATCGATCTGGTCGGGCTCAACCGTCTCAGGGAAGCCATCGAGGCTGCGGATCGCGGCTGAGGCAAACCGCCGGCAGGTTCTACCTGAAGGCGCCGGGGATGCCGACTATGGCTCCCGGCAGGTCGCGCCAGGAACGGTCGACCGCTTCCTGAAGGGCCTTGGTCGCCTGGGTGCCGTGTACCGGACGCCCGTGGCCGCACAGCAGGTGCTGGGGCACGAAGGTCCCGAGCGGCCGGCGGGGCGGGCGCATCCGCAGCATGATGTGCATGCCGGCACCCGCGTCAGTCGGCTTGAAGAGCTTCGAGGTTCCGACCGCTTCGGGCACCACCAGCACGTG
>WBZP01005371.1_pt2 | contig 10461 bp, 10 predicted proteins | sample 5204301 | NCBI WGS metagenome assembly WBZP01 (sample SAMN12412401, study PRJNA552823) | activated sludge metagenome | isolation source: activated sludge from nitrification reactor of wastewater treatment plant... | place: USA: Pennsylvania | collected 2017 | reverse complement strand
CCGTCGTGCTGTACGGCATGATCGGCCTGCTCGGAGCCAAGATCTGGAAGGAGAACCAGGTCGACTTCGGCAACCCGATCAACCTGATCCCGGTCGCCGCGGGCATCATCATCGCCATCGGCAACACCTCGCTGGTGTTCTCGAAGAACTTCAGCCTGACCGGCATCGCGCTGGGCACGATCGTCACCATCGTCGCCTACCACCTGGCCGTGGCGCTCGCCCCGGCCGAGCTGAAGAACCGCCACCACGGCGCGATCAGCAGCTTCCCCGAGGTCGACATCGCCGGTGTCGACGACACCTCACCGCACCGGCACGGCTGACCCACCCGGCGTCGGCGCACCGGGCCGTCGGGGAGGGTGACCTCCCCGGCGGCCCGGAGCTTCTTCCCCGACCGATCACGGCCCGCATTCGGCAGAAGCTGCCAATCACCTCACGGTCGCTGCGGCAGCACACCCCTAGTTCGTGCCCACCCCGGAAGGCAGGATCTGCCAGGTGAAGCCTCCCCCGTTCCGCTACCACGCACCGTCCTCGGTCGAGGAGGCCGTCGCGGTGCTCGCCGAGGTGGGCCACGACGGCAAGGTGCTCGCCGGCGGTCAGAGCCTCATCCCGATCCTGAACATGCGCCTGGCCTCGCCCGAGCACCTGGTCGACATCAACCGGGTCGCCGGGCTGGACGGCGTCCAGGTCACCGACGAGGGCGTGCGGGTCGGGGCGCTCGTCCGGCACAGCGCCCTCGAACGCCACGAGGGGGCGTTCGCGGCGAATCCTCTGCTGCGCCAGGGGTTGCAGTCGGTCGCGCACCCGGTGATCCGCAACCGGGGCACCACCGTCGGCTCGATCGCCCACGCCGACCCGAGCGGTGAGATGCCCGCGGTGCTCGCCCTGACCGGCGGCCACGTCGAGGCCGTGAGCAGCGCCGGCACCCGTCGCATCGCCCCCGAGGACTTCTTCCTGGGCCCGCTCGAGACGAGCCTGGCCGAGGAGGAACTGGTCACCGCCGTGCTGTTCGGGCCGCTCCCCGGCGACCCCCGCGCCGGCACGCGGGCGGGCACCGCCTTCGCGGAGATCGCCCGACGGCACGGCGACTACGGGCTCGCCGGGGTCGCGGCGGTGGTCACCGTGGCCGACGGCGCCGTCACCACCGCCCGCGCCTCGTTCGTCTCGCTGACCGCCGTCCCCTGCGCGCTCGACCTCACCGACGTGCTGGGCGGCTCCGCCGTCGACCCGGACGGCGCGGGCCCCGACTGGGCGGCGGCCGCCGAGGCGGTGCGGGCCTTCGTCGAGCCCGAGGACGACATCCACGCGGACGCCGCGTACCGGCGCCTGCTGGCCGGTGCGATCGCCGAGCGGGTGCTGCGCCAGGCGGCCCGCAACGCCCAGACGGCCCGCAACGCCCAGGAGGGCCACGACCGGGCGCCGACCACCCAGGGAGGGCAGCGATGACCGAGCTGACCAGCGGCGAGGTGCTGCACGACGTCCGATTGCAGGTCAACGGAACCTGGTACGAGACGCGCGTGCCGGCCCGGCGGCTGCTCTCTGACGCGCTGCGCCACGAGCTCGGGCTGACCGGCACCCACGTCGGCTGCGAGCACGGCGTGTGCGGGGCGTGCACCGTGCTGGTGGACGGCGCCCCGATGCGCTCGTGCCTGATGTTCGCCGTCCAGGCGCAGGGCCACGAGATCACCACGGTGGAGGGGCTGGCCGCGCGCCCGGGGGTGACCGAGGTGCGGGGCGGGTACGAACTCGGCCCGGTGCAGCAGGCGTTCATGGAGTGCCACGGGCTGCAGTGCGGGTTCTGCACCCCGGGCTTCCTGACCACGGTGACGGCGTTCCTCGAGGATCATCCGGACCCGACGCCCGAGGAGGCGCGGGAGGCCATTTCCGGCAACCTGTGCCGCTGCACGGGCTACCAGAACATCGTGAAGTCGGTCTGCCGGGCCGCCGAGATCATGCGCGAGCGGGGTGGGACGCGATGACCACCAAGCAGTTCGGTGCGCCGGTCCAGCGGCTCGAGGACCCGCGCCTGGTCAGCGGCAACGGCCGCTACCTCGACGACCTCGGCCAGGGCGCGCTCGCCGCGGCGTTCGTCCGCAGCCCGTTCGCGCACGCCCGCATCGTCGACATCGACGTCACCGACGTGCTCGACGTCGAAGGTGTCGTCGCCGTCTACACCCACGACGACCTCGCCGCCGACACCTCGTGCTCGGTCGGCGAGCGGTTGCCGCTGCTGATCCCCCACCCCGCGCTGACCCACCCGATGACCGGGTACGCCCTGGCCCCCGGCGTGGTCAAGCACGTCGGCGAGCCGGTCGCGATGGTGGTGGCCGTCGACCGCTACGTCGCCGAGGACGCCGTCGCCCGCATTCAGGTCAGCTACGAGCAGCTGCCGGTCGTCGTCGGGGTCGAGACCTCCCGCGCGGCAACGCATCTCGTGCACGAGGAGGCCCCGGGCAACGTCTCGGCGCACCTGGTGCAGGAGGTCGGCGACGCCCGCGCCGCCGTGGCCGCGGCCCCGCACATGCTGAGCCTCGACCTGCACATCGACCGCAGCGCCAGCATGCCGATGGAGGGCAAAGGCGTTCTGGCGCAATGGAACCCCGACGAGGGGATGCTGCGGATCTACTCCTCGACGCAGACCTCGACCGGGGTGCGGGCGGCCGTCGCGGCCAAGCTCGCGTTGCCGCTGGCCAAGGTCGAGTGCATCGCCCCGGACGTCGGCGGCGGCTTCGGGGCGAAGATCATGCACCCGTGGCCCGAGGAGGTGCTGGTGCCCTGGGCGGCGCGCAAGCTCGGCCGCGACGTCAAGTGGGTCGAGGACCGCCGCGAGCACTTCATCTCGAGCACCCACGAGCGCGCCCAGCTGCAGCACATCGAGGTCGGCTTCGACGACGACGGCCGCGTGCTCGGGCTCGACGTCACCTTCTGGCACGACAACGGCGCCTACACCCCGTACGGCATCATCGTGCCGATCATCACCTCGACCCAGCTGCTCGGCCCCTACAAGCCAGGCGCCTACCGGGTGGAGTTCTTCAGCCTGTTCACCAACACGGTGATCGTCACCCCGTACCGCGGCGCCGGGCGTCCGCAGGGCGTGTTCGCGATGGAACGCACCATGGACGCGATCGCCGCCCACCTCGGCAAGGACCGGGCCGACGTCCGGTCGGTCAACTTCATCCAGCCCGAGGAGATGCCGTACGACCACGGGCTGTTGTTCCAGGACGGGCGCCCCTACCGCTACGACTCCGGCGACTTCCCGGGGTCGCTGGCCAAGCTGAAGGCCCTGATCGGCTGGGACGACTTCGCCGCCTACCGCGCCGAGGCCGAGAAGGCGGGCCGCCGAGTCGGCATCGGCATCGGCTGCTACGTCGAGGGCACCGGGGTCGGCCCCTACGAGGGCGCGCACATCCAGGTCGAGACCTCGGGCCGGGTCAACGTGGCCACCGGGCTGACCACCCAGGGCCAGGGGCACCAGACCGCGTTCGCGCAGATCGTCGCCGACGAGCTCGGGGTGCGGCTGGACGACGTCCACGTCACCACCGGCGACACCCGCCGGATGCCCTACGCCGTCGGCACGTTCGCCTCGCGGGCCGCCGTGATGAGCGGCAACGCCGTGGCGCTTGCCGCAAAGGTGGTGCGCGCCAAGGCGTTACGACTCGCCGCCAACGCGCTCGAGGTCAGCGAGGACGACCTCGAGATCGCCGACGGAGTGGTCAGCGTGAAGGGCGCGCCGCAGACCTCGATCTCGCTCGGCACGCTGTCGGTGCTGTCGAACCCGCTCCGGTACGCCTTCGACGACGCGGCCCGCGCGGCCACCCAGTTCAGCGGCACGGCCGACTTCGCCAAACCGCCGGTCGCGGACGACGACGAGCCCGGCCTGGAAGGTACCGACTTCTACTCACCGACCCAGTCGACGTTCGCCAACGGCATGCACGCCGCCATCGTCGAGACCGACCCGGTCACCGCCGAGATCAGGATCCTGCGCTACTGCGTGATCCACGACTGCGGCACCCTGATCAACCCGATGATCGTCGAGGGTCAGGTGCACGGCGGCGTCGGCCAGGGCGTCGGCGGGGCGCTGTACGAGCGGATGGTCTACGACGAGACCGGCCAGCTGATGAACGCCTCGTTCATGGACTTCCTGATGCCGTACGCCTCCGAGGTGCCGCACGTCGAGATCGACCACCTCGAGACCCCGTCGCCGCTGAACCCGTTGGGGCTCAAGGGCGCCGGGGAGGCCGGGTGCATCCCGGTCACCGCCGTCATCGCCTCGGCGATCGAGGACGCCGAGGGCATCACGATCACCTCGATGCCGATCTCCCCCACCGAGCTGTGGCACCTGCGCCGGCGGCACGCCGAGCCGGCACAGGCCACCGCACCCGCCGACCGCAGCACCGACAGCTGAGGAGCCCACCCGTGAAGTTCACCGGAACCGCCCAGATGCAGGCCCCGCCGGAGAAGGTGTTCGCCGCCTTCAACGACCCCGGGGTGCTCGCCCGCACCGTGCCCGGCTGCAGCTCGCTCACCGAGCTCGGCCAGGACCGGTACGCGCTCGTGGTGACCGCGGGCGTGGCCGCGATCAAGGGCACCTACCAGTGCGAGGTCGCCCTGGTCGACGGCACGCCCCCGTCGGCGTTCACGTTGCGCGCCACCGGGTCCGGCGGGCCCGGCACGGTCAGCGCGGACGTCGCGATGAAGCTCGCGCCGTCGGCGACCGGGGGCACCGACCTGAGCTACGACGCGGACGCCGCGATCGGCGGCACCATCGGCGGCGTCGGCCAGCGGATGCTCAACGGCGTCTCGAAGAAGATGGCGGCGCAGTTCTTCGCCGCGGTTGACGCCGACATCGCCTCCGGCGGCAAGCCGGCGGTCGCGGTCGGGGCCCCCGTGGGCGTGCCCGCGCAGGGTGGCGCCGGCGACCTGGTCGCCGCCGGAGGGCCGCGGGTCTTCACGCCCACCGGGGCGCCGCCCGCGGCGGCGGGTGTGGGCGGGTTCGGCGGTGCCGCCGGGTTCGCGGTGGGCGCCCTGGTCGGGGCGCTCGCGGCGCTGGCCGGTGTCATCATCGGGGCGAGGGCCGCGCGCCGCGGCTAGGGCCTGCCCGAACGATCGGAGTGAGGACCATGCGACCTTTCGTTGCGGCCGCGGTGCAGCTGGCCCCGGTGGCCGGCCCGCTCAGCGCCGAGGTGATCGAGGCCAACCTGGCGAAGTGCGTCGCGTTCACCCGGCGGTGCGTGGCGGCGTCCGGTGCCGAACTGGTGGTGCTGCCCGAGTCGGCGACCACGGGGTTCACCCCTGGGTGCTCGGCCGAGGAGCTGTGGGACCTGGTCTCAACGGTGCCCGGCCCGATCACCGAACCGGTGCAGCGGGTGGCGGCGGAGCTCGGCGTCCATGTCGTGCTCGGCACCTACGAGCGGGGCGCCGAGCGCGGGGTGGTGCACAACGCGGCCGTGCTGATCGGGCCGGACGGCGACGTGCTCGGGGTGTACCGCAAGACGCACCCGTTCCCCGGCGAGCGGGTCGAGCGCGGCGGTTGGGTGACCGCGGGGGACGACGTCTGCGTGGTCGAGACGTCGCTAGGGCGGATCGGTCTGATCATCTGTTTCGACGGCGACTTCCCCGAGCTGAGCCGGATCGAGGCGTTGCTGGGCGCGGAGGTGATCTGCCGGCCGTCGGCGCTGCTGCGGTCGGCCGACATCTGGGAGCTCACGTCGCGGTCGCGGGCCTACGACAACCACGTGTTCGTGATCGGGGCCAACGCCACCGGGATCGACCCGGCCGGGGTGATCTACTTCGGCAACTCGCACATCGTCTCGCCGATCGCCGAGATCGTGGCGAAGGCGTCCTCGCACGAGTGCTGGGTGTCGGCCCGGCTCGACCGGGACGCCGCGATGGCCTCGTTGACGCCGGGATCGTCTGTGCCGCAGTCGTTCCACCACCTGCGCGAGCGCAACCTCACGCTGATCGAGCGGTACCGCGACCTGCTGGCGTCGCCGTCGCGTGGCGAGTCGGTGGGCTGACCGGGTCGTCCCGCTCCGGGAGGTACCAGCACAACGACGGAAGGGACTGCCTCACCCGTCACCAACGCCATCCCGAGGGCCCGGTTTCCGTCGTTGCGTACGGCTCCGGCGTCACCCGGGGGTGTGAGCGCGGACGGCGCGCGCCGTCGCCGAGAGGGTGACCGGCCCGGTGGGCGATCCCAGCCGGCGGATCAGCTCCGCGCGCAGGGCCTGCTGGTGCCCGGCGTCGAGCGAGACGCAGTACGCACCGGCCGGCCCGATCCCCGCGAGGAACCCGGCCCACAGCTCCTCGACCCCGCGATAGGTGCTCTGCACGGTCAGGGTGGTCTCGTGGACACCGGTGAACCCGGCCCCGCCGAACAGGTCGGCGATCTCCCCCGGGCCGCCGAACCGCAGGGTGCGCGCCTCGTCCGGGGCGTCCGGGTCCAGGGTGAGGGCGGCGTCCCAGAAGTGACGCAGCATCTGCATCCCCTCGGCGAAGTCCCAGACGCACGCGGCCACCACACCGCCGGGCCGGACGACGCGGCGCAGTTCGAGCGCCGCCTGCCCCGGATCGGTCACGAAGTGCAGCACCAACTGGGCCAGGGCGGCGTCCACGCTGTGGTCCTCGACCGGAAGCCGCTCGGCCTGCCCCAGCCGGACGTCGACCCCGGGATGCCGGGCCGCGCAGGCGGCGACGAACGGTGGCGACGGGTCGACCGCGGTGACCGCGTCGGCGCCGAGCCGGGCGCCGAGTTCACCGGTCAGCGCACCGGGCCCGCACCCGACGTCCAGGGCCGTCTGCCCGCGACGCAGACCGGCCAGGTCGGCGAAAGGGGCGGCCAGGGCGGTCGAGTACCGGCCCATGAAGGCGTCGTAGGCCTCGCCGGCGACGGCGAAGGTCCGCGCCCCCGCGACGGGCTGCTGGTCGGGCTGCTGGTCCGGCTGCTGCATGGGGACTCCCGCCCTCGATGGGCCGAGTCTAGGCCGATGTGCGCTGGGTCACATCACTTCTCGGCCCGCGCCACCGGCACCGTCAGCGCCAGGCAGACCACCCCGCACCCGGCGCAGACCAGCCACAACGACCGGTACCCCCAGGTGTCGGCCAGCCACCCGTGCACCGGCGACGCCGCCGCACTGGCACCGAACAGCACCATCGAGGCGAGCCCGACGCCCTGGCCTGCGCGTTCCGGCCCGGCCAGCTCGCCCGCGATCAGCTGCAGCACCCCGTTGGCGCCGAGGGCACCGAACCCGAACACGGCCATCACCGGCACCTGCACGGCCGGGCCCCACGGCGTGACCGCCCAGTAGGCGAGCGCGCCGACCACCAGCACCACCCAGATCGCGGTGAGCACCCCCCACCGACGCGGCGCGCCCGGCCCCCGGTCGGCCAGCCGGCCCCAGACCAGCCGGGCGAGCATCGCCGACACGCTGATCACCACGAACAGCACCGACCCGGCCAGCGGCCCGGCGCCCTCGGCGCGCAGCCCGGCGACGGCGAAGCCGAGCACGGTGGCGAGACCGACGACGTAGCACCCGCTCGCCACGAGCAGGCGCACCATGGCCGGGCGGCGCAGCAGCCCGGCCACGTCGAGGCCGAGCCCGCGCGGCCGACCCGACGGCGGCGTCGCCGGGCTGACCAGCCCGAACGCCACCGAGCAGACCCCGGCCAGGACGGCGCTCGCACCCAGCGCCAGCCGCACCCCACCGAGCGCGGCGAGCCCGGGCAGCAGGAACGCCGCGATCAGCCCGCCGAGCGAGACGGCCATCTGCCGCACCCCCATGGCCATGCCGCGCCGCGCCGGGTCGAACGTCTGGAAGATCGACACGGCACCGGCGAGGGTGATCACGGCCTGTCCGAGCCCGAAGCAGAGGAACGCGAGCACGAGACCGGTGAGGCTGCGCGCGAAGGCCGCGGCGGCCAGGCAGGCCGCCACGGCGAGGGCGCAGACGATGAGCGGACGGCGCGCGCCGACCCGGTCGACCAGCGCGCCGGCCGGGACGAGCGCCACCGCCGTGCTGACCGACCCGGCCGCCAGCACCAGCCCGACCTGCGGCCCGGTCAGCGAGAACTCACGGGCCAGGTCGGGCACCAGGGCGCCCAGCCCCCAGGAGCAGACCGACACACTCGCCTGCGAGGCGACCGCGAACGCCAGGACGGCGCGTCCGCCCGCCGCGCGGCCCCGCCCCGTGCGTCGGGTGAGCGTCGCCGGAGGCATCCGCCCACCGTAGGTCAGCCGGGGTCGCCGCCGATCTGCGGCTGGGGCCGACGCGACGGCGCCGGTGGACGATCGCTCGTCCACCGGCGCTGGGTCAGGATGAGGCGGGGTGGGGCAGGGTCAGGCGGCGACCAGCTCGCCGCGCTCGTCGTCCGTGTTGGTGGTGCCGTTGGTGCCGCTGCCGTAGGCGACCGGACGGCGCTCGGCGAGGTGCGCACGGATCGAGTAGGTGAGGGCGGCGGCCCAGGTCAGCCAGATCGCGCCGTAGATCAGGTTGTCGGTGGCGGCGGCCAGGTCGATCCAGTCGCTGCGGAGCAGGGTGCGGGTGTTGGTCAGCACGATCAGACCGCCGACGGCCGAGCCGAGGACGCGCGGCGGCACGTGGCGCACCAGCCAGGCGGCGATCGGCGCGGCGATCGCACCACCGATCAGCAGGCCGAGCACCCACTCGACATGGATCCCGGCGGTGCCCAGGGCGGCGAGGAAGCCGAGGCTGGCGGCGAGGGAGACGGCGAACTCGCTGGTGTCGATCGAGCCGATCACCCGGCGGGGTTCCATCCGGCCGCTGGCGAGGATGGCGGGGGTGCCGACCGGCCCCCAGCCGCCGCCCCCGGTGGCGTCGACGAACCCGGCGAAGGCGCCGAGCGGGGCGAGGAACCGGGCCCGCAGCGGCTGGCCGAGCTTGTCGGTGCGGATGCCGCGGGCGGTGAACCGGGTGAGCAGGTAGAGGCCGAGGGCGAGCAGCACCAGGGCCATCACCGGCTTGGCCACCGAGGTGTCGAGGTTGCTGAGCACCGTGGCGCCGGCGAACGCGCCGACCGCACCGGGCAGGCCCACCTTGACCACGACCGGCCAGTCGACGTTGCCGAACCGCCAGTGCGAGGCGCCGGAGATGAGCGTCGTGCCGATCTCGGCCAGGTGCACGGTGGCGGAGGCCGCCGCGGGGTTGGTGCCGAAGGCCAGCAGCAACGTGGTCGAGGTGACCCCGTAGGCCATGCCCAGGCTGCCGTCGACGAGCTGGGCGCCGAGTCCTACCAGAGCCAGCGTGACCAGTTTGCGCATTGTCATCTCCCGGTTTCGTTCGGTGGTGTTCCGAGAGAAAACATAGTGTGTCGATAGGAATAAGCGTCAATGCGCTCGGTGAGCATTCACCGAGCCGGCGTAGCGAGATCGCCCGTTCGGAGCTACGCGTCCGGGCCGTTGTCGTCCGGGCTGTTGTCGAGCCACGCGCGGACGGCCGCGTGGAACTCCGCGGGGGCGTCGAGCATCAGCCAGTGCCCGGTGTCGAAGGCCCGGACGGCGCACCCCGGCGTGGCCTGCAGCGTCGCCACCCAGCGGTCGGAATGGAACATGAACGGCTTGCGCCGGCCGTAGCAGAACAGCACCGGGAGCTGCGCGCCGAAGACCTTGTCGAGCCGGGCCATGCCGTGAAGGCCGTCGTGGGCGCGCAGCCACTGCATGGCGTAGGGGTAGTTTTGCTGCCAGCCGATCCGCTCCGGCGGGTCCGGGCAGGCCAGCGCCCGCGCCATCCGGCGGGTGATCGCGGTGGCCGGGCCGGGCAGGCGGCGGCCGAGCGTCCAGGCCAGGGCGAGCGGCAGCTGGTACCCGACGATCATGGCCTTCTGCCGGATCGTCAATGCCCGTGAGTGGGCGCTCGACCCGGCGTCGCCGATGTCGGTGACCACCGCCCGGCTCACCCGCTCGGGATGCTTCGCGGCGTAGGCGCCGCCGAACATGCACCCCCAGTCGTGCAGCAGCAGGATCACCGGCCGGTCCGGGCTGACCGCGTCGACCACCGCGCCGATCAGCTCGTTCGACTGCGCCACCGAGACCGGCCGCGGCGGCCCGGTGACGTCGAAGCCCGGCAGGGTGAACCGCACGCACCGGTAGGAGTCGCGCAGCGCGGCCACCGTGCCGTCCCACACCGCGGCCGTGTCGGGCCAGCCGTGCACCAGGACGACCGTCGGGCCGGTGCCCTCGACCTGCACGGACAGCCCCTGCACGTCCAGCGTCTCGCTCATCCACGCACGGTAGTGCCGCAGAGCCGGTCGGCCCAGGGTCTCGGTCGTATCAGCCCAGGGTCTGGGCGGTGATCAGCTCAGCGTCTCGGCGGTGAGTGGGGCGCCGTCCGCGGGTTGCGGGTACGGCGCGGCGCCGGCGAAGTCGGCCTGGCGCCACGCCTCGTAGACCACCACGGCCACCGCGTTGGCCAGGTTCAGGCTGCGGTTGCCCGGTCGCATCGGCAGGTA
>WBZP01007539.1_pt1 | contig 10462 bp, 7 predicted proteins | sample 5204301 | NCBI WGS metagenome assembly WBZP01 (sample SAMN12412401, study PRJNA552823) | activated sludge metagenome | isolation source: activated sludge from nitrification reactor of wastewater treatment plant... | place: USA: Pennsylvania | collected 2017 | reverse complement strand
CCGCGAGTCAGCTTACCGACCTATCGCGTCTGATAGAGAAATTGATACGACAAGGGGTCTCCCCCAAGGCAATACTCCTGTCAGGTGGAGGCAACGACATAGCTGGAGATGAATTTGGAATGTTGCTAAATCATAAAAAATCCAGCATATCCGGGCTGAATGACAAAATTGTCGAAGGAGTAATGGATCGAATAAGTCATGCCTACGCCACCATAATCTGGTCAGTTTTGCAGCTATGCAAAGATAGACTCGGCACGGAAATTCCGATTCTAGTTCATGGCTACGATTATCCAGTTCCCGATGGACGCGGATTCATGGGCGGTTGGGGCCCTATGCCGGGGCCATGGTTAGAACCCGGATTTCGGGAAAAAGGTTTTGAAGTACTGGCGGAGCGAATCGCGATAATGACCGACTTGATCGACCGGTTCAATCTGACGCTTCAGGGCGTGGCGAGGCTCCAACAGTTCGCGGGAAATGTGAAATATGTCAATTTGCGAGGGACATTGAAAAACGGCTCGACATACAGGAAAGACTGGGCGAACGAATTGCACCCAACCAAAGATGGCTTTTCAACGGTCACAAAGAAATTCGCAACTGTGTTGAGTGGCTTGCCATAAATTTCTTGTTCAAAGCCGACTATGCATGTCGCACATGCAAGTGGCGTGGGTTTTTGGTGCCGCCCCAGGTAGGTGCCAAACAAGATGAGCCCCATAACCCGTCTTGGGACGACTCGTGCCCTGTGGCCAGAATGCCGGCAAACTGCCGCCGGCCTGCGAGGTCATCTTCTTAGCGAGTCAGCAAAGACAGACTCTCCAGGCTATTCAGAACTCACGGGGACACAATTGCATACCATATTCAGTAGTGCTACATTCACATTGGGCAGTTGGCCCAAACGATCTTGGAGGAGACGAAATGGCAACGAAAGCGTCATCAATCGGCCTGAAACCTAAGGTTAAAAAAAGCACTGACGGAGTAGACGTGAATGCGGTTTTTCAGGCAGCAATTAAGGCAGGGGTAGTCAAGGGCGACACGACAGTAGCAGAAATGGCGGCATTAACTAAGAATGCAAATATCGGCACGCTCGGTTATGCGGTTGCCTGGGACAGGTATGTGGCTGTCGTGAAATAAGGAAAATGCAGAACTTTGCGGGGGCAGTGGCCCCCATTTTTTTTGTCCTGCGGAACACCGAGGAATGGCTTGTACGTGGCATAAGTCGAATTTCCGTAATCGTCGATGATGATGAGAAAAGAACGTTACGCAGAATCAAAGCGATTGTTGAGTTGTTGTTCTGGGAACTCTATGTGGTTCGCACTCCATCGACATGCCTTCTGAAGGAACTCATAGAAAGCCTTTCCCAAGCAAACCGAAATGGCGAGCTGGCGTATTTTTTTTGGAAGCATACCGAGACAGATACCCTCGCAAGAGTATGTCTAGGCATGATGATCGAGTTGGGAATAGCTTCCAGAGCGGATCCGATCATACGGTCTACACTGTTCTTGCTTGATCATTCTTACCACGAGCAACTTCCCTTTCGATCGCTTGATGTCGAACACGCACGATGGAAATTTTTCACTAAGGGACGAAAGCCGAGCGCTTTTTTCATCGCGGCGAAGCGATTTTCCGGCGATCGAATACCGCGCACAATTTCAGATGAATATGCGCTTACGCATACGATTTTTTATCTAACTGATTTTGGTGCGGATCCAGAGTTACTTAGTCAAAAGTCACCGGGCCTTCGAGAGAGGATCTTCTCTCTTTGCGCTGAGGCACTAAATACCAACAATCTCGATATTCTTTCTGAGCACATTCTATGCATTGAGTTTCTTGGGGGTGATTTCGTTGATCATGACGTCTATGCAAATGAACTACTTTCCCGTGTTCATTCGGAAGGCTATTGGCCTGGACCGTTAGCCTTAGATGAAGAACTGCGCACAGAGGGGTTCAATGACGGCGAGGCCACATTCTTTGAGAACTACCATACGACTTTGCTTGCGCGCGATGTTTTACAGAGAATCTCTTTGGCTAAGAACTATGCTCTCAGTGATTGTTCCTTGGAACCTCACCTAAGGGTTGCACGACACCATAGATGCCTGCCCGGATTTGCGGCAAAACGTAGTTCTGCAACTAGTGGTATGCGAAAAGATGCTGATAGGCAGGCATATATCAAACTGTTATCGCATGGCTCAATAGATGAAGACCTCGTTATTCAGCACTTGATGAGGCCGGGCTGTATTCAGTTCTCGTTGCTCGGATTGGCGCGTCGATCTCATCGAGCGTGTTCGAAAAAGCCGGTATCCGATTTCCCAAATCTCTGCATCGCGTTGCGTTATTTGGCGGATGTTAGAGCAGATTTGACTATGCCGAACCTATTCCTTACACGAAGCTTAGCTGGGTATGCGCTAAATGATTCTGGCTCAGCGCTTCCAGCATCGAATGGTATTGGTGAGGTATTGCTAGTGCAACTAGAAAACGCTTACCGCGAGCTATCCATGTCTAAGTGTCGCGACAACTTTGAGGCATCTAAGAAGTTGTCGGTAGCTGTCGAAATTCTATGCATTGCGTCCATTTTCTTTGCAGGGAATCAGGTGCAGATCACAGCCATGTGGCGTATTGCACTCAACGGAGCTTTGCATCAAGCGGTTCGCTCACGAGATGTTGTTAGTATGAGTTACTTACTTTGGTGCAATGAGCTACTAGGCATACCGGTCGAACTCAGCGTGCACAAGATGGGCAAAAACACTGTTGAAGTTTACCGCGAACTAGTGCGAAAAAACAGAGAGATCGAGGGCGATTCAATGCAAACCCTAGGACGTGCAGCGGATACTTGTTGGCACTTACTTCTCAATCTGGAACGAATACGGAAAACCTTGCTGGGGCGTTTTCAGGGACGAAGTGCAACGAATGATGATACTCCTAGAAACCGTCAGGTTATGACGTAGAGTTGTGCACATTGAACTAGGGCTATAACGTGACGTAAGTGGGGCAAATCATTGGATCAGCGGCGCTATTTCAGACTAGTAGCTCAAAAGTCGGCTCTAGCGAGACGGCGTCGACTTGGTAACCGATCCATGTATTGATAGTCAAATTGATAGTCTAGAATGCCATAAAAACAAAAAAGCCCACATAATCATGGGCTTAGATGTTGTAACTGGCGGAGACGCAGGGATTCGAACCCTGGATCCAGGTTTTGCCCAGATGCGCCCTTAGCAGGGGCGTGCCTTCGACCACTCGGCCACGTCTCCGAAAGCGGCGATACGCATGATGCGTGGCGCCGTTTCGCTGGGGGCGGAGTATACCCGATCGGTCCGCGCCGCGGCGGGCAAGCGCCGTTGGCCCGTCCGTCAGTCGCGCAGACTGATTTGCGGCCAACCTCGTTGGGAGGCGATCCGGGCCAGTGTCGGGTCGGCATCGACCGCCACCGGATGAGAAACCTTCTCCAGCAGCGGCAGGTCATTCAGCGAGTCGCTGTAGAACCAGCTTTGCTCGAAGCCGCCCAACCACAGACCGAGAGATTCGAGCCAGGCTTCGACGCGCACGATCTTGCCTTCGCGAAAGGAGGGCGTGCCGCGCGCCCGGCCTGTGAAGCGGCCGTCTTCCTGCGCGGGAATGGTCGCGACCAGGTGCGGGATGTTGAATTCCTTCGTCATCGATCCGGTGACGAAACTGTTGGTTGCGGTGACGATCGCCAGCAGGTCGCCGGCGGCGGCGTGCTTGGCCACCAGGTGGCGCGCGGCGGAACTGATCAAGGGCCGCATGCGCGTATCGACGAACTCGCGATGCCATGCATCCAGTTCCGCACGCGAATGGCGCGCCAGCGGGGCAAGCTGGAAATCGAGAAAGACGTCGATGTCCAGCGTGCCGGCCTTGTACTGCTCGTAGAACTCGTGGTTCTTCGCTTCATGGATCTCGCGGTCCAGCACGCCCTTGCCGATCAGGAATTGCGCCCACTCGAAATCCGAATCGCCGGCGAGCAGGGTATTGTCGAGATCGAAAAGGGCGAGATTCATGGTCGGTCGAGATCCATTGAAGACTGCATCAGTTCGCGCAGCAGCGGCAAGGTGGGTGGGCGCTTTTGCTCGAGCGAGGCGCGGTCGAGGTTGTTGAGCATCGCCATCAGCGAGGAGAGGTCGCGGCGGCCATGGCGCAGCAGGTAGTGCAAGACAGCGGAATCGATCAGCATGCCGCGCTCCAGCGCATGGCGGTGCAGGGCGCTCGCCTTCTGATCGTCCGAGAGTGATTGTATTTCGTAGATCAGGCACTGGCCGATGCGGGTGCGCAGGTCTTCGCGCAGTTCCAGCCGCAGCGGCGGTTCATTGCCGGCCAGCAGCAGCGCAAGGCCGAGAAAGCGCGCGGCATTGAAGCTGCGGAACAAGGTGACCTGCGCCTCGGCCTCGAGTCCGTGCACGTCGTCCATCACCAGCAGACTGCCGGGGGCGAGCTGCGGATCGGAACCGGCCTGCGTTGCCGGCATCAGAGTCACCGGTCGCTTTTCGCGCGCCGCCGCCGCCGTTGCCTCGAGCAGGTGAGTCTTGCCGCAGCCCTGCGGCCCCCAGAGATAGACGGACTCGAAGCTGCGCGCGCTGCACAGGCTGCGCAAGCGCTGCACCAGCTCCCCGTTCCCGCCGATGACGAAATTGTCCAGGGTGGGCGGCAGCCGGGGTTCCAGATCGAGCAGCAACTGCCGCTGCGGGGTACCCATTCATCAGCCTTGATAGAAGCGGCTCGCCAGATACAGCTTGCGTACTTCACGCAGGCCCACCAGCAAGGCCGCGGAAGCGGGCAGCGCGGCAAGCACACCGAAAAATCCGAAGAGCTGGCCAAACGCCATCAAGGCAAAGATTACGGCCAGGGGGTGCAGGCCGATGCGCTCGCCTACAAGGAACGGAGTCAGCAGCATGCTTTCCAGCAGTTGGCCGATGCCGTACACGATCAGCACGGCAATGATCGGGCCCCACCCGGCGAACTGCAGGGTGGCCACCAGCAGCGCCAGGATAAGGCCGATGGCATAGCCAAGGTAGGGTATGAAGATCAGCAGCCCGGTTACCACGCCCAGCGAAACTGCGGAAGGGATGCCGGCGATCCACAGCGCGAGGAAGTAATAGGCGGCGAGCAGTCCCATGACCAGGATCTGGCCGCGCAGATATTGCGAAAGCACGGCATCGACATCCCTGGCCACGACGACCAGTTTGGCGTGCCATGGACGCGGGATGACATTGGCCATGCGGCCGATCATGCCGTGCCAGTCCAGCAACAGGTAGAACATTACGACCGGGGACAGCAGCAGGTTCACGGCGAGGCCCACCAGCGCCACGCCGCCGATCTTGAGCGAACTGTAAATGCGCTCCAGGACTGCCTGCACGGTATCCCAGTTGCCGGCCGCGAGCTTCTTCAACGAGGCGGCATCAAGGTGCAGGCGAAGGCCGAAGTGATCGTGCAGCCAGGGCGCGAGGTTATCGTTGATCAGCCTCAGCGCCTCCGGCGTCCGCTCGGTCAGCACGGCAGCCTCTTCGTAAAGCAGCGGCAATATGATCAGGATCAGGCCCGCACCAAGCGCCGCCAGTGCCAGCATGACGAGGAGCACCGACAGGATGCGCGGCAAGCCCCAGCGCGTCACGCGGTCGGTCACCGGGTTGCATATGTAGGCCAGGATGCCAGCCAGCAGAAAGGGCGTGAGGATCGGGGAAAGCGCATACAGCAGCAAGAGAATCGCCAGCCCGGCCGTTATCCACAGGGCAGCTTGCAGACGTTGGCTGCGATCGGTGTCGGGAGGCAGGGTCATTTCCGGTAAAATTCGCGGCTTCTTCTTCGTTGGCACCGCGGATTATCGCCCATCCGGCGCCTGTCCGCTTTCGTGCAACTCGCGCCGGCCCGTGTCGCCAAGGACTTCATTTTGACTGGTTTCAACTCTGTTGCCTCCGGGCTAACCTACCGCCAAGCCGGAGTCGATATCGATGCGGGTGATGCCTTGGTCGAGCGCATCAAGCCGGCGGCGCTGCGCACCATGCGCCCGGAAGTGATGGCCGGCATCGGCGGTTTTGGCGCGCTGTTCGAAATCTCGAAGAAGTATCGCGATCCGGTGCTGGTTTCCGGCACCGACGGCGTCGGCACCAAGCTCAAGCTGGCATTCAAATGGAACCGCCACGACACCGTCGGACAGGATCTGGTGGCCATGAGCGTCAATGACATCCTGGTGCAGGGCGCCGAGCCGATGTTCTTTCTTGATTACTTCGCCTGCGGCCGGCTCGACGTGAATACGGCCGCCACGGTGATCGAGGGCATCGCCGGGGCATGCGAACTGGCCGGTTGCGCGCTGATCGGCGGCGAGACGGCGGAAATGCCCGACATGTACCCCGACGGCGAATACGACCTGGCCGGTTTTGCCGTCGGCGTGGTCGAGAAGTCCGCCATCATCGACGGCAAGGCGATTCGTCCGGGTGACGTGGTGCTTGGCCTGGCATCTTCCGGCGCGCACTCCAACGGCTATTCGCTGATTCGCAAAATCCTCGAGCGCGCGCAGCCCGATCCGGCGCTGGACATCGGCGGGGTATCGCTGGCCGATGCGCTGCTGATGCCGACGCGCATCTATGTCAAGCCCTTGCTGGCGCTGATGCAGTCGCTGCCGGTCAAGGGTATCGCGCACATCACGGGCGGCGGCTTGACCGAGAATGTGCCGCGGATTCTCGGCGATCATTTGACGGCGATCATCGAGCAAGAAAACTGGCCTTTGCCGCCCTTGTTCCAGTGGCTGCAGGCCGAGGGCCGGGTGGCCGACGGCGAAATGCATCGCGTCTTCAATTGCGGCATCGGCATGGTGGTGATTGTTGCCGAGGCCGATGCCGGGGCGGCGATGCAGTTGCTCGCGGCGGCGGGCGAACAGGTCCATCATATCGGCAGGATCGAGGCGCGCGACGAAGGGCAGGCGCAGACCATTTTCGTTTGAGGTGTGCCGCCGAGCGGATCGCGGTGGCCCCGGCGCCATGGAGGATGCCGTCGCCGGTCCCTCAAAGCGACAGGTGAGCGTTGACGGCAGCCAGCAGCCTCGCCCTCGGGTCCGCTTCCAGCGGATCGATGATCCGCAGGTCCCTCAGGCTTTTCAGCCATGTCAGTTGCCGCTTGGCGAACTGGCGTGTGGCGAAGACGCCGCGCTCGCGCAGTTCGCCGGGCGGCAGTTGCCCTTCGAGCATTTGCCAGACTTGTCGATAGCCGACGCAGCGCATCGAGGGCAATCCGGCATCGAGCCGATATCTGTCTCGCAGCGCCACGACTTCGTCGATCAGTCCCGCGTCCAGCATGGCCTCGAAGCGCCGCGTGATGCGTCGGTGCAACTCGCCGCGATCGCCGGGGACCAGGGCCAGCGCCAGGCAGCGGTATGGCAGCCGGTGATTGTTCTGCGCAGCGAAAAAGCTGCCCAGCGTGCGACCGGTCAGGCGCAGCACTTCCAGGGCCCGCTGTATGCGTTGGGCATCCGTGGGCTTGAGCCGCGCAGCGGTCTGCGGATCCAGGCGCGCCAGTTCGGCATGCAGCGCCGGCCAGCCGCGCTCGGCGGCTTCGGCATCGATCCGCGCGCGCAGCGCCAGGTCCGCCGGCGGCAGGTCGGCCAGGCCCTCGCGCAGCGCCTTGACATACAGCATGGTGCCGCCCACCAGCAGCGGAATGCGGCCGGCCGCCGCGATCGTCGCCATTTCGCGCAGGGCATCGGCGCGAAACCGTGCCGCCGAATAGCGCTGCTCGGGGGTGATCAGGTCGATCAGGCGGTGCGGGAAGCGCGCCAGCGTGGATGCATCGGGCTTGGCGGTGCCGACGTTCATGTCGCGAAACACCTGCGCCGAATCGATGCTGATGATGTCGACAGGCAGCCGCGTCGCCAACTCGAGCGCCAGCGCGGTCTTGCCGCTGGCGGTGGGGCCGATGAGCATAATAGCCGGAGGCTCGAGCATGCGGGTGGAAGAGGGAGGTCGAACGAGCTAGTCTAAACGGTGGCATGCTACGTTGCGAATCATGGGGTGGCCTGGAGCGTTGATCATGAATGCCTTGAGCTTCGGTATTGCGGGGCTGTTTGTCTTGGGAATGTCCGCGGCGCCGGGTATGGCGCAGGATCAGGCGCGAAGTCCTGCGACCGGGCCGGCGGCGGCACCCGAGATACCGTCCTCGGTGGCCGGCCATTCTGCAGCGCCGCCACCGACCATCGCCGACCTGGTGTTGTTGCTGCAGAGCTACAAGCCGGATCCCGAGCGGATCGCCCGACTTCGGGTGGATATGGAGGCGGACGTACCCGCGGCCGGCGAGCCCCGTAGCTTGGCCATTGCCTGGCACAAGAAGGCCCTTGCCGCCGGAGAGCTTCAAGAGTTCGAGCGTCAAGGCGAGTTCCTGGCGAACGCACTAGACCATGCGCAGCGCGCAAGGGACGTCGCGCCGAACGCCGTCGGCGGCTATTTGCGGGTGAGATCCGAGTACGCCGACAGCCTTTCGGTAACCAAAGGCGTAACGGCGGCGCTCGACAGCTTTGGCGAGTTTGTCGCGGAACTCGAAAAGGCTCGTCCCAGCGGATTCCTGATTCATGCCTATTGCCAGATGGCGGATTACTACCTGCATCTGGGCGACATCGAGCACGCGCGAGCCGCACATGCCAAGGCCCAGGCCATATTCGAGCAACTGGCGCGGCGGCCGCAAGCCGCGCTGAACCTGCCGGCCTGGTCGAAGCAGATCGAGAGTACCCGCGGTTTGATCTTGCGCCGCGAGGGGCGAATAGACGAGGAGGAGCGCGCGTTTCGCGCGTCCTTGCGCCAGGCCGAGGAAAACGTCGCGCTTCAGGATCAGCGCAAGGACAGCGGAAAATGGGTTCCGCCGGTCAGCCGCACCGAAGCCGGCGCCGATGCGGGACGGATCAATCTCGCGCAGACGCTCATGGCACAGGAGCGGCTGGACGAGGCCGAACTGCTGTTGCGCGACGTGCTGAAGACCTCGCTGGCGCGCGACGGTCGCAATTCTCCTTTGGTGGGGCGTACCCTGGCGACGCTGCGCGGAGTATTCGCCAATCGCGGGCGCCATGCGGAGGCACTGGTGATCGCCGAATGGGCGGACAAGACCCTGGCCGAGGCCGGCATCGCGGAGCGCAGTCCGCTGCGACTGAACACCCGCATCGCGCTCGCCAACTCGCTGGGCAGCGTCGGTCGCCATGCCGAGGCGGTGGCCTTGATCGATGACATTCGCCGCAAACTGACCGACGACAGTCGTCTGGAGGAGGGCTTCGCCCAAGGAACGCTCGGTTCGATCCGCTCATTCCTCGCGGTCGGACGCCTGTCCGATGCGCTGCGCGATGGCGACAATCTGCTCGCCAAGAACACGCGCAACTTCGGCGCTGATCATTACTATACGGCCGAGGCCCGCGCCTACCGCGCGATGGCATTGCATCGTTCCGGCCGCGTCGCCGAGGCGCGCAAGGAGTTCGAACGCGCCATCGCGGTGCTGATCGATCCGGCCCGCGTGGTCGGCAAACAGAAGACCAGCGTCGCCCGCACGGCGCGCTTGCGGCAAATCCTGAATCAATATCTGCTGGTTCTGGTCGGCAGCAAGGGCACCGGCGAACAGAAGGATATCGCCGAGGCCTTCCGCGTCGCCGACGTCGCGCGCTGGCAAAGCGTGCAGAAGGCCGTCACCGGCTCTGCCCTGCGCGCGGCCGCCGGCAGTCCCGAGTTGGGCGCGCGAATCAAGCAAGTGCAGGACGCCGATGATGAACTGGAGGCGGTGTACAAGAACCTGATCAGCCAGCGCTCGGTCCCGCCCGACAAGCAGTTGCCGGCCGTCATCACTGCCATGGAAGGCCGCATCGCGATGCTGCGAAAGCAGCAGCAGAGCGATCTCGCGGAAATTCGCAAACAGTTTCCCCAGTACGACGAACTGATCAATCCGCGTCCGGCCGACCTCGCCACCGCGCGCAAGGCGCTGCGACCCAACGAGGCCCTGCTGTCGATCTATGTCACTCCCGGGGGCAGCTACGTCTGGGCCAGCGCAATCAACGGCGCGCTGCGTTTCCACTTCAGCCCGAAATCTCCGGAGTGGATCGCCGGGATGGTCCGCCGGCTGCGCGATTCGGTCGATTTGTCCAGCGCCAGCGGTCCCGAGCAGGTTCGCTTTGACTTGGAGGCAGGTTCGGCGCTGTATCAGGAGTTGCTTGCGCCAGTCCATGATGTCTGGCAGAACGCCGATACGTTGCTGGTAGTGGCCAATGATGCATTGGCCCAGATACCTTTCTCGTTGCTGCCGACCGCGAATGTCGCGCCGGGCAAGGCCGACGCCACGCTGCCGCTGGCGCAGTTTCGCCAGACGGCCTGGTTGGTGCGCAAGGTGGCGGTGGCCTATGTTCCCTCGATCAGCGCCCTGGTGACCCTGCGGGGCCTGCCGGCCGTCCAGGGCCAGCGCGAGCCGTTCATCGGCTTCGGCGATCCTGATTTTGGTGGGAAGC
>WBZP01007538.1_pt1 | contig 10462 bp, 8 predicted proteins | sample 5204301 | NCBI WGS metagenome assembly WBZP01 (sample SAMN12412401, study PRJNA552823) | activated sludge metagenome | isolation source: activated sludge from nitrification reactor of wastewater treatment plant... | place: USA: Pennsylvania | collected 2017 | reverse complement strand
GATATCGAGACGAGATCGCCGAGTTGAAGAAGGAACTACGGGGCATGCAGGACGCGCGGTCGTGACCGTCCCCGGGTGGCTGTGGGCTGCCACCATCGCGTTGTTCCTTGTCCTGTTCACCCTGGACTTCTTGATCGTCGGCCGCCGTCCTCATGTCCCCAAGACCCCGGAACTGCTGCGCTGGCTCGGACTCTTCGTCGGGTCGGCCATCCTCTTCGGCCTGTTCCTCGGCTGGCAGTTCGGCGGCGACATCGCAGTGCAGTTCTTCTCCGGATGGCTGACGGAGTACTCGCTGAGCGTGGACAACCTCTTCGTGTTCGTGCTGATCATGGCCCGCTTCTACGTGCCGAAAGAACTGCAGCAGTTCGTCCTGATGTGGGGGATCATCATCGCGCTCGTCCTGCGCGGGATATTCATCGCACTGGGTGCCGCGATCATCGCGCAGTTCTCCTGGGTCTTCTACATCTTCGGGATCTTCCTCATCATCACCGCGGTCCGTCTGGCCACCCATGGCGAGGACGACGACGAGGAGTACAAGGAGAACGCGGTGGTTCGGTTGGTGGCCCGCCTGGTGCCGATCGCGCCGGACTTCCACGGCACGAAGATGCGCACGGTTCTCGACGGCCGACGGGTCTTCACACCGATGCTCGTCGTGCTCATCGCCATCGGCACCACCGACCTGCTGTTCGCGGTGGATAGCATCCCGGCGATCTTCGGCCTCACTCAGATCCCGTTCCTCGTTTTCACCGCCAACGTGTTCGCACTGATGGGCCTACGCCAGCTCTTCTTCCTGCTCGGAAACCTCCTCGATCGGCTTGTCTTCCTCGGGATCGGTCTGGCGGCCGTGCTGGGTTTCATCGGCGTGAAACTCATCCTCGAGGCGATGCACGAGAACTCCCTACCGTTCCTGAACAACGGGGAACCGTTCGACGTCCCTGTGATCTCCAACTGGCTGAGTCTGTTGGTGATCATCGTGATCCTCGCGATCACGGTCATCGCCAGCCTGCTCCACGAACGGTACGTGGAACCCGCGGATCCCTCCGGCAAGGAGTAGCGCCACCAAGCCTCTAGACTCACGCCGTGACGTCCCAGGAACTACCAGACGCACCACCACCGGACGACAGTTCGCAACGGGGTCTGCTCAAACTCGCACTGTTGGCCGCTCTGGGCGGTGTGGTGACAGGAGTGTTGGGTGGGCTGTTCCGCCTCGCGTTGCGGTACGCCGGACAGTGGTGGGAGGCACTGCTGGTCTGGTGCCGGGATCTCGGCGGAGTGCGGTTGCTGCTGCCAGTCGTTCTGGCCGCACTGGCAGTCGCGGCGGCGCGGGCGATCGTCCGCTGGGCACCTGAATCGGCCGGCAGTGGGGTCCAGCGCGTGGAAGCGATGGTTCGTCACGAGGGGCACCGTGCGCCACTGCGTGTGATCCCGGCGAAATTCGTCGGAGGCACGTTGGCCCTCGGCGTGGGGATGGCGCTGGGCCGGGAAGGCCCGACTGTCCAGATGGGCGCAGCGGTCGGCGGTGAGGTGTCACGGCGTGCGAGTCTCGACCCGCACGACACTCGCACGTTGAGTTCGGCTTTGGCCGGGGCGGGACTGGGCGTGGCGTTCAGTGCACCCCTCGGAGGGGCGGTCTTCGTCCTTGAGGAACTCGACCGGGCCATCCGTACCCGCCTGCTGGTCGCCACACTCATCGGGTCGAGCGTGGCCCTGGCGACCGCCTACCTCATCGTCGGGCGGGAGCCCGTGCTGCCGGTAGGACGCGTGGATCAGGGTCCGCTCTGGGTGCTGCCGCTCTACGTCGTCCTCGGGGCCCTGGTCGCTGTGCTGGGGATGTACTACAACCGACTGATCGTGTGGAACCTGGACCTGATGCACCGGTGGCGCAGCTGGCCCGCCGAAGCGAAGGCCGCGGTCATCGGCGCAGTCGTGGGCTTGCTCGGGGTCGTCGCCCCGTGGCTCGTCGGTGGCGGGGAGATCCTCGCCGACCGGGTCCTCAACGTGGACTTCCCCTTCGGCACGCTGCTGGTCATTCTGCTGGTCCGGTGGTTCCTGGGGCCGTTGTCCTACGGCGCAGGCACACCCGGTGGGCTCTTCGCGCCGCTGCTGGTGGTCGGGGCCGCCATCGGATCCGCACTCGCGGTGGGAGTGAATACGCTGGTTCCGTCCGCCGGACTCCCGGTCGCTGCCTTTGCGATCGTCGGGATGTCGACCTTCTTCGCGGCCGTTGTCCGATCCCCGCTCACCGGGATCGTGCTCTGCGTCGAGATGACCGCCACGACCGCGGTCCTGGTCCCGATGCTGATCGCGGCCGGTACTGCGATGGTGGTGTGCACCATGCTCGGATCGACTCCCATCTACGACGTGCTGCGCGAGCGTCTCATTCGTGCGCAGGCTGCTGGTGACGCCGTCTGAAGTAGGCCTCGAACGCGAAACTGCCGAAGAGAGCCGCCAGCAGCGTGATCCAGGTCGCGGGTGATCCCGACCTCACCGCATCGATGAGCAGGGCCACGAACAACGCGGCGTTGAGGACCACGGCGGTCCACAGCGGCCAGGCCTTGGCTCCGGTGTGGGCGCGCAGCCGTAGGTGCCCGTAGCTGACGCTGCCGTAGACCACCAGGAAGGCCAGGCTCGTCATCTGCCCGACTGCGGACAGTGGGAAGAACAGGACGAACAGGACAGTCACCGATCCGGACACGAACAAGGCCACCGGGGTCGAGCGCCACACTGTACGGGTCAGCGATGCCGAGATCTGGTGGTTCTCAGACACGTCGTAGCCGACATTGGACGCGGCGAAGATGGTGGCGTTCACCGCCGACGCGGTGGCCAGGATCGCCGCGCCGGAGATGACCAGGAAGCCGACGTTCCCAAGCACCGCCTCGCCCGCGTCGGCGAGGACGTGCCCGGCATCCTGCTGCATCTTGGCCACACTCAGCAGACCGACCACCAGGGTGCTCACCACCAGGTACACGACGGCCACAATGGCCAACGCACTGAACATCGCCCGAGGAAGTTCCTTGTTCGGGTGGAGCATCTCGCCCGAGGTGTTCGTCACGACCCCGAACCCCTGATACGTGACGTAGAGCAGTGCGGCACCGGTCAGAACGCCCACGACGCCGTTGGGATGTTCGCCCCCGAGGACCTGGCCGAAGTCCGCCTTTCCGACGCCGAGTGCGATGAAGGCGATGAGGATCACCGATTCCACACCGATGATGACCGTCTCGGCACGGCCGACTAGGCGGGTGCCAACCATGTTGACGAGGGTGAACACCACGACGACGCCGGCGCCGATCGCCTTGGCGGTCCAACTTGGGAGGTCCCCGCCGAGCACCACGGTGAAGTACTCGGCGAAACCTGCCGCGTACAGCGCCGTGGCGATCAGGTACGCGACGAATTGGAAGACATTGAGTCCCCCGGACACCACACCTTGGCCGAACTCCTCGAGGAGGAACTGGGCTGCGCCTCCGCGGCTGGGGTATTTCGCCCCGAGTTTCGAGTAGGAGTAGACCGAGAACGCGGCCGCGAAGCCGGCGAGCAGGAATGCGAAGGGCAACAACGAGCCGGTGCTGTCCACGGCCAGCCCCAACAGCGTGTAGAGACCGGCTCCCATCATTCCGCCGACACCCATCGCGGCCGCCGACGTGACCGAGATGCCCCCCTTGGTAGCCGGATTGTTCACCAGCGCCGCGCTTCCCACTCGGGCAGAGACGGGCGTTCGGCGCCGAGGCTGGTGTCGTTGCCGTGGCCTGGGTAGACCCAGGTCTCGTCCGGCAGCCGGTCGAAGATCTTCTCCGTCACCATCGCGAGCAGAGTGTCGAAGTCCTGCGGCCGCCAGGTCTTGCCCACGCCGCCAGGGAAGAGGCAGTCACCGGTGAAGAGATGCGGCTCGCCCTGCGGGTCGTCGTAGAGCAGTGCGATCGAACCCGGTGTGTGACCGACAAGGTGGATCACCCGCAGTTCGCAGTCGCCGACGGTGATGACATCACCATCCACAACGGTCTGGTCCACCTGGGCACCGATACTCTCAGCGTCGACGGCGTGCGCGATACTGACCGCACCGGTCGCCGCAAGAACGGCTTGCAGGGCGCCCCAATGGTCTTGATGCGCGTGCGTGGTGACCACTGCGACCACCCCGTCGGGTCCGATGAGATCCAGGATGCGATCCGGTTCGGCTGCCGCGTCGATGAGCAGTTGTTCACCAGTGCGTCGACAGCGCAGGAGGTAGCAGTTGTTGTCCATCGGTCCGACGGCCAGTTTCGAGATGCTCAGCAGACCGAGTTCGTGGACTTGGGCGGGCCCTCCGACCCGGGTCTTGCCGGTGTAGGTCATGGCCACAAACTACTCCCAGCCCGCGTCCGGTGGTCGGGCTGCCCGCAGGGCCCGCGTGCGCTGTCATAGCCTCTGGTTAGCCTTGTGAGGTGCAGGAGCGACTGATCGTGCGCGGCGCGCGCGAGCACAACCTCAAGGACATCCATGTCGAGTTGCCCCGCGATGCGCTGATCGTCTTCACAGGCCTGTCCGGGTCGGGCAAGTCCAGTCTCGCCTTCGACACGATCTTCGCCGAGGGCCAGCGCCGTTACGTGGAGTCGCTGAGCGCCTACGCCCGGCAGTTCCTTGGCCAGCTGGACAAACCCGACGTTGACTTCATCGAAGGTCTCAGCCCGGCCGTCTCGATCGATCAGAAATCCACCAGCCGCAACCCGCGGTCCACCGTCGGCACCATCACCGAGGTCTACGACTACCTGCGGTTGCTGTACGCGCGGATAGGCCATCCCCACTGTCCGAAATGCGGCAAGCCGGTCTCCCGGCAGACGCCCCAGCAGATCGTGGATCAGATCCTGCGCCTCCCGGAGGGGACCCGGTTCCAGGTCCTGGCGCCAGTGGTGCGCGAACGCAAGGGAGAGTTCGTCGACCTGTTCCGGTCGCTACAGACGCAGGGGTTCGCGAGGGCCGAGGTCGATGGCCGGACATACCCCCTCGACGCCGTGCCGAAACTGCGCAAACAGGTCAAGCACTCGATTTCCGTGGTCGTCGACCGACTTGTCGCGAAACCATCCGGACGACGACGCCTCACCGACACCGTCGAGACTGCCCTGCGACTCGGCGGGGGCGTCGTGGTGGTCGATCGCGTGGACGTCGACGAGGACGACCCGGATCGCCAGACCACGTTCAGCGAGCATCTGGCCTGCCTTGACGACGGCCTGAGTTTCGAAGAGCTCGAGCCGCGCAGTTTTTCCTTCAACTCGCCGTTCGGGGCGTGTGCCGAGTGCGGGGGACTCGGCACACGGATGGAGGTGGATCCGGAACTCGTGATCCCGGACCCGGGTCTGAGTCTGGAGGAGGGGGCGCTCGCGCCGATGGCCGGCGGGAGTTCGGCGGAGTACTTCCAACGCCTGATGTCGGCGCTGGCTGAGGAACTGCACTTCGACATGAACACCCCCTTCGAGGATCTGGGCGAGGACGTCCAACACGTGTTGCTTCACGGCCGCGGGGAACAGGTGGTCGTGAAGTACCGCAACCGCTACGGCCGGCAGCGGGAGTACGCCACGGGGTGGGAAGGCGTCGTACCCTTCGTGGAGCGCCGACACGCCAACGCCGAATCCGACACACAGCGGGAACGTTTCGCCGGCTACATGCGCGACATCCCGTGCCCGGCATGTCATGGCGCGCGGCTCAAGCCGCTGAGCCTGGCAGTCACGATCGGCGGGAAGAACATCGCTGAGGTCGCCGAGATGCCGATCGCGGAATGTGCCGCGTTCCTCGAGGACGTGGAGCTCGACGACCGCGAGGCACAGATCGCCGCGCGAGTCCTCAAAGAGGTGAACGCCCGACTGCGCTTCCTGATCGACGTCGGCCTGCACTACCTGACCCTGGACCGCGCCGCGGGCACGCTCGCCGGTGGCGAGGCCCAACGCATCCGACTGGCCACCCAGATCGGCAGTGGACTCGTGGGCGTGCTCTACGTCCTGGATGAGCCGAGCATCGGGCTTCATCAGCGGGACAACCACCGCCTCATCGAGACCCTGGTGCGACTTCGCGACCTCGGGAACACCTTGATCGTCGTCGAGCACGACGAGGACACCATCCGGGCTGCGGACTGGGTGGTCGACATCGGACCCGCGGCCGGTGAGCACGGTGGCCAGGTCGTCGTCTCCGGACCCTTGAAGGATCTGCTCAAGAACAAGGACTCGATCACCGGGGCCTACCTGTCCGGCCGCAAGAGCATCGATGTACCAGCGATCCGCCGGCCGATCGACCCCGAGCGCGTCCTGACCGTGCACAACGCACGCGAGCACAACCTCAAGGACGTAACGGTGGACTTCCCGCTCGGGGTCCTCGTGGCGGTCACCGGTGTCTCCGGCTCGGGCAAATCGACCCTGGTCAACGACGTGCTCTACACGGTCCTGGCGCGGGAGTTGCATGCGGCCCGGCGGGTTCCGGGCCGCCACCGTGCGGTCACCGGCGTGGACCACCTCGACAAGGTGGTCCACGTGGATCAGGGTCCGATCGGGCGCACACCCCGCTCCAACCCCGCGACCTACACCGGCGTCTTCGACCACATCCGGCGGCTGTTCGCCGAGACCGAGGAGGCGAAGATCCGGGGCTACGCACCGGGCCGCTTCTCCTTCAACGTCAAAGGCGGCCGCTGCGAGGCGTGCACCGGTGACGGGACCCTGCGCATCGAGATGAACTTCCTGCCCGACGTCTACGTGCCATGCGCGGAGTGCCACGGTGCGCGGTACAACCGGGAGACCCTCGAGGTGCACTACAAGGGCAAGACGATCGCGGAGGTTCTCGACCTTCCTATCGAGGAGGCTGCGGAATTCTTTGCAGCCATCCCTGCGATCAGCCGCCATCTGACAACGCTGGTGGACGTCGGCCTCGGCTATGTGCGCCTTGGCCAGCCCGCGCCGACGCTGTCGGGGGGTGAGGCGCAACGCGTCAAGCTCGCCAGCGAGCTCCAGCGGCGCTCGACCGGTCGCACGGTGTACGTCCTCGACGAACCAACGACGGGGTTGCACTTCGAGGACGTCCGACGTCTGCTCGGCGTGCTCCACTCGCTGGTCGACAAGGGGAACACCGTCATCGTCATAGAACACAATCTCGATGTGATCAAGACGGTGGACTGGATCATCGACCTCGGTCCGGAGGGGGGATCCGGGGGCGGCACCGTCGTGGCGGAGGGGACACCGGAGGACGTGGCAGGTGATCCCGACAGCCACACGGGCGCCTTCCTGGCGCCTTTGTTGGCCCGGTGACGCGCCACGCCCACGGGCTGTCCTGCGATACCTGAGATATCGCTTAGGCTCGGCGGATAAGGAGGTTCCTCATGACCGACCTGACCCGCCGCAATGTCCTCGCCGCCGGAGCCCTGAGCGCTGCCGGGGTGACCCTGGCCGCCTGTTCGTCGGGCGAAGACAGCACGACCACACCCACCGCAGAGTCGGGCGCCACCTCGCAGGCTTCACCCGCGGCGTCCGGTGAGGCCCTCATCGCCGCCGCTGAGGTGCCACTGGAGGGTGGGGTGATCATCGAGTCCGGCCAGACCAAGGTGGTCGTCACGCAGCCGGCGCCCGAGGAGTTCGTGGGCCTCAGCGCTGTGTGCCCGCATCAGGGCTGTCTGGTGAACGAGATCGTGGATTCCACGATCGTGTGCCCGTGCCACGGCTCGGAGTTCTCGATCACCGACGGTGCCGTGATCCAGGGCCCGGCCACGACCGGTCTCACCTCGGTACCGGTGAAGCTCGACGGTGACCAGATCGTCCTGGCCTGAGTGATAGTGACCCACGACGACGAGGATTCGCTGGCGCAGCGTCTCCCGACCATCCTTGGCGGAGTCCTCGCCACGTTGGCCATCGTCGTCGGAGGCCTGTGGATCAGTGGCAAGGCCGGCCTGCCGTCCCCCCAGGCGGTGCTGTCTCAGGCGATCCCACAATCCAAGCCCGTCCTCACCGGCCCGGTGCTGGCCCTCGGGGACTCTGTACTCCTCGGTGCCAAGCGGTGCCTGGACGGCACCGACGTCCTCACACGGGCCCGGGAGAACCGCACCATGAAGGAGGGCGCAGCCCGCATCGAGAAGCGCGCCGCTGCCGGGAATCTGCCACCACGCGTCGTGGTGGCGCTCGGGACGAACGGCCCCTTCGGATTCAAGGCACTGGACCGGATCATGAGGGCGGCTGGGCCCGATCGGTCCGTCTATTGGGTGACGATCGAGTTGCCGGAGGTGGACAAGTACGCCTACGAGGACAAGGTGAACCAGCGATTGCGAGCGATGCCGGGACGCTGGCCCAACGCCCATGTCATCGACTGGAATGCCAGTGTGCTGACGGCGGGCCTTTATCCGGATGGGATCCACCTCAACCCTGTGGGGTGCCAGGCGTATGCGACCTTGATCACCGAAGGTGTGAAGAAGGGCTGACGCGCACGGCCGTCTGCCCGAGGATCAGCGCTCGGCGAGCAGTGCCCTGACCGCGTCGGCGATCATCCGCCCCCGGACCTGGTAGCCGACGGATGTCAGGTGGATACCGTCGCCGGCCAGCAGCCTGGGGTGCTGCTTGATGAACAGGTCCCATCGCAGTACGGACAGTTGCGACGATCCGCGGTCCATGCGCGTGAGCATGCGGTTGACCTTGCCGTAGGCCGGCGAGCGCCACACCGAGACCCACAGCACCGGCCGGTTGCCGGCCCGCTTGAGCACGGTGTTCACGTGCTTCTTCATCGCCCACGGGCTGGGGGAGTCGTTGGTGCCAAGAGCCACGACCCAGACGCTGGCGTCGCGGCCGGCGCCGAGACGGCTCACGCCGGTCGGGGTGTTCCTGCCCACCTGGGCGTCCACCGTGATCCGGCGAAAGTCCGAGCGAAGGTTGGCTTTGATGGCAGATGAGGAGCCGACGGTCAGGGAGTCGCCCTCCACGAACAGCACGCCTTTGGGGGCCGGGGCCGCCGACACAGCGGCAGGACCCAGCGTCGGCATGACCAACGCCCCCACCACGGCACCTGCCGCCAGCACACGAACACGCACGACGATCGTTCCTCTGTCTTAGCCTGGGAGATGTGGCAGACCCTGCGTCATACCGGCCGCCCTCGGGCAGCATCCCGCCTTTACCAGGTGTCTATCGTTTCAGAGATCAAGACACGCGTGTCATATATGTGGGAAAGGCCACAAATCTGCGGAGCCGGGTCTCCAGCTACTTCCAGAGCCCCTTGGGGCTGCACCCACGCACCGCGGCCATGGTGCAGTCGGCGTCCTCAGTGGACTGGGTCGTGGTCGACTCGGAGACCGAGGCGCTGCAACTCGAGTACCAGTGGATCAAGGAGTTCTCGCCGCGATTCAACGTCAAATACCGCGACGACAAGTCCTACCCGTACCTCGCGATCACCATGAATGAGGAGTACCCCCGGGTAATGGTGATGCGCGGGGAGAAGCGCAAAGGGGTCAAGTATTTCGGGCCGTACGCGCAGGCATGGGCGATCCGGGAGACCGTGGACCAGCTGCTACGGGTCTTCCCGGTACGCACGTGCAGCAACGGTGTGTTCCGGCGGTCGGCACAGATGGGGCGGCCTTGCCTGTTGGGCTATATCGGTAAGTGCAGCGCGCCGTGTGTCGGGCGGATCTCGCAGGAGAACCACCGCGAACTCGCGGAGGAGCTCGTGTCCTTCCTCGGCACGGGCACCGAGCGGTTCATGAGAGACCTCGAACGACAGATGCGCGCCGCGTCCGCGGTGCAGGACTACGAGACCGCGGCTCGCCTCCGCGACGACCTCGGCGCCCTGCGCAAGGCCATGGAGCGCACGGCACTCGTGCTCCCGGCGACCACCAGCGCCGACGTGATCGGTCTTGTGGAGGACGAACTCGAGGCGGCCTTCCAGGTCTTCCACGTGCGCGGGGGCCGTGTGCGTGGCCAGCACGCCTTCGTGGTGGAGAAGGTGGCCGATGAGTCGGCGGCCGAACTCGTGACCGGAGTCACGCAGCAGCTCTACGGGGACGAAGACGCGGACATCCCCTTCGAGGTACTTGTGCCCGTCATGCCGGAGGAGGCCGTCCAGGCGTGGCTGATCGCTCGTGCGGGCCACAAGGTCGATGTTCGGGTGCCCCAACGGGGGCACAAGCGCAGTCTTCTGGAGACCGTCACGACCAATGCCGCCCAGACCCTGCAGTCGCACAAACTGCGACGTGCCGGTGACCTCAGCACCCGGGCAGCAGCTCTCGAGGAGATCGCCGAGGCACTGGAGATGACACAGGCGCCGCTGCGGATCGAGTGTGTGGACATCTCCAACCTGCAGGGGAACGATGTCGTGGCGTCGATGGTGGTGTTCGAGGACGGCCTTCCCCGCAAGTCCGACTACCGCCGCTTCTCCATCAGGGGAGTAGTCGGTCAGGACGACGTAGCCAGCGTGGCCGAAGTGGTCCGGCGCCGTTTCACCCGGTATCTGGCCGAACGCGCCGAGGCCACCGACATCGAGT
>WBZP01007537.1_pt1 | contig 10463 bp, 5 predicted proteins | sample 5204301 | NCBI WGS metagenome assembly WBZP01 (sample SAMN12412401, study PRJNA552823) | activated sludge metagenome | isolation source: activated sludge from nitrification reactor of wastewater treatment plant... | place: USA: Pennsylvania | collected 2017 | reverse complement strand
ATGCCCGCGCCGAGGTCGAGAAGGCCGTCGCGGCCGCCAGCGACCTGCCCGAGGACGCCGAGACGCCGATCGTCCGCGAGCTGCAGATCGACCTGCCGGTCATGACGGTCGCGCTGCTCGGCGATCGTGCGATCCGCAGCGAGGCCGATCGCGTGCAGGAGCTGCTCGCCAACCTGCCCGGCGTGTCGGGCGTCGATGTCGTCGGGCTGACCGAGCCGCGCATCGTCGTCGCGCTCGACGAGGGCAAGCTGCGCAGCCTGCAGATCCGCCCGGCCGCCGTCGCGCAGGCGATCCGCTCGGCCAAGGCGAGCGTCCCGGCCGGCACGCTCGAGGGTGCGGCCGGCGAGATCTTCGTGAAGACCGACGAGCGCCTGCAGTCGGCCGCCGACGTCGAGGCGATCAAGCTGCGCGTCGGCTCGCCCGTCGAGATCGGTGACGTCGCCGAGGTCCGCGAGGTCGAGGAGCAGCCCGACACGCGCTACTGGGTCGACGGCGAGCCGGCCGTGCAGCTCGTGATCAAGCGCGAGGAGGAGGCCGACCCGCTCGAGATCTACGACGAGGTGCTCGCGGCCCAGCCCCAGATCGCGCAGCTCGTGCCCCCGCACGTCCGCGCCGTCGTGTCCGAGGACTACACGGTCATCATCCGCGATCGCCTCGCGACGGTCGCCAGCAACGGCATCTCGGGCGCGATCTTGGTGATCATCACGCTGTGGTGGGTGGCCGGCCTGCGCCAGGCGCTGCTGGCCGTGTGGGGCATGCCCTTCGCCTATCTGTTCGCGACGCTGGTCATGGACCAGACCGACATGACGCTCAACGTGATCTCGACCTTCGGGTTGCTGATCGCGACCGGCATCATCGTCGACGACGCGATCGTCGTGATCGAGAACGCGCAGCGCCACATGGAGATGGGCAAGTCGCGCGTGCGTGCGGCGATCGAGGGCAGCAAGGAGGTCGTGATCCCGGTCATCGCCGCGGTCGCGACCACGGTGTTCGCGTTCCTGCCGCTGACGATGGTCGGCGGCACGGCCGGGCGCGTCATGAAGATCCTGCCGCTCGCGGTCATCTTCTGCCTGCTCGGCTCGCTGCTCGAGTCGATCATCTTGCTGCCCGGCCACCTCGCCCACTACGCGAGCACCGACGCGGCCGGCGGTCGCACGGCGCGGCTCGCTGCGCGCATGAAGGCGATGTACCGCCCGATCCTGCGCTTCTGCGTGCGGCGGCGTTGGCTGGTCGGCGTGCTGACCTTCGCCGCGTTCCTCGGCACCTTGGTGATCGCGACCAAGATGCAGTTTCAGTTCACCGCGCCGGGCAAGCCGACCGAGATGCAGGTCAGCTTCAAGCTGCCGGCCGGGGTCGACCGCGCGGCCACGCAGGCGCAGGGCGAGGCGATCCGGCAGCTCGTGCTCGCCGAGCTCGAGCAGGACGCCGAGGGCGGGCTCGTGCGGACCAGCAAGCTGCGCGTCGGCTCGGTCCGCGACCCTCGCACGCAGGTGCTCGAGACCGGCGCCAACACGGGCCTGATCCGCTTCGAGTTCGAGCTCGAGGACGAGTTGATCGAGCGCTTCCCGGCCATGGTCGAGGCGCTCGAGCAGTGGCTGGCGACCAACCCCGATCTCGCCGCCTACAAGATCATCCTGCCGCAGGCCGGCCCGCCCTCGGGCGCGGCCTTCGCGGCGCGCCTGCGCGGGCGCAACGTCGAGCAGATCGATCTCGCCGTCGCCGAGCTGCAGGCCTACCTGCGCACGATCGAGGGCGTGCGCGAGGTCGACGACGATCGCGGGATCGGCAAGGAGACCTTCCGCGTGCGCGTCGACCCCGAGCTCGCCGCCCTCTATGGCCTCGCCGAGCTCGACGTCGCCAACGCCGTGCGCGCGGCGATCGACGGCCTCGTCGCGACCGAGGTCTCGATCGACGAGCACCGCGTCGAGATCGTCGTGCGCATGGCCGGCGCCGATCGCCTCGATCGCCAGGGCCTCGCCGGCTTGAGCGTGACGGCGCCGGATGGCCGGGTCGTGCGTCTCGACCAGGTCGCCGAGCTCGAGCGCACGCGCGAGCTCGGCAGCGTGCGGCGGCGCGATGGTCTGCGCACCGTGTCGGTCAACGCCGAGGTCGAGGCCGAGACGATCACCGCGCTCGAGCTGACCGCGATGGTCCAGGCCCACTGGGACGCGCAGCTGGCCGCGCGCTACGGCGATCTCGACATCCAGTTCGGCGGCGACACCGAGGAGATCCGCGAGAGCTTCGCCGATCTGCCCGGCGCGTTCTTGCTCGCGCTCCTGCTCGTGTACCTGTGCCTGGCCCTGCAGTTTCGCTCCTACGTGCAGCCGCTGATCATCATGGTCGCGGTGCCCTTCGGGGTCATGGGCGCGGTGCTGGGCCTCTTCGGCATGGGCTACGACCTCTCGCTCTTCGCCCTGTTCGGCGTCGTCGCGCTGGCCGGCATCGTCGTCAACGACTCGCTGGTCATGGTCGACTTCATCAACACGCGCCTGCGCGAGGGCGCCGACCTTCACACCGCCGCGATCGACGGCGCGCTCGAGCGCCTGCGCCCGATCTTGTCGACGACGATCACGACCGTCGCCGGGCTCGCGCCGCTCGGGCTCGGCATCGGCGGCAAGGACGAGATCCTCGCGCCGATGGCCATCTCGATCAGCGCCGGGCTCGGCATCTCGACCGCGCTCGTGCTGATCGTCGTGCCGGGCGTGTACGTGATCATCGAGGGCGACCTCGGCGGCCTGTGGAACCGCATCGCGCCCGGTGCCGCGCGGCGGCGGGCCGAGCAGGCTGCGATCGAGGCCGAGGCCGCGTCGGTCGAATAGACGGAGCGTCCGCCGAGACGCCGAACGTTCGCGCGCCCGGATCGTACGCGGAGGCCAACTCACCCGACGCGGGGCGCTACCAAGAAACCGAACATCGGCGCGCCCGGATCCTACGCGGAGGCCAACTCGCCCGACGCGGGGGGCTTATCAGGAAATCTCGATCGCCAACCGCTCAGGGACATCGTGGTGGAGCGCAAGACCGACTTTCTCGACGCTTCGCGTCGGGTCGACGATCGAGATTTCCTGCCGCCCTTCAGCCTTCGGAGAGCTGGCTCCGCCTCGATCCTCGTGGCGAAGTTGCGTTCCTAGTTTCATCCCTCGCGGGTGCCGGTCCTCCGGCATGACCAACTGACCAGGAAATCTCGATCGCTGTGGCGCCCGGTTTCATCCCTCGCGGGCGCTTCGGACAGCTGGCTCCGCCACGAGTCTCGCGGCGGAGCCAGCTGACCAGGATCTACCGCCTGCGGCCGTCCATGCTCACGCACCCGGGATGCGCGCCTCGTCGGCGACCCGCCGCACGAACGCGTCGAGCGGCTCGGCCGGGGCCGTGGCGCCGTCGCGCGTGCGCGCGGCGACGGCCTTGGCCTCGACCTCTTTCTCGCCGAGCACGAGCATGTAGGGCACGCGCAGCAGCGTGGCCTCGCGGATCTTGAGCCCGAGCTTCTCGCTGCGGCGATCGACCAAGGCGCGCAGACCGGCGGCCGCGCAGGCGGCCTCGACCTCGTCGGCCCACGCGACGTGGGCGTCCGTGATCGGCAAGATCGCGATCTGCACGGGCGCGAGCCAGGTCGGGAACTTGCCGGCCGTGTGCTCGAGGTAGACGCCGAAGAAGCGCTCGAGGCTGCCGAGCATCGCGCGATGGATCACGACGGGTCGGCCGCGCGAGTCGTCGCTGGCCACGAACTCGAGCCCGAAGCGCTGCGGCAGCTGGAAGTCGAGCTGCACGGTGCCGAGCTGCCAGCGACGCCGCAGGGCATCGCGCACGCCGAAGTCGATCTTGGGCCCGTAGAAGGCCCCGTCACCGGCGTTGATCTGGAAGGGCACGCCGAGGCTGCGCAGCGCGTCGGCGAGCGCGGCCTCGGCCTCGTTCCACGTCTCGATCTCGCCCAGGAAGCTGGCCGGGCGCGTCGAGATCTCGACCTCGACCTCCTCGAAGCCGAACACTTTGTAGGTCTCGAAGATCATCTTCACGACCAGCGTGATCTCCTGCTCGATCTGATCGGGCCGGCAGAACACGTGCGCGTCGTCCTGGCAGAAGGTCCGCACGCGCGTGAGCCCGTGCGTGACGCCGGCGCGCTCGTAGCGATGGAGGCGCCCGAAGTCGGCCATGCGGATCGGCAGCTCGCGGTAGCTGTGCCGCGTCTGGCGATAGAGGATGCAGTGGCCGGGGCAGTTCATCGGCTTGACCCCGAACTCGCGCTCGTCGATCTCCGAGATGAACATGTTGTCCTTGTAGTGATCGTAGTGACCACTCGTGCGGAACAGGTCCATGTCGAACACCTGCGGCGTGATGACCTCGCCGTAGCCGTAGCGGCGGTAGAGCCCGCGCACGTACGTCTGCAGCAGGTTGTAGACGGTCGCGCCGCGCGGCGTGAAGAAGGGGCTGGCCGGCGCGATTGGGTCGAAGTGGAAGAGCCCGAGCTCGAGGCCGAGCTTGCGATGGTCTCGCTTCTTGGCCTCCTCGAGCTGCGCGAGGTGCTGCTTGAGCGCCTTCGGATCGGAGAAGGCCGTGCCGTAGAGGCGCTGCAGCATCGGGCCCTTCTCGTTGCCGCGCCAGTACGCGCCGGCGACCCGCATCAGCTTGAACGCGCGCAGCTTGCCCGTGTCCTCGATGTGCGGGCCGCGGCAGAGGTCGACGAACTCGCCCGAGCGGTAGAGCGAGAGCGGAGCGCCGGCCGGGATCGAGTGGATGGCCTCGACCTTGAAGCTCTCGCCGAGCCCCTCGAAGAGCTGCAGCGCGGCGTCACGATCGATCTCCTCGCGCACGAAGGCGTGCTTGCCCGCGACGATCTCGGCCATCTTCGCCTCGATCGCCGGGAAGTCGTCGGGCGACAGGCGATGCGGCATCTCGATGTCGTAGTAGAAGCCGTCCTCGGTGTGGGGCCCGAACGCGAGCTTGGCCGCTGGCCAGAGGCGCTTGATCGCGTCGGCCATCACGTGGGCCGCGCTGTGCCGCAGGGTCTCGAGCGGCGTGAGCTGCGGGACCGTGGGGTCGATCATGTGGCGGATTTCGCCGTCGTGGGCGGCGGACTCGATTTCCTGTTGTTCGGACATGATGCGTGCTGCGGTGTCGGGCGAGGGAGGAGCGGGCGAAGCAGAAACCAAAAGCAGGCGAGGGTCGAGCCCCGCGGTGGGCCCGACCCTCGATGTCTGACCACGCGGAGCTCGGCGCTAGCGAGTGGTCGTGGTGGTCTGCGCACGCATGCCCGCGGCGCCGCCGAAGCGGACGCAGGGGCAGGGGAGCGGCTGCAGAGCCATCGCGGTCAGGAAAGCAGCGGATCGCGGATGTGTCAAAGGCTGGATGGGGTGAGCGACGACGTGATGGAAGTCGCGCATCGGACCGTTGACCACGGCCCGCTCGCACGATAGTCATTCGGCCCCTCCGGGGACTCAGGGCTGTAGCTCAGGGGTAGAGCGCTACCTTGACACGGTAGAAGTCAGCGGTTCAAAGCCGCTCAGCCCTAAAAGAAGAAGAGGAGAGAGGTCTTCGACCGTCTCTCCTCTTCTTCTTTTGGGCTTACTGGTCCTGGGGACACCCCCAATCCCCGCAGAGTGCTTCGGCGGAGGCTGGTGAGGGTGCTTCGGCGGGGGCTGGTGAGGGTGCTTCGGCGGGGGCTGGCGAGAGTGCAATTTCGCGGGCTCGCGCCTCTTGACGGGAGGGGGCGCGCAGGCAAATGTCCACCCGGCCTGCCACCGCTTCACGGCGGTCGGTGGGCCCATCGGTTCCTGCAGGAGAACGTCACCATCGGACGCAAACGATCGAAGCCCCCGCCGCGTCGGAAAGAGACTCATCGAGTCGGCCGGCGCATCCGTAGTCGCGACGTGCGAGTCATCGACGCCGACGGCTCTCAGCTCGGCATCATGGCGACGCACGACGCCATCGTGAGGGCAGAAGAACAAGGTCTGCAGCTCGTGGAGGTCAACCCCAAGACCAACCCACCCGTCTGCAAGATCATGGACTACGGCAAGTTCAAGTACGAGACCTCCAAGCGCGAGCGCGAGACGAAGCGCAACAAAAAGACGCAGGAGCTCAAGGAGGTCAAGTTCCGGCCCAAGACCCACGACCACGACTTCGACTTCAAGGTCAAGCACGCGCGTCGCTTCCTCGAAGAGGGTCACAAGGTCCGCTTGCTGGTTCAGTTCCGCGGCCGCGAGATCACCCACCCGGAGACCGGACGCGACGTGCTCAACCGCGTCGTCAAGGAGCTGATGGATCTCGCGACCGTCGGCCAGGTCGCCGCGATGGAGGGCAACCGCATGAGCATGATCCTCGCGCCCAAGCCCGGTCGCGTGATCAAGCCCAAGCCCGCCGCACCGGCCAAGCCGCGTCCGGAGGCCAAGCCGGGCGAGGCCTCCGGCGAGCCGCGCGAGGACGATGACGATCTCGACGAGGACGACGACGACGACGATCTCGACGACGACGATGATGACGAGGACTCGGACGACGACGACGACGACTCGGACGACGACGACGACTCGGACGACGAGGACTCGGACGACGACGACGATGATGATGACGAGGACTCGGATGACGAGGACTCGGACGACGCCGAGGACGCGAAAGCCTGACCTCGCGCTGCGGAGCCGGATCGCATGGGGCGGTCCGGCTCGTGCGTTCCACCACCATGATCCACCATGATGGGCCCGAGTCGGCCCATCGCGTCCCTAGACCCTCCAGCGCCCATTCCTGGGGCCCTTGCCCCCGCCGAGGCGCTGGTGTACACATCCCGGCCCCTCGGGAGCAGAGACAGAGCCATGCCCAAGATGAAGTCCCACAGCGGGTCGAAGAAGCGCTTTCGCTTCACGGCCACCGGCAAGGTCAAGCGCAAGTTCTCCCACAAGAACCACATCTTGACCAAGAAGAGCCCTGGCCGGATCCGCAAGCTCCGTGGCACGACGATCGCGTCGGAGCCGGACGCCGCGCGCATCCACCTCCTGCTTCCCTACGGAAGCAAGTGATCGGCCGAACCCCCGGGAGGAAGTGAAACCATGCCCCGCGCAAAACGAGGCTTCAAGGCCCGTCGCCGTCGCAATCGCATCTTGAAGGCCGCCAGCGGCTTCCGCGAGGGACGTCGCCGCATGTACCACCGCGCCGTCGAGGCCGTCCGCCATGCGTGGATGCATGCCTACGCCGGCCGCAAGCAGAAGAAGCGGACGATGCGTCGTCTGTGGGTCGTGCGGCTCAACGCCGCCGTTCGCCCGCACGGCCTCAGCTACAGCCGCTTCATCGACGGCTGCCACAAGGCCGGCATCGCGCTCGATCGCAAGGTCCTCAGCGACCTCGCGATCCACGATCCCGAGGGCTTTACCCGGGTGGTCGAGACCGCCCGAGCCGCTCTGTGATCAGCATCGACTGATCGACCCCCACCAGGCGAGAGCTCGGGCCACACGGTCCGGGCTTTTCGCGTCTTGTCTTCTCAGCAGTCCACGAACCAGAATCTCATGTCCCACGACGACGAGAGTCCCTACGCCAAGCGTGCCCGCGAAGGCGGCACCTTCGTGGCCGAGGATGCCGGCCAGCCCCCCACGCCCGCCCAGCAGCTCGCGGCCTTCCAGGCGCAGTTCGAGGTCGAGGTCGAGCTCGCGAACGGCGAAGACGCGCTCTACCAGCTGCAGGTCAAGTACCTCGGCAAGAAGGGCAGCGTCACGAGCCTGCGCACGCAGATGGGCCAGATCCCGCCCGCCGATCGCAAGGCGTTCGGGCAGACCTACAACGAGGTCGTGCGGGCGATCGAGGGCCGCCTCGAGGCGCGCAAGCAGGCGCTCGTCGAGGCCGCGCGCGCGCAGGAGCTGGCGCGCCGCGTCGATCTCTCGTTCGTGCCCGCGCGGCGGCGACCCGGCACCATGCACCCGATCACGGCGACCCGCCGTGCGCTCGAGCAGGTGTTCCGCCGCATGGGCTTCGACGTGCTCGAAGGTCCACACGTCGAGGCCGAGGACTTCAACTTCGACAAGCTCGCGTTCGAGCCCGATCACCCGGCCCGCGACACGCAAGACACCTTCTTCGTGCTCGGCCGTGGTCTGACCGAGCCCGATCGCAGCACCGAGCGCGATCCGACCGAGAGCCTGGTGCTGCGCACCCACACCTCGCCGGTCCAGGTCCGCACGATGCTGCAGCATCGCCCGCCGATCCGCATCATCGCGCCGGGCACCGTGTTCCGCGTCGACGACGACGCGACGCACTCGCCGATGTTCAACCAGATCGAGGGCCTCTATGTCGACGAGGGCGTGACGATGGCCGACCTCAAGGCCACGCTCTACCGCTTCGTCGGGGCCTTCTTCGGGGCTGGGCTCGAGGTCCGCTTCCGACCCAGCTACTTCCCCTTCGTCGAGCCGGGCGCCGAGTTCGACATGCAATGTCCCTTCTGCCGCAAGCCCGAGACCGGCAAGAGCGGCGGCTGCAGCCTCTGCAAGCAGACCGGCTGGATCGAGCTCGGTGGCTCGGGGATGGTCGATCCGGCCGTGTTCGAGCACTGCGGGATCGATCCCGAGCGCTACACCGGCTGGGCGTTCGGGTTCGGCATCGACCGCATGGCGATGCTCCGCTACGCCGTGCCCAACTTGAAGTTGTTCTTCGAGGGTGACCTTCGCTTCTTGGAGCAGTACCCATGCTGATCTCGTGCACTTGGCTCAACGAGCTGCTCGTCGGCGCCCCGATCTCGGTCGGGCCGCAGGGGCAGGGTCTCGACGCTGCAGCGGTCGCCCGCCACCTCACGGGGCTCGGCCTCGAGGTCGAGGGCATCACGCACTTCGATCTACCCGGCGTGATCGTCGGGGAGATCCGCGAGGTCGTCGATCATGCGGAGTCCAAGAAGCTGCACGTCGTGCAGCTCTTCGACGGCCAGCAGGTGCTGCAGGTCGTGTGCGGGGCCAACAACCTGCCGCCGCCGGGGGGCAAGGTCGCGTTCGCCCCCGTCGGGACCACGCTGCCCAACGGGATCACGCTCGGGGTCCGCGAGCTGCGGGGCGTCGTCTCGAACGGGATGATCTGCTCCGAGGACGAGCTCGGGCTCGGCAACGATCACGACGGGATCGTGATCCTGCCGAGCGAGTGGCCGGCCGGCGCGCTGCTGGTCGATCTGGTCCCGGGCATCCGCGACAGCGTGATCGAGATCGGCGTGACGCCCAACCGGCCCGACGCGCTCGGGCACATCGGCGTGGCCATCGATCTCGCGGTTGCGCTCGGCAAGCTTGGCAAGCTTGGCATGGCCACGCGCACGCCCAAGGTGTTCGACGCCGCCGCGCTGCCGACCGACGCCAAGCTCGTCGAGGTCCCGGCGACCGATCGCTGTGGTCGCTACCTCGGCTATGCGCTCGACGGCGCCAAGATCGGTCGATCGCCGCTGCACGTGCGCACGCGCCTCCTGCGGGTCGGGCTGCGCCCGATCTCGAGCGCCGTCGACGTGACCAACCTGGTCTTGATGGAGACGGGCCAGCCGATCCACGCGTTCGATCGCGCGAAGCTGGCGGGTGGGCGCGTGGTCGTGCGCAAGGCGGCCGCCGGCGAAACCCTAAAGACGCTCGACGATCGCACGATCGAGCTCGACGCCGACGATCTCGTGATCGCCGACGCCGAGCGTCCGGCCGCGCTCGCCGGTGTCATGGGCGGCGCCGACTCGGGCGTGTCCGAGGCGACCACCACGCTGCTGCTCGAGGTCGCCTACTTCGAGCCGCGCGGCGTCCGTCGCAGCGCGCGTCGCCACGGCTTCCACACCGACGCGAGCCATCGCTACGAGCGCAGCGTCGACTTCGGCGGCAAGCTCGAGCTCGCCGCCAAGCGGGCGCTGCAGCTGCTCGTCGAGCTGACCGGCGCGCGACCGATCACCAAGGCCGAGGGCCTCGGCGAGCGCCCGCAGGTGCCGGACATCGCGTTTCGTCCGGCCAAGGTGCGCGAGCTGCTGGGCATGGACGTGCCGGTCGACGAGTGCGCGCGCGTGCTCGCCGGGCTCGGCATCCGCATCGATCGCGCCGCGCACGAACGCTGGATCTGCACGCCGCCGAGCTTCCGTCCGGATCTGCGGCGCGAGGTCGATCTCGTCGAGGAGGTCATGCGCCACCACGGGCTCGACGATCTGCCGGCCACGCCCTGCATGGCCAGCGCCGCGATCGAGCCGATCGCCGAAGATCCGCGGCGAGCCGTGTGCGATGCGCTCTGCGATGCGCTGCGCGGTGCGGGCTACCACGAGCACCTCGGCCTCGCGTTCTCGAGCGACGAGGCGCTCGAGCGCTTCGCTGCCGACGTGCCGGCCGAGCGACGCGTGCGGCTGGCCAACCCGATGCGCCAGCAGTCGGCGTTGATGCGCACGCACCTGCTGCCCGGGCTGCTCGACGCGGTCGCGCTCAACCATGCTCGTCACGATCGCGCGCTCGAGCTCTACGAGCAGGGTCGCGTCTATCGCTGGCCGGCGGCGCCCGTGGCGGTCG
>WBZP01006965.1_pt1 | contig 10464 bp, 9 predicted proteins | sample 5204301 | NCBI WGS metagenome assembly WBZP01 (sample SAMN12412401, study PRJNA552823) | activated sludge metagenome | isolation source: activated sludge from nitrification reactor of wastewater treatment plant... | place: USA: Pennsylvania | collected 2017 | reverse complement strand
ATTAGTCGCTTTATTGGCCAGGGCGGTCAGCAGATCAGGGGTTGCGGTGGAACCAGAAGGGGAAGTCATGCGCGATCCTTTCACGATGGGAGCTGATGATTCTGGGTGACCTGAATGACAAAGAGATCGAGAGACAGACCGGCTCTCGGTGGCACGAAGCTAACAAATGGGATGCAGGGAGTCAATGAAGGTATTCCCCTGCGAATCCGACCCGCGACGGGCACAGAATTCTTGACACGGTAGGATCAACTCGTTAAGATCGGCTCGCCTTTAACGCTCATCCTGTGAGGTGGGTAAGGAGTTCAGGATTATGATGCACGGCACCAAGCCGTCGGACAACCCGCACCTTCTCATCCAAACCGGTGGGAAGGTTTTTTTATGCCTCCAGCTGATCGGCTACCCATGACCACAGAATCCACCACAGGCAACCGGCAGGAGCGCGTCGTGATGGACGCCGGCGATATCGCCCGCGCCGTGACCCGCATCGCTCACGAAATCCTGGAACGCAACAAAGGCATTAAGGATCTGGCACTGGTCGGAATCCGGACCGGGGGCGTGCACCTGGCGCATCGACTGGTGCGCCGCATCCATGACATCGAAGGCACCCAGATCCCGATCGGGGAGTTGGATATCACCCTCTACCGGGACGACCTCTCCCTGCGGAAGGATCAACCCATTCTCCGGAAAACGTCGGTGCCGTTCAAAATATCCGATCTGAAAGTCGTGCTCGTCGACGATGTGCTCTTTACCGGGCGCACCATTCGCGCCGCGATGGACGGATTGATCGACCTCGGCCGACCTGCGGAGATTCAACTGGCCGTGCTGGTCGATCGCGGTCACCGGCAGCTGCCGATCAAGGCCAATTACATCGGGAAAAATATTCCCACCTCGCGCGAAGAGGCCATTGAGGTCCACCTCGAAGAAAACGGGGAAGAGGATCGCGTGGTCATCCTCAGGGCGTAACCGGAGACATTCTCGTGGGGCTCAAACGAAAAGACCTGCTCAGCCTGACCAGCCTGTCGGCGGACGACATTGCGTTGATCCTGGAGACGGCGGACTCCTTCAAAGAGGTCTCCGGTCGCGAGATCAAAAAGGTGCCGGCGTTGCGGGGCAAAACCGTGGTCAACCTCTTCTTCGAGCCGAGCACGAGAACCAGAACCTCGTTTGAATTGGCCGCCAAACGGCTCAGCGCCGATGTCATCAACTTTTCGCCTTCCTCCAGCAGCGTGGTGAAGGGCGAGACGCTCCTGGATACGGCGCGTAATATCGAAGCCATGCAGGCGGATATCATTGTCCTGCGACATTCCTCGGCCGGAGCGGCGGAGACCCTGGCGCGCGGAGTGAAATCCTCGGTCATCAACGCCGGCGACGGATGGCACGAACATCCGACCCAGGCGCTGCTGGATCTCTATACCATTCGCAGTCGGGGCATGGGCTTCGCCGGACTCAAGGTGGCGATTGTCGGCGACGTGGCGCACAGCCGGGTGGCCCGCTCCAATATTTTCGCCCTCACCAAACTCGGAGCAGAGGTGCGGGTCGTGGGACCACCGACCATGATTCCCTTGCACATCAATCAGCTCGGGGTGCAGGTGTATCACAACCTCGATGAAGGGCTGCGGGGCGTGCATGTCATCATGATGCTGCGGCTGCAACTTGAGCGGCAGGGCCGCGCGCTATTCCCCACGATTCGTGAATATGCGCGCCAGTATGGACTGACCAACGACCGGGTGAAGCTGGCCGAGCCCGGTGCCATCGTCATGCATCCAGGCCCCATCAACCGCGGAGTCGAAATCGCCCCGGATGTGGCGGACAGCCTGTCATCCGTGATTCTGGATCAGGTGGCCAATGGGGTGGCGGTGCGCATGGGGATTTTGTATCTCATGTCAGGAGCAGGATGAGGCCCTGGCTCAACCTGTGTATGTTTACCTTTTTCTCCCTATGAGTGAACGATGACTTTATTGATTCAAGGCGGTCATGTAATCGATCCCGGACGCTTCAACGGCGTCGCGGATGTCTTGATTGAAAACGGAACCATCTCAGCCGTCGGTCCGAAACTCGCTGCGCCGGCCGGCGCGAAAATACTTCACGCTGCCGGACAGCTGGTGCTGCCGGGCTTCGTCGATCTGCACGTCCATTTTCGCGAGCCGGGATTTGAATACAAGGAAACGATCCAGTCAGGGACGGAAGCCGCCGTGGCGGGAGGGTTCACCACCGTCTGCGCGATGCCCAACACCAATCCCGTGAACGACAATCAAGCGGTCACTGAATTCATGCTCGAACGGGCAAAGGCTGCCGGCAACGCCCACCTGTACCCGATCGGCGCTATCACGAAACGCTCCGAAGGCAAGGAGTTGGCCGAGATCGGCGACTTGCGCCGCGCCGGATGTATCGCGATTTCCGACGACGGCAAGCCGGTGATGAACAGCCTGGTCATGCGGCGGGCGATGGAATATGCGCGCGCCTTCGACGTGCCGGTCGTCGACCATTGCGAAGACCTGCACCTGTCCGAAGGCGGATGCATGAATGAAGGTGTGATCTCGACCGAGCTCGGTCTCCCAGGCATTCCCTCTGCCGCGGAAGATGTGATGGTGGCCCGCAATGTGTCCCTCGCCGAATTGACCGGCGCGCGGCTGCATCTGGCCCATATCAGCACCGCCGGTTCAGTGCGCATGGTGCGCGAAGCCAAGGCGCGCGGGCTGAAGGTCACGGCGGAAGCCTGTCCCCATCACTTCACCCTGACGGAAGAACTCACGCGCGGCTACAACACCCATGCGAAAATGAATCCTCCGCTGCGAACCAGCCAGGATGTCCAGGCCATCAAGGACGGACTGCGGGACGGGACCATCGACGTGATCGCGACCGACCATGCTCCGCATGCGACGCAAGAAAAGCAGCAGGAGTTTACCGAGGCGCCGTTCGGCATCGTCGGCCTGGAAACAGCCCTGCCGCTCACGCTGGCCCTGGTTGAAGAAGGCGTGCTCACTCTTGAATCGGCGGTGGACAAACTTGCGACGGCACCGGCCAAGGCGTTCAGTATCAATGCCGGCACCCTGGCGGTCGGCGCTCCGGCAGACGTGGCCATCGTGGATCCCGGTCTGGAGTGGGAAGTCGATCCTTCGCGGTTTCGCTCCAAGAGCCGGAACACGCCATTCGCTGGATGGAAGGTGAAAGGGCGCGTGACCACCACCATCGTTTCCGGCCGGGTGGTCTTTGAACTGAATCCCGGGCGACCGGCGTAGGAAGCGACGAGCGTGCGTCAAGGATTGATCGCCTGTGTCACCTCTGAGCTGCTGGCCCTTGGCCTCTGGATCGGCGGACTTTTGGTGCTCGTGGCGGCCGTGATCCCCGCCGTGTTCAATACGTTCGGCGGCCAGGACACCGGCGGATTTTTTCTGACACGCGCCTTTGACGGGTACAATCGGTTGGTGCTCGGCGCGGCGGCGACCCTGATCACAGGCATTCTCTGGCGAGCCTGGTTATACCAGCGGGGGCTGACGGAGGAGGAGATCACCAGAACCGAATGGCTGCTCCTCGGCGCCATGCTGTTCACCGCCGGCGTCATCACGTTTGTGTTGCATCCGCAAGCGGCTGCGCTGCAGGCGCAGGCCTTCGCCTCCAAAGGGGAGGAGGCGAGGAAAGCAGCCTTTGAGGCCTTCTTCCAGCTGCATAAACCGGTGCGGGTTTTGTATATCGTGAATATGGGACTCGGCATCGCACTGCTGACCGTGCGCGTGCGATCCTGGGTCCGAGTGAAGGAGTGATGGTGAAGAAAGCGATACTTGCGCTCGCCGATGGGACCTGCTTCGAAGGTCGAGCTCTAGGGGCAGAAGGGGAGACCGGCGGAGAAGTCGTGTTCAACACGGCCATGACCGGCTATCAGGAGGTGCTGACCGATCCGTCGTATCGCGGGCAGATCGTGACCATGACGTCTCCACACATCGGCAACTACGGCGTCACGCCTGAGGACATCGAGTCGACTCGTATCTGGGCCGAAGGATTCGTCGTGAAAGAATCCAGCCGCCTGGCGAGCAACTGGCGCAGCAAGGCGACATTGCAGGAATATTTGCAGGCCGCAAACATTGTGGCGATCGAGGGTATCGATACTCGAGCGCTCACCAGGCATCTGCGGGAACGGGGCGCGCAGCAGGGTGTCATTTCCCATATCGACCTCGACCCGCGCCGCGTAGCAGACAAAGCACGGCAGGCGCCGAGCATTATCGGGCGCGACCTGGCGGCCACGGTCACCTGCGATCGTCGTTATGCCTGGACGGAAGGAACCGGCGACTGGACACCGAAGATCACCATGCCGGACCCGGACTCCGCGCAGGCGCCTCGAAAAACCTGGCGCGTAGTCGCGTATGATTTCGGCGTCAAACAGAACATTCTCCGACGCCTGGTGGATGTCGGCTGCGAGGTCACCGTCGTGCCGGCCTCGACACCGGCCAAGGATGTGTTGGCCCTGAACCCGCAGGGATTGTTTCTTTCGAACGGTCCCGGTGATCCGGAAGGTGTGCCCTATGCGATGACGGCCCTGCGGGACCTGATCGGTCGCCTCCCGATTTTCGGGATTTGTCTGGGACATCAATTGCTCGGTCTGGCGCTCGGCTTCTCCACCTATAAATTGAAGTTCGGCCACCATGGCGCCAATCACCCGGTCATCGACCTGCGGACGAGGAAAGTAGAGATCACCTCCCAGAACCATAACTTCGCTGTGCGTTTTCCCGCCGAGGCACCGGCCCCTGGACAGGAACTCCCGGTCGTCACGACCCCGTTCGGACGCGTGCAGTTGACTCACGCGAGCCTGAATGATGGATCGGTCGAAGGCATGAGCTGTCTGGATCGTCCGGTCTTCTCGGTCCAATACCACCCCGAGGCCTCGCCAGGTCCCCATGATTCCGCCTATCTTTTTGAACAATTTGTCGCGATGATGGAGACACACCATGCATAGGAGCCTGTCCGACGTGGACCGTTCTACTGCGGCGAATGAACTGCGCCCCTCATCCAGAAAACATTCTCTCTGGCAGCTCTATGCCGGATGTGCCGTGCTGGCGCTCGCCTTGATGCAAACGGCTTGCGTCACCATCAACCTCCCTCCTGGACCGGGCTCCCTGGAGGAGCATAAGGTGAGCGGTACCGGCAAAGATAAAGTCCTGTTGATGGATATCTCCGGGGTGATCAGTTCCGAAAACAAGGACGGGTTTTACTCCTCGCCGGGCATGCTCGCGACCGTGAAGGAAGAATTAGAGCGCGCCACGAAGGACGAACGTGTCAAAGCGATCGTGCTCCGGATCAACAGTCCGGGAGGCACGGTGACAGCGTCTGACATCATTTATCACGAACTCAAGACCTTTAAGACCAGCCGGAAGATTCCGATCGTCGCCTCCATCATGGATGTGGGCGCATCCGGGGGGTACTACATTGCCGCCGCAGCCGATACCGTGCTCGCCCATCCTTCGTCGGTCACCGGAAGCATCGGCGTGATCATGCTGACCGTCAATGCCAGAGGATTGCTCGAAAAAGTGGGCGTGGAAACAAATGCCGTCACCTCCGGCCCGCGCAAGGACATGGGTTCGCCGTTCCGGGCGATGCTGCCGGAAGAACGCGCGATTTTCCAGGGTGTGATCGACGGCTTTTACCAGCGGTTCCTCCAGGTTGTGGGGGAAGGCCGCCCCGGCTTGAATGGCGAAACCATCAAGAAGCTGGCCGACGGCCGAATCTATTCCGGCGACCAGGCCAAAGCCTCCGGACTGGTTGACGACATTGGCTATCTCGACGACGCGATTGACCTGGCCAAGAAAAAGGCCGGACTGACCGAAGCCCGGGTCGTGACATATCGACGACCGGGTGAATACCAGAACAATGTCTATTCGCGGCTCACGGCGCCAGCGCCGAGCCTCGCCAGCCTGGCGAACATCGACCTGCTCTCAGTGGTGCGCGGCGGGTCGCCGCAGTTCATGTATCTGTGGATGCCCTGAGCCGGTGAGTTGCTTCCGCCGCCCGCTGCTGATTGAATGGAACAGACGTGATGTATCCGTCAGACCGACATTCAATCGACAGACTGCTCAAGACCCCGATGGGTCGACGGGCCGCGCTCGCGCTGGGTGCGCGCGCCGCCTATCTTCTGTCGACGACTCTGGGGCTTGGAGCCGCGACAGGACTGTTGCAATCGCTCGCGGGCTGCCAGCGGGCACCCGGCACCGCGCGGGAACAGTTCATCTATCTGTCGGAAGAAAAAGAGATGGCGATGGGCCTCTCGGCCTTTCGGGAAGTGCTTCGGCAGGCGCCCTTGAGCGAAAATCCCGAACTGAACGAAATGGTGCACCGGGTGGGGGACCGTATCGCCAAGGCGGCGAATAAACCGGAATACCAATGGGAATTCGCCGTGATTCAAGACGATCGCACGATCAACGCCTTCGCCCTGCCCGGGGGCAAGGTCGCGGTATTCACAGGCATTTTGAAAGTCACCAAGACCGAAGACGGACTGGCCACCGTCATGGGACATGAGGTCGCCCATGCCTTGCAGCGCCATGGAGCGGAACGGATGAGTCGCGGCATTCTCGAACAGATCGGACAACTCGCCGCCTTGGGCGCGGGCGTGGCAACGGGGCGTCCGGATGCGGCCATGGCAGCGATGACCGTCTATGGCGTCGGGGTGTCACTCCCGTTTGACCGCCGACAGGAATCGGAAGCGGACTATATCGGTCTGCGCTTGATGGCCGAGGCCGGTTACGACCCGCGCGAGGCGGTGTCGTTCTGGGAGCGAATGAGCGGCTGTCCTCGCGCCATGATCAACAAGCTCTGTTTCCGCTCACAGCAGGCGATCCCGGAATTTCTCTCGACGCATCCGTCCGATGTCACCCGCATCAATCAGATCGAGGCCTGGATCCCTGAGGCCATGAAACACTATCATCCTGCAGGAAAGGGCCCGGTGATCCCGTCCGGTCCGATCCAGCCCTACCGGCCGCCGGTGGGACCGATGCCCGAGGCGCCTCTGCCGACCGGCTAACATCTTTATTCGAGGTCAATTGTGCCACGACGGACAGACATCCGCTCCATTCTCTTGATCGGCTCCGGCCCCATTGTGATCGGGCAGGCGTGCGAATTCGACTATTCGGGAACCCAGGCCTGCAAGGCGCTCAAGGAAGAGGGCTACCGCGTCATTCTCATCAACAGCAATCCGGCGACGATCATGACGGATCCGGATTTTGCCGACCGGACCTACATCGAGCCGATCACACTCGACGTGGTGGAGAAGGTCATCGAGTGTGAACGTCCGGATGCGCTCCTGCCGACCATGGGCGGACAGACTGCCTTGAACACCGCCATCGGACTGGCCAAACGGGGCGTGCTCGAAAAATACGGCGTCAAGCTAATTGGTGCGTCGATCGAGGCGATCCATAAAGCCGAAGATCGAGACGCATTCCGGCAGGCGATGTGGAAAATCGGCCTGCGCGTACCGGATAGCGGCGTGGCCACGTCGCTCCAGGAAGCCGAAGAAGTGGTCCGCCGCACGCAGTTCCCCGCGATTGTACGGCCCTCCTTCACCATGGGCGGGACCGGCGGCAACATCGCCTACAACATTGAAGAGTTCCGGACGCAGGTGGAATGGGGCCTGGCCATGAGCCCGGTCCGCCAGGTGCTCGTCGAACAGTCCGTCATCGGGTGGAAAGAGTTCGAACTCGAAGTGATGCGCGACCTGAAAGACAACGTGGTCATCATCTGCCCGATCGAGAATCTCGACCCGATGGGTGTCCACACCGGCGACAGTATCACCGTGGCGCCGGCGCTCACGCTGACCGACAAGGAATACCAGATGCTGCGGGATGCGGCAGTCCGCATCATTCGCGAGATCGGCGTCGATACCGGAGGAGCCAACATCCAGTTCGGTATGAATCCGGTGAACGGCGAGATGGTCGTGATCGAAATGAACCCGCGCGTCTCTCGAAGCTCCGCCCTGGCGTCGAAGGCGACGGGATTTCCCATCGCCAAGATCGCGGCCAAACTGGCCGTCGGTTATACCCTGGACGAGATCACAAACGACATTACCGGCGTCACGAAAGCCTCGTTCGAACCGACGATCGACTATGTCGTCGTGAAAATTCCCCGCTTCGCCTTTCAAAAATTTCCCGGCGCCGATCCCACGCTGACGACGCAGATGAAATCGGTCGGCGAAGTCATGGCCATCGGACGCACCTTCAAAGAATCGCTCCAGAAAGCCATCCGATCCATGGAGGTCGATCAATTCGGCTTCAGCTCGAAGATGGGCCTCGATCTCGGCGTGCCGCCCACGCTTGACCGGGAAGCGGCGACGGAGCAAGTCCGCAAGGCCGTCCGCACCCCGCTGCCGGACCGGCTGTGGCGATTGGCCGACGGCATACGCCTCGGCATGACAAATCACGAATTGTTTGCGCTGACAAAAATCGACCCCTGGTTTCTGGAACAGATTCGTGAAATCGTCGAGTTTGAGCCTCGGATTGTGGCCGAACGTGCAGCCGTCGGCTCCGCCGGACTGCGACCGGAACTTCTGATCGAGGCAAAACAGTTGGGCTTTGCCGACGAACGGTTAGCGCAGCTCTTGGGCGTGAGCCAAAGCACGGTCCGGGGTTGGCGATCGGCCCTCGGCCAAGGCACTCACCCTCGTAGCGTGACCTACAAACGCGTCGATACCTGCGCGGCTGAATTCGAGGCCCACACGCCGTATCTCTACTCGACCTATGAGCGGGAATGCGAAGCCCGGCCGACCGACAAAAAGAAAGTCGTCATTCTCGGCGGCGGGCCGAACCGGATCGGGCAGGGGATCGAGTTCGACTACTGTTGCGTGCATGCCGCCATGGCGCTGCGTGAAGAGCAGATTGAAACCATCATGGTCAATTGTAACCCCGAGACGGTAAGCACGGACTACGACACCTCCGACCGCCTCTATTTTGAGCCGTTGACGGAAGAAGACGTGCTCAACATCGTCGAACGGGAACAACCGATGGGCGTGGTGCTGCAATTCGGAGGGCAGACGCCCTTGAAACTGGCGCTCTCCCTGTCGCGCGCCGGCGTGACAATTCTCGGCACCAGCCCGGATGCGATCGATCGCGCGGAAGATCGCGCCCGCTTCCGCGAACTCCTCGACAAACTCGGTTTGCGGCAAGCCGAGAGCGACATGGCGCATTCCGTCGATGAAGCCTTGAAGATCGCCGCCGACATTACCTATCCCGTGATGGTGCGGCCGTCGTATGTGCTCGGCGGACGGTCCATGCAGATCGTCTACGACGAGGCGGGGCTGCTCCACTATATGAACACGGCGGTCAAGGCATCGGCGAAACATCCGGTGCTCATCGATAAGTATTTGCGCGATGCCATCGAGATCGACGCGGATGCCATCTCTGACGGCACAACCGTGGTGGTTGCGGGCATCATGGAACATATCGAGGAAGCGGGCGTGCACTCCGGCGACTCAGCCTGCTCCCTGCCACCGTACACTCTGGACGCCGCAACGATCGAGGAGATCCGTCGTCAGATGACCGCGCTGGCCTTGGAGCTCGGCGTCATCGGCCTCATGAACGCCCAGTTTGCCGTGAAGGATCAGACCATCTATGTGCTGGAGGTCAATCCGCGTGGATCCCGGACCGTGCCGTTCGTCAGCAAGGCCATCGGCGTCCCGCTGGCCAAACTGGCCATGAAAGTCATGGTCGGCAAATCGCTGCAGCAATTGAAGTTCACGACCGCGCCCACGCCGACACATCTCTCGGTCAAGGAGGCGGTATTCCCGTTCACCAAGTTCGCGGGAGTCGACGTGTTGCTCGGCCCGGAAATGAAATCCACCGGCGAGGTCATGGGTATCGACAGTGATTTCGGCTGGGCATTCGTGAAGTCTCAGGCGGGAGCCGGCGCCATCCTGCCGACAACAGGCACTGCGTTTCTCAGCGTCAAAAGCGAGGACCGCGCCGGAGCCTATGATGTCGCGAGGCGGCTTGTCGCGCTGGGGTTTCGCATCATGGCCACCTCAGGCACGGCTGCGTATCTGACGGAGCAGGGGATGCAGGTGGACGTCGTGAACAAGGTGCAGGAAGGGCGACCGCACATCGTGGACCATATCAAGAATGGGGAGGTGGCGCTGGTGGTCAACACCGTACGAACCGCCTCCGCGCAGACCGACTCCCTTTCAATTCGGCGCGAAGCGCTGCACAAGGGCGTGCCTTACTATACGACAATGCGGGGAGCCCTGGCCGCAGTGATGGGGATTGAGGCCCTGCTGAAAAAGGGGCTTGCCATTCGAGCATTGCAGGAGTATCACCGGGTGAATTGAGCGAAGGTCCTGACAGAGAGGCAATTGACAACAGGTTCAGGGAGAAGCTCCTATCGGGGTCTTCCTTCCTGGATGCGGGGCGACCGGGAAGACGACCGACAAGCACTACCGGAAACCGGTTTCAATGGTCATCGGGGGGAAGATATGCCGACACCGATCACGAGAAA
>WBZP01007536.1_pt1 | contig 10465 bp, 6 predicted proteins | sample 5204301 | NCBI WGS metagenome assembly WBZP01 (sample SAMN12412401, study PRJNA552823) | activated sludge metagenome | isolation source: activated sludge from nitrification reactor of wastewater treatment plant... | place: USA: Pennsylvania | collected 2017 | reverse complement strand
CCAGGAGCCCAAGGTGGGTGACAGAAAGCAGGGATACCCTTCCGGCACCAGCACTTTCAAAGGCTATGGTGGTTGATACCATAATCACTTTTGATCCAACCACCGGCAAGGAAAGTATGCAGGTTGTTAGATCGCCCCTAAGTGAATCAGAGTTGTTGAAAAAATTTCCCAATACCATTGAAATAATTGACACGATTACTACCTATGATTCTGATACACGTAAGGAGAGTGTGATGATTGTAAAATCGAAAATGATAGAGGCCTATAATATTTTGATTTCAATGGAACTTGCCAAGGATAAGCCGGATTTGGAAAAAATTAATATTTGGAGCAGGAAGGGAAAGGTGAAATAGATATTTTGATATAAAGATATATTGCGTCTGTACAGGGTGGGAGAGAAGGAATGTATTGCGTCTGTACACGTAATTTGATGAATGGTGCCTCTGAAAAGGGATGGTGGTAAGTGTTTTGTCATCATTTTTGTATCCAACCCCGGCTTCGCCGATGTTGGGACAAAAATGCCGCCAAAACGGGGATTTGGTTGCGATGGGATTCTATCATCATGTCACGCCTACGGCGTTTTTGGGTGGGAGAGACGCAATATATTGCGTCTGTACTGGGTGAGAGAGAGGCAATGTATAGCGTCTGTACGCGCGCCTGCGGCATTATGGAGGAATGATCTAATGAAATTCTATGATCATGAGAGGCAATATATTGTGTATGTACGAATGATTTTTATAATCATGCCAGGCCTACGGCGTTTTTGGGTGGGAGAGACGCAATATATTGCGTCTGTACGAATGATTTTTATGATCATGTCACGCCTACGGCGTTTTGGGTGGGAGAGACGCAATATATTGCGTCTCTACGGGCTTATAAAAAATTTTACGGATGCTCCGATCCCTACACCAGTGCCCTGGCGTAGGGACAGGTGCTCCGATCCCGAATGCTCCGATCCCTACACCAGTGCCCTGGCGTAGGGACAGGTGCTCCGATTACGGATGCTCCGATGCTCGGATCCCGGTGGGGGTGAAGGTGTGTTTTTCTGAAATGCATTTTTCCAGGATGGCGTCGTTTTCAGGCAACATTTTCCGGCTGGCTTCGGGGTGGTAGAGGTGCCAGGCTACGGCGCCGAGGGCGATGTTTTTGCGTTTGATGCCGGCATTGAGGAGGCGGCATACAAATTCACTGTCTTCGCGACCCCAGCCGATGAAGGATTCGTTGAAGCCATTGATGCGGATGGCGTCTTCCAGCCAGAAGTGCATGCTGCAGCCTTTTACGCCGCGGATGGTGTTTTCTGTGCGGCTCAGCCATTTGGATAACAGGGGAAAGTTGAGGGTATTAAACCTGTTTTGGATGCCGGATGTAAAAAAGCCAATTTGGTAATTGGGATTATTTAATACGCGTTGGGTATTGTCAGGATTCAATAAAACGCGTTTGCCTTGATAATACCATCCTTTTTGCACGTGATTGTCAATATTTTGTATAAAATCAGGATGGAGTACCATGTCTCCGTCGATCATGGATACAAAATCATGATTTACATGGCGGAGTGCCAGGTTTCGGATGGCTGCCAGTCGGAAGCCGGTATCTTCATGCCATACGTGGAGCAATGAAGGGATTTTGCTTTTAAATGCGTTGATTACCTCGGCTGTTTCGGCGGTGCTGCCATCATCGGCAATGATGACCTGGTTGGGTTTGCGACTTTGTAAACACACACTTTCCAACACTCGGGCCAGGGCATCCGGTCGGTTGTAAGTGGAGATGATGAGGCTGATGCCCAAACTTTTATTTTGTTCGTATAAATATTGGTATTTGAGTTGGGCACCGAGGGCATTGTATTTGGCAATGGTAAAGCCATCAGCGCCAAACAACCAGCCTTTGCGCAGAAAATAATCCTTGATGAAGGTGACTGCACTCTTCCAAAGGGCTTTTCGGGGTGAGGCACTTTTTTTTCTGAAATTTTCCTGTGCGTACAACCGTGCATATCGCACTGCCTTCTCCCTCAACTGTTCCTCATTCTGATAAGGATAATGGAGAATCGGATCATTGATTTTAACTACTTTCAGTCCTTTGCTTATTACCGATTCATGAATGTGTGCATCGTTGAAACCGGTTGTTTTTTTATTGAAAAATCGAATAGGATAATCATTGTTCCACCCACAAGCATCGATGTGTCGGTCGCGGTAATGATTGTGTCTTTTGATGGCATAGACAGTATCCGGAGAAGGTGAAAATGTAGAAAGAAAGTTGATCAATGATGTTGAAAGCATTTCATCGGCATCGATGGAAAAGACCCAATTGTGTGTGGCCATGGCTGCTGCTTTTTGTTTGATCCGTCCAAATCCTTCAAAGGCAGTATAAGCAATTACAGTATTGGGGAAACTTTCGGCTATTTGTGCTGTATCATCGGTGGTAGCCTCATCTATGAGCACTACTACTTCTGCAAAGCTACTCAGGGAGGTAAGGCAGCGCTCGAGGGTAGACCCTGCATTGCGGGCAACAATAACACCGGAGATCAGTTGTTTCATTTCACTGCAAAGTTAATGTTCCAGTCGTATTCAAGAGGTGTTGTTATAAAAAAGGGCCTCCCTTCAACAGAAAAGAGGCCCTTGTATGGTTTTCAATAAGGAAAGATTATTCCTTACCTGCTTTGTGCGTGTCTTGCCATGCTTTCAATTCATCCCATTTGCCGTCGCGTGCCATGGCAGCCTGATCCGGCCAGGTAGTTGGGTCGTGCATTTTGTACCTCGATCCGGCTTCTTCCATCCATGCTTTGATTTGGTCAGCTTCGGTAGCGGCCAATTCAGCAAAGGTGTGAACTCCGTGAGCATTCAAAATTTCTGCAATTTTTGGACCGATACCTTCAACGATTTTCAGATCATCCCCTTTGGTTTCAGCTTTAGGAGCCTCTGCCGCAGGAGCTTCTGCTTTGGGTGCTTCTGCCGCAGGAGCAGCCGGTGCACTTTCAGAAGATTGAACCAAAGATGAGAAGTCAACCAGATCACCCAAAGTAGCTCTTTCTACTTTCTCATTGGTTTTCTGAATGGTTCTGCGGGTTTCTTCCCTGCCTTTTTCCTCTTCAGACTTAACCGTTTCTTCAGCTTCTTTTCTGATATCGTCTACATAACGGGTATGTGAAACGATGATCTTCTTGTCATCTCTGTTGAATTCGATTACTTTGAAAGTTAGGGTTTCGTCAGCTGTAGCTGTTGAGCCGTCTTCTTTCTTGAGGTGTTTAACCGGAGCATAAGCTTCCAGTCCGTAAGGCAACTGGATCACCGCACCTCTGTCGTCTTTTTTGATGATAGTAGCCTGGTGGTAAGAACCTACAGGGAATACGTTTTCGAAAGTATCCCATGGGTTTTCTTCCAATTGTTTGTGACCCAATGAAAGTTTGCGGTTATCAACGTCGCACTCGATTACCTGAACATCGATTTTCTCACCTACTTTGGTGAATTCAGATGGGTGGTTGTAACGCTTGGTCCAGCTCAGGTCTGAGATGTGAACCATGCCACCAATACCTTCTTCCAATTCGATGAACACGCCGTATGGAGTCAGGTTTTTCACCTCACCGGTGTGACGTGTACCTACTGCATACTTTTCTGCTACGCTGGTCCAAGGATCGTTGGAAAGTTGTTTAACAGAAAGCGACATTTTGCGCTCGTCTCTGTCGAGGGTAACAACCTTTGCTTCGAATTCCTGACCCAGGGTGAAATAATCCCTTGCGTTGACAGGCTGGTTGCTCCAGGTAACTTCTGAAACGTGGATCAAACCTTCTACACCCGGAATGATTTCGAGGAAAGCTCCGTAATCTTCGATGTTCACGATCTTTCCTTTTACTACGCTGCCTTCTGAAATGTCTTTGTCCAAAACATCCCATGGGTGTGGCGTAAGTTGCTTAAGACCCAAAGAGATTCGTTTTTTATCTTCATCGAAGTCAAGCACAACGACGTTGATCTTTTGATTGAGTTCCAATACTTCGTTGGGGTGGTTGATTCTTCCCCATGAAATATCGGTGATGTACAACAAACCGTCGACACCTCCCAAGTCCATGAAAGCTCCGAAGTCGGTGATGTTTTTAACCACACCTTCGAGTACCTGACCTTTTTCAAGCCCGGAGATGATGGCATCTCTTTGCTCTGCCAGATCGCTTTCGATAAGGGCTTTGTGAGAAACAACGGCATTCTTGATGGCTTCGTTGATTTTAACCACTTTGAATTCCATGGTTTTACCCACGTATCCATCATAATCAACGATGGGTTTAACGTCGATCTGTGAACCTGGAAGGAAGGTTTCCAATCCGTAACAGTCAACGATAAGACCACCTTTGGTTTTGCTGGTAACATAACCTTTGATGATGGTTCCGTTTTTGTAAGAATCCACCAGGGCGTCCCATGCTTTAAGCAATTTGGCCTTTCTGCGGGAAAGAACCAACTGTCCTCTGGCATCTTCTTTGTTTTCTACGTATACTTCAACATAGTCACCTACTTTCAAATCAGGTGTGTCCCTGAATTCAGAAAGGGGTACCAAGCCGTCTGACTTGTAGTTGATATCCAGGATCACGTCTCCGCCGTGAATGGATGATACCCTACCTTTTACTACTTCGAATTCTGCGATAGAGTTCAAAGTTTTTTCGTAGTTCTTAAGGTAGTCCTCTTTTTGCTCTTTGGAATAAGAAAGCGTGTTTTTCTTTCCCAATGACCAATCGAAATCGTCGTGAGCTGTAGAATGAGAGGTGGTAGGTTGCATGTCTAAGATCTCATTGATACCTGAAAGATCTTCTACGATGGCATTTTCATTTTCGGGGTTCTCGATGTTATTTTCTTCCAACATGTGAAGAAGGGTTTTGTATGTCGTGACTTTTCCACGACAGCGGTTAAAAAATAAGGCTGCAAAAGTAAGATAAAAAATTGAAAATCAATAATTTTTGACTGAAGAAAGGAAGGTAACCAAAAGAAATTTGGTGTGGTGGCTAATTCAATATGAAATATACTGAAAATCAGTTGTTTAAATATCAGAATAAGAATAAAATATGGCTTGTTTTTGGGAAAAAGATGGAATTAAATTGGGAATTGCTGTTGTTTTTTCTCCGTCTGCGCTTTGAAGTACCTAAATTTGCGACACAAAAAATTCCACATGCAATTCCTTTCCGTTGAAAATGCCTCTAAATCGTACGGTGAAAAGTCGCTGTTCCGGAATGTTACTTTTTCGGTTTCAAAGGGAGACAGGATTGCCCTGATTGCCAAAAACGGAAGTGGAAAAACAACCTTACTCAAAGTGATCGCCGGCATGGAAGGTGTTGAAGGAGAGAATGCCCGCATATCGATCAACAAAAACATCCGCACCGCTTTTTTACCCCAGGATCCGGAATTGCATCCCACGGCTATGGTGATCGATGAGATCCTGGAATCGGATCACCCTGTGGTCAATGCCGTGAAGCTGTATCGGCACGCCATGGAGAGCGGCAATGAGGAGGCCATGCAAAAAGCCATTTCGCATATGGACACCCACCATGCCTGGGATGCCGAAGCACAATTGGAAGTGGTGTTAAAAAACCTGAACATCGACCATCTTGAACATACGATCCATACCTTATCTGGCGGACAGAAAAAAAGAGTAGCCCTGGCGAAGGTAATTTTGTCGAAACCCGATTTTCTGATTCTCGATGAGCCCACCAACCACCTGGACATAGAGATGATTGAATGGCTGGAAGACTATCTGAAAAATTCAGGGGTGACCCTGTTTATGGTGACCCACGACAGGTATTTTCTGGACAACATCTGCAATGAAATTTTTGAACTCGACCATGCCGATCTTTTTGTGTACAGAGGCACCTACACAGCGTATCTGGAGAAAAAAGAAGCGCGATTACAAAATGAGGCAGCCAACCTGGATAAGTCCAAAAAACTCTTCAGGAGAGAACTGGAGTGGATGCGCAGAATGCCCCAGGCCCGCACAACCAAAGCCAAATCGAGGATTGATGATTTTCATGATTTGAAAGATGACATCGCCGGTAGGACCTACAGTAAAGATGAAATGGCCATGCAGATCGATGTGACCCGGCTAGGCAGTAAGATTGTAGAATTGCACAATGTATCCAAGACCTATGGAGCCAAAAAACTGTTTGCCAACTTTACCTATAAATTTAAAAAGGGCGAGCGGGTAGGCGTAGTGGGCCGCAATGGTGCCGGAAAATCCACTTTTATCAAAGTCATGACCGGCGAGATGCCTACCGATACCGGCAAAGTGGTGGTAGGAGAAACGGTTGTCTTTGGTCATTACAACCAGGATGGTTTGGATACCACCAACGATAAAACGGTCATAGATACCATAAGAGATATTGCTGAGTACATACCCCTGGCCAAGGGTTTAAAATTATCTGCCGAATCCTTGCTCGAGAAATTTTTGTTTCCCCGCTCCCAGCAACGAGTGTTTTTTTCTCAGCTCAGCGGAGGAGAGAAAAGGAGGTTGCACCTGCTCACCATCCTCATTAAAAACCCCAACTTCCTCATCCTCGATGAGCCTACCAACGACCTCGACATCATCACCCTCAACGTACTGGAAGATTTCCTCGAAGACTATAGTGGTTGTCTGATGATCATCTCCCACGACCGCTATTTTATGGATAAGCTGGTAGACCACATTTTCATTCTGGAGGGGGACGGTAATATCCGCGATTACAATGGCAATTACACCGAGTACCGCCTGGAAAAGGCCAATGCCAAAGCAGCCGAAGAAAAACCCCAGGCAGCGGTGGTGAAAACCCAGGGTCGCAATGATTTTGAGTTGCGCAAAGAAATCAAGGCCATCGAAAAACAAATTGAAAAACTCGAAAAGCGCAAACAGGAGCTCACCGCCTTTTTTGATGACCCCAATTTGCCGGTTGAAAAGATCACCCAGTATTCTACAGAGTTAGCTGCTGTCAATACAGAACTCTCAGCCAAAGAAGAGCAGTGGTTGGAGTTGAGTGCGGAGGTGGATTGAGCGGCATTGCGGGGAGCGCTGAGCGTTTAGCGCAATTGTAAAATGCGCATAGCTGCAAACGCTAAACAGCATAGCTTGGAGCATTTTATGACAAATTACCCCATCTTCCCTCTTCTTATTCAAATTGGTTCCATAAGTGTTGCTACCATTATTTTGAACATTAAATAATCAGGAGGGCCAATATTTAAATATATTAATTTGGTCAGAACTATTGATTTAATAAAATAAATAGTATATATTTGTATTTCTAGTACTATAAATCCGTAAATTATAAAGAAATGAAAAATAATATTCTACTCAACGTTTCTCAATTAATAAAACCGATTAACTTGAAATTTAATAGGTTTTTTATTGTATTTGTCTTTTTAAGTTTATTTACGTCAAATTTGGATTTAAGGGCTCAATGTAGCAATCCTCCTGCTTATAATGACCCAGGATGTGGCGTTTTTTTTCCCAACAATGCATTTAACTTGATGAACATACCCTGTGCATGGACTTTGACTAATGGAGACCCAAATGTAGTAGTTGCTGTGTTTGATGGTTACTTTGATGTTGATCACCATGATTTAGCAGGCAAAATTGAAAATATTTATTATTCTGAAGATTGTGAACCAAACGAAGATGCAGAATGGACTCACGGTACAGCTTCAATGGGGGCAATAGCAGCTATTAGAAATAATGGGGAATGTGTCGCTGGAGCTGGAGGAGACATTCGAGTAGCCGGTTTTTGCCGATTTACTAGTCAAGAAGGTGTTCTAGAAGCTGTCAATCGAGGTTATAAAATAATATATTTAGCTACTGGGTTACAGTTGAGTCCAGCTGCTGCCCAAGAATGTGTTGATAAGGGAGCTACATTAATTTTAGCAAATAGAGGAGATGACGCTAATAGTAATATTCCTAGGTGGGCTGGATTAGATAACATACCAGGCGTCATTAAGGTAGGATTAACATATGGTAATGGAACTTTTGATCATTATTTAAATGAAGATAAATTAGAAGACGATATTGATGTGTTTACTGTAGGAAGTTGGGATAATGGTGGATCCTGCGCTTTGAGAAATGGAAATACCTGTAGTGAGGCCTATGGCTCAACTTCATTAAGTGCTGGATTTGTTGCAGGAGTTGTAGGTTTGATGAGATCTGTAAATCCTTGTTTGACACCGGCTGAAATTGAAAATATTCTTAAAACAACTGCAGGTCCAATTCCGCTATATCCAAATGGGGACCCATTACCCACTGGTGTTGCAGAACATGGAATAATTAATGCATATGATGCTGTTTTAATGGCTCAAAATTTGCAAGTTGTAGATGAAGTTTGGACAGCTAATGGCCAAGCCATTGCCAATCCTGTACATGTAACTGGAAATTTAAACTTAATTAATCAAACTTCACCAAATTTTAAAACAATAACCTTAGAATCGTCTTTATCTTTAGACAATCACAAATCTTTGATTGTTAATAGTGGTGTGCATTTTATTGTTAATGGTAGTATTCTCTTGGGCGAAAACGGAAAAATAATAGTGAAGCGTGGCGCAAAGCTTGAAATAGGTAATTTACTAGAGAAGAATGCGATAATATCTAACAACCCATGTAGTACCGTATGGGATGGAATAATTGTTGAAGGAAATTCTAATTTACAACAACCTTCAACAGACATCAATACTTATAATCCTCAAAATGCTGGTATTTTAATAATAGAAACAGCAGTAATTCAAAATGCAAGGAATGCCATTTCAATGAATCCTTCACACATACCATGGCCAAATTCTGACTATTATGGAGGATACCTTGCTGCAAATAATGTGAAATTTATAGACAATCAGTAGAATTTATGAAGTACAATTTACAAGATAGAAGTTCAATTACTAATTGTGTATTTTCGGGAGAAATTGGTACATCGCATTGGGGAAATTCAGGTGTAACATACAGTAATAATACATTTAACACCACAAAACATGGAATTTATACAATAGACGCTGCATTTAATGTTGAAAATAGTGTATTTAACGGAGACGACGACTACAATGGTATAACATTGCAGTATACCAGCTTTGGTTCTGCACCAGACCAAAGTTTTATATCCCAAAACCAATTTTTTGGAGGAAGAAAGGGGATTGAGAAAATTGGTGGGGAGTTAACTGACTCTCTAGAAGCAGCGGTGATTAGAGATAACATTTTTATGGGGCAATTTAAAGCCATAGCTTTTGATGGTCCTGGGACAAGTGATTTAAATAATAATGATTTTACAGGAAATACTTGGGGAAATTATATCACGAGATTGGGACAAAGCAGGAATCTTGCCCAACGAAATAATTATTCTAATTATGATTTTGGAATTGCAGCTTATGTCGACTGTAGTGAGTTTAATTTTATTAACAATTGTTTCAGTCAAAGTAACAGTGAGAACCATAGCTCTCCAGCTGTAAATGTTGTTGGATATGGGGCACAAGACGTCAATCAAACTATAGGTAAAATTCAGGAACTTATCGCTGTGGATAATGAAACTGCAGCTGGAAATTGTTTTGAAGATTATCCAGGCTGGGATTTCTTTTCACTTACTGGCCCTACTGAAGAATTTACCTATTATTACAAAGATGAAACTGGTTGTAGAAGAAGACCTTTATTGGTTCCTACCGTTAAAGTGGATAACCAAGAGGCGGAGAATTGTACATCAAATATTGGTGGTCCAATCAATACTGGCTTCAAATGTTATTTACGTGTTACAACGATTGAACAAATCAGTTCAAAATTAACTCAATTAAATGATGAATTATTAATTGCAAATGATAGTTTGCAAAATAGCGCTTACCGCTCTATACAATGGTATAAATGGAGACTGAAAATAATGCAACTGAAAAATTGTATAAAAAATTTAAAAAAATTATTAATTAAAGAATATAACAACGAAAAGAGATATAGTGAATTATTTAGTTTTGCTTCAAATGAAAATTTCGAAACAAAATCGTTGGTTGCTACACAGCTAATCAAATCTGCTGAATATGCCATGGCCACCAATTATTTAGGTGCAATAGTTACTGTGGGAGAGGAAGAAGCAAATTACGTAAATTCTCAATTCCATCTAATAAATAAATTAGTAGATGGAAATTATCAACTAGACAGTCTATCAAAAAATAGTTTATTTACGGCTGCGCAAAAATTACATCCTTTGAGTGCCTATTCCAGATCCGTTTATTCATTTATAACAGGTGAATACTTGGATTTTCATTTAGAGGAAGAAACTGAGATTAGAAATGACCAAGTAAGTAAATCCAATCTTAAAATTTATCCAAATCCATTTGATGATCAGATCCGGGTTGAAAATCTAAAAGAAGACATCTACTTTAGCATTTTTAATGTGGGTGGTTCAATTGTAAAGAGAGGCCTGCTTTCAACGTCGCAAGCTATTCCTACTTCTGATTTGGCTGACGGTTTTTACTTTATCATCTTACGAGATGCAAAAGGAAACAATATCGAAACC
>WBZP01007535.1_pt1 | contig 10467 bp, 9 predicted proteins | sample 5204301 | NCBI WGS metagenome assembly WBZP01 (sample SAMN12412401, study PRJNA552823) | activated sludge metagenome | isolation source: activated sludge from nitrification reactor of wastewater treatment plant... | place: USA: Pennsylvania | collected 2017 | reverse complement strand
CTTTCAGCCCTGTGGCGCACTATTGAGCGTATTATAACCAGCAAAATTAATTATCCCTATAAGCCATCATGGAGCCTAATAGCTTAAAGACGAATTCTTATATTTGTTTTTGCACGAACTGCCGTTACCGGCAATTGCGAGACCGACGATTATCAACAACTTAGCGACTTATCGACCATTGATAAATAGACCAAAAAAAGTGCTAATTTTGGCTTATTACTATGGACAAAAAAGACACCCAACCTTTAGCTGAAGTTTTCGGTTTTCCAATTGAAAACGAGAGTGATAGGGCAAAACGATATAGAAAAAACAAACTTTGTCCTTTCAACAATATCGTTTCAAATTGCACTAAAAACAGCATTGAATTTCCTTTAGGGGTTTGCAGTCTTAATCACAAGGACAAGCCCGTAATTATTTGTCCCATTAGGTTCCGAGAAGATTGGACTATTATCAGTGATGCCGCGAATTTTATTTTTGAAGGAAAAAACACTTGGACGCATGTCGGAGAAGTTCGACTAAAAGACAAGCATGGTAAGTCCGCCGGAAATATTGATTATGTTCTGGTTTCCTACGACAAAAAAGGCCGAGTTCTTGATTTTGGATCTCTTGAAGTTCAAGCCGTTTACATTTCGGGAAATTTAACCGGGCCTTTTACTGCGTATTTAGAAAAACCAAAACCGACCTTTACTTGGACACAAGCATTTAAATTTCCGAAACCCGATTATCTTTCTTCTTCACGAAAAAGATTGATCCCACAAATTATAGCGAAAGGTTCCATTCTAAAACAATGGAATAAAAAACAAGCCGTTGCCCTGCAGACTTCTTTTTATAACACTTTGCCTCCTTTACCGGAATGTGATAAGTCAAAAGCCGACTTCGCATTTTTTCTCTACGACTTGGTTCCCGACAAAAAGACGAAGGTACTCTCTTTAAAATTGCAAAGAGTTGTTTATACAAAGTTTTCTGATGCACTAAAACAAATTGCAAAATTTGAAGCAGGCTCCATTTCTGAATTCACAAAATTACTCCAGAAAAAACTTGACAATAAACTTTCAGGTGCCTCTGATGTAAATAACCTTGAAAACATCGTGGTTGAATGAAAGTAAAGAACCAACAAATAGCGATGTTCGATGTTGAGGATGGCCCTTCGCTTGAAAAAGTAATTAATGTAGCTTCCGTCCCTAAACGTAGTCCGTTCCGATATCCCGGCGGAAAAACTTGGCTTATTCCAACCGTGCGCAACTGGCTAAGACAATCAGACAAACCAAAATTACTAATCGAGCCTTTCGCAGGGGGTGGAATAGTAAGTTTAACAGCAGCGTTCGAGAAGTTAGTTGACCATGTTACAATGGTTGAAATGGACGAAGAAATTGCGGCCGTTTGGGAAATTATTCTCAATGACAAAAACAAATGGCTTGCCGACAAGATCATGTCATTTGATTTAACTCATGATAATGTAAAAACCGAACTTGACAATCCAAAAAAATCACTGCAAGACATTGCATTTTGCACAATTCTAAAAAATAGAGTTTTCCATGGAGGTATATTAGCTAAAGGCTCTGGAATGATTAAAAACGGCGAAAATGGTAAAGGGCTTTCTTCTCGTTGGTATCCAAAAACCCTTCACGACAGAATTCGCGCCGTTGAATTCGTAAAAAATAATATTGACTTTATTTCCGGCGACGCGTTTGAAATTCTTGAACAAAATTTAGACAATAAAGATGCTTTTTCCTTTATTGATCCGCCATACACAATTGCGGGCAAACGACTTTATACATACTTCGACATTGACCACGAACGACTTTTTATGTTGACGTCAAAACTTCAAGGTAAATACATGTTGACTTATGACGACACGCCTGAAATTAGACAATTGGCAGAAAAATATTCTCTTCAATATCGGACAATTCCAATGAAGACAACACATCACTTGAAAAAATACGAAATCATTATCTCAGACAATTTCGACTGGTGGACTGAAAGCAACAGCCGGTAACAGCACCTACTGGCCATTGGGCGGAAGTATCTCATTGCCGCGCGCTATTAACAAGGTCGCTTCGCGAAATTTAATTTGCGGCGGCTAATAAACATTGGTATCTTTAAATAACCTTTGGTAGGTAAAAGAAAGTTGCTGCTCCGAAAACCCAACGGCCAGTAGCTGCCAACCGTTATAGCCAATGGTAGGACGACCGTTCCAAAGACGATAGACCGACCAAAATTTAAACATTAAAACAAAAACAAACCATTTTGACAGGTGACCAAAAACATACAGACCATATTGAAACGGGACAGCGAGTAATCCGACACTCAAGCCGCCCCAATGTTTTTTTATTTTTTTTTTGCCGCCCCGCATTTTTTAAAAACAATTTTAGGCAGCCGCACAAGCGGCACATTTGGTTTTGCCCCGACACACAAACCGACCCTTCGCAAAACCAAAAGAGCCACTTTTTTGCCATCGCACGACATAAACATTAGCATATGAAAATTTATATTAAAAATATGGTTTGTAATCGCTGCATAATGGTAGTGAAAAATGAATTAGAGAAACTATGTTTTCAAACTTTGAATATTAGTTTAGGTGAAGTTGAACTCAAAAACGACTTGACTGAAATTGAGAAAACTAACCTTGACGATCATCTAAAAACGTTTGGATTTGAATTGATTGATGACAAAAAAAGTCGCCTAATCGGACAAATTAAGTCTTCCATTATTGAAATTATACACCAAAACAACAGCGAATTAAAATCGAATTTATCTGACTATTTGAGCAGTAAACTTCATCACGACTATACTTACTTATCAAATCTGTTTTCCGAAGTTGAAGGAACGACTATTGAAAAATATTTCATTGCTCAAAAAATTGAGAAGGTGAAAGAACTTTTGGTTTATGACGAATTATCATTAAGCGAAATTGCTTATCAAATGAATTATTCGAGTGTTGGATATTTGAGCAATCAGTTTAAAAAAGTTACAGGACTTACCCCTACTCACTTTAAGAATATCAAGGAAATAAAGCGCAAACCACTAGACGAAGTGTAAATGTTACAAATACAATCCAAAATCAGGTAACGGGTAAGAAATGTAATGTTGCCACCTTTGCCTTGTAATTAAATAAAAAAGGTATGGCAACAAATAATAATGAATTTAGGATACCACTTGAAGGCGTTGAAAGTGAACACTGTGCTTTAATTGTGGACAATGGATTGGCAAAACTTAATGGTGTTGAATCACACCGAGTGGAACTCAACAATAAGGAAGCAATCATTGAAACTCAAAATCGGGAAACAGTTTCAGAAGCTGTAAAAACTATTCGAGATTTGGGTTATGGAGTAACTACCGTAAAGAAATCATTCCCTGTATTACAAATGACGTGTGCTTCTTGTGCGATTAGTGTGGAGAGTATGCTTAAATCTCAGGCAGGAGTTGTGAATGCAAGCGTGAATTATGCAAATGCAAAGGTCTCAGTAGAATTTATACCGAGTTTGATACAAGTAGAGCATTTGAGAAAAGTTGTTCAAAGTATTGGTTACGATTTGTTAATTGATGAAAGTCCTTCTGGTGATGAGACCATTGAGCATATTCAGAAAGAAAACTTTAAAACTCTCAAAAAGAAAACCTATTGGGCGTTGATACTATCCATTCCTGTAGTAGTAATCGGAATGTTTTTTATGAATATGCCCTTTGCGAATGAAATAATGTGGTTTTTAAGTACCCCAGTTTTATTTTGGTTAGGGAGAGATTTTTACATCAATGCTTGGAAACAAGCCAAACATCGATCTGCCAATATGGATACTTTGGTGGCATTAAGCACAGGTGTTGCTTACATTTTCAGTGTTTTCAACACACTGTTTCCTGAATTTTGGCACGAAAGGGGATTACACGCTCACGTTTATTTTGAAGCTGCATCTGTTATCATTGGCTTTATATTATTGGGTAAACTATTGGAAGAAAAAGCCAAAGGAAATACTTCATCTGCAATAAAGAAATTGATGGGTTTACAGCCAAAAACAGTAACGATTGTACAGGATGGTGGTTATCAAATGGAAATCCCCATTGAGCAAGTTGAAATAGGTAATACAATTGTGGTAAAACCAGGCGAGCAAATTGCGGTAGATGGAATAGTAATTAACGGAAACTCTTTTGTTGACGAAAGTATGTTGAGCGGTGAGCCTGTTCCTGTGTTGAAAAATGAAAACGACAAAGTATTTGCGGGAACTATTAATCAAAAAGGTAGCTTCCAATTTAAAGCCGATAAAGTAGGCAGTGAAACTATGCTTGCACACATTATCAAAATGGTGCAAGACGCACAAGGCAGTAAAGCTCCTGTCCAAAAATTGGTGGATAAAATTGCAGGAATTTTCGTGCCCATTGTAATTGTAATTGCCGTTGCTTCATTTATAGTATGGAACATCTTTGGCGGAGACAATGGCTTTACTCAGGGATTGTTAGCTCTTATTACCGTATTGGTTATTGCCTGTCCTTGTGCTTTAGGTTTAGCTACTCCGACTGCAATTATGGTTGGTGTGGGCAAAGGAGCTGAAAAAGGAATCTTAATTAAAGATGCAGAAAGTCTTGAGTTAGCAAAAAAGGTAAATGCTGTAATACTCGATAAAACAGGAACCATCACAGAAGGTAAACCTGTTGTAACGAATGATTTTTGGACTGAAGAAACCCCGATATTAAAACAAATACTATTCAGCATTGAAAAACAATCTGAACACCCATTGGCAGATGCGGTTGTTTCTCATTTAAAAAATCAGAATACCGTTTCAATAACTCAATTTGAAAGTATCACAGGAAAAGGAGCAAAAGCTGAGATTGACGGTATAACTTATTTCATTGGAAACAAAAGACTGATACAAGAAAATGAAATTTTGATTGAAAATGCGGTTGCTCAAAAAGCCAATCAATGGGGCAATGAAGCCAAAACAGTAATTTGGTTTGCCAATACGAAAAAAACAATAGCCATATTAGCAATAGCTGACCAGATTAAAGCAACTTCTAAAAAGGCAATTGAAGAATTACAGCTATCAGGCATTGAAGTTTATATGCTCACAGGCGACAATGAAATGACAGCCAAAGCTGTTTCAGAAAAAGTTGGTATCAAACATTACAAAGCAGAAGTACTGCCTGAACATAAAGCTGCATTCGTTAAACAATTGCAGCAACAAGGAAAGGTTATAGCGATGGTTGGCGATGGTATCAATGACAGCACAGCATTGGCACAAGCAGACGTGAGTATAGCAATGGGCAAAGGAAGCGACATTGCAATGGATGTAGCTAAAATGACTATCATTTCATCAGACCTTACAAAAATTCCCGAAGCAATTCATTTATCAAAATCAACAGTTCGCACCATTAAACAAAACCTGTTTTGGGCATTTATTTACAATTTGATTGGTATTCCAATTGCAGCAGGGATTTTATACCCGTTTAACGGTTTCTTACTCAACCCGATGATTGCAGGTGCGGCAATGGCATTGAGCAGTTTAAGTGTAGTAAGTAATAGTCTGTGGTTGAAGTATAAAAAATAAGCAGACGTAAATGTTACAAATCAATTCAAAAATACAGTAATGTATTTAGTTTGAATGCTATCGAAATTTGCAGTATATAATTTAAACAAACATTAAAATGAAAACGAACGATAAAACATTAAAATTCAAAACCAACATCAACTGTAGTGGATGTGTGGAAAAGGTAACTCCATTTCTAAATGATGCAAACGGAATTTGCCATTGGGATGTGGACACTGCAAACAAAGACAAAATTCTTTCTGTGCATTCCGAAGGAATTACAGAACAAGAAGTCATTCAAAAGGTGCAAGATGCAGGATTTAAAATTGAATTATTAACCCAATAAAAAAACAGATATGAACATAGTATCAAAAATATCAGCTGCAACTTTATTGCTGTTTTCATCCTCCTCTTGCAACGCTCAAATTAAAAATGCAAAAACCGAGATCGTGAAAATTTATGGCAATTGCGAAATGTGTGAAAAGACGATTGAAACAGCAGGAAATGTAAAGAAAGTTGCTAACGTAGAATGGAACAAAGACAGCAAAATGGCAACAATAACTTACGACAGTATCAAAACAAATCAAGATGAAATCTTGAAACGCATTGCTTTGGCTGGTTATGATAGCGACAAATTCCTCGCTCCAGATGATGTGTATAGTAAACTTGCTGGATGTTGCCAATACGAAAGGGTAAAGAAAACTGCAATTGTTTCAACCGCAGTTATTGAAGACCACTCAATGCACAATCAAGAAAACGTAGTTGAAACGAAGCAAGAAGTAAATCAACTGAAAACGATTTTCGAAAGTTACTTTGCTTTAAAAGATGCTTTGGTAAAATCAGACGGTAAATTAGTTTCAACATTAGCTAAAGACGTACTTGCAAATATCAATTCGGTTAAAATGGAAAAACTCTCATCAGAAGAACACACTGTTTGGATGAAAGTGATGAGTAGTTTAAAATCAAATACCGAAAAAATTGTCGCTACTACAATTATAGAAAAACAGCGTGTCGTTTTTATGGATTTGTCAGCAAACTTTTATGCTTTGCTCAAAGTCAGTAAACAGGATTATTCTATATACTATCAAAATTGCCCAATGTATAACGATGGTAAAGGAGCAAATTGGTTGAGCAAAGAAAACGCAGTAAAAAATCCATACTACGGTTCGCAAATGCTTACTTGTGGCAAAACAGTAGAAACCATTAAATAAACTCCAATTTGGCGTAATCGAAAACGGTTACGCCATTTCTTAAACTCAACAAATGAAAATCTTAAAATGGTTCTACAAAATATTCTTTCAAAAAAATTGCTGCCGATAGTATTTTTACTATTGGTCAGTAATAATATATCCGCTCAAAAAACAGTTCGTTACGACCTTTATGTAAAAGACACTTTGGTAAACTTTACTGGGAAATTCAAAAGAGCCATAGCCGTAAACGGACAAATCCCTATGCCAACGCTCGTCTTTACAGAAGGCGACACAGCAGAAATTTACGTTCATAATTTGCTTAAAGAAGAAACATCTTTGCATTGGCACGGCTTATTTTTACCCAACAAAGAAGATGGCGTTCCTAATTTGACGCAAATGCCAATCAAGCCAAATACTACACACGTTTACCGTTTTCCAATTATTCAAAATGGCACACATTGGTATCACAGTCATTCGGGTTTGCAAGAACAAATAGGAATGTATGGCAATTTTATAATGCTCAAAAAATCTGATGACAAAACATTTCGAAAGGGAATTGATGATTTACCTACCGTTCCCATTGTATTAAGCGAATGGACAGACTTAAAACCTGAAAACATTCACAGAATGTTGCATAATGCCAACGATTACCCAGCATTGAAAAAAAATGCCGTTCAAAGTTATGCAGAAGCCATTAAAGCTGGGCATTTCAAAACCAAACTAAAAAACGAATGGAAACGAATGTTGGCAATGGATGTAAGCGATGTGTATTACGAAAAAATATTGATGAATGGTAAACCGAGTACAGACCTTACAGCCATTGACGGAAAGGAATTAAAGGCAGGTGACAAAGTGCGTTTAAGAATTTCAAACGGTGGAGCATCATCTTACTTTTGGCTCACTTATGCAGGTGGCAAAATTACAGTAGTAGCCAACGATGGCAACGATGTAGAGCCTGTTGAAGTAGATAGATTGATTATTGCTGTTTCTGAAACCTACGATATTATTGTAACTATTCCTGCCGAAAATACGGCTTTTGAATTTTTGGCAACCACCGAAGACAGAACCAATTCTGCATCATTATACATTGGCAACGGCATAAAACAACTGAAATCATCACAACCAAGATTGAAGTATTTTGAAGGAATGAAGATGATGAATGATATGATGAAAATGAATGGCGATTTGGACGATATGGGAATGAATATGAGCCTAAATCAAATGGATATGAATGTGGTAATGTATCCGGAAATTACTGGAGACAGCAAACCAAAACAAAGTGATAACGACCCAAACCGATACAACGCCAATGCTTTGGCAGATATTGTTACGTTAAACTATGCAATGTTGAAATCACCCAACAATACTTCACTTCCAAAAGATGCACCCGTAAAAGAGTTAAAATTTACACTAACAGGAAATATGAACCGCTATGTTTGGAGTTTAGATAATAGAGTAATATCTGAAACTGATAAAATTCTAATCAAAAAAGGTGAAAATGTTCGTATCGTTTTATATAACAACTCTATGATGCGACATCCAATGCACTTGCACGGACACGATTTTCGTTTACTCAATGGTCAGGGCGACAATGCACCATTAAAAAATGTTGTGGACATTATGCCAATGGAAACCGATACTTTGGAATTTAACGCCAATGTAGAAGGCGATTGGTTTTTTCACTGTCATATTCTCTACCATATGATGAGTGGTATGGGCAGAGTATTTACTTATGAAAATCAAGCTCCAAATCCTTTAATAACAAATCCTAAATTGGCTCAACGTAAACTATTTGCAGACGACCGTAAATTTCATTTTATGGCAGACAACGATTTTGCTACCAACGGAAACGATGGAATGGCAATGTTACAAAACACTCGTTGGAGCATAGGTTCAGAATGGCGTTTAGGCTACAATGATATGCACGGCTATGAAACCGAAACACATATAGGACGATACATTGGAAAAATGCAATGGCTGATGCCGTTTATTGGTTTTGATTGGCGTTACAGAAAAATGGGAATTGATGAACAAGAAGAAAATTTATTCGGACAAGTAAATAAAAAAGACAACAGAACTGCTGTAAGTTTAGGGTTTATGTACACGCTTCCAATGTTGGTGAATTTTCAGGCAGAAGTGTATCACGATGGAATTGTTCGACTTTCTTTAATGCGAGAAGATATACCGATTACGAAAAGAATAAGAGCTGGTTTTATGGTAAATACAGACAAAGAATTTATGGTTGACTTGCGTTATATCATAAATAGAAATATGGGGATTAGAACACACTACGATAGCGATATGGGATTTGGAGTTGGACTGACATTAAATTATTAATTGCTACCCAATTTGCAAGCACATTGCCAAAGCCCCACAAAGCCAACACGCAGACCAAAGCTTTGTCAAAGAGCTTGCAAAGCCAACGCAAGACAAAATTGTTTTAAAAAATTTACCGACCCTTCAAAAAAATAAAAAACGCAACGCACAACCCAACAGACAATGACACTGACACTGAATCTCAACAATCACAATGGTTTACAAGGACAGACGACAAGAACCACTGGCTATAACAGCACCTACAAGCAAGCAGGGGTTTCGTGCTTCGTATGACAGGAAAGTGCTAAATTTAAAGTTCAGTTCTTCGTATGAAGTTTAGTGCTAAAAATCCCTGCCTGCGTGTAGCTGCAAACCGTTGGCGGTAATTTGAAGAAACAATTAACAACGAAAAACATTCAAGAAAATGAAGCTATAAGTAACTGTAAGATAGAATAAGAATTGAAATATCCTTTAATACGCAAAGTAGAAAGGGCGATTGTTAATATTAAAAAATTAGAAAATGACACAGTTACAAATGATTGACAAAACAAAGTCAATAGCTCAAAATGATAAAAATATTTCTGCCGTATTTATGTACGGGTCATTTACCAAAAATGAAGGGGACAAATATTCAGATATTGAATTCTACATCTTCTTGAAGGATAAAGAAAAATTTTCCGCTGAAAATTGGGTAAGCCAAATTCATCCTTTGGCATTATATTTTACCAACGAGTATGGAAGTGAAGTTGCCATTTTTGAAAATATGATAAGGGGGGAGTTTCATTTTTTGACAAACGACCAAATGGAAGTTATCAAATCGTGGGACGGTTTGGTAGAGTTTAGCGACTTTGACAAGATGATTTTAGTAGATAAAGAAGATTTATTGACTAACACGCTCAAAGAAATAAAAACTAAAGTACCTGATCGAACAACAAATGAAAATATCCTGTGGTTGAGCCAATCATTGTTGAATGTTTTACTTACAACAAGCAACTTAATTAAACGACAGGAATTTGCTCACGCTTACCAAAGCTTATCAAATGTTCAAAAATATTTACTTTGGTTAATAAGAATTGAAACATACCAAACCAAACATTGGGAAAGTCCAACAAAAAGCTTGGAAAAAGACATAGATCCATATTGGTATTCGTTATTTCAGCAGACAACATCAGAATTAGATCCGACAGATATTAAAACAGCTTTCAAGAAGACATTAACATTGACTGAAAAACTTTTTGATAATCTTGGAGTTGAAGCAAAATTAAAGGGGGTATTAAGGAGAATTGAATAAAAAAAACTACCGCCAACATTGTATAAGCGTAATGCGGGCTGAACTGCTAAATTTGAGCATTTTTGCTCCTAAGAAACTTTGTGGTGGGCGGACAGTGAATTGCTCCGAAATCCCGCACTACGCTTATACTTGACCGTTAGGCAACATGCTAAAAGAC